>ERZ1740060.201-NODE-201-length-46181-cov-8.045593_pt1 | contig 46181 bp, 36 predicted proteins | sample MGYA00581743_ERZ1740060 | MGnify/ENA primary metagenome ERZ1740060 (study PRJEB43018, sample SAMN04849235) | marine metagenome | isolation source: floating plastic debris | place: Pacific Ocean | collected 2008-08-27 | study: EMG produced TPA metagenomics assembly... | reverse complement strand
TGGCATGTGGCTTGGGCTTGGTGATCGAGCTTCTCGGCAACGGCATCGCCAAAGCCAGGCTGATGGGCTAGTTGGGTGGGCTGGGCAGTGGCCAGGGTTTCTACAGTGGTGAGTCCTAAGGTTTGCAAATGGGTGTAGCGGGCTGGGGTGACCCCCGGTAGCAAAGAAAGGTGGTTAACTTGTTTGGCTTGGCCATAGCAGTGGCTGTACCAATGGCAGAGATCGCAGCGGCTATGGGCAATAAACACCTCAGGGGCACTATCTTGATGTAAATCCTGTAAACAGGCTTCAAGGGTTTCAGTCATCGTCGGGAGCTGCCGGGACAGATCAACCGCGTAATAGCGACCCGCTCGCAACGCTAACCAACTGGCCTCAGGCCAATTGCCCTGTACCTGGGCTAAGACATAGGCGTGATAAGCCGCAATAATTTGGTAGTCGAGCTTGGGCTTCTTGCCCAATTTGATATCCACAGGCTCATACTGCCAATCCCCCCAAAAAGACCAACCGGGCTGTTTGACCAGCAAATCCGGTTGGGTCACTAGGTATAGGCCAGCCCTTAAGGGATTAATCAGCACCCCGCCCGAAATGGTGTTTACTCCCGCTGCCATTAACTTAAGGGTGGCTTGGCTGCCCTGCAACCAATCACCTTTCGTAAATTCAGGGTGACTCCAGGGCTGGTAGTCCGCCATGATTTGCTGGCGATGGATTGCGCTATCCTGCTTGATTTTGCGCAAGTAATCGCTGGGAGGGTCAATCTGGCCGCGATCGCCGTAGCGATCTAAATAGGCGCGGCGATGACAGCGCTGATAGTGAAACAGTGACTGATCGGTAAGCCAATTAAGGGTGGCAGGTGTTTCTGGGGTCGCTGGTCCGACCGAGGGTTGCATATGGGTCCCCCGGAACATGAAATGGTGAGACCAGGGGACGCTAGCAGTCAAGTTGTTTAAAGAGAGGCCGTATTGAGGTAAACAAGTTTAGGGGCAGAGCAATCAGTCGAGATGCCTTGAGCCCATCGCACTGCCCCCCTAAGCCCAAGGTCAAGGGGAAATCAGAGCATGGATCTAGCTGCAGAGAAATCACTATGGGATCTGAGGCAAAGGTTGGCTTTGTAGGCTGCGCTAAAACGCTATTCTAGCGCCAGCGACACCATGGGTAGCAATGCACTTATTGACAGTTATACCCTACTGTGGTCCCCTCTAGCGATTGACCCACGAGGCTTCGTTAGTCTGCCGGCCGTGACCCTCGTGTCGTCCGTTAATTTTCCGTTGACAAGACGACGCGCCTTACCTCATCACTATTGCCTAACGCTATGGCCTCTGATACAGCTGCAATGCAAGCCCTTGAACACCATCGCCAGTGCTTTCCCGCTTTAAAGAACAAGGGCTACTTCAATTATGGAGGCCAAGGACCGATGCCTGCGGCGGCGATCGCCGCCATCCATGAGACCCACCTAAAACTCCAGCAAGAAGGTCCTTTCTCGGGCCAAGTGAACCGTTGGCTGCAGCGGGAAGGGGCGCTCACCCGCACCGCCATCGCCCAGCAACTGGGGGTGACGGCTGACACCATTACCCTCACGGAAAACGTCACGGTGGGCTGCAACATTCCCCTCTGGGGACTCGATTGGCAGGCGGGCGATCGCATTCTCCTGTCAGACTGTGAGCATCAGGGCATCGTGGCCACAGCTCAGGAAATCAGCCGCCGATATGGGGTTGCCATCGATGTCTTTCCCCTACTGGCGACAGCCGGAGATCCGGTCGAGGTAATCGAGGCACACCTACAGCCCCGCACCAGACTTTTGGTGATCAGCCATATCCTCTGGAATACGGGCCAAGTACTGCCCCTCACCGAGATTGTGCAGCTTTGCCATCAGCGCCCTGAACCCGTGTGGGTCTTAGTGGACGCGGCCCAGTCCGTGGGGATGATGCCGCTGGATCTTAGGGCCACGGGCGTGGATTTTTATGCCTTTACCGGTCACAAGTGGTGCTGTGGCCCCGCTGGCTTGGGGGGCTACTACGGGCGACCAGAAATCCGCGATCGCGTTGCCCCTACCTATATTGGCTGGCGTGGCATCACCCTTGATGCCCAGGGGCAGCCCACCGGCTGGGAGCGGGATAACCGTCGCTATGAAGTCGCCACCAGTGACTTTGCCCTAATGGCGGGATTGCGCACAGCCCTCAGCCTCCATGACCAATGGGGGCCTGTTGAAGCGCGCTATGACCGGATTTGTTCCCTGAGCCGCTATCTTTGGGATGCGCTGCAACAGGTGCCTCAGATCCATTGCTTAATGGCTCGCCCTCCGGCCTCTGGGCTCATTGCGTTTCAAATTTTTCAACAACAGCAGCCTTCTCCTAGGCACCATGTCCGTTTGGTTGAAGACATGGAAGCGGCTGGTTTTTTAATTCGCACGCTGCGATATCCCAGTTGTGTGCGGGCCTGTGTCCATTACTTCACCCTCGAAGCCGAACTCGATCAGTTGGTTGCGGCGATCGCGGAGTGGGTACAAGAGCAAAGAGAGCTGTTTTAGATGCCTGACGATTGGCTCAAAAGCCTGTTCGGTCCGGTTGCCATTGCAACCTCAGGGCTGATCGGATGCGCCACGACCTCGCCACCGCCCCCCGTTGTTGAACCCGCCGCTGCGCCACCGCCGCTAATCGCAGCCACCCTGGCGGGTGATATCGATACGGTGCGATCGCACTTAGATAGCGGCACTGATCCCAATCTGGTGTATCGCACCAACACGGCGCTGACCTATGCTGCACGTGATGGCTTTACCAACATTGCCCGCCTACTGATTGATCATGGGGCTGACGTAAATTGGGTGGATGGTGAAGGGGTGACGCCTCTGATTTTGGCAGCGTTTAAAGGTCACACCGAATTAGCCGAGCTGTTACTGAGCCATGGCGCTGACACCACCGTCATTGACCAATGGAATCGCACTGCCCTCGATTACGCCCTTCGCCGTGGGGAAGATGACGCGATTGCGCAAATGCTACAACCATTGAAATAGACGAAGCGGGTCAATTCGCAGCCGCTGACTTTAGAACGGCGGCAAATTGTCAGTCAACAGCGTTCATAGAGGCTCGGGCGGGGCAACTATATCAATAGCAACTCTGGCGACTAAAAAGGCTTTTGACCGAATTCAAACCGGTTGCATTGCTCGAAGCGATGGGGACTTAGCAAGACTCCCTGTGTTTGTTTGAGTCAGTCGTGCATTCACATCAATAGCCAACGCTTTGCCAAGTTTGACTAGGGATTTGAGCCAAACCGTTGCCTGGTTTGTATCCGCACGTTGTAAATGCCCTAACCATGGATCGAGATGCTGCCAGTAATGTTCCTGGGCGCGATCAAGCGATAGCGAAATGCCGAGGCGATCGCCCAGGCGAATCAAGCGGCACAGCCAGTCCACGTCGGGTCCCAGAGTGGCCGGATTGGGCTGATGTAGAACTTGCCAGAGGGCGCGGCGAATCAAGGGTTCTAAGATATCAGGGGCGGCTGGCAGCTTAAGGTTGCAGTTAAATTGGCTGGCTTCATGGGCGATCGCTTCAAGTTCTCCCAAATAAAGACAACCCTGGTGAATAGGGGATGCTTCTGGATCGCTAGTGGCTTGCTCTAAAGACTGCAGCCCCTCTAGGGCACGGTGGCCGATCGCCACCTGAGCCGCCACCTGTAGCTCCTGGGGCACGGGAATGCCGTCGCGATGGAAGGCCCGCAGCAGGCCGTAATTGTCTCGATAGACCTGGCTGTAGAGCTGGTCAAGCCGCTGCAGGGTTTCGCGGCTGAGCAGCCCCATGATCCGGTGGCGCTCTTCGGCAAACAGATTTTGCAAGCTAAAGGTTTGATCCCCAAGCGCCTGCCCAAAGGCCTTGTTAATCGCCACGATGGTTTGGGCGGCGCTGGCCTGGGCTAAGGCCCCAAACACGGCGTCTTTAGCACGGCTGTAGGCTAACCGCTGCCGGAAGGGGGTGACGCAGCAGTGGAAATCCCAGCCCCCTAAGTGCAACACCGCAAAGCAAACGTCGGTGCGATCGCGGGTGACCTCAGAGGTGATTTGGAGCTGGCCCACCGCTAGGGTCAACGGCCCCATCCGCTGCAATTGATAGTCTTGTTGCTCAATGGTGTAAGCGTAAAGCTGCTGTTCTTGACGGTAGGCAGTAAACAACGAACTCATCGCATAGTGAGCGGCCACCTGTTCCACGCTCACCTGGGATGGGGTAACGAGTTGGTGATAAACCCCCGCTCCGTTTTGAAATTGACTGACGTTGCTGGGAGCAGTACTCAAGCGGCGAATGAACTCGGATTCCAGCTCAATCCCGGCCACCTCTCCCGCCAGCTCAATGGCCCGCGCCGCGTAGCGCAGAATTTGCGTGCCTTCAGGGCGAGAGAGTTCTTCAAAAAACCACCCGCAACTGGTGTACATCAGCAGGGCATAGCGCTGCATTTCTAAGAGTCGCAGGGCATCAATGCGATCGCCGGTACTGAGGACATAACGCTGATGGGCAGCGAAGAAGTCATTGATTACAGCGTCACTGCGGTGATGGATGACATGAACGTAGTTGTCGCGGGTTACCCAAGGTTCATTAAAGTAGCGGCTACCCACTGTTTCAAAAACCTCTGCCAACTGGTCTCGCAACCAATTGAGGGTGTCCCGTAGCGGTCGTCGCCATTTTTGATGCCATTCACCGCCACCGCCACAGCCACAGTCATCCTGCCAGCGATCAACCCCGTGGGCGCAGCTCCAGGCGGTGACCGGTTTTAAAATCACCTCCCAGGTAGGCGGCTGACAGTGGAGATAGTGGGCATAGTTGGTCACCGTCCATCCCTGTTTTGGAAAGGATTGGGTGACGGCGTAGGCCAGGGTTTTTTCGGGCCCACCCCGATGATGGCCAAAGGTTTCACCATCAGTCGCGACTGAAATCAACTGATTGGGGCGGTGATCGCCGCGTACGGCTTGGCCGATACGTCCAGCAAAGTGGTAGGAAGAACCCAGCACATCGTTAAAGCCCATGTCCCGCGAAATCGGCCCGTCATAGAAAAACAGATCAATGTAACGGCGAGAGCCATCGGCGTTGGTCCCCGATAGGTAACAGCGATAGGGCCGAGTCGGATCAATTTGACTGCCGCCCACCTCATGCCAATCAGGATCGGGGTCATGGTCTGAAACCATAGGCCGACAGCGCTGGGCTTGGGAGGGGGCCAGAATGGTGAATCTAAACCCCTCATCGGCCAACACTTCTAGGGTTGGGTAGTCAACGGCAGTCTCTGCCAGCCAAATCCCTTCGGGATCGCGACCGAATCGGGCTTTAAAGTCCGCTTTACCCCAGCGCACCTGGGTGCGTTTATCGCGATCATTCGCTAAGGGCAAAATGATGTGGTTGTAAACCTGAGCAATGCCATTGCCGTGGCCATCTAAGCGATCGCAGCTCTGGCGATCGGCCTCTAAGATGCGTTGATAGGTCTCGGGATCATGCTGCTCTAACCAGCTTATCAAGGTGGGGCCGATGTTGAAGCTGATGTAGGCAAAATTATTGACGATATCCATAACCTCGCCCTGGTCATTGAGAATGCGGGCAAAGGCATTGGGGCGATAGCACTCGTGGTGGATGCGCTCGTTCCAATCATGGAAAGGGGCTGCACCCGGCTGGCGCTCAATCGCCCCAAGATAGGGGTTCTCACGGGGAGGCTGATAAAAATGACCGTGGATACAGACTGCTACCCCCATGGTGCAGGCGAGCTCTGCCTCTGGTGCTGACGATGTTGTCATCATTGACGGTGCCGCCTCAGTCGTGAGGGTGGGATTGTTCATAAAGTAAGGGCTGAATTAAAGAGAAGTTAGCTGATGTCTACCAAGCTGTCGCAGACCAGACCCGTGCCAAAGATTGGTAGCTCGCACCCTGCGTGAACTAACCCAAGCCTGTAAAGGTGCAGGATACTTTCGGGTAGCATAGCGCGGGTTTTTAAGTGGCGTGGTGGGGATCAAGTTTGATTCACAATTGTTAAAACAGGTGCCCCCTAAAGGAAACCCATTTCCTGAAAGAAATCGCCACAAAGCGTGTCCGACACAGACTCTAATTAAGGTTTTTTTAAGACTTTAAGTCCCTCGGAAAAACAATGGTTTTACAGCCCGTCAATTCAGGCCTAGCCCTGTCAAACCCTATGGATTAAAGGGCTTTGCGGTTTTAAGCAATAAACAAACCCTGGGCTGAAAACAATGACTTCTTTCGAAAGAATCCCCCTACATTGAGGCTGATCACCCAATTCACTTGGCTCGGCACAGAAAAACCCATGCCGGAGATTGGCATGGGTTAAAGATGTTTTGAAAAAGACTTGCTTCTAATCAAAGCTTCCAGCTTAAAGGCGAAAACAATTAAGTTCAGGGAATTACCCCCCTTCCACTTGATCCCGATAGTCGGCGGCGGACATGGCGTCATCTAGGTCCTCTAAATCTTCGGGCTTGATTTTGAGTAACCAACCGTCACCGTAGGGGTCATCGGCAATTTGTTCCGGTTCATCGATCAGGGCATCATTGCGCTCCAGCACTTCGCCCGTCACTGGCGATTTCAGGTCTTCGACCGCTTTAACTGACTCAATGGTGCCGAAGGTGTCGCCTTTATCAACGGTGTCGCCCACCTCGGGTAATTCTAAAAAAACAATGTCGCCTAGCTGATCGATCGCGAAGGCAGACAGCCCCACCGTGATAATCTCCTCGTCCTCATCTAGACGGGCATATTCGTGGGTATCGAGATACTGCAAATTGTCGGGATACTCAAGCGCCATACCGTCTCCTCAGCTCTGAACCTGTTGCGCTGCTTGTCAGTGTGGCACGAGACGCCTCAAATGACGCACCGAAATGTGACTAAATTCCATCAAGATTTCCGTCAAGATTGACGGCGATAAAAGGGGCGCTTCACCACCTGGGCGGGCTGGGCTTTACCGCGAATCTCAACGAAAAGGGATTGCCCGACTTTGGCCAGATTGGCCGGGACATAGGCTAAGGCCACCGGATAGCCCAAGGTGGGGGATAGGGTGCCGCTGGTGACGGTCCCGACGGGTTGCCCTTCATGTAAGACAGGGTAGTCATGGCGGGCGATCGCTCGTCCTGCCATTTGTAACCCCACCAGCTTGCGCTCAGGGCCGCTTTCTTTTTGGGTGACGAGGCGATCTCGCCCAATACAATCCGGCACCTGGTCGAGATGCACCAACCAACCCAGGCTGGCCTCTAAGGGGGTGGTGTCGTCGGTAATGTCTTGACCATAAAGGGCCATGGCCGCTTCCAACCGCAGAGTATCTCTAGCGCCCAAACCACAGGGGATCACGTTTGCATCCAGCAGTTTTTGCCAGAGTTCTTGCCCCGCTTTGGGGTCTACCATCACCTCAAAGCCGTCTTCACCGGTATAGCCGGTCCGGGCCAAAAAGGCGGGTTGCCCCAACACGGTGCCCTCCATGTGGCCAAAGCGGGCGACGGTGCTGAGATCTTCGACCGTGACGGTTTGGAGGATGGCGACGGCATTGGGACCCTGCACGGCAATGAGGGCGCGATCGCGGGATAAATCCTGAAAATCAATGATTGGGTCGAGATGGGCCAGCAGCCAGTCCTTGTCTTTGTCGGTGGTGGCGGCGTTGACGATAATGGTCACCCGCTCACTGCCATCGGCAATGCCCTGGTTGTAAATAATCAGGTCGTCGATGATGCCTCCCTGGGGGTTCAGCAGCACGGTGTATTGGGCTTGCCCCACCGGCAGTTTGCCCAGGTTAGAGGGGACGAGTTTTTGGAGCTGGGCCAAAACCCCGGACCCTTGCAGGGTGAATTTGCCCATGTGGGAGATATCAAACATCCCTACTTTTTCCCGCACCGCCTGGTGCTCTTGCTTGATGCCGCCATACTGCACCGGCATTTCCCAACCGGCGAAGTCGGTAAAGCGGGCTTTGAGATCGGCGGAAAGGGAGTACAGGGGGGTGCGTAGGGACATGGGGGGTGGATGGGTAGATGGGTGTAGGAGTGGATGGGTAGATGAGATGTTATTTCGCAACTACCTTAAATCATTGCGACAGCTCAATTTGGACTGTTGGCCGCTCATGAGCTTGGGCGCGAAATCATTACACCCCCTAGATCATTGGGACAGCTCTGCTGGGACTGTTGGTCGACCGAGGCTTTTACCCGTTTCTGAATCAAACAGATGGACCTGCTCGGGGGCGATCGCCAGCCAGAGTTCTTCACCGATATGGACGGGGCGATCGGGCTGGATGCGCACCTGCAGGGGGGTGTCTTTGAGCATCACCGTCAGGTAGGTTTCGCTACCTAGGGCCTCCACCCGCGTTACCCGCACGGGCAAGTTTTTGGGGGCGGGCAAACTCAGACTCATATGCTCGGGTCGGATGCCGAGGGTCACTTGCTGGCCATCATAGGGCTGCAGCAGCGTTTCCCAGCCACCGGGTAAGGTGAGGCGAAACTCAGGGTGGGTAACGACGAGGGGGGCTTTAATCTGCACCGGCAGAAAGTTCATGGTGGGGGAACCAATGAACTCTGCCACAAACTGATTGGCCGGGGCTTGATAGAGCTCCAGCGGGGGGGCCACCTGCTGAATTTGACCTTGATTCATGACCGCAATGCGATCGCCCATGGTCATGGCCTCCACCTGATCATGGGTGACGTAGATGGTGGTGATATCAAGCTGCTTTTGCAGGTTTACAATCTGGGCGCGGGTTTCGTTGCGGAGCTTGGCGTCCAGGTTGGAGAGGGGCTCATCCATCAAAAAGACTTGCGGATTGCGGGCGATCGCCCGTCCCAAGGCCACCCGCTGTTTTTGTCCTCCCGAGAGCTGGCGAGGATAGCGGTCCAGCAACGGGGCAATCTGCAGCATCTTCGCCACGGCCTGGACGCGGTGATCAATCAGGCGATCGGCAGGGGACTGATAGCGGAGGCCAGCCGGTAAGGGCCGTGTGACCTTAGCTAGTAACGGTTGCCACCAGGACTGAGCGGCTAGAGCAGCTTGCAGCGCCTGATTTGCATCTAGGGCATCGGGATCTGGCTGAGTGTCAACGGGCGCTGGGGACACCGACCTGATCGGCATGCGCCTTAGCCCGAAGGCCAAATTGTCGTAAACGGTCAAGTGCGGATACAAGGCATAGCTCTGAAACACTATGGCCGTATCCCGCTGTTTTGGCGGCAGTGCATTTACCTTTTGGGTGCCGATGGTAATGGTGCCCGCAGTGGCCTCTTCCAATCCAGATAAAAGCCTTAGCAGGGTGCTTTTCCCGCAGCCGGATGGCCCGACCAGCACCATAAACTCGCCATCTGCGATCTCCAGGTTAATGCGCCGCAAAACCGTAACCCCATGGGTCGATTCGGTTTCCGAGGGGGCCGAGGCTGAGCGCGATTCGCCCTGAGGGAAGGTTTTATAGAGGTTCTCAACAGCAACTCGGGCCACAGCAAACAGGGGTTAAGGGTCTTCTGAATTATCAACCACCGTGGCTAAGGTCACCGCTTCAATTTTTTCACCTTTTTGTAAGGGACCGAGGCGATAGGTGGCGGGTCGCTCTCGTCCCTGGCGCGGAATGCTGCCGATGGGGATTTGGGCGGCGCGGTTGTCGGTGGTGGTGACGATCACGTCGCCGCCATTAGGGGCGTCGGTCATGGCCACCAACCCATCACGCTTTTGCTTGAACAAGAACGCCTGGGTGCCGAGCCCGCCTCGCATGGCCAAAGGTAGCGCCTTGATCGGGAGCCGTTGGGTGAAGCCAGCGGCAGATACCAGTAGAACACACCCCGTTTCATCTAAAACTCGCACGCACCCGACGATGCACTCTTGTTTGCGCAGGCGAATGGCCTGGGGGCCTTGGGCGGCGCGGCCCATCTGGGAGAGGTTGTCGTCGTTGATTTCAAAGCGCAGCAGCCGTCCCCCTGAGGTGGCCATCACCAGTTGGTCTTGAGCCTGGGCCAGGGTGATATAGGCAACTTGATCATCTCCTTTGAGTTTGGCCGTGGTCAGGCCCCGCCCGGTCAGGTTAGTGAAATCGTCTAGGGGCAAGCGTTTAATCCGCCCCTGACGGGTGAGCATAATCAGATCATGGGTCTGAATCGCCTCCCCGAGCACCCGCTGGTCAACAATCACCCCAGCCTCATTGGGAACGGAGTTCGGTAACAGACCGACCAACGGCACCTTAGCCTGTCGCGATCCGGCAGGAATATCACCGATGGCGATGGTGTAGGCTTTGCCGTCACGGGTGAGGGTGAGCAGTTCCTGACCGGCGGTCGCAGCAATCGTCTGCAGCGTGACGTCTTCAGTGTCTTGGAATTCTTGAGTCACCTCACTGTCTTGACGAGCCTGACGGCGGTGGTAAGAGCGGGGAGAAGAACGGCGGACATAGCCCTTTTGGGTGAATTCGAGGATGGTTTCCTCATCCTCATGCTCGGCAATGATTTCGGCCAATTGCTGGGTCTCTTCGGCCCGTTCGGCCTCTGATTGGATGCGGGTGCGACGGGGATCGCCGTAGGTTTTCTTCAGGGATCGCAGTTCTTTTTTGAGGGCCTTGAGCAGCTCTTTGCGATCGGACAGGAGCCGCTGCAGAGTATCTCGCTGGGCGGTGAGTTCGTCATACTCGTCCCGCAGTTTTTGCTGCTCTAGACCGGTGAGTCGCCGCAATGGCATGCCCAAGATGGCATCGGCTTGGCGATCGCTCAAACCAAAGGCCGCCTGCAGCTCCCCTTTTGCGGTGGTGCCATCGGGGGCCTGACGCAAAATATCAATCAGTTGGTCCAGGTTATCCAGGGCCTGCAATAGCCCCTCAACCAGGTGAATGCGGACCTCAGTTTGGTCCAGCTCGTGACGATACTGGCGCACCAGGGTGGCTTCGCGGAAATTTAGGAAGGCCTGCAGCATCTCCCGCAGCGGAAACTGCCGGGGCTGGCCTTGGTCGAGGGCCAGCATGATCGCCCCAAAGTTGCTCTGCAGTGGGGTGATGCGATAGAGGGTGTCTAGCACCACCGGAGCCTGGGCTTCTCGCTTCAGCTCAATCACCACCCGCATACCGTCGCGATCGCTCTCGTCCCGCAAATCAGCGATTCCATCAATGCGACCGTTATTGACCAGATCCGCCACCTTCTCGATCCAGCCCGCCTTATTCACCTGATAAGGCAGCTCGGTCACGATGATGGCAGTGCGCCGCTGACGCCCGCGCCCGTGACGAATCTCCTCAAAATTGGCGATGCCCCTGACCGGAATGCTGCCTCGCCCAATCCGATACGCATCTTCAATGCCCTTCAGGCTAATAATTTCCCCGCCTGTGGGAAAGTCTGGGCCAGGAATGAGTTTAAACAGCGCCTCGTCATCCAGGGTGGGGCGATCGATCAGGGCAATTAAGCCATCTACCACCTCGCCCAAATTGTGGGGCGGAATGTTGGTGGCCATGCCCACGGCAATGCCCGAGGAGCCATTCAGCAGCAGGTTGGGCAGTTGGGCCGGTAACACCACCGGCTCCTGCTGGGAATTATCAAAGTTATCGGTGAAGTCAACGGTGGCCTCGCCAATTTCCCCGAGTAAGGCCGTTTGGCTAACCGGGGCCAAGCGGGTTTCGGTATAGCGCATGGCGGCGGGGGGGTCATTGTCCACCGAGCCGAAGTTGCCATGGCCATCCAGTAGAGGATAACGACTGGCAAAATCTTGAACCATCCGCACTAGGGCGTCGTAAACCGCCTGGTCCCCATGGGGATGATATTTACCCAGCACGTCCCCCACCACACGGGCGCATTTACGAAAGGGGCGATCGGGGGTGAGGCCCAGCTCATGCATGGCATAGAGAATGCGCCGATGCACTGGTTTAAGGCCATCCCGCACATCAGGCAAAGCCCGCCCAACAATCACGCTCATGGCGTATTCCAGATAGGACCGCTGCACCTCTGTATGTAGAGCAGTGACCACCACCTGTCCGGCGGTTGGTGTATTGAGCGGATCGGCCATGGGCTACTGTCCTCGGGAGGGAAAATTGGAGTCGTACGTCAGGAATCTTTCCCTGACAAAAGGAGTCATAACAATGCTGTAAGGTATATGCAAATGCCCCAATTCTGCAATGATCATCCTCTAAACATCAGGGTACGGGGGGAATCGAGGATTGGGTTCAAAGTACAATCACGGCGTTTTGTTAGGCTAAGCCTTAGGTGAAAAGGAATCATCATGAAGACCGTCCTCATCGTTGAAGATGACATGATTAATGCCCGCGTGTTCTCTAAGATCTTGACTAAGCGGGGAGGTTTGGCCGTTAAGCATACTGAAAATGTCGATGAGGTCATGCGCATTGCCCAAAATCGAGAGGCGGACATCATTTTGATGGACGTGTCCCTCGCCCATAGCGTGTACGAGGGCAAGCCCGTTGACGGCATCAAAATCACCCAAATGCTGAAGGCAGACCCAACCACCGCTAATCTGCCGATTATTTTGGTGACGGCCCATGCCATGCAGGGCGATCGCGAGAATTTCCTGCAGCAAAGCGGGGCCGATGGCTATATCTCGAAACCGGTTGTCGATCATCAGCAGTTTGTCGATGACATCCATGCCATGATGCCAGACGAGGGATAATGCATTTGTACTGCTAAATTCTTGTTTCAGCAAGGCGCTCAAAATCGACATCATCAAAATAGCGGCGGATCTACCTAGGCAGATCCGCCGCTATTTTGAGTTTCAGTAAGGTGGACACCACCCACGTATAGGATTAGCGTCCAGTGGAATCTCCCGCTGTCGCCGCCCCCTAAAGCCCTCCGGGCAATAGCCTTTTAGGCATGGCTGCGCTAAGGCTTCGCTTAGGGAAAGAGGCTATCTAGCTTGGCTTCAAAGTCCCCCTTTTTAAGGCTATCCGTTAGAGGGTGTTTATACGATTGGCCTGGAATCAAGACGGTTAGCTCTTGAATGTCGAGAGATGTGATTGAGCTGACCCCACCCCCAACATCAATTGCGGATTTTGGGACAAGGGACAAGGGCTCCTTGAAGTCGGTCTTTGCCCCCCGTAGATTGGGCTGTAGGGCATTGATCTTTGAGGCAAGGTTCGTTGTAAGCCTCCTCTGTTTCAAGGGGCGACGGCGGCTGGCCAAACACCATTTCGCAACTGAAGTCCTCAAAGTTAGGGGTCATCGTTAGGGGGATGCCAAAGTCCTCAGTAAAGAAACGCTGTGTCGGCAATTTGCACATATTGATGCACATGCCCACGCAGCGACTCTGCTCTAAATAACGGCAGCGCTCGATGTGGACGCCACTTTTTTGCAGGCGATCGCCATTCTCAGTCGGCACCTCCACCGCTGTGACTTCGCAAGGCCCCACCAGCCAATCAAATAGCACCGTCGCAAACCAGGCATTCAGCTCACACACCAACTGAGTCGGCGAAAACAAATTGCGAATCAGCCACAGAACCGGTGCAGGCACCAATGATTTCAGTACTCGGGCCACAGACTCCTGCTGCTGCTGAGCATTACGCCCCCGCATGATTTGCTCAGATAGCTCAACAAAGCCTTGATAGCCTTTAGATTGCCGCTGGGCTCCGATCGCGTTAGCCATCTTGCGGCTAAACAGCCAGATAAAGGCTTGAGCCCACCAGCCATCGTTGTAAACAGTTGGCCCATCGGCCATTGACTCCTGGGCGAGGCGATCCACGGAATTCATGACACCTAACGTGCGTCGTTAATCTCCAGAGTAGTGTAATTGGACCGGATTGATTGTGATAGGCTCATTCAGAAGTTTTTGCCGCTGCGGCATTTCCCTATGGTTGACGATACCTCTAGCACCCCTTCCCCAGAGAAGGAGGCGGCAGCCTCACCCCTAGACGACGCTCCGGTCGAGACAGAAACGCCACAAGCCGCGTCCTTCGGCTGGAACGTCTACGCCGAGAAAATCAACGGACGTTTTGCCATGGTCGGGTTTGTGGCGTTGCTTGTACTAGAACTGTTCACTCACCAAGACTTTTTTACCTGGCTGGGATTCTAAGGCGCGTCGCTTTATGGTGGCCCCTAGCGCACAGTGAGCGAATAACGGCCCTGATCCGCCGGAGAATAGCCGTTCACAATGACGATGTAAGTGCCGTTTTGGGGAAGGGTCACCACAATCTGAGAGTTTGTGCTCCCTGATTGATAGTCATCATTACTGTCGATCAGGTTGCCATTTTCATCCCCTAGGGCCAAATACGTGTCAAACTCGTTGCTCTCTAAGGTGATGGTGACCCGCTGGCCCGCTCTGCCTTGGAAGCTGTATTCGTCGTAGTAGGTGTTGTCGGGCGCGAGGGCATCCCCTGAGTCTAGGCTCCCTTGCCGCCGCAGAATAAAATCATTCGATTGGTTCCCGCCGCTAGAGGAATGGCTGCCGCTGTGGGAAGCGCCACCGCCCCCCAACTGGCTTAAGCTCAGCTCGTAGTCACCGCGCTCTCCCTCTGCATAGGAGTTGGCCAAGATCACATAGCGGCCCGTCACGGGCAGGGTAGTGACGAGTCGGGCATTGAGGTTGCCGCCACTGTCGTCATCTTCCACGTAAAAGTCATCGTCTTCAAGGCTGATTAAAATCACGTAGGGATCGATCTCGCGACTGACCATATCAATGGCCACCTGCTGACCGGCTTGGCCCTCAAAGACATAGCCATTAAAGAAGCTGCCATCGGGCAATACATTACTGCTATCACCCAGCTGCCCCCGGATGGTGGCGTTCAGGCTAATGGACTCAGGTGGGTTATCATTGCGGCCTCCACTAGCGCTTGCAGTTGTAGCGGCGCTGCCGTTCTGGACCGAGGCAATAAAAGGCAGAACTTCGTCAGTCGGAATTGCAAAGCCAATGCCGATATTGCCCCCGCGATCCCCCGTAGTGAAAATGGATGTATTGACGCCCACCAGTTCGGCGCGGCTATTGAGCAACGGCCCGCCCGAGTTGCCTGGATTGATGGCGGCGTCTGTCTGAATTAAGTTGCGATCCAGATCAATACGGCTAACGATACCGGTGGTGAAGGTGCCCTGCAAACCGAAGGGACTGCCGATCGCGAAGGCAGCTTGGCCAATGCGCACAGAGTCAGGGGCGGCAATCTCTATCACCGGGAGATTGCTGGGGGGATTACGCAGTTGCACGGCCGCTAGGTCAAGGCGATTGTCGCCATAGCCCACCACGTCACCCACAAATTCTCGACCATCCGCCAAAATTACGGTTACCACTTGGCTTCTGCCGACCACGTGGGCATTGGTCAAAATCAAGCCATCGGCACTGATAATGCTGCCGCTCCCCCCGCCGCTACCGGTCTCGATGGCAACGACCGATGGACTCGCCTGCTCATAAACTCGGATATTCGTTGTTTCGTCGCTCGACTGGGCTGTCGTCAGCTGGGTCTCGGGACGGACCGCCTCGGGCAGGGCGGCGATCGCACCTGCAGGAGACAACCCTGCCACCGTTACCAATGCCACCGTTCCTGAACTAATGAGTTGCCACCAATGTTTCCGCATGATTGCTTGTAATCGCGCTGCTTGCCTGTTCACCATTAAATACTGCCCAGCTACCGTCCTTTCCGGTCTAAGACGATGTTTTAAACTTTCCCTCAGATGACTGTAGTTATCCTAAGACTTCAAAGCGGGGCAACAGGTTTCCAGAGAACGATTTGCCGGTTATGTTGCCTCTACCGAAAAAAATCCCCGCTTCCAGATTTGGGAAACGGGGTTGAGTTCTTTAAAGCCAAGCGGCTTTAATCAGAATTTACCGCTCGGGCAAAGTCGGCGCCTTGAGCGGGAGCCAAGCTAAGGGCTGTACGGATTCAGCGTTATTCATGGCAAACACCTTGTCGCGGAGGCGATCGGTGAGCTGCAGCGTGGTCGCATCATAGACCTGAGTCAAGAGCTTGGGGTAGAGCCCAAAGCCAATGATCGGCACCAGCAGACAAGCAATGATGAATACCTCACGGGGCTCGGCGTCGATCAGGACTTCATGCTCGATTAGTTCCTTGTTCTCAGGCCCATAGAAAATTTCCCGCAGCATTGACAGCAGGTAAATTGGGGTCAAAATCACCCCAACTGCCATCAAGATCACCATAATCAGCTTGAAGTTAAAGCTGTAGGCATCGCTGGTGGCAAACCCCACAAACACCATCAGCTCAGCCACAAACCCGCTCATCCCCGGCAATGCCAAGGAGGCCATGGAGCAGGCGGTGAACATGCTGAAAATCTTGGGCATCTTCTGGCCGACCCCGCCCATTTCATTCAGGATCAGGGTGTGGGTGCGATCGTAAGTCGCCCCGACTAAGAAGAAGAGACTGGCCCCGATCAAGCCATGGGAAACCATCTGCAACACCGCCCCACTGAGACCCAGATTGGTGAAAGAGGCGATCCCGATCATGACGAAGCCCATGTGGGAGATCGAGGAATAGGCAATTTTCCGCTTCAGGTTGGGCTGGGCAAAGGAGGTCAGGGCCGCGTAAATAATGTTGACAACCCCAAAAACAATCAAGATTGGAGCCACAACGCCATGGGCTGCAGGCAACATGCCCACATTCATTCGCAGTAGGGCATAACCGCCCATTTTCAGCAAGATGCCCGCCAGCAGCATATGGACCGGTGCCGTCGCTTCACCATGGGCATCTGGCAGCCAGGTGTGTAAGGGAATAATCGGCAACTTCACCCCATAGGCAATGAAGAAGGCCGCATACATAAATAGCTGGAAGTTGAGCGGATAATCCTTTGCGGCCAGGGCCGTCATATCAAAGGTAATGGTGTCCCCATAAAAGGCCATCGCTAAGGCGGCGACCAGGATAAAGAGGGAGCCCCCAGCGGTGTACAGAATGAACTTGGTGGCCGCGTAGAGCCGCCGCTTGCCGCCCCAAATCGAGAGCAGTAGGTAGACCGGGATCAGCTCTAGCTCCCACATGAAGAAGAACAACAGCATGTCCTGAACCACAAACACCCCGAGCTGGCCGCTGTACATGGCCAGCATCAGGAAGTAGAACAGGCGAGGCTTAAAGGTGACCGGCCAAGAGGCCAAAATAGCCAGAGTGGTGATAAAGCCGGTAAGCAGCACCAACGGCATCGATAGGCCATCGACGCCAACCGACCAGCGCAGGTCAAGCTCACCAACCCAGGTGTAGCTTTCAACCAATTGGAGGCCAGAGCCCTGGAGGTCGTAGCCCTTAGAAAAGCCAATGACCAGCAGAACAAAATCGATCAGGCCAACGGTTAGGGCGTACCAGCGAATCGTGCGACCGTTTTGATCCGGAATGAAAGGGATCAGCAGGGCCGCCGTGATTGGTAAAAGGGTGGTAACCGTTAACCAAGGAAAATGAGCAAGGTCCATAACGGTGATTTGTAGTGGCAGTTTTTTGAAAAGGCGCTTTCGAGCAGGAGGTTAATCGCAGCGAAGGCTGAGCACTGCCCTAAAGCAGTGCTGAACGAGAGGCATACTCGGCTTTAAGTCACCCCTGATAACAGGACAAGACCTAGAACCGCACCAAAAACAATCAAGGCGTAGAACTGAGCCCGGCCATTCTCGAAATATTTCAGGCCCTCACCTGTGACCAAGGTGACAAAGCCCGCCAAGTTAACAATGCCGTCCACAATCCGGACATCGATTTCAAGCACTTGCTTAGCCAGCTTGCGGCTGCCCTGAACAAACACCACCTCATAAAGGTCATCGACGTACCATTTGTTTTTGGAAAACTGGTAGAGCGGCTTGATTTGGCTTGCGATCGCCCCTGGGTCAATCACCCGCGTGCGATACATCATCACCGCTAAGGTGATACCAATCAGGCCAATGCCGACGGATGAGCCCCCCATGATCAGGAACTCGCTCCAGTCAAAGGCTTCGGCTGATTCTGCCAGTTCCAGCAGTTCCTCCCCAGGGGGATGGATGAACGCCTCAAAATAATTGGCAAACGGCGTTCCCACCAAACCAATTAGCATTGACGGCACCGCTAAGGCCATCAGCGGAAAGGTCATCGCAAACGGCGACTCGTGGGGGGTATCACTGTGGTGATGATCGTCATGGTCGTCGCCATGGGTCTCTTCCGCCAAGGTAAGTTCTTGGGGATTCATGGCTCCCGGCCCGAGGGAAGCCCCCATGGCCATCAACTGCTCTCGCTTGAGCTGCAGTTGAATCGTCTTGTCGGTGCCTCTAAACTCCCCTTCAAAGGTGGAGAAATACATGCGGAACATGTAAAAGGCGGTGATCCCGGCGGTCAGCCAGCCAACGCCCCAGAGCACCGGGCTAACGGCAAAGGTAGAGCCTAAAATCTCGTCTTTAGACCAAAATCCGGCAAAGGGGGGAATTCCACAAATCGCCAGGGTCCCGATCAAAAAGGTGATGGCCGTGATCGGCATGTGCTTGCGCAGGCCCCCCATCAGCCGCATATCCTGGGCCAAAACGGGATCATGGCCCACAACCCCTTCCATGCCATGAATAACTGAACCAGAGCCCAGAAATAGCATTGCCTTGAAGTAGGCATGGGTCATCAGGTGAAAGAGGCCTGCACCATAAGCGCCGCCCCCCATGGCCATCACCATGTATCCCAACTGGGACATGGTGGAATAGGCCAGACCTTTTTTGATGTCATTTTGGGTAATGGCAATACTGGCCCCAATAAAGGCGGTGGTGGCCCCAGTCCAGGCCACCACGGTCATGACCGTGGGCAGGTCCTCAAAGACTGGGAACATCCGCGCCACCAAGAAGACCCCAGCCGCGACCATGGTTGCAGCGTGAATCAAGGCGGAAATCGGGGTGGGGCCTTCCATGGCATCGGGTAGCCACACATGCAGGGGGAACTGCGCTGATTTGGCCATCGGTCCTAGAAAGACCAAGATCGCAAAGATTGACACCAGACCCGCATTCAAGCTGCCCGTGGTGACCAAATCGGTAAGGCGATCGCCCATCACATCGAACTCAAAACTGCCGGTGGCCCAGAAAATCGCCAGCATCCCCAGCAGCAGGCCAAAGTCGCCAACCCGGTTGGTCACAAACGCCTTCTGACAAGCATCGGCAGCGCCCTTACGCTCATACCAAAACCCAATCAGCAGGTAGGAGCACATGCCCACCAGTTCCCAGAACACATAAACCTGCAGCAGGTTAGGACTAATAACCAGCCCTAGCATTGATGAGCTAAACAGGCTTAGGTAGGCATAGAAGCGCACATAACCCGGGTCATGGGCCATGTAGCCATCGGTGTAAATCATCACCAGAAAGGCTACGGTCGTGACGATCACCAGCATCAACGACGCTAGATGATCGAGGGTATACCCCATGGTCAGGTGAAAGTCGCCAGCAGAGGCCCAATCAATGGTGCGGGTATAAACCTCATGCCCTTGAAATTGACTAAAAAATAATAAGAAGGACAGCACCATCGCTGCCCCCGTCAGTGAAACGATAAAGACAGCGGCTGGACGCCGCAGGGTACTTGTGGTCTGGCTATAGCTCACTAAACCGGTGCCGACGATCGCCGCACCAACCAGTGGTAGAACCGGTACTAGCCAGGCGTATTCGTAAATTGCCTCGATTGATTCCATTCGTAAGTGCCTACTCCACTGTCTGCGATAGGCGGCCAAAAACGCCCATATTTTGACATACGCCCAGGGATTGAATTGCCCAACCCCAAAGGATTTGCGACCGACTGATTCAGGCCCATCAAGGGTGATGTTTTGAAGACCCTGAACACCTGTCGCAAGCATCGGCAGTTGCCGCGCTTCAGGCTATCAGAATGATCGTGCTTAGCGTAACAGGGGAATATGCTCTTGCCCCTTGAGACGTAACAGGTTTTTCATATTGTGCTGAGCTTGCACTCCGCCCTAATGCTGCCAGGCTCCAATCACTGAAAGCATTCGATACCCAAGGAGCGAGTCTGTAAAACTTAACAATCTGCCACCTGCCAAAGCTGGATTGAGTTCATTACAGTGAGAGACACCCTCTGGTTTTAATCGGAGGTGCGCTTCATCATCGTCTGCTTTTCATGCCACGACCTCCTTTGAACGCTCCGCTAACGCAGCTTGCATGCTTTCGTGATCGCCATAATGGGCTTTCTAAGCCACTCGGGATTATAGGAACCTTGCTGCTGGCCATGGCCAGTCCAGTCCAAGCTGTTGAGGAGATTGTGGTGCAACTGGGGCCGGTACAGGTGCCGCTTCAGGTGAGCGATTTAGAAACAGCGGCAACCACGGATCAAGTGCCGCCAGGGCTACGCCCCTATGGCCCCTTGCTGACGCCAGCGGTTCGTCAAACCCTACGTCGCCCCCTCAGCTTGGATCCGCAGATGAGCGATCGCATCGTGGCAGACCTGCTGGGTTCTGATAACGGCCAGCAGTTGCTGGAGCTACTGGCAGAAGTCGCCCCTGGGCTCACCCCTGCCGATTTGCAGGTAGCGATCCAATCTGCCGCCCAGCCCCCTGGTGGCCTCAGCCTCCTGGGCATTCTCCAAAATCTGCCAGCAGAGAAACTCACCCTCAGAGCTGGATCCCTCCTCACTCTCCTGACTCAATTCGGCCTCTCCCAGAGGGAACAACTGGCCCATAGTGATGTTCTCAAGCAAACCCTGAGCGATGAAACCATGGCAGGGGTGATGCCCTTTAACCCGGCAGCAGCGGGATCAACCGAGCCTCGGGTTTGGTCTCAGGCCCTGGTTGACCCCAGCCGCTCGGGCTACGGACAAGACCAGCGCACCATTCCGATCGATATCTACTACAGCCGCAATAGCCAGGGCCCCCTGGTCCTGCTATCCCATGGTTTTGGAGCGGATCGTGACTTTCTGGCTTACTTGGGCAATCACTTGGCGTCCCACGGGCTGACGGTGGTGTCCATTGAGCATCCCGGCAGCAACGTCAAGGCCCTCGCCGAGGCCGAGGGGGCGATTTTGCCCGCCAGCGAGTTTATTGATCGCCCCCTGGATGTGCATTTGGTCCTGGACTATTTGCAGGAACTCAACGAGGCCGCCATTACCGATCGCCGCCGCTTCAACCTGGACGAGGTCACTCTGGTGGGCCACTCCCTGGGGGGATACACCGGTTTAGCCCTAGCCGGAGCCCCGCTAGATCTGGATGCGCTCAACCAGTTTTGCCAAGCCCTAACGCCGAATGCCCTTTCCCCTGCGGACTGGCTGCAGTGCGCCGCCACAGACTTAGCCCTACCGCCCACCGGGCTAACCGACGATCGCATCACTCAGTTGGTGATCATGAATCCGATCATTGGCCAACTGTTTGGGGCGGAGGGACTCAGCCAAGTGGAGGTACCCACGCTGATCTTGACGGGGACTGAAGATGGCGTCACCCCCAGTGGGGATCAGCAACTGCGCCCCTTTGATCAGCTTTCAGGTCCGAGAGCCCTAATTGCAGTGATTGGGGGAACCCATCTGAGCGTGGGCGATCCCGACAATCTCAATCCGGCCCTAACTGAGATTCCGTTTATGCCAGAGTTGCCTATTGATGAGACGGAGCAGTTGCGCACCTATCTCAAAGGCACCCTACTCAGTTTTGTCATGCAGCAAACGCCCCAGCGGCGAAGGTACAAGCCCTTCCTGACGGCCACCTATGCCCAGCAGTTTTCGACCGAAGCGCTGCCGTTACGCTATAGCGACCATTTACCGGATTCGATTGCTCATTGGCTATGGATGGGTGAAGCAATGGAACAGTACCTCAGCCCGCCGTTAGAGAGCGTGGCCTCCTTACTCCATCTCGGTCTGATTGGGCTGCAATACGATGTGGACCGCTTTCGACGCAAGGCGATCGCCCACATGCCCTTTCGCGATCGCCGCTTTCAACCCATTTCCTTCGGCCACCCTTACCCAGCCCCTAGTATGGCCCTAGACGTGGCGCTGCATGGGCTTCACCCTACTCATGAGTGACGCCGTCGGGCAATATCGTCCCCTGTAAGTCCGCATTCTTGAGATTGGCATAGGCCATGCTGGCGTTGATCATCACCGCCTCGTTCAACTTGGCTCCGCTGAGGTTAGACCAACTGAGCTTGGCTCGATAGAGGGTTGCCCCTTTTAAATCAGCGCCCCGCAGCGAACTCCAACTGAGATTGGTTCCCCTGAGGTTAGCCCGCGTCAAAACGGTACCGACCATGCTGCATCCTTGAAGCTTGGCGCGGCTCAGATCCACTTCTCTCATGTCAGCCAGATCCAGCGTCGCCCCTGTAACGATCGCCCCTTGCAAGTTGGCCCGCACCAGCACAGCCTCCACCACCGTAGCGGTCGCGAGGCTCGCTCCTTCGAGCTTGGCGTTGGTTAAGTTGGCCTTGGCCAGTCGAGCCCGATTTAGACTGACTCCCGATAAATTAGCCCCTTCCAAGTTGGCCTCATCGAGGTTGACCTCATTCAAATTGGCATCTTGCAGAGTCGCTTGCAGGAGGGTAGCCCTGGGCAATAACGCCCCTCGCATCCCCACTTCTGTAAGATTGGCCTCCATTAGGTTGGCGTCACTGAAGTCAACCCCAATCAAATTGGCCAGCATTAGATTCGTTTTGCTTAGCGATGCTTGGGTGAGCTTCACCCCCCGCAGGTTCGCACCGTGCAAATCAGCCCCATCTAAAATCGCCCCAGCCAAGTTAGAGTCCCGCAGATTCACCTCTGGAAGTACCCGCTGGGACAGGTCCACGCCCGCCAAATTAGCATTTCGAAAATCTCGTTCTCCCGCCTCATAGCGGGTGAGTAGTTCACTTAAATTCATGAATACATATCAGGAACTCCCGTCATATTGCCCCAGACTCTGGGACAAATGCAGGTTAAATGCAACGGGTTCCCCTATCTGGGGGACTTTCCCCATATAGGGGAACGCCGCCGATAAATATCCTGATGACTCGAATGCCATTCTGGCACAGGATGTCTGTCGTACCATGACCCAGACTTGGAGCAATTCGATACAGCACTTGAGGAACCCCTGGTTTCTAAATCGCAATTTATGCGGAATTTGGGGATATTTTGGATCTCCCTGGGGCGGGTCTTAAGAAATGCCAAAAGATTATTGACTGCACGCCTGACGAAATCCCAATGCACGACACGAGTCTGCCTCAGCAGTCAACGGTGCCCGTTTATAGCTGGGGTCAGAAAGAACTGGGGTCAGAAAGCCTCCGGCACGCTAAAAACTCTTATCCATAGCCCGCCACATTGGCCTTTGTTGTAGCGCAGAAGGGATTCGATAGGATATGGGGTACTGCTGAGATGCGACACATAAACCATGCCGGATAACCGTAGAAGCCAGGCGATCACCCAGGGTGTACAACGAACTCCAAACCGAGCCATGTTGAGGGCTGTAGGCTTTGGGGATAATGATTTTGCAAAACCGATTGTGGGACTTGCCAACGGCCACAGCACCATTACCCCCTGCAACATGGGGCTTGGGGGGCTAGCGGTCCGGGCGGAAGCGGGGCTGAAGCAGGCGGGCGCAATGCCCCAGATGTTTGGAACGATCACCATCAGTGATGGCATTTCCATGGGCACTGAGGGGATGAAATATTCCCTGGTCTCGCGGGAGGTAATTGCCGATTCGATCGAAACGGCCTGCAATGGCCAGAGCATGGATGGGGTTCTGGCCATCGGCGGCTGCGACAAAAACATGCCGGGGGCAATGATTGCGATCGCCCGTATGAATATACCCGCCATCTTTGTCTATGGGGGCACGATTAAGCCCGGTCACTATAACGGCGAAGACCTTACCGTCGTCAGCGCCTTCGAAGCGGTCGGGCAATATAGCGCTGGCAAAATTAGTGATGAGGAAATTCTGGCCGTCGAAAAACATGCCTGCCCAGGGGCCGGTTCCTGCGGGGGCATGTTTACCGCTAACACCATGTCCTCTGCCTTTGAAGCCATGGGCATGAGCCTGATGTATTCCTCAACCATGGCGGCTGAGGATGCAGAGAAAGCCGACAGCACTGAGAAGTCAGCTTTCGCTTTGGTCGAAGCCATTCGCAAGCAAATCCTGCCCAGCCAAATCCTGACCCGCAAAGCCTTTGAAAATGCGATCGCGGTGATTATGGCGGTGGGCGGCTCCACCAATTCTGTATTGCATTTATTGGCGATCGCCAACGCCATCGGCGTAAACCTCACCATCGATGACTTTGAGACCATTCGCCAGAAAGTCCCCGTATTCTGTGATCTGAAGCCCTCAGGGCGGTATGTGGCCACCGACTTCCACAAGGCTGGGGGCGTCCCCCAGGTGATGAAGATGCTGCTCCATGCCGGACTCCTCCATGGGGATGCCCTGACCATCACCGGGCAAACCATCGCTGAACTCTTGGCCGATATCCCGACGATGCCCCGCAGCGATCAAGACGTGATTCGCCCCTTTGAGCAGCCCATTTACCCGATCGGCCATTTAGGCATTCTCAAAGGCAACCTGGCTGAAGAAGGCGGTGTGGCCAAACTCTCTGGCATCAAGCAGCAGAACATTACCGGACCCGCCCGCGTATTTGAGTCTGAGGAAGAATGCCTGCGAGCCATTCTAGACAAAAAGATTCAGGCAGGAGACGTGGTGGTCGTCCGCTATGAAGGACCGAAGGGGGGACCCGGCATGCGAGAAATGTTGGCCCCCACCTCTGCGATTATTGGTGCGGGTTTAGGTGACTCGGTGGGGTTAATTACCGACGGGCGCTTCTCAGGGGGCACCTATGGCATGGTGGTGGGTCATGTCGCCCCAGAAGCCGCCGTGGGCGGCACCATTGCCCTAGTCGAGGAGGGGGACAGTATCACCATTGATGCCAGCAAAAATCTTTTGCAGCTGAATGTCTCTGACGAGGAGATTGCGAAGCGTCGCGCCGCTTGGCAACCCCGTCGCCCCAACTACACCCGTGGCATTCTAGGCAAGTATGCCAAGTTGGTCTCGACCAGCAGTCGCGGCGCAGTCACCGATCTCGATTTGTTTTAGGTCAGAATTGCCTTAGTGCCCTTGGTTAGGGTAAACAATTGAGGCTTTGCAGAGACACGGCAGTGCCGTAGTCTCCGTTCAGCATTAAGCGGAATCCCCCGCCGCTCCCTAAAGCCCTCCGGGCAATAGCCTTTTAGGCATGGCTGCGCTGGGGCTTCGCTTAGGAAAAGGGGCTATCAAAGCCCCCTTTTTCAAGGCTACCCGTTAGGCAGAACGCTACACAAGACTTGTATAGAAAGGGTTCTGGCCTCAATTGCAAGGGGGAAACCTCTAAATCGGTCCCTAGAGGAATGGATTGTTGCCAGCCTCGCCCCTGTCGTCTTACCGTGCGCATTCACGGCCCAACCCGCATCTCCCATATCAGGGGGTTTGGGGGCCAGCCCCCGATTCCGATATTGGCTCTTCTGAGGGATAAGCAACTTGCAAACTCCTTTTCTGAAAAGCGATAGAACGACTTTTGCGTAAGGAATAGCTTTTCAAGGGGGATTCAGGGGGATCACAAGCACTTCACACTAAGCGGATAAAACGCCTTGTTACTATCCGAGGATTTCAATATCAATGAACTCCTAATCCTGAGCCCTCCTCCTGCTAGGAACATCTTTTTTACGCTGTTATGAAGCACTACCGTCTCGCTCGAATTAAACGCCAGCTCTTTTGGCTAGGAATACTTGCCCTGGTGTGGCTGCTCTGCAGCGGCGAAGCCCAGGCAGGTCCATTGTCCCAAAGGCTAGCGGCCTTTCCGGATTGGTCCGGCCCCCTGCCAGTGCAGCAAGCAGAGGGGGATTTGGTCTATCCCGATTGGATGGCAGGTAATTGGGAGATGACCACCACCCTGGTCGACTTGGCTGCGCCCCTAGCGCCCGATATTCAGAGCCCTGGTTTTGAAAGCAACCAAGGCCTTCTGGATCAGCCCATTCGCTGTCAGGTTCGATTTATCGAGGGAAGTGCAACGCCGAGTCAGGGATTTTTGGCCTCGGTACGCCGCCAAGATCAACCGCTCCCCATCCTGTCCGATCGCGCCTTTAACGGTCTCAGCCTGGCCCGTGCCTATCTCGGCGACGAGGCTGTAAAACAAGTCAAGGTCGATCCAGAGAACCCTAACCGGCAGTTAACGATTTTGCGGGGCGATCGCCAGTTGGAATCGACCATCACCGGACGGGCCACTGAGCAGCCCGATACCGATACGTTTCTTACCAGTGAGGTCTTTCAGCAGGTTTTTCGAGGCACTGCCCAGCCTTACCTCAATCAAGTTGAGACCACAACCGCCTACAAGCGATCTGCAGAAGATAAATCCGCCGCCTTCAACGCGGATCAGGTAACCGCCATTTACCTCTCTCCTAAAGATCCAGCCTATTTTCAAAGTCGCGGTCGACCCGTCGCGTTGTACCGTTATCACCTTACTTTTCAAGCTCCTTCCATTTGATCTCTCAATGGTTTGACCCAGACCATTTAAAAATCAGTCAAAAAATCTTTGTCCATTCTCTCAAAAACAAAAAAATGGAGCTTATTCAGATGAATAAGCTCCATTTCTTATCGAAAGGAAAACCGCTATTACTAGGGGCTGTAGACAATTAAAGCTAGAGGTTTTGCTGCAAAATGGTTACAGCCCCTAGTTTGATCCATGGGGACGGGCGTAGTTGCGCCTACCCAGCAAGGGCTTTGTCGCTAATTGTCCACACGCCCTAGCGACGCTTTTAAAGCTTAGTAACGACGCCCGCCACCACCGCGATTTTCACGGGGTTTTGCTTTGTTGACCTTAAGGTCACGCCCCATCCATTCAGCCCCGTCAAGGGCCTCAATGGCTGCAGCCTCTTCCTCCTCCGTACTCATCTCAACAAATGCAAACCCACGCATCCGCCCCGTTTCTCTGTCCGTGGGCAATTGAACTCTTTTGATGGTGCCGTACTCTGAAAAGACCTCGGTCAAATCATCCTGTGTGGCTTGGTACGACAGATTCCCAACGTAAATCGACATGGAAGTTTCCCAAAATCAAGGAGGTGTTAAGAGTTTAGATTCGGAGAAACACTTTAATTAAAGAGTCGTACAGCCGAACGTAAATCCTGACTAACAGTAGCACAGGCGTAATCGCCTAGAACCTATAGTCATTAATGCGAATAAAAACGGAGTGTGCTTCTCGTTTTTCTCCTAGAAGGGGATGGCATTAGCACAGGGTTGACCAGCTTCCACCGCATCTAGATTAGAGAGTGTCGTCTCGGCAATATTAGTCAGCGCTTCACGGGTGAAAAAGGCTTGGTGGGCCGTGACCACCACATTTGTAAAAGACTGCAGCAGTTGAAAGGTATCATCCTGAATCACCGTATCTGAGAGATCCTCAAAAAACAGGCTCTCCTCTTCCTCGTACACGTCCGTGCCGAAGTACCCCACCTGCCCTGACTTTAAGGCATCGATCACAGCCTGAGTATCAACCAATCCGCCACGGCTAGTATTGATCAACATGGCTCCAGGCTTGAGATGCTGTAAAGAGTCCCCATTGATCAGGTGATAGGTTGCTGGCAATAGGGGGCAATGTAACGACACCACATCTGACTGCGCCAATAAATCCGTCAGCTCCACATACTGAACCCCTAAGGCCACACAGGCGGGGTTGGGCTGCACATCGTAGGCCAAGAGCTGACAGCCAAATCCCTGCATAATTTGCGCAAAGCACTGGCCAATCTTGCCGGTGCCCACTACTCCAACGGTCTTGCCATGGAGGTCAAAGCCCAAAAGACCCTGCAGGGCAAAATTATCGTCCCGCACCCGGTTATAAGCGCGGTAAAGCTTGCGGTTCAGCATCAAAATCAATCCCACCGCATGTTCTGCCACGGCGTAGGGGGAATAAGCCGGGACCCGTACCACCGTCATCCCCAAGTCCTTGGCTACGGCCAGATCAACGTTATTGAATCCAGCACAGCGTAGGGCGATCGCTCGGGTGCCCGTTTTGGCGATCGCCCGTAGGGTTTCCGCCGTGAGCGGGTCGTTAATAAAAACACAGACCGCCGCAAACCCCTTAGCTAGGGCAGCCGTCTTAACCGTCAAATGGGGTTCAAAGAAAACTAACTCATGGTTATGGGCTGCATTTGCCTCCTCAAAGGCTTGCTTGTCGTAAGGTTTAGTACTAAAAAAAGCAACCTGCATGGCAAGGGTCAGCGCATCGCACTGAAACAATTGATTACGAATCTCACATTCCTCAGCGGCACTGAGAAATCAAGGGTGCATACCGCTCCATTTATGACGAATCAAGATTGCCAGAAGATTAAGGCATCCGGACCCATTCCCAACCCAGCGAAGGCTTCCAAGGCAAGACTTCATCGTCGATGAACGCAGCAAATAATCTATATTGTGCAGCCCCGCTTTGGAGTCGTGGTTTTCCCCACCAAAATCTTGTCTTTGATTCATGACAGCCCTGGGCAATCCGAAAGAAAACCTTGGGGGGATCAAGGTTCCTCCCAAAAGTTGACTACCCTGATCAAAACTGCACCGCGCCTGCGCTGAGACCTCTTAGAAATGGAGGCCGCGGCCATGACACAGCGCAATCACCATTCAGCCGTTTACATCGCAATAAGAGGGAAGCGTTAACTATGGCACAGAGTTTTGGGGTAATTGGCCTAGCGGTCATGGGTGAAAACCTAGCGCTCAACGTCGAGCGTAACGGCTTCCCAGTGGCCGTTTATAACCGTTCACGGGAGAAAACCGATCGCTTCATGGCCGAGCGGGCGGGGGGCAAAAACGTCCAAGCCACCTTCTCTTTAGAGGAATTTGTCGGTGCCCTAGAGCGGCCCCGTCGCATTTTGGTGATGGTCAAAGCGGGTGGCCCCGTTGACGCGGTGATCGCTCAGCTTAAGCCCTTGTTAGAAGAGGGGGACATGATCATTGACGGGGGCAACTCCCTCTATGAAGACACCGAACGGCGGGTTAAAGAACTCGAACCCACGGGCCTAGGCTTCATTGGCATGGGCGTCAGTGGTGGCGAAGAAGGGGCTTTAAATGGCCCTAGCTTGATGCCCGGTGGCACCCGAGCCGCCTATGGCGAAATCGAGCATATCGTCACCAAAATTGCGGCTCAGGTCGATGATGGCCCTTGCGTGACCTACATCGGTCCGGGCGGTGCCGGTCACTACGTCAAGATGGTTCACAACGGCATTGAGTATGGCGATATGCAGCTAATCGCCGAAGCCTACGACCTGCTCAAAAACACCCTGGGTTTAGGTCAAGAGCAGCTCCATGAGGTGTTTGCTGAGTGGAACCTCACCGATGAGCTGAATTCCTTCTTGATTGAGATCACCGCTGACATTTTCACCAATACTGACCCAGAAACCAACAGTCCTCTGGTTGAGCTGATCGTGGATGCGGCAGGTCAAAAGGGAACCGGTCGCTGGACGGTGATGAGTGCTTTGGAGATGGGGGTTTCGATCCCCACCATTACGGCGGCGGTGAATGCTCGGATCATTTCTTCTATCAAGGAAGAGCGGGTTGCCGCCTCTAAGCAACTAAATGGCCCCAGTGGCCGCTTTGATGGGGATGTCAAAGCCACCATTGCCAAGGTTCGTGATGCCCTCTACTGCTCCAAGATTTGCTCCTATGCCCAAGGAATGGCCCTGATTGGCAAGGCCTCTCAAACCTACAACTACAGCATTGATTTGGGCGAAACAGCGCGGATTTGGAAGGGGGGCTGCATCATTCGGGCGGGCTTCTTGAACAAGATTAAGCATGCCTATGACGAGAATGGTGCTTTAGCCAACCTGTTATTGGCCCCTGAGTTCAAGCAAACGATCTTAGATCGTCAAGGCGCTTGGCGTGAGGTGGTGGCTATGGCGGCTCAGTTGGGTATCCCGGTCCCGGCCTTTAGCGCATCTTTGGATTATTTTGATAGCTATCGCCGCGATCGCCTCCCCCAGAACCTCACCCAAGCTCAGCGGGACTACTTCGGTGCCCATACCTTTGCTCGGGTCGATAAGGAAGGCATGTTCCACCACGAATGGAGCAAAGCCCCAGCCCGCGTTTAGCAGTCTGGTCTAGATAGACCCAGTCCAAAGAAATCCCCCGTTCTACTCATGAATGGGGGATTTCTCTATCCAGACACCAATCGATAGTGAAACGGCTCAACCCACTGCAGGCGACCTTGGTTGTGGAGATAAGGCCGCATTGCCTAATAAGCAGGAGCCGCCAGGAAAGAGACCAACAACCCCAAAATAGAACCGGCAATGACCTGGATGGGGGTATGGCCCAAGAGTTCCTTGAGACGGTCCTCATTGAACTCAGGCTTTTCGCTGAATAGCTCGTCTGTAATCTGGTTTAGGAGCTTGGCCTGTTTCCCAGCCGCCTGCCGCACTCCGGCAGCGTCGTACATGACAATCACCGCAAACACCACAGTTGCTGCAAAAAAAGGGCTGCTCCATCCCAGGGTTTGCCCAGTGCCCGCAGCCAGAGCCGTCACCAGGGCAGAGTGGGAGCTGGGCATGCCGCCCGTCTCAACCAGCACATGCCAGTTAACCTCACGGTTCTGGGCAAATTCCACCACCAGTTTCAGAGCCTGGGCTAAAAAGCAGGCACCCAGGGCAATGAGCAACACACTGTTGTGGAAGACGTCACTGATGTCTTGCATGAAAGTTAAACCGTCCCTAATGGGTGCGTGCAACGATGTAATCTGCGAGGGCCAGTAGGGGTTGAGCCCCTTCCCCGAAAGGGGCGACCGCTGCCTTGGCTTGATCGATCAAATGTTGAGCTTGTCGCCTGGACTCATCAATACCCCAGATGCTGGGATAAGTGGCCTTTTGCGCCTGGAGGTCTTTGCCGGCAGATTTGCCCAGCTCCTCTGAGGTGGCCGTAATGTCTAAGACGTCATCCACAATCTGAAAGGCCAACCCAATGCATTTAGCGTAATTAGACAGGGTGGCGATCGCTGCCTCATCGGCCCCCGCTAAAATCGCCCCAGACGTGACTGATATTTCTAGCAGCGCGCCGGTTTTATGGGTATGGATGTAGGTTAAAGTCTCTACCGTGGTGTCAGGATTGCCCTCAGAGGCTAGATCCACCACTTGACCGCCCACCAACCCCTCGGCACCCACTGCTTTACCTAAATCGGCGATCACACGCAACATGCGCTCGGGAGCAACCCCCACGGTTTTGCGGGCTACGTATTCGAAGGCGTAAGCCAGTAGGGCATCCCCTGCCAAAATCGCCACGTCGTCACCGTACACCTTATGGTTAGTGAGCTTACCGCGCCGATAGTCGTCATTGTCCATGGCGGGCAGATCGTCGTGAATCAACGACATGGTGTGAATCATTTCTAGGGCACAGGCAGTCGCCATCGCCTGCGGTTCACTGCCGCCCGTCAAGTCACAGGTGGCCAAGCAGAGGATAGGGCGCAGCCGCTTGCCCCCCGCCATCAAGGAGTAGCGCATGGACTCGTAGATGGTTTCGGGGTAAGCCACAGGCAAGGCACCCTCTAGGGCGGCTTCAACCCGCTGCTGACGATTGCTTAGATAGCCCTTCAAGTTAAAGGTTTTGGGGGGAGAATTTTGGGAAGAAGTGGTCACCATGCGCTGTCGTTGGGACTTAAGGACAGGGTTCGGGAGGAAGCGGCGATTGCGTTCGCCCACAATAGCTCAATACCGTATTGTGCATGAGCATGGCAACTGTCATCGGCCCAACCCCCCCGGGTACTGGGGTAATGGCAGCAGCGATCGCTGCTACCGCATCATAGGCCACATCCCCCACCAATCGACCTTTTCCATCGGCTCCCACGACCCGGTTGATGCCTACATCAATCACCACCGCTCCCGGCTTGACCTGATCTGCGCTAAGAAATTCGGGTTGCCCCACTGCCGCCACCAAAATATCGGCGCTGCGGGTCACAGCAGCCAAGTCTTTTGTGCGGGAATGGGCCACGGTCACGGTTGCATTGGCCGCTAACAGCATCAGGGCAATGGGCTTGCCCACCAAAATGCTGCGGCCTAAAATCACCGCTGATTGACCGCTCAATTCAGTACCGCTGGTCTTTAGCAGATGCATAATCCCAGAAGGGGTACAGCTTCTCAGGCCGGTTTCACCGCGCAGCAGACGCCCTAGGTTGACAGGGTGTAGGCCGTCTGCGTCTTTGTCTGCATCAATGGCATTGAGCAGGGCAACGGCATCGAGATGGTCGGGGACGGGTAGCTGCAGCAAAATGCCGTCAACGTGATCATCTGCATTCAAGGATTGAATCAGTTGCAGTACATCAGCTTGGCAGGTCTCAGCGGGCAAATGGCGACCCAAAGAGGCGATACCGATGCGATCGCAGGAGCGCTCTTTATTGCGGACATAGGCGGCACTGGCGGGGTTATCACCTACCATCACCACCGCTAGGCCCGGTGGACGACCCACCCCAGGGGCAACGGCCTCAACATGATGTTTGAGCTGAGTCTGAATGGTTTGAGCCAGGAATTTGCCATCTAAAATCTGGGCCATCGGGAAACCTGAGCTAATCTGTCATCAGCCATCTAGTATGACGTTGGTTATTTAAAAGCGTACTTTTTTGACGGTTTGATTAGGGGTTGTGATCAATTAAAACTAGAATCCTGGTGGTGCAACGGTTTCAGCCCCTAGCACTATTATGGAAGTGCGGTAATGCTTTCCCAGTCAGTGTTTTGCCGTTCATTGCCCATACGATCTAGAGCGGGCCATTAAGGGAGTTTTTATGCGGACACGAATAGGAATGAGCCCCTCTCCTAAATTTGGCCCTCGGCTTATAAGACGCTGGCCCCTAGCTTTACTGATGCTTTTGTCCATTGCCAGCATCGGCTGTGGTGCCCTCTCCCAACAGTCCCTTCCGCAGGGCCTGTCGCTACCCATCGCGCAGCTAGCAGGACCGCCAACCGCCATTGGCACCCTATCGCAACCGGGCCAAAATCAGCGGGTGACGGTGCAAGGGCAGGTTAAACAGCGAGCCCCTTTGACCGCAGGCTGGCTCTATCGCTTGGAAGATGAGAGCGGCAGCATTTGGGTCCGCAGCCAGGCAGTAGCGCCACCTCTAGATAGCTGGATCAGGCTAGAGGGGCAGCTACAGTATCGGCAGATTTTGGTGGACGGCATCGATCAAGGGGAGCATTATCTGGAGGAGCAGAGTCGTCGTCCTGTGGAAACCGAATCTGAGGACGTTGAATCCTAAGCCGTTAGGTGACTTAAGAGGCTGTTTGCAAAGGGGGTAAACCCGAGTGGCCCTCAATCATGGCCCATGTCGCCAGCTCAAATATCACCGCTTCCCTTAAGGCCGTCAACTGCGGCTTGAAACTCACTTCTGAAGCCAAGGCGTTTCTGCCGCCACCATGGCATACACACCCCAAATCGCTAAGGGCCGCAAATAGTGACAGGCTCGAAAGGTCCCCAACGCCGTAATTGCTTCCGGTGTCCGAAACTGCAAGCCGTAGGTGTAGACCTGCTGTACCACTGCCTCAGTAATCGCCAACGCCCGCTCTGGCTGCCCCATCTGGGCAAAGAACATGGCTAGGCCGAAGTTAATCCCCGTCCATACCTCTAGCTGGTGGGTACTGTCCGGGTTCTCAGGGGAGCCGTCGGGTAAGACCCCATTCGCCACCCCGATCGCCTGTCCGGGCTGCGCCGAGCGAAACGTCCCGGTTTGCGCCCCGGCAAACTTTTGCTCCTGGGGTTCTTGCTTCGCCGCATAGGCATTGAAATTCACAAAGCAGGCCTCGTAAATAGCCTCTAGGGCCGAGGTGATGTACTGCTCCTCCACCAGATCTGGGAGCCCGACCAGGCGAGTGCAAAACTGGCCGCAGAGTTGGTCTGCCATCACCACTTGGGAGTCGCTGCCGGTTTCCAAGCGGTAGTAGCGGCCATTCCATAAGCGCTTGTGGTAATGATTGCGGCTTTGTTCTAGCCAACGCCGGTATTGGGTGACCAGGATGGGGGTGTTGCCGGGGGCGCGGCCCGCAGCAGTGAGGGCGTCAGAGATCGCGATCGCGCTTTCCAATGCCGCCATCCAGAGGCCACCGCAATAGGCGCTGATGCCCTTGAGTTGCCAGTCATCAAAGGTTTGATCAGGGGCACCACCATTTTCAGGGATGCCATCGCCGTCAGTGTCGAAGCGTTTTAGATACTTGAGGGTTTCGGTGACGGCAGGCCAGCAGTCGGCCAAAAACTCAATGTCCGTCGCCCCAGTCAGTTGATAGGCACGATAGACCTGGATGACAAAATCGCTGGGCAGATCTTTCCACTGGTTGCAGTCTTGGTAGCTGGTGTAGTTGGTTTGCACAAACGGATGCTCGTTGGGGGCACCCAGGTCGTGGGGGGTCGCGCCGCGCAGTTTGCGGGGGGCGTAGTGGTCGGTCTCGCCGACGGTGTAGTAGTAGCCAATGATGCGGGTGCGATCGTCTGCGGTGGGAATGGCGCGGGCAAAGGCCCGCAGGACCGCTTTCTCTAGCTCCGGCCACAGCAGCAGGATGGCAAAGCCGCCGTAGAGGCGCACGTCTAGGCTCTCGTACCAGCGGTAGTCGATGCATTCCAGTACTGCCAACTGTCCGACGGGATCGATGTCGGTGGCGGCGTTCCAAATCGTGCCGCCGCTGGTGAGGTCATATAGCTCGTTAAACAGGGCCATCTTGAACCAGTCGGGCAGTTCCTGGTCTAAAGTCGGCTGCTGCCAGTCGATTATCTGCTGTTGCCAGGTTGGGTACTGATCTAGGGCGGTTTTGGCGATCGCCCAGGCGTGCCGTCCCTCTCGCCCAAAGAAATCCGTATAGCGCCGGTATTCTGCAATGCCCGCCGCATATTCCATCACCGGTAAATCCCAGGCCAATACCATAGGGATCTGCCGGGTTTCGCCAGGGGCCAGGGTAATGCGCACGGCGATCGCCCCCCCGATTTGCCCCCCGTCTTCTGCCGGGCGATCGTCGGCGTTATTCACCAGGGAGCCATCCTGGGCAAAGCTGCCCCATAGGTCGCCGCCATCCCCAGCCGGGTCCCAATGGGTGTGGTAAAAGATCTCGGTATTGGGCTGGTCTAGGGTGGCGATCGCCCATTGGCCGCCCCCTTCTTTGGGCGCAAGGCCTTGCGCCCCTACGGCGGCGTTATCCATGAGACAACCCACATGGTTGCCTTCTTGCACCAGGCGATTGCGATTGCCGCTGCTCTGCCCCAAGGCCGGAACGTAAGTGTAATAAGGACTGCCATCATCCCGTTGCAGTACCTCTGAGGACGCCTCGGTGTTGGTAAACCAACCCACTAGATTCTGCCAACTCAGCAAAATGCTGATCGTCAGCGCCTGATCCGTCGGGTTATGGGCCGTCCACAAGAAAACCGCCACCGGGTAGCTGCTCTCCTGGTAGTTCTGCGCCCAAATCGGCGAAAACTGTTCGCAGGTGAGTTCCGCTTGAAAGACATTCTCGTAGGTGAACCAACTGCGCGGGTAAAGAGCATGGTAGGTGCCCCCTTGCGCCCCTGCTTCCTCGCCCCCTTGCGCCCCATCGCCTGGATACCACTGCCAATTTCCTAAACTCCCGTCCTCCGGAGCTTCCGTACAAAGGGCGTAAGTCTGCGTCTGATCACCGCTCTGCTCAAACAGGCTGAACTGGCACCCCGGAATGCTCTGGTAAGTGTGCTCCCCCCCGTCCAGATGCCAGAGGTTGAAGTCACCCCGGTGCGATCGCCCGATGCAACCCGCGCCAAACCCGCCCAGGGGTGCCCCATGCCAAGGGCCGTCATCAAGGTTGCTGGCATAGCGCACCACGTAGTGATGGTCCCATCCTTGGCCAATGGGTCGCTGCCAAGCACAGGACGGAATCTGAGGAAAATGCTCTGCCATGATGGGTTCGGGACTGCCAACTGCACCCTTCATCATAGGGTTTTAAGATCCCTAGGGCGCGTCATCAACACCGAGTGAAAGCCTTGCTGGACAAGCATTACCGCGCCCTTACCTATAGTATAGATAGGGGCTGAAGCTGTTGCACCACAAGGATTCTAGTTTTAATTGATTACAGCCCCTAGCATTCTCTGGTTTCAGGACCTCTTCAAGCCCTCAAGCATGTCCTTCAAGTCTCTTCAAACCCGGCTGGGCAGTCTGGTTCATCTGCAGCACTACGCTCTGGCAGGGTAGGCGCGGCTTGATCAGGCTCAAGACTTTGGCAAACGATCGCCGTTGTTGTCTGATTTTCCCCTAGGGCAACAACCCCAAGCACGCTGGGCAGATCAGGCTGGGTCGGGCGGGCAAAGGCCACGGCCTGCAAATCATTCGCGGTCAAAATCTGATACGAATAGAACTCGGTTTCGGCCTCTATTCCCAGGCCTAGGGCATCGATTTGGGTTGTAAATTCAGGACTCTCAAGCCGATAAGCCTGCTGTGCCCGATTGAGCGCACCAATATAGGTCACCGCCTCAGTAGCTGGTCCGTTTTGGCTAGCGCTGTTATCGCTATGGAGGTCTTGAGCAATGGGGAGGATCTCCACGTTTTCGGGAAGATTCCAATCATCATTTACCTTTGTGAGGCTGATTTCATAAGCCACTTCTGGGTCAGATTGATCGATAACGTAGACCTTTTGATCAGGCGCAATATGGAAAGTAACCGGTGAGTCGGTAGTATTTTCGCCCAGGTCAATCTGCCAGGTCCCGACATAGGTGCTCTCTGGGCTCGCGCAACCCACTGCAAGGGTCAGAGCCAGTCCAGTAGCGACGGTCTTGATTTGCGGCATGGCGTTTAATCCAGAGTTGGGAAATAAGGCGACCCTTGCTACTTAGGCTACCCTTTGCCCTCATTTGAGCTTCGTTTGCCGCTGATGAGTCACCCCACCGATGAGCAGCGTGCAGATTTAACCCCAGCTCAGACGCACGCCAAACCTTCAGATTTTCCTCGGCTTTGCGCCCCCCGTTGGCACGTTATTTTCAAGGGGGTTGGGCTTTAATAGGGCTGTGGCCAGAAAGCCTCCGGCACGGTTGAATGCTTCAAGGTTTTATCTAAAGGCTTTCTGACGTCGCCACAGTGGTCTTAGGGGGTATTCGGCGTGGGTAGGCGGTTACGGCAAATTCAATCCAGTCTGAGGATTTTGGGGGGCACAACCGCCCTGGTCATGGGTAGCGGCGTCGCGGCTCTGGCCCTCTCCAGCTCCGTTGGCCCAAACGGCATTGATGCCCGTCGCCTTCATGCTGAGCCCTACAACGTCACGGGTGCCAAGATCGCGATCGGCCAGGTGGAAATTGGCCGCCCCAGCCAATTTGGCCTCGACAAGGTGGCCAATGCTGACCTGCCCGTAAACGTGCGCCGGGTGTTTTTGCTGGATGAGCTGGCGGGTCCCAACCGCTATGTGGATTTCCACGCCGCCACCGTCGCCAGCGTTATGGTCAGTCAGGATAAAGACTTGACGGGCGTAGCGCCCAACGCCGTGCTTTACTCCGCTGCCGTGGGTCCGATTCGCGGACGCAGCGGCCAGCCTGATGAATGCTTATCTAGCCAGCAGATTGCCCTGAGTAACGGGGGTGACGTGCGGGCAATTAACTTCAGCTTTGGTGAACCCCTAGCCCGTGACCCTCGCCCTGAAGCGGTTTTAGACGGCAACGCCCTACTCACTCGCTGCATTGACTGGTCTGCCCTGGAGCATGACACCCTCTATGTGATTGCCGGAAACCAAGGGGGTGGGGGCATTCCCATCCCTACCGATAATTTCAACGGCATCAATGTGGCCTATTCCCGCCGGGTGGACGGTCGCTTTACCAAGGTGGATTTTGCCAATCTCAGCAGTGAGCCTACCTTTAATTCCCGCCGGGGCAGTGCCCCTGAGAGTAATGTCGGGGCCAGACGGTCGATTAACTTGGTGGCCCCTGGTAGCGATATTGAGGTGATCGGCCCCGATGGCGCGTCTAGTACCGTCAGTGGTACCAGCTTTGCGGCCCCCCATGTGGTCGCCGCTGTGGCCCTCTTGCAGGAATGGGGCGATCGCCAGCTCCGCTCTGGGCGGCTCGACTGGAGCCTGGACTCCCGAGAGCCGATGGTCACCAAGGCGGTGCTGCTCAACTCCGCCGATAAGCTCGAAGATGCGGGCGATGGTCTGCGTCTTGGCATGAGCCGCACCCTCTATGACGAGAGCGATCGCACCTGGATTGAGTCCGATGCCTATCGAGATCGGGCCATTCCCCTCCATGCTGATCTCGGCACCGGTCACCTCAACGCCTATCGGGCTGTTTTGCAGCTTGATGGGGGGCAGTGGTCACCGGATGAAACCGTACCGGTTTTGGGCTGGAACTATGGCGCGATCGCGGCCCCAGTCCCCACCGCTACCACCGAGCACCGCCACGACCAGTTCCATGACTATGTGTTTGAGGGGCCGCTGCAGGCAGGCAGCTACCTGTCTGCCACCTTGGCTTGGGAACGGCTCGTGGCCCTGAATGACGACAACCAAAACGAGCGCTACGACCTGGGCGAATCCTTTAGCGATCAAGGACTCAACAATCTTGACCTCTACTTAATGCGGGTCGAAGACACCGATATTGCCGACAGCGTCTGGTCTTCAGTCAGTGCCGAAGACAGCGTCGAGCACATCTTCACCCAGATTCCTGCCACGGGACAGTACAAGCTGCGGGTGGTCTATCACGACGCCGTCAATGCCGCCCCCACCCAGCCCTACGCCTTGGCCTGGTGGGCCGTGGCGGCTCAGCAATAGACCAACGAACGACCTAGAAACCAACGGGGCTTTGCTGCCGACTTGGGCATACTGGCAATGCAGCAATGGTGGCATTCAACCATCGTTTTAACTTTCTCATCTGCCAGAAAAAAGTACTTTAAAGCGTCATTATTCAAATCAACCAACTATGGAAATGAGCCCTAAAAAAACGGTTTTGGTTTGGCAACCTTACTTCATGGGAGGAGGTGCTGAAGCCGTTGCTCTATGGATTTTAGAAGCCCTTAGTCAAGAATATGATGTAACACTTTTAACGCTGTCCCATGTGAGTTTTCAATGGCTGGATGCCATGTACTATACGCAAGTTTCAGGCAAGAACATCAAGCTCGATACGCAGCTCAAAAAGTGGATGCGGTTGCCAGCTTACTTCCTCATTTCTCAAAGCAAAATATTGAGAATGGCCTTCATCCAATGGACTATTCGTAAACTCAAAAAGAAAGCAGACCAATATGATCTGGTATTTTCAGCCTTTAATGCCGTAGACATGGGGGAAATCGGCATTCAATATCTCCATTGGGAGCATGTGGTTGAAAAATTTCCCCATAAGGCTAAATCTTGGGAAAAGGGGTTGATGAAATGGGCTGATTTTTCCCACGATCGCCTGCGCCAAAACCGATCAATCGCCAACTCAAAACACACCGCTGACCGGATCAAATCCACCTACGGAATCGAATCAACCGTCATCTTTCCCCCAGTCACAACTTCCATTGATGCCCTGCCCTGGTCAGAAAAAGAAGATGCCTTTCTCTGTAGTGGACGCATTGTTGAGCCGAAACAAACCCACCGAATCATCAATATTTTAAAGGTGGTTCGTGAGAAAGGTTTTGACGTCAAGCTCTATATTACTGGCGGTGGCGGTGGTGTTTATAATCAAAAGTATTTGCGCCGAGTTAGAAACCTCGCCAAGGAAAATAAAGACTGGGTTTACTTATACGAAGATCTACCTTATGAAGACTATCTCGACATCTTGGCCCGCTGCCGTTATGGCATCCACTATAAATATGAGCCCTTTGGTATTTCAGTGGCAGAAATGCTCAAGGCTGGCATGATTCCGTTTGTACGAACCATTGGTGGTCAGGTAGAAATTGTCGGCAGCGAAAATGAAGCCCTGCTCTTTAATGGCGAAGCCAATGGGGTTGAAAAAATCGTGTGTGTGTTAGGAGATGCCGATCTCCAGACCCAAATACTAGATGTTTTGGCACAACGTCAAGCATTATTCTCAACCCAGCGTTTTGTAGAAGAGATTCAATCTACGGTCAGACAATACCTGGCCTCGTCGGCTTGAGATGGTGCGATCGCCCGGTTGGCCCGCCAGTTTAATCGTGACCTTGGGTCTGGGCGTAACCCTGGCCGCCGCCAAAGCGAATTTCAAAAACAAACCAATAACCTCACCACGACCCTACAGCGCATCACCAACCGCTACAGCGATTTACTCCTCGATCCGCCAACCCCAAACCACCAAACGAGATCGCGCGGGCCAACTTGTCCCTGCGGCGCTGCGACCCAGCTATGTGCCTATCACCTTTCTGGAACCCAAACCCACGAACGAAGTTGCCCTAGGGTTTGACTTGGCTTCGGACCCAATCCATCGAATAGTGTTAGAGCGGGCTCGGGACACGGGAGCGATCGAGGTTCACCAATGGCCTACCGATGCTTGTCTATACCTGGTCTAAAACCGTGATCGCCTGTTTCACAAAGTCCGTAATAAACGCCTCCCGACGGTTGAGCTGAAACTGCTGCTCAACCACCGCATTCACCCCCCCATCCCCCCAATCCTGCCCCTGGCGGAAATACTCCACAAAGCTTTTGCCTGCAATGCGGGTCAGATAGGCTGCACTGGCCCCTTGCACCGCTCGACTGGCCAACGCCGTCGCCACCGTCACCTGCATCCCTACCGCCAACAACCGCATCGCCCCCTTGACGATACCCAACCCGGTTAAGGTGCGAGCTAGAGAGCTGGCGAGGACTTTGCCCTCTTCTAAGGACAGATCCCACTGGTAGACCTTGCCCAACTCCACCACCATCTGGGCATTGATCGCCGCTGTGGCCAGCAGGTCCACCCCCGGCAAAGGCGAGGCGGCAACGACTCCGGCATTGATCCATTGGTAGCGATCGATGATGCGATCGCTCTGTTGACGACGCTGTTGGTCGATCAGGTCACGGGCCTGGCTGCTGAGACGCTGCGACCTCAGCAAAATTGTTTCCGCCAGTAAATCCGCTCCTTCTTCCCTGAGCACTGCCGTCAGCCGTTCCTCCAAAGGCCAAAGATCCGGATCCATCTGCGCCCATTCTCCGCTGGGTAACTGCACCGCTTGGGGTTGGGCGGCAATATCCACCACATCCTCCGGGGTGATTTGACCGTGAAAGCGAGATCGCACCGCCGCCAGAATTTCTGCTAAATCCTCCTCGGGATACAAATCCACCTTGTTAAACACCACCACCAGCCGTTTGCCCAGCTTCAGTAGGTCACAGGCCAAGGCATATTCACTTTGGCGCAGGTCATTGTCGATCACAAACAGCAGCAGATCCGCGTCTGCGGCCAGTTGTCGTACTTGGGCTTCTCGCTCTGGCCCTTCTGCCCTGGCCTCCAGCAGACCGGGGGTATCGGTGAGCCAGAGGGTTTGCTCTAGCCCCGGTAGCCGTAAGGGATAAGTTGCCGCAACGGTGGTACTGCCGAGAGGGGCGGCAACAGTGCCGACGATATCCCCCAGCAGTTGATTCACCAGGGCGGTCTTACCGACGGAACCGACCCCAAACACCACTACCCGCAAATCCTGTAAATCCAGATCCGTGGCCAACTGTCGAGACTGCTCCCGCAGCGCCGCTTGGGCTACCTGATCTTGGATTTGGGCCACCTGCTGCTCTAGGGCGGTTAGCGCCGTTTGGGCGACGGCTACTTTTTCCTCAGGCAGTTTTGGGGTAGGGCGCTGACGACGGGGCCGCAGGAATTTACGCCCTTGGTAAAGGCCGTAGCCGATCGCGGCGATCGCCCCCACCCCCACCAGCAGCACAAACCCTTGAGCCAGCAGCGGCGAAATCAGCGCCAGCGCCCCCTGAATGCGCAGCACAAAATCTACCAGCACCAAGAGCGCCGCCAATACGACCAGGCCGCCCCCCACAATCATCCACAGGCGTAGTTGCTTCATGTTTTAACTGCAACGCCCTCCGGCCCAAATCTTAGTCAAACCATAAGCCTTCAGCTCAAATTCCTAGGCTAGTCTGTTGAACGGATAGTCCGGTTCACCGGGCCAACCCATAACCATAAGCTTAAGGATTCAAGATAGCCATGGGACTATTTGATCAAGTGGTGCAAGCCATTAACGACCCCGACAAACAGGCCAACGCCGGTCAACTGGGCCAGGTGGTGTCGGCAGTGCAGCAAATGAGTCAGCAAAATAATGCTGATGCCGGGGCTATGCAGACGGCGGTCTCTGTATTGGGGGGCTATATGCGCTCTTCTTTGAAGGACAAGCGCGCCAATGAGGGCGAAGCTGCGGTGCAAAACCTACTGCAAAAAGGCAGCCAGTCGGGCATGGCTGGGGCGGTTTTGAGTCAGTTGCTTAGCTCCGGTCAGCAAAACCAGGCGGTGGCGGCGATCGCAGAAAAAACTGGCATGGACCCGAAGCAGATTCAGGGCATGCTGCCGATGCTGGTGCCCGTAGTGATGCAGTTCCTCAACAGTGGGTCTAGCAAGTCCTCGGGGAATCAGGCATCAGGTAATCCGGTGCTGAATGCGTTCTTAGATGCAGACGGTGACGGTGATGTGGACATGGGCGACATGCTCGGCATGGCCAGCCGCTTTAAATAGGTTGATTCTGGGCGGGCCTGCCCGTCCTTTACCTGCCTCCACCACTATGCAGAAAGGGCAACCACAAAGGTAAGAGCATGAGGACGTGCGCAGCGGGGGGCTAATTCCCTGTGACAGGCTGCGCTAGAAGGAACTGCTCACATCTTCCAAAGTTCAGAGTTGTAAAGGCTGCCCGCGCTCGGTGAATTGAACCGTATGAACCGCCAAAGCTGGGTTCTCCAGCAGGGTTTTACGCAGGCTGCCCAGCACAATTTGCTGCTCACAAATCGATAGCGAAACCCACTGGCGTGCTGACTGGGGAGGGAGACGGAAGTCCACAGTGACTGTGCCGGCTTGGGCTGTCTGCAGCACCCGATAACCCGATAGGTTAAAACCCATGAGAGCCAACTCCGGATGGGTGAGCAGATGGTGAACCACGGCTGCCACCGGCTGCTCTGTTGGCACCGTTATCACCGTGGAGATAAAACCGTCGCAACTGGCCCCAGGGGTATACACCGCCACGCGGAGGGTACTTGAGGGATTGAGCGGTTGTTCAAGCTGAGTCGCCGGGGAAGATGGTATTGCGTGGCCGATGCCTGAGATGCGCAAAGCCTGGACTTGTGGATTAACAGTTATTTGGCTCGGAGAGGGGGGTGGCGCAATTGCCCCTAAAACTAAGATCCCAACCCCCAACCCGAAGGCTTGAGCCAGACGACGGGGGAAGCAGGAAAACCAATGTATGCTGGCTGTGGTCATCGCGACATATCCTTACTGAAAATTGCCATCCCCAGAGAGAGTCTGCGTCCGTGGTTGACACCTGGCAACACCGCCATATTCTGTCCCTGTCGAACTTTACGCCGACGGATTACGACACCGTTATTAACACCGCCGTTAGCTTTCGAGAGGTGCTCTCCCGTCGTACCAAAAAGGTGCCAACTTTGCAGGGGCGTGTCGTCACCAATCTGTTTTTTGAGCCCTCGACCCGCACCCGCAGCAGTTTTGAGCTGGCCGCTAAACGGCTGTCGGCGGATGTGCTCAACTTTGCTCCTGGCTCCTCTTCGTTGACCAAAGGGGAAACCATCTTAGACACGGCCAAAACCTACTTGGCCATGGGGGCGGATCTGATGGTGATCCGTCACAAAGCGGCGGGAGTGCCCCACGCGATCGCCACCGAGCTAGATCGGCTGCGGTCAGGGGTAGGCGTGCTCAATGCCGGGGATGGGCAACATGAACATCCCTCCCAAGCCCTGCTAGATCTCTTCACCCTCTGCCGTACCCTCGATCCGGATCATCCCCGTGTGGATACTGTGAAGGGCAAAAAAATTGCTCTGGTCGGTGACATCATTCATTCTCGCGTCGCCCGCTCGAACTTATGGAGCCTCACCGCCTGCGGAGCTGAGGTGCATTTGGCTGGTCCTAGCACCCTACTCCCCCCTGGGTTTGCCCAAGCCTTTCAAGGCTCAACCGTTGACCCGCCTGAGTTGACCCGTCAGATTGTGCAGCACGACTCCTTAGAACCCGCCCTAGTGGATGCCGACTTTGTGATGACGCTGCGGCTGCAAAAAGAGCGCATGACCCAGCATCTCTTGCCCAGCCTGCGGGAATATCATCAGCAGTTTGGTGTAACCCGCGATCGCCTCAAGGTCTGTAAACCCAATGTAAAAGTGCTGCACCCGGCCCCGGTCAATCGCGGCGTCGAACTCAGCTCTGACCTGATGGACGACCCAGAGCTGAGCCTAATTGCCCAACAGGTGGCCAGCGGCATCGCCGTGAGGATGAGCCTACTATATTTGATAGGTAGCGGCGGACGGGATGCCGCAAGTTTGAATGGATAAGTCTGTGATTTCCACCGCAACGCCTGCTTTAAGTTCGGCCATACAAGAGGACGACTCGCCCCAGACCCAGGTGGCGATCACCTTCGCGCCGCTGTTGCTGGAGCAGGTGTATGGCTTAGCCGATGATGGGGCCAATGGGGCGATCGTAGTGATGAGCGGCATGGTACGCAACAGCACCGATGGTCAGGCGGTGGTGGCGTTGGAATACCAGGCTTACGAGCCTATGGCTCTAGTGGTGTTTAAGCAAATTGCAGCCCAGATGCGGCAGCAATGGTCAGACATCACCCGCATTGTGATTCACCATCGCACCGGCAAGTTGGTGGTGGGGGAGATCAGCGTGTTAGTAGCGGTAGGGAGTCCTCACCGGGGGGAAGCATTTGCGGCCTGTCAGTATGCGATCGATACGCTGAAGCACAATGCCCCGATTTGGAAGAAGGAGCACTGGCAAGATGGCTCGACCAGTTGGGTGAGTATTGGGGCCTGTGAACAGGAATGAGGGGCCTGAGGCGACGATGATTAACCACTTGAAAAAGGTGCGGCGCGGTTAAGGGCGAATGTGTTGTGTGTTAGGGCGATGCTAGTTCCGTAATTGTTTTTACTAGCACCTCAATGTCTAACGGTTTAGACAGATGGTATTGAAAGCCGTGGGCCAGGACTTTTTGTTGATCGTCTTGTCGAGCATAGGCCGTCAGGGCGATCTCTGGGAGTAGATGGAATATCGGCGATCGCACCTCCCTAGCGCAACCTATTTCTTTACGGTGGTCACGCATCAGCGGCAAATGAGTTCAGAATTTTGAATTCGGAGTTCGGAATCTGATAACCTGCCGAGATCCTTTACTTCCGAATTCCTACCTCCACATTCCGAATTCACTATGCGTCCCATCGCAGATCGTACTTTTGACTTTGCTGTCCGAATTGTCAAGCTGTGTACTTACCTTAAAAAAACGCCGGGGGTCTCAAGGACCTTAGCAAATCAACTGCTGAGGTCAGGGACTAGCATTGGTGCCAATACGGTTGAGGCAAAGTCTGGGCAATCCCGCAGAGATTTTTTGAGCAAGCTAGAAATTGCCCTCAAGGAAGCTAGAGAAACAGAGTACTGGCTAAAGCTTCTGGTTGCAGCGGATGTGGTTTCTGAGTCGAAGGTCTATGCTTTGATCGAAGAAATCGATGAGATTATCAAGATTCTTGTGACGATCACGAAGAAGGTGAAGCAGGAGAAGGGGTGAGTTCGGAATTCGGAATGTGGAATTTCGAATGTGGAACTTAGACTGGATGCAATTCCGAACTCCGACTTCAAAATTCCGAACTCAAAAGTGGCTCCCAAGTTTGATAAAAGTATCGGCAAAGAATAACCGTAGGTTGGGTGAAATAAAATGAAACCCAACATTGGTTTTCGGTGTATCGTGTTGGGTTGCGCTTTCGCTCCACCCAACCTACAAAGCCAATACAGTAACAGACAGAAAAAGTAGTTCTCTTGAACTTATTCCTGTCTGATTAGCTATTATTATTAGTGAAGCTAACTCTTAGGAGGCCTGAAAATGTCCAACCTACAAAAGCCTGGTGAAAAACCAAATAAACCTGGTGAATATCGTGAACGTGGTCCACGAGGTGGAAAAGTCTCTAAGCCTCGTCAAGTAACTATTGAACAGGGCGATACCCCGCTTCCACCCACTCAAGAAAGTGGACGCACTTGGGAGTGGATTAGCCGCTAAAAATCATAAGACGAGTTGTTTTTGAGAAAAGGGATCCATGATCGAATAAAATCACGGATCCCTTTTTATTTTCAATATAGAGCCCAAAGGTTGGATGAAATAAAATGGAACCCAAAAATGGTTGATTATATGCGTTGGCTTGCGCTTCCACTCCACCCAACCTACTTACTCTCTAACCAGCTTACTAATTCTTTCTAGTTATCTTTCTTGGCTGGAGATTCAGTTTTTGGAGGCGCTGGGGGTTTCGGGGGATTGACAGGCCGTTGGCTAACTGGCCGCTCTCCACCTCCAACGCTACTTAGTGGTGCAGAAAACTTTTCAGCATCTTAGTCAGTCTCACCATGAGAATCT
>ERZ1740060.200-NODE-200-length-46410-cov-23.537029_pt1 | contig 46410 bp, 35 predicted proteins | sample MGYA00581743_ERZ1740060 | MGnify/ENA primary metagenome ERZ1740060 (study PRJEB43018, sample SAMN04849235) | marine metagenome | isolation source: floating plastic debris | place: Pacific Ocean | collected 2008-08-27 | study: EMG produced TPA metagenomics... | reverse complement strand
CCTATATTTTTTCGGCTCACTTATTTCCTTACTCCTCTCTTATCTCCACTCCTTTCTGATCTCCTTTCACCACTCCGTACCCCATGCCTGCCGCCACGCCGAACGCCACGCCGAACACCACGCTAAATACCACGCCGAGCGCCACGCCGAACGCCACGCCGCCCCAATCAATTGCTACGCCGAGCTGCTCAAGTCCAAAGCAGATGACTAGAGGCGTGACAACTGTTAAAACCAATCCCTGCAAAAGCAAATATCTTTGAACTGGATTATCCCGAAGAATCTTTGATCCTCTTGCCGGATTCATCTCGTAAGTTGGAATGTAGCCGCCGCCAAAGGTCTCGACATACCACCGCAGCGCTTGCGGAAAGTAGAACACCCAGTACAGCAGCCGCAGGTAGTCCAGGGGGTTCCTCAGAGATAGGGGACGGTTGGTTTTAGGGGCGAGGTCCAGGCGCGGGACTTCGGTGGGGGTGAGGCGGGGCATGGAAGGGACTCCTGTCAGAGTGGGGGCGATGCCATGGAGGAGTTGAGACGCAAGGGGGCGGAGGGGCAGGGGGAGCAGTGAGGATGAATCAGGGGGCGAGGTATTGGGTGTAGAGCTGGTGGCAAGCCTGGTTGAGTTTTTGGGGATTGCCGTGGCTCTGGCGAATGAGCTGGTCGATTTCGCGTTTGGTAAATTGAATGGGGCCGTCGCCGAGGCGGTGGGCAATAAAGGCTTGGCAGGTGTCGTCTGGCCAGGGCGGCACGTGTTCTTCGACGGTGATGCCTTCTAGCGGTGAGGTCTGCCCATCGACATAGCTTTCTGGAAAGAGTTTGTCCAGCGACGTGCGAGCGGCGATCACGATGCGGAGAGGGGCGTCGCCTCCTTCGGCCAGGCCGCGCATTTCCTGACGCAGCTTGTGGGTAAATTCTTCTTGGCTAATGCGCTCCACTTCATCCAATAGCAACAAGATCTGCTTTTTTTGTCGATACAGTTGTCTGACAAACTTGTTGCCATAAACCGCTGGCATTCCTAGCTCTTCGCACAGGTCTTCGTAAAACTCCCGTTCGCTAAAAACCTTAGCAAGATTCAGTAATACGGGCTGGCGAGGGGTTTCTAGGCGTTCCGCAGCCAGGCGAGTCACGGCCCACAGGAGCGAGGTTTTGCCTGTGTTGTTATCACCGATCAGCGCCACGCTGCTACCCCGATTCAAGGTTTCAAAAATACGATTCAATATTTCATCGCAGTTGAAAAATTGAGCCGGATCCTCAATACCGCCTTTACGGGGCCAAAAGGGGTTTTGGTGGGTTGATTCAGCATCCTGGGGGCAATCCACATTGTCTGACTCATCTGGGGATGCGGTGGGTGGTTCTGCCGATTTTTCATCTGCATCTGAGCTGGGAAACCAGACGCGGTTGAGGAAAGAGCGAACTGGGTTGTTCTGATCAGATACTGGAAAACTGGGCCGTGCGGTCGGTTTGCCGCGCTCTCGCATGGCATTTAGCAAGGCTTGCTCGGCATCTGACTCTGGCAGATCCACGAGATCGACGTACACGAGGGCCTTCAGGAGTCCAGTGGGGTCAAACTTTTCCACCCGGACGGGAATGAGTTTTTGTGCCTCTCCTTTGGGGTCATCGGCAAACGCAGCGGCCCATTCGGGATTGGTGTAGTCCGCTTCTAAGTAGGCTTTTGACAATACTGCAATGGTTTTATCGCAGCGGGTACCCTTCTGCATTTCTAGGGCAAAGTTTTTTCCGGCGCGGAAGTCCCACACATCAATAAAAACGGTGTGTCCCGCTTCTTCAAGAATCCAGCCAATCCATTCGGCCCAGGCTCTGTCTGGCCCGGTGTAGCTAATAAAAAAATCTCGTTCTGAAGACGGGGCAAAATCAGTCATCAAACCTGAGAAATGCAACCTGATGGCAAAAGCTGCCTTTAAGCTAACCCAGCCTCAGTCTGAAGCAAATAGCGCGACGCATTTCTTGAGAGAAAAAAGCTGCGAATTGGAAAATTAGTCTGAAAAATTAGCGTCAGTCGATGCCAAAGATCATTAAAAAAATTGCTGGCGACTTGTTATGGATTGGCGTGCCAGCGTCGTGAGCCGTTTCTCTGAAATTGCCTGAAGGGCAGACGAGGCAACGGGGCCGAACCGGGCAGTGGCGAGGGCGGATGGCTGAGCAGTCAGCCTCAGGCCAGGCTTACTGCTGGGCGGTGCCACAGTCTCGGCAGTACGACAAAAACTTGTACGTCGGGCGATGACAGTGGGCGCATTCGACGTATTGGTCATAGCCACAGTGGGGGCAGTGAGTGTCGTGGGCGTGAATTTTTTTGGCACAGCGAATACAACGACTCTTTTGCACTCGGCTCGCCGCCTGCACCTTGGGATTAAACACAATCTTTTGAAAGAACTTGATCAGTCCAAAACCCAACAACGGAATCAGCAAAATATAGAGATAGCTGACTAAAAAGAGCAGACCGCCGAGCAGAGCGCTGATGACATTGGATAAGACTTCAAAGAGAACGCCAACCTGCAGAAATTCAAAGATTTTGATGACGAGCGGAATGCAGAAGATGACCACGAGATGCCAGCTAATCAGCGCAATCAGGCCATAGCCGCGTCGTTCGCCGTAGCGGTGAACCGCCCCTGCAAGCACGAGCAGCGGCACTAAAAAGATGCCTTGCCACAAAATCTCAATGCTGGGATGCCAAAAGGAGGCGCGATCGTATTGATTTTCGAGGGTTTGCAGGGCTGCCGTATCGTTGAGCAAGGTGAGGAAGCGATCGCCCTCCGCCGATTCGACCACCTGGTTTTGCAAGACCTGTTGTTCTTCCTTCAAGGTCGCAATGTTGCGACTATTGGCTTCCAGCTCTTGCCGTGCTTGAGCCGCTTCAACAGTGTTGATCGATTGATCGCGGGGCTGCCCGGCAATTTCTTCTAACAGCGTGGAGTCATATTCTTCTCGAATGGTTTGATTGGCGGTTTCCAGTTCGCCGATTTGGGTCTGCAGCTGCGCGATCTGCCGCACACGCTCCTGATTTTCTGGCGTATTCACGGCATCATATCGCTGCGCATACTGCAGGCAGGTCTCCGATACACCGCCGAGATGGTCGGCATTCAACCGCTGGTAGTCAGCCTGCAAAGAGGGCACTGAATTCTGCTGCAAAAAGCTGATGGCATCGCGCAGCACATCGTACTCTTTGGTCTCAGAGTCACTCGTTTGGTAGCTGTTCCAGGTCAGATAACAGCCGTATTCTTGGTTGGGGCTGATCGGCCACTGGCTAATATCATTCAGGCCAATAAAAACATTCACCAAGATAAAAATATCGATCAGAATAATGACCCCTAAACTGACCTTGTTGATGGGCTCATTGTTGACCGTGCTGGATTTTCGGAAAAATCGTCTGAGGCGTCGTAGGAGTCGATTTAGCATGATGAATAGGCTCGATAAATGCCAGCGATCGGCATCCTCATGACGCCTCTAGCTATTGCCAGGCTAGACACAATTCATCAGATCCACCGATGGCGTAGGACACTCGCTGAGCTGGCAATTCTGTAGTTCTACTGAGCATTCTGGCGCACTTGTTTCGGTGAGTGATTTTCTGTCCTCAATGAATACTGATGGCCATTGCCAGACAATGGCTGGGCATCAGTCTTGGGGCAGAACGGTAACGGCAAGCAGCGCCGCTTGGGTGCGATCGCGCAAATTCAACCGGCTCAAAATATTGGTCACGTGGTTCTTGACAGTGCCCTCTGACAAAAAGAGCGCCTGGGCAATTTCGCGATTGCTTGCCCCCTGACCGATCAACGCCAGCACTTCTAACTCGCGCGGGGTCAAATCATCAAATCCTAGAGGAACCGCCGGCTTGGAGGGGACGGTCTGGGGTCGCATCTTTTGAAAAATGCCGGGACCAAACTGGGCATAGCCGCGATGCACGGCCCGAATCGCCTGAGCCACCTCTTCTGAGGGGGTGTCTTTGAGCAAATAGCCTACGGCGCCTGCCTGAACCGCCTGCTGCACTAGCTCATCGTCATCAAAGGTGGTCAGCACCAGCACTTTAATCGCCGGAAACTGGCGCAAAATTTCTCGGGTGGCGGCCACGCCATCCATCACGGGCATGCGAATATCCATCAGCACTAAGTCAACCGCGTTGGGCGTCGTCAGCGATCGCTGAATCACGGCCAGAGCCTCGCGTCCATGGCCCGCCTCACCCACAATCTGAATGTCATCTTCCAGAGTTAACAGCGCCTGCAGCCCTTGTCGCAGAATCGCCTGATCATCCACTAACAACACGCGAATCATGGGGCCTCAGGGGATAGGGGTAACCAAACTTGTAGGGTGCAGCCTTGGCCCGGCGCACTGTCGATCTGGCAGCGACCTCCTTCAGCGGTGGCGCGTTCTTGAATGCCTTTGAGGCCAAAGCCGGTGGTGTTGTCTTGGGGATGAAACCCGATGCCGTTGTCTTGCACGGTGATGTGCAGGTTTGAGGCACCGGCGGCGGCTGGCTGCTGGGTGACGCTAACGCTGACGGCAGTCGCTTCGGCGTGTTTGCAGATGTTGGTTAACGCCTCTTGCACGATGCGGTAGCTCGTGAGGCTGATTGAGGGGGGCAACGAGGGCACCGTGATGAGCAGGCTGGGCATCACCCCAATCAGTTGTTGGACGCGCTCCATCAAGGGGGCGATCGCACTGGCCAAATCTTGATCTGGTAACGGCGTGGTTCGCAGGGTGGTGACGGCCTGGCGCGTTTCTCGCAGTGCCGTTGACCCCATCTCTTTGGCCTGGGCGACAAATTGTTTAGCCTGTTGAGGCTGGGTTTCCCAGAGCTTCAGCGCGCCCTCTAGCTGAATGTTGAGCCCCGTCAGGGCATGCCCCAACGAATCATGAATCTCGCGGGCGATGCGGGTGCGTTCTTGCGCCATGGCCAGCTTTTCGATTTGGGCGGCAGATTCTCGCAGTTTTTGGTTGGTGCGGTGCAGTTCGTCGCGGCGTTCTCGCTCTGCCAGCAGCGCATTCATCAACAACAGCAAAAACACCAGCAGCATCAAAAACATGACGACTAAGTTGAGCCGCAGGCCGATGAGCTGAGGTAACAGCCGTTGCACGACGCGGCGCGGCAGTTCGCTATCGAGCGATCGCAGCCAATCTCGCATGACGCTCAAAAACAGCGCCACTGAGACCCCCGTCACGATCAGTCGGCCCCATTGCCCAAACAGAAAGCAGCTGCGCAGCACCAACACGATATACAGCAGGGGAAACAGCCGAAAATCCAAAACCCCGGATCGCGTGGCGATCATGATTAGGCTGAGCTGCCAGCCCACGTGAGCTAGTTTGAGCCCGAGCGGTCGGGTCGGCAACCACAGGCCCAACGCGCCGAAAGCCAGAATCGCAACCAGGGCAGTCGCCGGCAGATTGGCGGCTCGGGGCAACAGGCGCGGCGTCAATTCACTAAAAAGTGCCATGCCCAACAGCGCCCACTCGCCATACAGCAAAAAGGGGAAGGGATGATTGTCGGGGCGAATCGCGCGGACATCAGGCATAAACCGCACACGTCACTGCTTACCTTTATGAAACCTTACTGGGTCAGCCGCCGACCGTGACTAAAGTCATGGGTGCGATCGTGACCGATTGCCCCCTTTTTGCCGAGGCGCGTTGCCTACAGTGGAATCGTTGAAGTTCACCGCTCGATTGGAGACAGATTCTATGAACCGCTTTTTGCCAACTGGACTCGTGGCCCTAGCCGCTGCCGCTGCGATCGCCGTTGTGCCCGTGATGACAAGTAGCGCGAACGCCCAAGCCCGCCCCGAAATTTTTGCTGAGCTTGACCTCACGGCCGACCAGCAAGCACAAATCCAAACCATTCTGGCCGATCGCCGCGAGGAAGTTGAAAGCATTTTCACCGATGAGCAGCGATCGCAGTTTCGCGAGGCTTACGAAGAGTCGCAAGATTTTCGCGCCGCGACGGCGGCTGTCGATGACCTGACCGATGAGCAAAAAGCGGATTATCGCGCCGTTGCTCAAGCCTCGCGAGACGAGATCAGCGCAGTCCTGACCGAGGAGCAACTCGAAGAATTTCGTTCATTGGTACAAGAACGCCGCAACAATCGCCGCAATAATCGTTGACCCGCTGAGCTACCCCCATCAGGGGGCTGAATTGGGCGCATGCGATCGATGCGCCCCAACCACCGGCAATGAAACAACCCACGATGGGAGGTCAGTCATGACTTTTACCGATAGCAAAACGATGAACCAAGGCCCTCAGGCCCAACGTTTCTTGAGCGTCTTGAACTGGGTTCACACCCAATTAGGCCTCAACGTGGCCCCGATTGTAGAAATGGATGCTCTGCGATCGCTGCCCCCTGACAGCTTGGGTCGCGCTTGGATCGATCATCTAGTTGCCCATGATCTGGAGCCGTTTGATCATGGCCCTAGGCGACAACAGTTGCATGATGGCGTGCATGTGCTGACGGGCTACGGCACTGATTTGATCGGCGAAGCGGCGGTGCAGGCTTTTTTGCTGGGAGCAAAATGGCGGCTGGCGCACGTCCTGTTGCTGGCTGGCCTGCTGCGAGGGCTGGCGCGGCAACGGCGTGCCAAGGCCAATGCACTCAGTCATGGGGAAGTGCAATCGCGCCTCAAAATGGCCTATCGCCGGGGGCAACAATCTGGCTTTGACCCGGATACTTGGCAACCTGAACATCTTTGGGAACTGCCGTTGGTGGAGGTGCGATCGCGGTTGGGTATTGATGTCGTACGAAGCTCTGTTGACGATACGTTTTAGAAGGCAACTGAAAGTCTGAGCGTTTCTTTCGTTATCTCAATCGACCTATCTGAAAAACACTGATATTGAGGCTAAGACCTTTCCTTTTACAGTACCTAGCTCCTGCTGAACCTTTTGAAAACCTGTTTTCATTGGTTCAGTTCTAATTCAGACTTGGTCTTTTTTCTTGTGAGTAAGTCGCTGGCTGTCGTAATAACAGTGCCATTGAGTAGCAAAGAGACGATGTGCATCAGAAATCTCCTTTTGAAGGCGGATTCTTCATTTCGTGCGGGTAATTGCCACCACTCAATAGGTGGCTTTTACAGGGAACTGTAGGAATCTTTTCCGTTGATATTCTATTGTGTCCCTCCAATCTTGAAAAAGTGTTGTTTGATACTTATCTCGACTAATTATAGATTGATGGCTGTGGCACAACGAGCAAGGTAATCCCTTGACGAGCCACCACATGAACAGGGGTCTGTGGCTTGAGGGTATCTTGCATGTTGGGATAGTAGAAGCGAGCTGGCCAGTCAGTTGCTCTAAAGCGAACCCGACCGCGATGATCCGACGTGATGGTTTGCAGGACGGTTGCAACACCGATATTTTCTAGCAACTCGACTGAATAGGGATTAGAAAAGTCATAGTCAGAAAGCGTCATAGTGCTTTGATCTCTTGTGATGAAACTTACAGCTTTACTATCGCGTTCATAAATCAGACTTTATTGTTAGACAAAGGCCAACTTTCCCCGACTTTCCTGATTTGAGTCTGTTTGTGCCAGCCAGCTCAGTGCTTTTAGGGAATCATGGAAATAACGATGAAGTTTAAAGCAAACCTATAATCAAAATTAATAGACACGTTGATTCTCTGTGTGGTGTGCCAGAATATATTCTCACAGGGTAAATTCAAGACATCTATACAGGCAATGCAGGAAGAACTACCGAGAGATTTCCTTGTTGCCATAGCAAGGAAATACAGCCTGACCAAGTTAGAGGAAGATGCATTTGTTGAAACATTCCATGCCGGTAGAACCGATGCAGTGATCATCAAGGTTCTCAACCTCACCTTGTCGGCTTATCGTTCGCGCATGGGGAATGTCTATACAAAATTCAGCTTCAGAGATGGTGGACGCGGGAAGAGAGCGCGCCTTCAGTACTTTCTCAATGAGCAATATAGACAGAGTAATGGTAGACATTCACTACGCTCAGGCAAGATTGATATTGAAGAGCTAGTGGATGAGCTAAACAGCCGTCTTAGAGAGAAGATTCAGAATGAGTGCGGCTCTATGCGTGTGCTCGCAATGACTCGTCCTCTCGATTTGTCCAACATTTTCACAGAGGTCAATATCCTCGAGCAAGTTTCCCATCATCAACGCTTGCGTTTGGATGATCTCAATGCCTTGCATGCTGATGACAATCACTTGAATCCCTTTAGTTTTGCTCGCCAAACCGTCGAGAAAGTGTCAGGTGTTGATTATGTGCAAAGGCAAGAAAAACTTTTAGTATTAGGTCGACCTGGTGCAGGAAAAACAACCTTTCTAAAGCATTTGGCAACTCAATGTAGTGCGCGAAAGCTTTTTTCGAACTATCTTCCTATATTTGTCGTTTTAAGGAAATTTGCAGAGGTTGAAGGCCATCCTAGCCTCCTTGAATATATTATTCAAGAGCATGTTCCATGGCAGATTAAAGACTATGAGATAGAGGGTTTACTGCAAGAACGGAGAGTTTTATTGCTCTTAGACGGCTTGGATGAAGTGAAGATCGAAGATACTTCTAGAGTTACTCAAGAAATACAAAGCTTCACTGATAATTTTCATGGAAACCGATTTGTTCTGACTTGTAGAATAGCCGCTTTAGAATATGTATTTGAGCAGTTTACCGAAGTTGAGATTGCAGATTTTACAGCTCAACAAATCGAGGTCTTCTCTAGGAATTGGTTCATTTATAAGCAGATTCCTGAAAAAGCAGATTTGTTTCTGGATAAACTTCGTCAAAGTCCTCGCATTCAGGAGCTTGCGACAAATCCACTATTGTTGACAATGCTATGTCTGGTGTTTGAGGTTGAATCGGATTTCCCCATGAGTCGTGCGGAGCTGTATTCAGATGCAACATATACTCTATTGAGACGATGGGATGCCAGCCGTAATATCGAGCGCAACCCAATTTATCAAGACCTTTCTGTCGAGAGAAAAAAAGCGCTGCTGAGCCATATTGCATTGAAAGCATTTGAGCGGTCAGAGATTTTCTTTAAAAAGCAGACGCTAGCCACCTATATTGCTGATTACATGGTGAATATTCCCAGTAAACGAAGGCGTAAATTACTCCCATATGAAATGGAAGCAGACGGAGAAAGAACCCTGCGATCTATTGAGGCTCAGCATGGATTGCTGGTAGAGAGAGCCTACAATATCTATTCATTTTCACATTTGAGCTTCCAAGAGTATTTTGCGGCATACGCTATTTCTTACGAGCATGATCTCGAAGATATTCAATTGGCATTTGATCAAATTAAGGATAAGCAGTGGCATGAAGTTTTTCGCTTGGCTATCAGTATGTCGCCTCGGGCTGATGGACTTGTTAAATTCATGAAAAAGAAAGCTGATGAAATACTGGCGGATCAACCGCCTTTGCTCGAATTTCTGGAGTGGCTAAATAGAAAATCACGGAGTGTTAAAGTTCAAAAGTCTCAATACTTTATCCGCTCATTCTATTACATGTATTCGATGAGTCAGGAGAAAGTAATCAGCCCGGTCAATGCTGAATCTCTGAATCCTGAGATGGACTTAGATCGCATCCTTATTATTGCGCTTAACAGTGTAAGTAAATTCCTGAAAATGCCAGTTTCGAGTCCTGAATACATGCAAACGCTGCTTAGAATAGAGCAGGATCTGCAGAAGATTGACAGAATGGTGCGTCAAGACTCATCAATCAGCGCTGAATTTCGAAGCGACTGGGCAAAGATTATAGAAACGGCGCATCAGTTTCAACAATGGTGCATGTTAGAAGATTGGATGGAACATCTGCGTTACTGGGCGACTAAGTTGAGGCATATCGTGATCGTGTATCGTGATGTCGGTCATGATTGGAACTTCAACCCAGTTCAGCTAGACATATTGTTGGATTATTACAATGCCAACAAATTGCTAATGGATTGCCTTAATAGTGATTGCTACGTAAACCGTAATATTCAGAGGAAGATCAAAGAAACCTTGTTCAGCCCCGCCTAGATGAAACTGCGTTTATCCTTGAATGAAGTCGGTACACTTCAGCAGTGTCTGATAACGCTGGTAAATAGCTGCTTGTACTATTTTAAGAGTTTTCCAAATAGATGGTGGCGATCGCGGTTCGGCCTTCCTACGCCGACTGCATCACTAATCTGAATATCTCTGATTGGGCGAATGCCTCAAACCACTGCCACAAATTCTGCCTCCTTGCCTGCTGGCATGTTCCTTGGGCTGTGGTTGTGGCACTTTTAAGCTGTTTGAAGTCGGTCTCATGGCACTAGTCGAATATCATGCGCCCCTCGAACCACGGGAATTTGCCAGTCCGATCGCTGCAGCTGTGGCGGCTCGCCAGCAATCACTTGCCAAAACTCAACGGCACCGGTGTGGGGTTGAGGTTCCCGATAGTTATAAATCACGACGGCCAGAGCAGTACTGCTGGCATCGAACACTGCTTGCTCGGGCAGCAGACCGGCGAACCCATATTCTCTCAGCGTTGCCAGCTGTCCCGTCGTGGGATCAAACTGTACCAGAGACAGAGAGCTGTGGGACTTGCCGCGCCAGGCTGGGGGCAGCGCGGCCAGATAGGTGCGGCGCATGTTCACCGTGGCAATTAAACGGTTGTCTGGGCTCAGATCAAAGCCTTCGGGGCTAACTCCCACCGTGGTTTTAGACACCACCTCATGCTGTTGTCCCGTCTCATCAAAGCGAATCGCGATCATCTCCCCCGCCGGATTGAGAAGGAAATTGAGCAGGCGGAGGAACTGGGTATTCCACTTTAAATCGGGCACTAAGAAAAATTGACCATCAGCGGTGAAGCGGCCATTGCTCAGGTGGTTGCCCACTCGCAACGGCTCACCGTAGGGCTGCAGTTCAATGGCGCCGTCGCCATTAACCTGAATCGCGTAGAACGCCACGTCGCGATCGCTGCCTTGAGTCATCGCCAAAAACTGTCCAGACGGATGCCAAACCGCCGCTCGATTGCCCGGTTCATCCTCTGGCCCTTCAGTAATGGCCAGGTAGGTGCGCTGCCCGAGCCGACCATCCGCTAGGAGCTGAATAATCAGCAATTCTCGCCCTGGTTCTTCTAAATTAATGGCTAAGAAGCGGCCATCAGGGCTGATGCTAATGTGCTCTGGGTTGTGCCCGACAGCAATTTCTTCGAGCCGTCTCGGCTGTGCGGGATCAGCGATGTCAATCACCGTCAGGGTTTGACCAGCGGGCATCGCGTCAATGTTATCTAAAGCTTGAATTCCCTCTGGGGGCGGCGATCGCACCTCTACGATATAGGCGCGCTGGCCATCGGGAGCAACGGCGATGACTTGCGGCCACGACATCACCGAATTAGAAACCGGGATGGCGGCAACCTGAGGAGTCTCGGCTGCTAGCGGCAGGGGAATCACCGAGAGCGTATCGACGATGCCAGGTACCCGGTTCAGTTTGGCGTCGGCATAGGCGGTGGCGACCATGTCAGCATCTGACGCCACCAATAGCGATCGCCCGGCAAACGTTGGTGGTTCGGTGGTCGCTGTGGGACTTTGGCGCGGCACCGGCTCAACCAGCTGCAGCAGACCATAGCCCACAATCGCCACAAGCAGGCCCGTCAGTCCTACCACCAAGCGTTTCCAGCCTTTTTTTGCGAACAGCTTCATCGTGTTTGTTTAACCGCTCAGCTATGCGCCAAGATAGACCTTAGACCATGCTCCAGGGTCAAGGGGGTAAGGCATGAAAATTCGCGAACTGGCTGCAATTACCGGTCTGTCAGTCGATACCATTCGGTTTTACGAAAAGCGCGGTCTGCTAGATCACACCCATGTGCAACGACAAGGCAACAACTATCGTGACTATCGCGAGACTGCCGTCACTCGTTTGCGACTCATTCGGCAGGGCAAGCGCTTAGGGTTTACGCTGGCCGAAATTCAGCAGGAAATCACCGCTTGGGAAAGCGATCGCCTCAGCATCCCGGAGAAGGTCAGCTTGCTGCAGCACAAAATCACGCTCATTGACGAACAGGTGGCGGCGCTGCAGCAAACCAAAGCCTATCTGCAAGAAAAAATTGACTGGGTCAGCGCCCAAGCGACAGAGACCTCAGCTTAGTCCTGGCCCACTCAACAACGGTGGCCCAACGCAAAATCATTCTTCCCGCCGCGATTCATCTCTCTTTTCCGGAAGGGCTGGGCTTCTCCGTGAATTCCTCATTAAGCGAATATTTTTGAGGAATGATCATGTCGAGCATCTATCGCCAAAGCACGATCTCGCCTCGCGCCAAGCGTCGCAATCGTCACAAAACACCTTTCCAACCTCGCCCCAGTGGTAAGCCTCGGCGCACTCGCAGTGCTGGGACTCGTGCAAACAACTGATGCCGTCCGGCTGCTCAACTAGTCAGCATCCAACTAGCTCACGCCCCTCAGGAAAGTCGGCGAACGAGCAAAAGCGCTGCCGATGCCCGCCTGAAGGACTCGCCTCCACTGCCAATCCGAATTGCCGCAACGGCCTCGCTCTAAAAGTGCCTGCTAAATCGTGCCTTCCATCACACGGGTACCCGCAGGGTCGGGGGCATCGGCGCTGGCGTCAATGGTGACAAAAAGTTCTGTTGCCTTCACGCCTTGGGGGGGCGTTTCCGGCGGCGTGAAGCGGACAAAAACCGAGCCATCCGATTCCGTATTGAACTCACCACAGTAAATGATTTCCCCATTTTCTAAGGCGAGCCACATACGATAAACCTGGTCGGGCGGTAGGGGGGGCAAATCGCCAAATGACACAATCACCTCTTGCCAGCGACCCGGGGTGAACAGGAGGGTGCCCGCCGCCGCTGAGTCATTCGCTGTAAGGGCAATCAGGCGACTGTTGGGCTGCTGTAAAATCGCCGCGACGCGGTCAGAACTCACTTGCTGAGCCAGCCCGAGCTGGTAGCGTAAGCGCCAGTTATCGGCTCCGAGCAGCAGCAGAGCGATCGCGCCCAACCCAGCTAATCCCTTGAGCAAAGCGCCTGAGCGTCGCGATGACGGTGGGGTGAGCACCGGAGCGATCGCCGGAGCATCCACAATTTTGGCCCGGAGGCTAGCGGGAGCTGGCACTGTGGGAAGGGCTTGGGACAATAAATCCAGGCTGGTTTGCACCGCCTGAATCTCTTGCTGTAACGCCGGATTATCCACCAATAGCTGTTCGAGCCGGGTCACCTCGGCATCGGTTAAATCGCCCAGCACATAGCCTGCTGCGAGCTGTTCCTCTTCTTCTGACAGTGGTGTGAGCTGATTGTTATTCATTGAACCGCTTCCCCCAAGTGTTGGCGAAGATCCATTAAGCCTTTGCGTGCTTTGCTTTTCACGGTACCAAGTGGAATGTTTAACTGCTGGGCAATTTCTGCATGACTAAGCCCCTGAAAAAAGTTCATCTCTAAAATTGTTCGATGTTGATCGGGTAAGGTGGCCAACGCCTGTTGCAGCGTGGTTTTTCGTTCTGCTTGCGAGGCTTGTTCTAACGGTGTGACATGGGAGCGATCAGGCAAAAGCCGCTTTAATTTTTGCAATGATCGCTGCTGGCTGCCGTGACTAGAGAGACGGTTTAAGGCCCGCGATCGCGCCAGCACACTCAGATAGGTACTGAGGGCGGCCCGCTTTGGGTCAAATTTTTCTTTGTCCGGCAAATTGAGGAAGATTTCTTGGGTCAGGTCTTCGGCTTCAGCAGGGTATTTGAGGATCTTCAGGGCAATGGTGTATACCAAGCTCCCATAGCGATCGTAGATCCCAGCGAGGGCGTCTGGGTTGCCTGACCTTAAGCTTTCAATCAGCTCAATATCGGAGGCATTAGGGGACATCAAAGCCATGCTAAAAGGGGGCGCTTCTGGGGCTGTGTAGAAGCAAAACATTAACCGATGAAAATGAGCTGAGGCTAGGCCAAGGCGCGGGTGAATTCGGCATGAGTTGCCGCACCATTGTCTGCTGCCGGGGGGCGGGGAAGCAAGGGTTCGGTGAAAAGGGGCTGCGATCGCCGGAGTTGGAAATCGTCAGCCATACTATACTGGTCAAACACCTGACAAGCCGATGAGGCTAGCCTCTAGGGGGGCGATCGGTCACACCAATTGCCGCAAATTATCGCTACATACATCCTCCCGGTAATCTTTACCTTTTGGTCTCTACTCTCCACCCGGCATTCATCCCTGCACTCAAGCGCGTGGTTGCAGCGAAGGATCACGAGATCGGTCTAATGGTTAAGTCGAGACAGTAACGACTGTCGTGATTTAACGCGATCGTGGCCTAATCGGCATGATCGTTAAATCGTGACGCCGCTCTTGGTTTCCCTCAAAGGGCGCGCCGCCAATCCCAAATTAAGGATTCATTGCAGCCATCAGCACTCTCTGCGTATTTATGAAAATGCCCTGTGGACGAAACCGTCACTGCAGCCATGACTGACAGCTAAGGCGAGAGTTTTAGCACTCCTTTTAGATAACAAAAGCAGCACTTTTGAATGGCAGCAAGCAGTGAATAAAAACGCTTTCGCGTGATTAACATCTGGCGAGGGCAAAATCGCCGCCGCATTGCTCACTTTGTTATTGATTACCGGTATCGATGGCAGTTGGATTTAAATCCTCTAACATTTCTTGAAGGGTTGCTAAATTACCTGCCTCGATCCAGCTCGGCTGATGGCTGAGAATATCGGTGAGTCGTTCAATAAAGCAGTTGTCAATCCGGTTAGGACAAAACTGCGGAGTTATTTTGCTTGATGTGCTACCGCTCTGAGCGCTTCTAGATGTCCTCAGCAGAGGGGTTAGCATCATCAAGATCAAGACCAGGGGGGGCAGTTTGGCGATCCGATAAAGCGGTAGCCTCCAGCTTGAGAAATCTGGAGGAATGATGCGTACTTTGGCGGTTGCTCGATCTGGGTATGGGGCGAGCGCTGAGAAGACCTGAAACGCTTAATGGAGCGGGCTAGCTATGAGGTTTTAACCGGTTTAGGAGCCGATTTGGGCTTTTTGCTCAGGCGCTCTAGGCTAAGAGCTAGGACCCCTAACGTCACCAAGAAGACCCCAATCCACTGAATAAACTGCAGGGTGGATTTGTCGCCGGGGGTGATGAGGTAAGCCAAAATTGCCGTCAACACCGGGCCGCTAGAGGCCACGATAGAGGCCTGACCGGCGCCCATCAGCCGGACACCATAATTGTTAAACAGATACCCCAACAGGGTTAACCCCCCTAAAAATACCCCGGCCAACAATAGCCCCAAATCACTGCTGGGTTCGCCGGTTTCTAACCCTAAGAAAAAGCCGCCGATCAAGATTAAGCTGGTGAGCACAAAAATGGTGGTGAACTGCACCAAGCTCACCGGCACTGGATGCAGCTTCCGGAAGCTCAACTGCATGGAGACGAGATACAGGGCGAAAGCGATACTTGAGAGCAGTCCGGCAAAAACGCCCCAAGGCGAAACGGCCCCTGAGGCTAGGTCAGTGTTGATGCGCGGCAAGGCGGTAAACACGATGCCAATGGTGATCGCAAACATGACTAAGCCCCGCAGGGGGGTGGGGCGATCGCCGAATAAAAACCAGGCCAACGGCACCGTCATCAGCGGATACATAAACAACAGCGTGACGGCAACTCCGGGGCCAATGTCGGAGATCGCTTTGTAGATCAGCACCTGCGACATAAACAGAAAGCAGCCACTGGCAATCACTTGAAACAGCGGTCGCTTATCGCGAGCGCCTAAAAACTTGCGAATATCAGCCCAAACTTTGGGATATATCATGCCCGCCACCAGCATCATCAGCGGCAAAACTACCAGCATTCGCAGCCAGAGCAACAGCAGCGAGTTCGGAATGTTGAGAGGAAAAACTGCCGCCACCGGTATCTGGCCAAAGATTTGGCCCCCGTACCCAATAATGCCGACCAAAACGTTGTGAAAGGACAAGGCCAGGGTCGACAGAATGATAAAAGTCAGCCCTTTCTGAAAGGCACTGGCCGCACTGAGGGAGGGGCGCTTCGCCGCCCCTGATGACGCTGCTGGTTCAGCTCGATGGCCCGGCTGTCCTGTTGGGGCTGGTCGCGTCTCACCCGCAATCGCCCCTGGCTGATAAGGCGCTGTCGGCACTGCATACGCTGAGTTCGACTGAGGATATAAGGGCACCTGTTGCGCTCCATAGAGCGGGGTCGCAGTGCTGCCATTGCTATGACCATTGGTCGCCGCTGCTACTTGCGGCCGCACGATCTGAGTCTGCAACTGAATACTCAGACGATTGACCAACGCATCTAAGATGGCTTCGCCTTGCTGCTCCATGCTGTGCATGCGGCTGATTTGCTGCGAAAGCGAGCTTTGGTAGCTGTTGAGATCTTGCTGGAGCGAGTGCAAGGTATCGTTCAGACTGGAGTCGAGCGAAGAGAGCAGTTGGTAAGCATTGTGCAAAGAGCCGCTAGGCGCGGTGCCCGGCACCGCTGCCCCACTATACAGATCTTCGGTAAGGCGATTTTGCAGGTGGCCCGCCAAAGCTTGCGCCAGCTTTTTTGCCCATAACTGCTGCTGTGCTAGCTGCTGACGATTGAGTTCAGCGGTTTGTTGGGTCTGCAGTTCAGCGTAGTTGCTTTTGAGTGACTGATACTCTTCTTCTAAGATTTCAATATCGTTGAGCAAACGATGCTTCGTGCCCTGGAGGCGATTGATGTCCTGGGTCAGCTGACCGGAGAGATCACTTTGCAGTGCTCTCAGGTCTTGAGAAAGATTTCGCAGCACCTCACGGGCTGCTTTTTCCTCATTTGGAGGGGTGTGCGGTGTCTTGTCCAACTGGCCCATGGATGTAGTTGCCCCTAATCTGGCACGATTGCCTTGATGTAGATAGTCACGTAGCAGGCGTGATTGTTTGTTGCGATGATGTTATTGTGCTCAAAATCTTTGAAAAGATCTCATTTAGTTACGAAAAAAAGAGCATGTGAAGGTTTGAAGATGTTTGCCAAAAAACCTGGCTACGTGTTTATTGCTGGTGCAAACAGCCTGATCTGAGGAGAGCGTTCTCATTCGACCAGGCTATCAGGTCGGCGGTCGCGGTCACCAAACGCACTGCTGGATTTGGCTGGGGGGCGTCACAAGGGGCAATAACTTGCCCGACGATCATTAAAGTCACTAATTGGGCTAGTTTATCGCAATGAAGTCAGGGTGGCCGGTTGCCGCCTGCCGCTGTCTGGACGATGGCTCCCCACCACTGGTAATATCCGGTTTCTGAGTCGGGCAGGGGGCTCCTGTCAGGCCTCCTCAGCCTCGTCAGCGCCCATCAGCTTAGCCACCATGACACTGTCGGGAAACGACTCTAATACCAAGGTTTTGACCATGACCGTGAGCGGCAGGGCCAAAAAAGCCCCGATGGGACCCAGAATCCACGTCCAAAACACTACGGCTAGAAACGTGACCAACGTTGACAGATCAAGCCCCTGCCCGAGATAGCGAGGGCCAATCACCATGTCAAAGAAATTGTTGATGAGGGCATAGCCGATGAACACGACCAGGGCGGCCCCGATGCCAGACTCCAGCAGGGCCAACATCAGGGGCGGCATGAGCGCAATGATGTAGCCAATATTAGGAATGAAGTTGAATAAAAAAGAAACGACCCCCCACAGCACCGCAAAGTCGACGCCTAATGCTAATAGCAAGAGGGTTTGGCCAATCGCCGCCATCGCCCCCAACCAGCCTTTGATCAGCAAATAGAGGCTAACGCTCCGGCTAAAGGCCGTCATGCGGTTAAGTAGAGGGCTGCGCTCTCCCAAACTGTGTTTGAGCTTGGTTGCAAAACTGCTGGCCCCGACCAGCATGTAGATCACGATAAATAGCGTCAGGCCGACATTGCCCAAGGTCCCAATCAGCCCCGTGAGCACCGACAACACAAACTGAATTAAGCGTGATGGCCGCAGGATTTCCAGATTCAAGATGTCAGCGCTTTCTAGCCCGTGACGGGCTAGCCAAAGTTCGGTCTGGGTGAGCTGGTCTTCTAACAAGCTGCGATAGGCGGGGACGGAGTCGGTGAGCTGAGCCACCGAAGCAATCAAAAAGATGATCAGCAGCAGCCCCGTGGCGATCACGCCCAAAATCACGATCAGGTTGGCTAACCAGGTGGGCACTCGGCGGGCCCGCATCCACTGCACCAGGGGCGAGGTCACCAGCACAATAAATAGGGACAATAGCACCGGGCTGAGCAGCTCGGCAGCCGCTTTGAGACCGGCCACAATAATCATGAAGGCCGCGATCGCCACTAGGGGTGGTACGATGCTTGATTGGTCACGCCCCGTCATCATGTTTGCTCTGCGCCCAACTAAACTGCTCGCATTATGCCAGCAATCTTGCCCTTGACCCGGCGGATAGACGCGACCACGGGGTCACGCTAGGGGCAAAGCTGTAGATCCCGACGGCGTGGCGTCTTCGCGCCAGTGACAATTGTCTGGGGTGAGGGTAATCAGGTCTTCAATGTTGCGCTGCATGGTTTGGCAGATGGCCTCCAGGGGCAAATCGTTGGGATCGCAGCCAAACGGATTTTCGATCTCAATGCCAATGGCTTCAATGCCAAACACGGTGAAGCTGATGAGGCCGACGGCGAGGGCCGTCCAGTCCTGCAGGGCGCCTACCATTTGAAAGGGTAAGGCCAAGCAATAGAGCAGCAGCAACTGCTTGAGATGAATCGCATAGGCCAACGGAATCGGGGTCTTGACAATGCGCTCACAGCCGCCTAAAACATCGACCATGATATCGACCTGCGCAAGCATCGCTGAGAGCTGATAGGCATTCAGCCGCCCTTGGTTAAAGCACCCCTGCAGGTAATCGGCGAGCCAAAAGGCAATCTCTAACGGCGGGTGATGCATGGTTTGCAGTTTGGCCAACTGCGGCGCGGTGACCAATGTTGCCATCTCGGTCGTGACTAACGGGGTGCTGCGCAGCTGCTGTTTAGTGGCGCGGGCAAAGGCCACGAGCAGGCGCAACTGCTGGATTTTTTCCTGGTGATCGCGGGCCTCATGTTCGTGCACGGCAACCCACATCTGCCGCGCCAGATTGCGACTCGTATTGACCAACCCGCCCCAGAGTTTACGCCCTTCCCAAAACCGCTCATAGGCCGTGTTGGTGCGAAAGACTAGCAGTAGCCCAAGCACGATACTGGGCACGATGCTGCTGAGGGACTGCAGAGAAACGGGCAGGCCCCAGCGGTATAGCAGGGAAATCAAGAGGCCGAATCCGGCACAGAGCAGGGTACGGGGCAATACCGCAGGCACCACCGACCCTTGCCAGCGAAAAAGTAGACGAAACCAATGGTGCTGGGGGGATGAGCTGGGGGAGAGAGCATCCAGTTGCGATCGCACCGCAAACCTCCTCGAAAAATCTCTGGCAACACTATGACACATTGACTTGAGGCCCTTTGCCGCGGCTCTGACCAACTGCTGCGGGCCGGGCGCTACTGCTCGGTTCCAGCGGGGTGGGTCGCTTCCTGCTCAGCCCGCCGGGCACGATCTAAATAGTTTTGCGCGATTTTGTCGGCGGGGCATAGGGTCAAGCACTGCTGGAATTTGGGGATGGCTTTGGCGTAGCGCTGCTGGTAAAAATCTGCCAAGCCATTTTCGAACTCGGTGCGGCTCTTCAGCTTGGCGCTGCGGATGGCCGGCGGGTCTGGTTCAAAGACCTCATACACACTCACGAAGGTGACTTTGCCCTTCACCTGTACGCGATCGATCACGCGCATTGCGTAGGCGTTGGAGTCGCTTAGCTGTAAAAAGGTGTGATGAGAAATCAGCAAGTTAGCGCTGTAGATGCGAGTCATGCGCTCAATGCGGGCGGCCACGTTGACCGTATCGCTAATTACGGTACTATCCATGCGATTGCGGCCGCCGACGGTGCCCAGCATGACGGCCCCGGTGTTGATGCCGATGCCGATTTCGATCGGCGACTTATGGTACCCCAACCGCTCTTGGTTGTATTGGTGGAGCCGCTGCAGCATCACAATGCTGGCCTGCAGCGCATCGTCAGCACTGCGGCTAAACAGCGCCATAATTGCATCACCGATGTATTTATCAATAAAGCCGTTGTGCTCGGCGATCGCGGGTTCCATGCGCGACAGAAACGCATTGAGAAATTTAAAATTGTCCTTGGGCGTCATCTGCTCTGACAGCGTTGTGAAGTCGCGAATATCGGCAAACAGCACCGACATATGCTGTTGCGCCTGGTCGCCGAGGTCAACATCAACAATGCTTTCGCGGTTGAGAAAGTGCAGAAACTGACGCGGCACGAAACGACCATAGGCCTGGTTGATTTTCGACAGATACAGATGTGTTTTGAGGCGGGCTAGCAGTTCGCTTTTAGAAATGGGTTTCGTCAAATAATCATTCGCCCCGGCGGAGAGCCCTTCGACCAGATCCCCCACCTGGTTTTTAGCCGTCAGCATCACAATGGGCAATTTATGGGCCGGATGCCTCTCCCTCAACTTGCGACACACTTCGAAGCCGGTCATGCGTGGCATCATCACATCCAGCAAAATGACGTCGGGTTGCATCCCGGCATCTAACAGAGCGAGGGCCTCTAGGCCATCCGCTGCTTCCACTACCTGATAGTTTTTGACGGCGAGGTGGTTCATGATCACCTGCCGATTGATCGGTTCATCGTCGACCACTAAAATCTGATGCTGTCGTCGGGCCAAAGCGGTGACGTCGGCGTCTTCGGGCCGATCAGCGTCGCGGAGCGGGCGGGGGGCGATGGCCTGGGGCAACACCGTTTGCACCGGCCACTGCCAGTCGAGGGGGGTGGGCGACAGCGAGCCGGCTAGCGCTGCAGGGCTAGCGTCGCGATCACCGGGGGGCAGGGGCGCGGGCGTTGAGATCGGCAAGGTGAAGGTGAATTGTGATCCTACGCCCATGTTCGAGAGCACCTGAAGTGTGCCGCCCTGCAGTTCGACCAGCTTCCGAGAAACGGCGAGCCCGATGCCCATGCCGCCATAGATGCGAGCCGTTGAGCCGTCGGCTTGTTCAAACGGCTCAAAAATTTGTTCGAGCTTCTCTTCGGGAATGCCAATGCCGGTATCAGAAACCGTGATCGCCAAATAATGCGATGCCGACTCTGAGCGCGGCAACTCGGGGGGGGCAGAGTCAGGCTGAACGACCGTCGTCGCGATCGCGGCACCGGCGGTCGCAGTCGCCCCGTGGACGGCAGTCGCCGCCGCCCCTGGTATCGTGGCGATCGCGCTGTGGCAGCAGCTCGTGGGCAACGGCGACTGCTGCAACATCGAGCAGACGTCAGATTGCGAAATGATTTGGGCTGAGATGCCCACCATGCCGTGATCGGTGAATTTCACGGCGTTGCCCACCAGATTATGCAAAATCTGCTGCAGCCGATTTTCATCCGCAAACACCGGAGGCAGCTGGGGCGAAACTGCGTTGACGAGCTGCACGTCTTTATGTTTGGCCAGGGGGCGGGTCAATGTCAGCACGACATCAGCCGCTTCACGCGTCCCGACGGGACGCGGCAAAATTTCGACGTGCTCATGCTGCAGCTGTGAAAAATCGAGAATGTCATCGACTAAGGAGGCCAACCGCCGACCGCTGGCCACAATCATGGTGAGGTTGCCTTTGGTCTGCCAGGTCTGCGGCCCGCTGGCCCCATCAATCAGCGATTCGGCGAGCCCAATAATCCCGTTGAGTGGCGTTCTGAGTTCGTGGGAGGTCTTGGCGAGAAACTCGTCTTTAAGGCGATCAATGCGCTGCAGTTCTTCGTTGCGCTCTTCGAGTTTGGCAAAAGATTGCTGCAGCTGTTTGGCCATGCTCTCAAAGGCCTGGGATAGCTCCGAGAGCTCTTCGAATCGACCGTCGGGCAGAGGATAATCCCAGGTGCCCACAGCGAGTTTTTGCGCGGCTGCACTCAAACGATGAATCGGTTGGGCGACCCAGCGAGCGGTTACCCCGGCAATGAGGCTGGCCACGATCAGCGAAATGAAGCACAAGATCAGGGTATTGCGGGTGTTTGCCGCGATTTGTCCCTTAAAGTCAGATTCAGGAATCGCCGTCACGATCAGCCAGTCGAGCCCCCGACCATCGCGGAAGGGCACCAGGTGCACAAGCTGGGCTTCGCCGTTGAGGTCATAGGTGAATTGTTCAGCCGCATTGACCTGCTTGAGGCTGCCAAACCGCTGAAATAGGTGCTGTGTGGTTTCTTGAATGATTGGCTCTTGACTGGCGATCGCCTGTAGGCGAGTTTGCTCACCGTTATCGAGGGTGATAAATGGGGGTTCGGCCGACGACGTCGCCACAATCGCGCCCGTGCGCTCAATAATAAAGGCCTCACCATTGGCGCTGAGGTTGAGTGTGCGCAGATAGCCGCTGATCTGCTCTAGCGTCAGATCAAGGGCAAGCACCCCTTGCAGCTTGCCATGGGTGCCGTAGACCGGCGCGGCCAGCGTGATACCCAGCGCCGGATAATCGCGGGAGGCAAATTCGTAAATCGGACTCCAGCTTGCATGGCGATTTTCCACCACGGCCTGATACCAAGGCCGCACGCGCGGGTCGTAGTTTTGTGAAGCCAGGGCTTCCCGGCGTTCGCCCGCGTCACTGAGCCGATAGGTGAATCGCTTCGGGGCCGTCTCGGCGGTCACTTCCCACAGCACGGTTTGGCCGTTATTGCGTTCTTGAATGCCTAAAAAGCTGCCGTCTGGATAGCCTAAATAAATGCTGCTGACCCCGTCAGAAGCCCGAATCTGATGCCAAAAATGCCGGGCAATCATTTGGCGATCGTCCAGGGGCACATCGCCATAAAACAGGTTGCTGCGACTATCGCGCTGCAGCAAGTTGGGCTGCAATAGATAGGTTTGCAGATGTTCGCGAATGCCATCGATGCTTTTTTCGCTGAGCTGGACGGCCAGATCATCAATGGCCTTTTGCCCGTTGCGCCACGACAGCGCCGTGGTCAGGCCGACCGCCGCCGCAATCTGCAGCACGAACGAAACCACCAGCACCAGCCGGAGGGGGAGCTTTTGGGCGCGAGTAAAGAGTGAGCGGTCGGGGGGCTTGGGAAACATCCTGAGACTGCGATCGCGTGAAAAACCAAAACCGAATTAAAGCTAGATACAAATCATTGCCTTCAGGGAGCAAGCCCGGCTGGCGAGTGGTCGGGAACGGGTCTTTGGGGGGGACGCAACGGATTTCTCGCGGCCTTCAGCTTGACCCGTTGGGGCCAGCGGGGCGCCAAGGGATGGGGAATTATTCAGTGAAGGTACTGTCCCTCTTCATTATTTATCCCCAACCATCAGGGAATCTTCGGTGAAGGGCCGATTAAGTTTCTGTATATTCCCGGTCGCTGGTCAGAGATTCTATACTGATCGCAGGAGTGATCCGGGTTCGGGTCGCTGTTCTTCTACTTGATTTTGGCCAGCCTTGATTCAATCTGAAACGCTTTCTCTGCTGGAATGGTCTCGCCTTTGTCAGCATTTATCCACATTTGCGGCGACAAAGTTAGGGGCGATCGCCGCGCGTCAGCTCCCGTTGCCCGCCACCCAAGCCGAGAGCGAACGATTGCTGGCGGAGACCCGAGAAGCCGCGCAGATCGAGCAGACGCCTCCGGGCCTAAAATTTGCGGGCGTCCAAGATATTGGGGAAGCACTGGCCCGGGCGCAGCGGCAGGGCATGCTGCTGGGTGAAGACTTACTCAATATTGCGACGACCCTCGCGGGCGCGCGTCAACTGCGCCGCACGATTGACAGTTTTGAAGATGGCGAACTGCCCGTCTTGACTACACTCGTATCCACGCTGCGCACCTATCCCGAGCTAGAACAGGACATTCACTATTGCATCGACGATCGCGGCAAGGTCACTGATCGCGCCACCCCCAAACTGGGGGACATTCGCCAGCGGCTGAAGTCACAGCGCAGTGAGATTTACCAAAAGCTCAACCACATTTTGCAGCAGCAAAGTAATGCCATTCAAGAGGCGGTGATTACGCAGCGGGGCGATCGCTTTGTGATTCCGGTCAAAGCGCCGCAAAAAGATGCGATCGGCGGCATTGTGCACGATGCTTCGACCAGCGGGGCCACCCTCTATATCGAACCAAATAGCGTTGTGCCGATGGGCAATCGCCTGCGCCAGCTGCAGCGCCAAGAGCAGGTCGAAGAAGAGGCGGTTTGTCGAGCGCTGACGGCAAAAGTAGCGGCGGTCGCGGTCGATCTAGAAGACCTGCTGCATATCGTCACGGTGCTCGATCTCGCCACTGCGCGGGCTCGCTATGGTTATTGGCTGGGGGCTAATCCGCCGCGCTTTGTCCCCCCGATTGAGCAAACGACGCTGCGCCAGCTCCGCCATCCCCTCTTGGTTTGGCAGCAGCAGCACGAAGCCGGTAACGCCGTTGTACCCATTGATGTGCTGGTAAATCCGCGCACGCGGGTGGTGGCGATCACTGGCCCCAACACGGGTGGCAAGACGGTGACCCTCAAAACGTTGGGATTGGCCGCAGTGATGGCCCGCGCCGGGTTATTCATTCCAGCTCGGGAACCGGTGGAAATTCCCTGGTTTGAGCAAGTTTTGGCTGATATTGGCGACGAACAGTCGATTGAGCAGAGCCTGTCTACATTCTCTGGCCATATCAAGCGCATTGGTCGCATTCTGACGGCGATTCATCCAGAGACTGCGGATCATTTATGGTCTGACCAAGAAAATCTAACCGCCGCGATCGCGGCGCCACGCCCCACCCCCGCGTTGGCGACCCGTCACTCTGATGAAGAGACAGACGGCAGTCCAGACGGGACAACAGCAGAGGGGACTGATGATTTGGGCGCAGAGCTGCCGGAGCCGACTGTCGCGATACCCTCGGTAGCAGTATCTGGGACAGAGGAGGATACGCCATCCGCTAGCCCACCGTTGGCGAATGCGCTGGTGCTGTTGGATGAAGTGGGCGCGGGCACCGACCCGTCGGAAGGCAGCGCGATCGCGATTGCCCTGCTGCGCTATTTTGCCGATCACGTGCGGTTCACCGTGGCCACGACCCACTATGGCGAGCTGAAAGCGCTGAAATATGAAGACGACCGCTTTGAAAATGCGTCGGTGGAGTTTGATGACGTCAGCTTATCGCCGACCTATCGCTTGCTGTGGGGCATTCCGGGCCGTTCCAACGCGCTGACGATCGCCCGGCGATTGGGGCTGGCGGGGGCGATCGTCGATGCGGCGCAAAATCACATTGGCCTGAGTAGCCAGCAGGACGTTAATCAGGTCATTGCCGGGCTAGAAGCCCAGCGCCGCGAGCAAGAGCAAAAAGCCGAGGCGGCGGCGCGACTGCTCGCCGAGACCGAAAAGCTGCACCGAGAAGTGTCGCGCAAGGCCACCTTCCTCAGAGACCGCGAGCGGGAATTGCAGCAGCAGCAAGCTCAAGCGGTGCAAGCCGAAGTGGCCGGGGCTCGGCAGGAAATTGCCCAAGTGATTCGGCGTTTGCAAAAGGGAGACGCGACGGCTCAAGATGCTCAGAAGGCGACGGCGGCGGTCAACCAGATTACCCAAAAACATCAGCCGCAACCCGTCGTGCCAAAGACGCCGCCGGGGTTTAAGCCGCAACTGGGCGATCGCGTGCGGATTCCTAGCTTGGGTCAAACTGCTGAAGTGTTGGGTGAGGCGGATGCCGATGGCAAGCTTATGGTGCGCTTTGGCCTGATGAAAATGACGGTGGGCTTAGAAGATATTGAGTCGCTGCAGGGTGAAAAAGCCGCCTTGCCGCCGCCTAAGGTGCCGGTGCCGCCTCCATCTGCCCCTTCACCCTTGGCTCCCGCCGTCAGGACGTCCAAAAACACCTTCGATCTGCGCGGGATGCGGGTAGCGGAGGCCGAGGGCCGGTTAGACGATGCGATCGCCCGCGCCAATGGGCCAATTTGGATCATTCATGGCCACGGTACGGGCAAGCTGCGGCGCGGCGTCCAGGAATATCTCAAACATCATCCCCAGATCAAAAAGTTTGAAGCGGCAGAGCAAGCGGATGGCGGTACCGGCGTGACCGTGGCCTATCTGTAATACCAGTTCTCAACAATCGAGCTCTTGATGCAATCTTGAAAACGCCGAGGAGCCAAGGGGCAGGGGAGTTAGATTTGTAGCCTTGTTTCAGAGAAGCGGTATAGCTCAAGTTAGATCGCGAAAGATGTCGGGCGTTGCTGGTTTTGGGGATGAATTGCATTGCTAATCAGAAGCATGACACGGGGTAGTGCCTCATCGATGGCGAAGATCGGGCATCTTGCCCGCAGTTTCAAAAACCGGATTCATACTTCGATTCGGCAATACTAGATGTCGCAATAACCCATGACGCGATGGCGACCCTCCAAATCATAAAAATTGGCTGGGTTAGATCCCCGGTGCCTCGGTGAGATTTAAACCTGCTGAGTTAACCAGCAGAAACCGGGAATCTGGCACGAATTCTGCCACTGGTATAGCAGAATTCGGAGTGCTGAGTTCGGAATTCGGAATTGGAAGGTTTGTCAGATAGCGATTACAGCTATCTGGAATGACTTGACCAAACTGCGGATTGCTATAGCTCACGGCAGGGGAGTCGAGGGGGGCTGGAGAACCTGCGGGCGATCGCGCTTTTCTGGCAGCCGCAGGCCGCGATCGTCACGGGTGCCATGCAGCAGCGTGTAAAAGCAGGGAATCAGAAACAGCGTCAGCAGCGTTGCTAGAGAAAGGCCCGAGAAGACGACGATGCCCATGGGCTGCAAAAATTCGGAGCCATCGCCGATGCCCAGCGCTAGCGGCAGTAACCCCAGCACCGTGGTTACGGTTGTCATCAAAATTGGACGTAATCGCTGAGGGGCGGCTTTGAGCATGGCAGTGGTGCGATCGCAGCCGGTTTCGGCATAAATCTGGTTCGCCAGCTCCACCAAAATGATGGCGTTATTCACCACAATGCCCACCAGCAGCACCCCCCCGACAATCACTGTCGCCCCAATCGCCGTTTGGGTAATGAACAGACCCAAAATGCCGCCCGCTAAGGCTAAAGGTACCGTCAGCATAATCACCAGCGGATCGATCAGCGAGTTGTACTGCACCGCCATGACGGTAAACACCAAGAACGTAGCCAGGCCGCCCAGGGTAAGGAGCGACCCTTGAATTGCCCGATTGGCTTCGGCATTGGCGCTGGGCAGCACAGCAACGCCCTCGGGCAGATCGATCGCCGCCAAGATTTGCGTCATCTCCTCCAGCGCCTCGCCTAGCACCGCCCCTTCGGAGAGGCGACCGGCGATGATAAACACCTGACGCTGGTTGATGCGCTGAATTTCACCGGGGCCCCGACCGGCTTCCACCGTTGCGATATCGCCCAGCCGCACCGCCTGCCCGCCCGCCGTGTAGAGGGGCAGCTGACGCAGCTGGGCCGGGGTCTCGATCGCAGCCTCCGGCAGCTGCACCCGCACATCAATTAGGCGATCGCCCCGCTGCAGCTGCGTCGGCACGGCTCCATCAATCAGCGTCTGCACCGTCTCGCCGATCAGCTGTGCCGAGAGCCCTAAATCATCAGCCCGTGACCAGTCGGGGCGAATCTGCGTTTCGGGCTGGGGCGGGTCGGCATCGGGGCTATAGCGGGCCTGGGTGGCCTGCTCATCCAACGCCGCGAGCACCTGCTGCCCGGCCTGCTGGAGGACCTCGCTGTCGGCACTTTGCAGAATAATATCGACATCGGCCCCGCGCACGGGCGAGTTGCTCAAAATCAAGCCGCGCACCGACTCTGGCGACACCCGCAGGCGAATATCCACTAGATTGAGCGCTTGCAGCGCCCCGTTGACCCGACCAACAAAGCTTTCCACTGAGGTGCCGGGCTTGAGGGTGACGGTGCTGGTGCCGCGCAGGGCATTGGCGCTGGTGATGCTGGCAAACAAAAAGCCCCCCGACGTCGTGAACACATATTCGGCCTCCGGCTGGGCCAGCAGCACTGTATCCACGGCGGCCATGACGCGGCGGTTGTCGGCCAGGGGCGTACCAGGGGGAAACTGCGCTCGCAGACTGGCCTGGCCGGTATCAATGCGCGGCAAAATCTCTTGGGGAATGCGGCTAACCATTCCCAAGCTGCTGCCGCCGAATAGGAGGAAAGCGATCGCGATCGCCCACAGTCGCCGTCTGAGCACCTGGCCTAGAAGTCTCTGATATTGCCGGGTTAATCCCTTCAGGCGCTGATCAAACTGCCGCATTATCGGCACGGTTTGCAGGCCGCTCGATCCCGGCAGGGCCAGTAGCCGTGCCGCCAAAGTGGGGACAATGGTGAGGGCGATTAGCAAGGACGCCGCTACGGCAAAGCTGATGGTCAAAATCAGCTCGTTAAAAATTAGCGAAATCAAGCCGCCAATCAGCAAAAATGGCAGCACCGCCACCAGGTTGGTAGTGGTCGCCGCCAGCAGGGCCGATTCTAACTGCTGGCTGCTCTGCTCGGCCTGAGTCATCATTTGCGCGGGCAATGACGACGCTGTTCCCCCGTGGCCGTGGCCATTACCGTTGCCGTGACCCTGACTGGCTTGCCGCCGAGTCAGCGATTCGGCTCCCTGGGCAATGTTTTCTAGCATGACGATGGAGTTATCCACCACGATGCCTACGCCGAGGGCCAGTCCCCCCAGGCTAAACACATTGAGTGATAGACCAAATACGCCGATGAGAATAATCGCCGTCAGCGCTGCGAGGGGAATCGCCAGCACAATAATCAGGGTTTGCCGCAGCGAACCGAGGAAAAAGAACACCGCGATCGCGGCCAATGAAGCGCCGGTTAGCCCCGCCACGGCGACGTTGCGAATAGAGTTTTGAATGAAGACCGACTCATCCAGCGTGACGTTCATCACCAAATCATCCGGAAAGAGGCCCGCCGCCTCTAGGGCCGCTAACCGCTCGGTGACGACCTGCACCACCGCGACGGTATTGGCGTCAGGCTGCTTTTGCACGCTTACTTTGACTGCCGGAGCCTGATTCAACGAGACGTAAATGCGCTGCTCTTCGGTGCCATCTACGACCTCGGCAAAGTTGCGCAGGTAGACCTGTTGCGGGGCCGCGGCATTGCCTACTTCAAACTGCAGGTTGCGAATCTCATCGGCATTACCAAAGCGCCCCACCACCCGCGTTAGCGTTTCGGCTTCGTCACCGCGAATGCGCCCCCCCGAGGTATCTTGATTGCGCGCTTCCAGTGCCGCCAGCACGTCGACCAGTCCCAATCCCAATGCCTGTAAGCGATTGGGGTCGATATTGACCTGCACCTCTTCTTGCAGACCGCCCGACACGTCGACGCTGGCCACACCGGGCAGAGTGTTGAGTTCCCGCGCCAGCTCTTCATCGGCAAAAATTCTCAAGGCGCTATCGGGCAAAGACTCCGAGGTGAGCGCCATTTCATACACGGGCAGCTGAGACGGGTCAAACTTAAACAGCCGGGGCTCGCCGACGTTATCCGGCAGCTCGTCGCGGGTGCGGTTGAGGGTGGCGGTGGCATCGTTCAGCGCCTGGTCGATATCGCCGCCCGGTTCAAAAAACAGATCAACGCTGATGCGGCCCTCGCGCGTTTGCGAATAGATCTGCACCACCCCCTCCGTCGCGGCTAGTCCCTGTTCGAGGGGCCGGGTGATTTCGTCTACCGCCACCTCGGGGGAAACGCCCGGCGCATCTAAACGCAACCCAATGCGGGGATAGGTGATCGACGGCAGCAAATCGACCGGCAGCCGGGTGATAAAAAACAGTCCCATGACGATGACGGCGATCGCCAACATCAGCACGCCAATGTGACGGCGAATGGCAACGGTGGTGATGCTGGGGGCGGAGGGGGGCATGGGGAGCGGGGAGTAGAGGGTGGGGGAGAAAGAGTTTTGAGTTCAGAGTTCGGAGTTTTGAATTCGGAGTTTTGGCTTCCTAATTCCGCATTCCGAACTCCGAATTCCTAATTGGTCTCAACATCGGTTTCTGACAAGATACTCAGCCGCACGGCTTGGCCATCGCTGAGTTCGCCGCCGCTGCGAACGACGTAGGTTTCGCCGGGCTGCAGACCTGATAAGACTTCGACGCGGTCGTCGGTGGTTTGGCCGAGTTCGACGGGGCGGGCCTGAACGGTGCCGGTTTCACCATCCGTTGTCTCGACGACGAAGACGGTCGGCGGGGTAGCGCTGTCGGCCAGTTCTAGAGCCGCTTGGGGAATGGTGACGCGATCGCCCTCGGTGGCCGTCAGGGTGACCCGCGCCAGTAGACCGCTGCCGACCCGTTCGTTGGCGTTATCAACAGTGATTTCGACAGGCACCAGGCGCGAGGTGGCATCGGCGGCGGGGGCAATGCGGGTGATGCGCCCCGCCAGTGCATCTGTCGGAAAGGCATCCAGGCGAACGGTCACGGGCTGGCCGACTGTGACTTGCGCTAGGTCCAGATCAGACACGTTAATCGTGACTTTGAGGCGGCTGAGGTCGCCGATTTGCATCAGTTCGTCGCCCGATTCGGCATAGTCACCGGGGTCGACCAAGCGCTCCATCACCACGCCAGATAAGGGCGATCGCAAGATCGCGAAGGAAAGCCGTTCTTGGGTTTGCGCCACCACGGCCTGCTGGGCCTCAACGCGGCCCTGGGCGGCGCTGACGGCGGCTTGGCGCGTACGGATTTGTTCGGCCGCCGACTGCAACACCTGTTGTCCGGTCTGCACCGTCAGTTGGGCCTGTTCGGCGGTTTGGGCTGACACCGCCCCCTCAGCGGCGAGGCGCGACAAGCGATCGGCGTCGGTTTGCGCCTGCTGCAGCTGCACGCGGGCTGATTCTAGGGCGGTTTCGGCATCGCTGACGGCGGCTTGGGCTTGCGCCACCTCCGATTCACGGGCGCGCAGTTCGGCCTGGGCTTGGTTAACTTCTACCGTGAGCAAATCGGCATCCAATCGAGCGACGATGTCACCGGTGGCCACCCCATCGCCGATATCAACCGTCAGCGCGGTGACCTGGCCATCCACGCGCGATCGCAGTGCCACCTGCTGCACCGGTTCTGTGGTGCCGGTATAGGTGGGTTCCCCCGCTAACGTGCCCGCCTCAGCGGTGGTCGCATCGATGGCCACAATTTCGTCGGCTCGAGCCGCGCGATCAGGCCCGCTCCCCGCTTGCTGTCCGAGAGCACAGCTCGACAGGCTGAGACAAACCGCTGCCAGACCGAGGCTTAAGGATTGCCGCCAGGATTGGCTGAAACGATGCCAAGACGGCGGGTAGTGATCGATCGCCATAAAGCTTTAGCCCAGGAGAAGTGCAGGATCTAAGCGGTCTCTCAAGCGATGATTGAACAGGATGATCAACTGCCGAATGTGAATAGATTTATTTCAAACCTCTCAAATTTTCTTCAGCGTAGCGCTAAACGTCTGTAGCTGGAGAATAATCCTGCCGGCTCGATGTGACCGGCTCAACGATCGCGGGGCCTGGGCCATTTTGAGCGCGCGATCGCCCGACGCGCTGGGGCAGAATACACTAGTCGGCAAGCCCCGTATCTGTACCTATGCCCATGAATGCTCTCCTAGAGCGGCTTCAGACATTCCGCAAAAAATACCTGAGCAGCGGGAGACGGGTGTCTCCGCAGGCGCTCAAGCACATGGGCGAGAGTCTGCTAGAGGAGGCGACCCCCGGCAATAGCTTTAAGGTGTTGACGATTGGGGCCTGCATGATTGCCACCTTTGGCCTGCTGTCTAACAGTGCTGCCGTCATCATTGGGGCGATGCTGATTGCGCCGCTGATGCTGCCGATTCGGGGTCTGGCCTTCGGCATTTTAGAAGCCGAGCAGCCGCTGATTCGCACCAGCCTACGCGCCATTGTCATTGGCACCACCTTAGCGATCGGCATTTCCTTTGTGCTGGGGCGTGCCGTTAACCTGTCTAACTATGGCAGCGAAGTGTGGGGCCGCACCCAGCCCACCCTGCTAGATTTGGGCATTGCCGTCACCGCTGGCGCTCTGGCCGGATTCGCCAAAATTGAAGCCAAGCTCTCAAGTTCTCTGGCGGGCACGGCGATCGCCGTCGCCTTGATGCCGCCGTTGTGTGTAGTGGGGCTGTGGCTCGCCAAATTTGAACTGCAAACGGCGGCGGGGGCCATGCTGCTCTATGTGACTAACCTGCTGGGCATTACCCTGGCCTGCATGCTGGTATTTCTCTGGGCGGGCTACTCACCTTTTGGGCGGGCGACGCGTCCGGTGGGCCTAACTCTGGCCCTGACCAGTTTGCTGGTGTTTCCCCTGGGGGTGACGTCTTACCAGCTAATTCGCCAAGATCGGCTGGAATCCAATCTGGAACGGGCGCTTTTGGATAAGACGGTAACCTTTCAACGGGTACGATTGGTGTCTTTAGAAACGGATTGGTATGTTGACCCACCCATTGTCACGCTGACGGTGTATGCCAATGAACCGGTCACCCCCGTGCAGGTCGGCCTGCTCGAAGAATTTGTCGAGCGCGAGATGAGGCGACCCTATCACCTGATTTTTGAAGTCAGCCAGCTCGATGAAGTGACCAGTACGCCGGGCCGACTGATGCAAGAGAGCGGCTCCTCCGGTAACCCGCCTAACTGGCAAGAAAACTAGCGGTCAGCAGCGTTAATCGAACTCTGGCAACGATGCTGGAGCGGCGATATGGCGGCTTGTCTATGCCCACAGAACTTGGCGCACGCGCTATTCACTGCGCGGATCTGCCCGCCAAATGACGGCTAGCGTGTTGGCATCGCCATCGCCAAAGCCAATGATTGAGGCAAAGAGTTGGGGCACGCCCTCCAGCGACATTTGCACCAGCAGGGCATCACAATATTCTCCCGCGTCCTCAACTTCGGTGCCGTAAAACTGAGACAGACGCGGGGGCGCCTCAGCAGCATTGAGGGTCACAATCAGCGCATCAGCGGCGGCTTCTACCGGCATTATCCCCGCTTCTGGATCGAGTTCCGATAGGAAACAGCTCTGATCAATATCGGGTGGCCAGTTACCCGCTAGAAAATCGGCGGCGATACCAGGCTGATCGTTAAGGGCACCGGTCATATCGTCAATGACGTTGCGACGACCCCTGTCAATCAGTTCGGTCTGCTGGTCAGGACTAAAGGCCAGCGCTTCTACCGATGGCTCATCTGTGGTCGTGGCCGCAGCATCAGCCGCATCTTCAGAATCGCTGGCAGGATCTGGCGGGCTCGGCTCGGCGGCCTCAAACGTTTCCAGGGGTGTACAGTTTGTTGCGTTGTAGTCAACAGGAACGGTGACAACGTAAATCTGAGGCGCATCAGCTTCGGGAAAATCGTAATTTTTGACCAGCTCTAAAGCGCGATCGTTAAAACTTGCATAGCCAGTCGAGCGTAACGGGTGGGGCTCACCGCTGAGACTGCCGTCAGGCTGTACGACCACCCCCCACTTGGCATTTCGGGGGGGGAGTGGCAGACAAATGGCGAGCGCATATTCCACTTCGGGCTCAAAATCGGCGAGTTCGGTGGCCTCTAACTCCCCCGCCGGCAAATCAAGTTCATCTGCTTCCTGCAGGGCTTTGAGCCAGTCAACCTGAGCCGTGGCGGCTTCTCGGGGGGTAGTCAGCTCCGGTCCGACGTAGGCCTCTAAGACGGTGAAATAATCGTCGGGGATGCGGTCAATCTCCGGTGGCCATTCACAGTCGTCGGCGTCGTAGTCAACCGCCACTTCTGCTAAGTAGGCTTGCGGCCCCGCCGCCTCAGGAAAATCATGGGCAGCAATCAGCGCTTTAGCAGCTCCATTAAAGTTGCGATAGCCGGTTTGCTGCAACAAGGGTTGATAGTCGTCTAGCTCACCGTCAGCATCCACTAAAACGAGCACTTCGGCCGTCGCGGGGGCGCTAGGCAGGCAGATGTTGGCGGCGTAAGGTACCGGGTCGAGCGAGGTGAGGGGCTGAATCTCTAGATTGGTAAAGGCAGCACCGCGATCGCTAAAACTGCCTAACCAGCTACTACGCTCCTGAGCCGCGTCTGCCGTCACGGTTACCCCGTTGTAACTACCAAAGACCTCGATGTATTCCTCAAACGGATCGGTGGGGGTATCGGCAACTGGAACATCGACAGCGGGGGTATTCGGGTTGGGATTTTGCACCGAATCGACCGTCGATAAATCGGGAACAGTAGGCTGCCCTGGCTGGGGCGATCGGCCGCTTGACTGCGACGGGGCAGTCGGACTTTGCCGCTGGCCCGTATTTGACTGCGTGCGGCTCGCTGAACGGGCTGGTGCCGCTGTCGTTGCGGCGGCGCTACTCCGGGCCGGAGCGGTTTTGACCGTGCCAGGATTAGCCGGGGTAGCCACGGGTTGACGCGGTTGCGGCGCTTCAATTTTCGTAATTGCGATGCCATCCTCTTCGGGGTCAGGAGGGGGCAAGAGATCGTCTTCAGAAGGGCCGACCGGAGCAAACAGTACCAACCCATGCAAACCAACAGACGCCAACAGCATCGGCGGCAGTAGCCAACGCCAGTACCGCAAGGACTTGGCTTTAGCAGGGGGCGTAGCGTCGAGCGAACGGCTGTCGTGAAGCATGGTGGGGGCAGCAAAGGTGAGTGGTTAGAACGTTGACGTCAGGGGAGACAACAATCGAATGAGCAAAAGCTTACTGGGGGGGCGTCTCCCAAACGACGAAAAGCGTCCAGTCTTTAAGCGCGACCAGACTGAAGGTCATGAACGATTCGCCGGTACCCGTCAAGGCCGCAAAATATTGCTCGCCACAAAATGCGTCTAGCTCATTGAATGTCATGCCGCTAGACGCAAAGGTCTCTTGCAAAACCGCCAAGACTTCACTCGGGGCTAGTTCTAGCCAGCGGACATCCCGCGCCTCGGCCACGGCCTCTCCAGTTGCCGGATCAATAAAGCAAGCAGCATGCTCTGGCTGCTCAAACAGATTGACTTCTGGAAAATCTGCTTCTGCCGATTGATCCAACAAAGATGAATTGTCAGCATCAGCCAGCAAAACATCGTTAGAGGGTTCTAGCGCCCACGATGGCTGCTGCAGACCGACGCAGCCAAACAGCATTAGCAGTAACAGCCACTGCCGAGTGGGGCTGGGTCGGTGAGGGGTTTGAACGGTTGGGGGGCAACTGTCTTGCGGCATGGCGGGGCGACGAAGGTGAGTGATTAAATCGTTGACGTCAGGAAGCAAAAATCGGCTCAACACCAGTTTACTGGGGGGGCGTCTCCCAAATGACGAGGAGCGTCGAGCCCTTAAGCTGGGCTAGGCTAAAGGTCATAAACGATTCACCCGTAGCAGTGAAAGCCTCAAAATAGCGCTCGCCACAAAACGTATCACCGCGCTCAGTTAAGCTGATGCCGGTAGGCGCATAGGACTCTTGTAAAACCGCAAAGACGTCACTCGGTTCCAGCTCTAGCCAGCGGGCATCTCGCGCCTCAGGCACAGTGCCCCCATCGGGCCTAACAAAGCAAACCGCGTTAGTCTCCACTCGAAAAAACTCGGATCTTGGTAGTCCCACAGTGGCTGTCTGGTCAGTTACGGGCAGGTTGGCAATCCCGTCGATAAAGACATTTCTCGACGGCCCTGGGTCAAATGGCGGCGGCTCATCCAGGCCATCATCAATCGGGAGCTGATCCTCAAAGGTGTCCTGCTCAGCCGGTACGAGTTCCTGAGTGGGATCGGGCGGTGCTGGCACCTCGGCGGGCGGTGGTGGCGCGGCCTCCGGCTGAGGCGGCTGTTCGGGTTGCTCGGGCGGTGGTTCGGGAGCCACAATTTCTGACAGGTTGAGAATGTCAACGGCAATTTCTTCGTCGGCTTCGGGCGACTCCTCTTCCACCTCTTCAAGATTTTCGGATGCTGGCAACGGCACAAACAGCAGCGCGATGTGCAAAATCACGGAAAAGCCCATGAGCGGTGCCAGCAACCATTGCCAGCGCCAAGCTCGCGTTGACGTTGCCGACTGGGGGGGCGAAGGCACATCTATCTTGTCTAGCGTGTCGAGATCAGACATGCCTGGTTATCGATCGCGCCGCGCGCGCCACGTGAGAGCTAAAAAACGCCTGGGAAAAAGCGTTGGAATCGTGATGAGATTTAATCACAGTTGAAAGTTGAGGGGCCCAACCTTTAAGCGATACCAAAAAGCCAAAGGCATGTGTCGCTAAGGGGAACTAGTCATCAGAATAAACCCCAGAACAATCTCAGGTTGTTCTGGGGTAGGCATTTAAGTTGCTAGGGCGCAACCAAGACTGCACAGGCATCAGCCATCGAAGTGATGAGCCGCCCTAGCCAGCCGTCAAACGCTGAGACTTAAAGCAGCCCAAGCGCTTCATCGTAGGCATCAGTTTCGAGCGGCACGTAACCAACTTCAGTGATGAGGTCACTGTCGCGTGCGGTCTCGAGATAGTACTCCACAAACGCCATCACTTCCGGTCGGTCTAAAGCGGCGGGGTTGACGTAGATGTATAGAGGACGAGCCAGCGAATAGTCGCCACTTTTGGCGTTTTCAGGGGTGGGCTCAACGCCGTCAACGGAGATCGCCTTGAGGGTCTCATCGTTCTCTAGGAAATAGGCGAGACCAAAGTAGCCTAAAGCGTTCTCATCACGCGAAACACCCAGCACGATGATGTTGTCATCTTCGCTGGCGGTGTAGTCAGCGCGGCTAGCGCCTTCTTCACCGTTGATTTCTTCCGTAAAGAAGTCAAACGTACCGGAGTCGGTACCGGGGCCAAAGAGGCGAATGGGCGCATTAGGCCAGCTGGAATCGACTTGGTTCCAACGGGTGACCGTGCCTTCGGCTTCCGGTGCCCAAATGGCGTTGAGCTGCTCAGTTGTGATGTCATCTAAGAAATCGTTGTCGACCGAGGTCACCACGGTGAGTGCGTCGGTACCGACGAGGATTTCAAGGGGCTCGATGCCGTTCTCGGCGCAAGCTTCTAGCTCTTCATCCTTGACGGGACGAGAGGCGTTGGAGATATCAGTCTCACCCGCGCAAAACTTACGGAAACCGCCGCCAGTACCGGAGACACCCACCGTCACGCGAACGTCACCGTTGGCCGCCATGAAATCTTCGGCCATGGCCTCAGAGATCGGGAAGACGGTGCTAGAACCATCAATCTGAACGATGTCACCAGACTGAGCTTGAGAAGAGGAGGAGGTGGCGAGACCCACCACTGTGACAACTGCCGCGATCGCGCCAGTCAATTTAGTTCCATTAGCAAACATACAGCACACTCCGTAGAGCCTTAAAAGACTAAAACCACCGTGTAGATTACTGGCTGGAGATTAAAACTGGCTTTATCGAACAACAAGGGAAGTTTTCGATGAAATTAAGCCAAAGTTAAGCTTTGAGCGGGGAACTTGTTGGGGTGAAATATCGTCTATATCGCATCTAGGCTGCATCTCTTGCAAGCGATCGCCCCAGTATAGAAACACTTACTGGCAGGAGCTTGCAGCGCCCCCACCCAGCAGTCAGCGCCGCCACTTTTGCGCCACGTTTCCAGGTCTATTCGAACGCGAGGGAAACGCGATTGCCCCCAATGTCACGGAGATCGGTTAAGAAATTGGCCACTTCGTCGTAGGGCAAGTCTTTGTCGGCTTTAAGCACCAGCTTGCCCTCCGGAAATTCAGAAAAGTAGGTGCGAATCCGCTGGGTGAGCTGCTGAAAGCTGATGGACTCATCTTCAAACACGATGTCGCCGTTGCTATTCAACCCGATGATTAAGGCCTCTTCCTGAGCCGCTTCGGAGACCTCATCAGCGCCTTCGACCCCCTCCGGAATATCGATGCCGATGAGCTGCCGCCCGGTGAGCGTCATGGAAATGATGATAAAAAACGTCAACACCGTCATCAACACGTCCATCATGGGCACGAGGTTGACTTCCGGCATTCTGGAGCTAGAGGAGCGGCGGGGACGCATAGGAGAGAGTGGGAAGGAGAGGGTGGTGGGTAGAGGAAGGGCAGGGGGGCCAGGGGGCAAGGTTATTCCTCGATCGCGAGGGATACGCGATCGCCGCCCACTTCTCGCATCTCGCCTAAAAACTGCATCACTTGCTCATAGGACAGCTCGCGATCGGGCAAGAGATACACGATATTGTCTGACTCTTGCGCCAGATACGCTTCCATCTGGGCTTTGAGCGACTCTTTGTCAGTGGGCGCATTGTTGACCCGAAAGCCGCCATCAGCCGCCATTTCCACCACAAAGGGCGGATTCGTCACTGTGGGCGGTGGCAGATCTTCCGGCTGGGCAGCGGGCAGCTTCATGTCGATCATTTCTTCGCTGCCGAGGGTGAGGGTCACCACGACAAAAAAGGCGAGCACCCCCATCATCACCGTCAACATGGGGATGAGGTCAACCTGGGGGGGAGGCGTGTCTCTGGCTTCGCGAAACCGCATAGCAAGGGGAAGTCCGCAGTGACGTTAATAGCGTTCGGCAGCGAGCGGGGTCGAGCGAGGCGGGTCAGAGCGGTTGTCAAAGGCTGACAGGGCGGGCTCATACCAAAATTGCCGATAGATCAGCTCCAGTTCGTTCCCCGCTTCCGAAAAATAGTCCATCTGCTGACCTTGAAAGGTGACCATCACCCGAAAGACCAGTAGCGCCATAATCGCGACCACCATGCCTGCCGCTGTCGTAATGAGGGCTTCGCCAATGCCTGAGGCGGCGGCTGAGGTATCGGTGCCACCGCCGCTGCCGATGTTGAGGTTGTTAAAGGTGGCAATCAAGCCGGTCACGGTACCCAACAGTCCCAGCAGCGGCGCGACGGCGACAATGGTTTCTAACACCTTGTCACCGCGCCGCATTTTGACAAACTCTTTGTCACCCGCATTCTCTAGTGCCAGGCGAAAGGTTTCGGGCGAGGGATTTTTGAGCCGCAGGGGGGCAAGCAAAAAACGACCAACGGGGGTGTCGTCCGCGCGGGCCGCGATTGCGGCGGCCTCATCGAGGTCTCGTCGAGCGGCATCCAGCACTTCATTCACCACCTGGCTTTCTCGCTTGAGCAGGTTAGTCCAAAACCAGGCCCGCTCAAACCCGGTGGCAATGGTCAGCACCGAGCACCCGAGAATGGGCACCATGACGGGGCCTCCTCTGGCCAAAAAATCAAATACAGTCGTCATAAAACCTGCTCGGATTTAGGCGGAAAACAGTCGATCAAGGCGAGCTTGGTCATGCCCTAGTTTGGCACTGCATGATGAAGCCCTGTGGGTCAGGATAGCGAAAGTCTTGGTGTCAAAGATTAATAAAAGCCGGTAACGAGTTTAATTCCAGTTTAAGTAGTAGCGCGAGGCGAGCGCGCCGCCAACGAGGCTCAATCATCATCGCCAGCGATGCGGGGCCGTTCGACCTCGCGGGTACCGGCGATCCCTTCTCTGCCACTGGCGGATGGCGCTGGGGTGGTTGTCGTTTCCCCTGCCGCCTCATTTGCCGCTGCGCCCGCTTGGGGGGAGCTCGCACTGGTCGTGCCCGCTGGGTTAGAAACGGTCGTCACTGGGGCGATCGCCTCACCCACCTCATGCCAGTTCAAATTTCCCTCTGGGTCAATTCTGACCAAGAGATCGGTGATTTGTTCCTGACCGACGATGACATCGCCGACCACAGCACACTCAAACTGCTCACCGGGCTGGTTGAGGCGATACATGTCGCCACAGTTGAGCGCCGCCCGTTTGGAAAACGCCTTGGCAAATTCTTGCTGCAGTTTTTCTTCCACCTTCGCGATGTTCAAAATCACCTGCGAGCTAGGAATATCCCACTCAATGCGGCCCTGGCTATCTTGCTGCACCACATTGATGGTGAATTCGCCTTCGGGGCGGAGATAGCCGACACAGCGAAAATACGCGCCTGATTGCTTATAAACATCGCGCGGACAGCGCACCTCAGCCAGCGATAGCCGCCGACTTTGGCTTTCGACTTCCGCCTCAATTTCTTGCTCAATGGCACCGGTATCGAGCCGGTTAAAGCAGCCGGTCAGGGTGAACAGGCTGCCCGCTAGTAGCGCTATGCGAAGACCAGTCCGCATCTCAGTCCGTTTCATAGTGTCCAATGCTCACTACTTGCAATGCTCACGGCTCGGCAGGGATCGCTGCCCCTTCAGTAAAAACTACCGGGCTAGAATTCATCAAGGCGATCGCCAGTTTCCCCCATAATGAACGAAGAACGGCTTTACATTTCTTAAATCATGGCAAGAGATCTGCACGACTTTCTGAATCGCCTCGAAGCTCGGGGTCAGCTCCGCCGCATCACGGTACCCGTTGATCCCGATTTAGAAGTGGCCGAAATTGCCAATCGCCTGCTGCTGTCTGGCGGGCCAGCGCTGCTATTTGAAAACGTCAAGGGCGCCGATATGCCCCTCGCCATTAACGTGCTGGGGACCTTGGAGCGTGTGTGCTGGTGTTTTGGCATGGAGTCACCCGAAGAGCTAGAGGCGATTGGCAAAAAGCTAGCGCTGCTCTATCAGCCCCGACCGCCCAAGCAGTTTTCGCAAGCGGTTGAAATGGGCAAGGCCCTCTTTGATGTGGTCAAAGCCAAGCCCGATCTCGATCTCTTTCCCCCCTGTCATCAGGTCGTCTTGAAGGGCGACGACGTGGATCTGACCAAGCTGCCGCTGCTGCGCGTTTATTCAGGCGATGCCGGTAAGGTGATCACCCTGGGTTTGATGGTGACGAAAGACCCAGAAAGCAAAATTCCCAATGTGGGGGTTTATCGCCTGCAGCTGCAATCGAAAAACACGGCGACGGTGCAGTGGCTCTCGGTGCGAGGCCCTAGTCGTCACTTGCGCAAAGCGGCGGAGCGCGGCGAAAAGCTCGAAGTCGCCCTGGCGATCGGCGTTGATCCGCTGCTGATTCTCGCCGCGGCCACGCCCCTGCCGATTGATTTGTCGGAATGGCTATTTGCCGGTCTCTACAGCGGCAAAGGGGTGAATCTGGCCAAGTGCAAAACCGTCAATTTGGAAGTGCCCGCCCTGTCAGAAATCGTTCTAGAAGGCACCATCACCCCAGGAGAAACGGATATTGATGGGCCAGCAGGCGATCACATTGGTTACTACGGCCCGCAACGAGACAGTGCCCCGCTGATTCGCTTTCACTGCCTGACCCATCGCAAAAATCCGATCTACATGACGGCGTTTAGCGGCCGGCCGCCCAAAGAAGATGCCATGATGGCCCTGGCCCTGAACCGCATCTACACGCCGATTCTGCGCCTGCAGGTGCCCGAGATTCAAGATTTCTTCTTACCGATGGAAGGGCTGAGCTACAAGGCCGCCGTGGTGGCGATCGATAAAAGCTATCCGGGCCAAGCCCGACGAGCTGCCTTTGCCTTTTGGACGGCGCTGCCCCAGTTCACTTACACCAAATTCGTCATCGTGGTGGACAAATCTATCAACATCCGCGACCCGCGTCAGGTGATGTGGGCGGTGACGTCGAAGGTCGATCCGGCGCGAGACGTGTTCATCTTGCCCGAAAATCCCTTCGATCGCCTCGACTTTGCCACCGAGAAACCGGGGCTCGGCAGCCGTATGGGCATCGATGCCACCACTAAGGTCTATCCCGAAACCGATCGCCCCTGGAGCGATGAACTCGTCCCCGATCCGGATACCGCCGCTCGGGTCGATCAGCGGTGGGCGGAATATGGTCTCGATGACCTGAATTTGCTCGACGTCGATCCCAATCTGTTTGGCTACGACATTCGGTAGAGGTTTAGCAATCCCCCACCCCAACTCTCGGAACGCTGTTTTGTTTGATTTCCTGAAGTCAACGCGACTTATGGCGTGACGGGGCGGGGGCGATCGCCAAAAGCCGCTCCCCTAAATTTAGGGGAGCGGCTAGAGCGGCTATTTGTTTACGGTCTGAACGAGTGATACCAGTTCTACGAATTACAGCTACACAGACAAGTCGGCTTTCTCCCTCGGGGAGACGCGATGTGAACGACGACGCTCAGCCGACGTTCCTTGAGCGGAGTCGAAAGGAAGATCTGTAGCCCAGTTTCAGAGAATTGGTATGAGGCGTGAATTACGCCTGTGACAAGGCCTGCGCGTGCTTGCCTAAAATGTTGGCTAAGTCAGGCACCGCCTCTTCTACATCGCTTTTGATCGATTTGCGAAGTTTTTTGTAAACGCCGACCACTGCCCCAGACGAATTTTGGATGCGCTGATCGGTCACGCTGAGCAGAATTTCTGCCGTGCGCGATGGGTCTTGTCTCAGGTATTGCACCGGATCACCCGACCCGAGGCCCTCGTACCACATCGGCTCCAGAGCGTTCAGCGCCTCCGGCAAAACCCGACCGATCGCCCCGCGCAAGTAAGTTGGGCCTACGCCCTTGATGACTCGGTAGGCCGTCTTCAGAGCCAGGCCTGACATGCCACGTTTGCTTGCGACCTGCTCATCGATCAGATGAGTACAGTCGTCGACCATGCTGGCCTTGGTTGCAGGGTCTTGAGCGATTGTGCTGAGTCCCATCATGATCTCCCCTGTAGCTCACGGTTGTCTCTCGATTGTTCACACATTTGAGATAAAATCAACGGCTAATTTTGAATGTTCGAGATTGCTTTACGAAGCTGTATTTTTCCTCGGTAGTTCCTCAGCATCGGGAACTCGTTTGTCTAAATTTATGGCAAGTGCCGGATCGCTGGTCTCATTCGGCGATCGCCGCTTCTTGCATCACCATCCGCCCGGCGTCGGCATCCATCGTCACTTCGGTGCCCAGGGGGAGGGTGAGAATCGGTTCCAGATGACCAATTGCGGCATTGGCCCAGGCCGGGATGCCGAGGGGGGCAATGTGGTCTTGCAGCACCGCCTCTAACGTCAGACCGCCATACCCTCCCGAAGGGCCACAGTTCGTACATTGCCCAAACACGAAGCCGGCCAGCCCCTCTAATACGCCGGCCAGCTTGAGATGCGTCAACATGCGATCGATGCGGTAAATCGGTTCGCCCACATCTTCGACAAACAGAATCGCGCCGGTGAGGTCGGGCAGATAAGGTGAGCCGACCAGCCCCGTCAACACCGACAAATTGCCGCCCAAGAGGCGGCCGCGGGCTTGTCCTGAAGTCACCGTTTGCACTCGCAGGCGAGTCTGCATCAGCCGATCGCGATCGTCGGCCACGGGTTGATTTTCAAAGGTCAACCGTTGCCCCTCAAATAACACCTGCCGAAAGGGCACCACCTGATCGGGTCGCCATGCCGTCAGCCCGTTGGGGCCGTGAAAGGTGACTAACCCGGTTTGCGCTGTAATGCCCAGCAACAGGGCGGTGAGGTCGCTAAAGCCCACAATGATTTTGGGATTTTGACGAATCACGTCGTAATCGAGATGGGGCAAAACGCGGGCGCTGCCCCAGTCGCCGCGGATCGGCAGCAGGGCCGCGATGTCAGGGTCGGTAAAAAACTGATTAATGTCATCAGCGCGGTCGCGATCGCGACCCGCCAGATAGCCATACTGCGCCAGTACATGGGGCGCGGGGCGCGGTATCAAGTCCAGGCCGCGCACGGCATCCATCACGATGTCTAAATCGGTGGATTCAAAGGTGGCCCCCGCCGGACTGATAATGCCTATCGTATCGCCGGGTTTGAGACGCGGCGGTTTCACTATCGTCGGTGCGGGGGGCTGAGCTTGGTCCGTTGAGGCGACTGGCAGCAAGGCGGCGATCGCGCCTAGGCCCAGCATCATCTGCCGGCGGGTAGGCTGTGGTTTTCTCATATCGGTGCGGGGGGCTCGGCAAAGGGGGCAAGACCGCCAGTGATGGCCTGAACGGGTGAGGTTTCCTGGCTGCAGCTAAGCACTGCCACCCTGTCACTTTTAGGGATCAGGCGCAAGTCAGACAGTCGCTGTGGGAGCCTTCTGACTTGCGACGAGAGTGGTGATGGCCCGCTGCCAATCGCCCATCGGATCGATCGAGAGGCCTCATGCAACCAGGCCATCAGGGCGCATCGTTCAATGCCTCACCCGGTTTAGTTTGAGGAGGGCACAAGCGGTGAGGAAGCCCCGATGACCTTGCGGGCGATCGACTCAAAAAAGGAGAACTCAATGATCCCTCGGTGGTTTTTATCGTTTAGAAGCCTGTATGGGTAGCTCGCTACTTTTAGCAACAGCCACATTCAGAAATGGAAGAAAAGCCTAAAGATGCTGGGCAGTTCTCAAATTGTGGGGATCAATGGAGTTGGACTTGTCTCGGATGGGCGATTTTGCGTAATTGTGATGACTCTAAATTTTGGCGATCCCCACCTTGGTTATTGTTGGCTTTATCACCCCCACGACCAGAATTATGAGGCAAGATAAATAAGGGTGTGTCGTGCGATTGCTGGGCACACTTTTTTAAGCCCCAGGCTGGCTGTCAGTTTCTATCGGGATCACTGCCACTCAGCTTTGCGAGCGTCTTCTTTTCAGCTCTGTGAGCGTCCTCTTTTGGAGAGAGAGTCAGCAGGATCAGCATAAAAAGCATCAGATTCAACCAAAATTTAGGATTTAGTCATGACAACAGCCAATTTGACCTCGGCGCACGAAAGTGCCTCCGCTCAGTTCTCAAAAGCGAGTGCTCAAACTCAAATAGTAATCTTGCACTACTTGGCACAAAAGATTCGTCGAGCGTCTAAGTCTGCTAAGCCGGGTGCTTTCTTTTCTCAGAAGGTGCAGACCGTTTTAAAGCAAATTCAGCAAATGCCTAAGGGCGATCGCCATGAAGCCCTGCAAGAAATCTTACGCGGTTCGCCGACTCGGCTAACTGAAGTTTACGGTGAGCTCGATACCAATATGCGGATGGCTTTTTGGTATCGCTTGGCGAATGCCCAGTCGGATGAAGTGCTGCTGTGTAAGTCAGCGTTGGATACCTGGAGTCAAGAGCAGCATGCTCTGTTAGTCGACTTGTCAAATCGCGAATCAAATGAGCTGGTGAGCTTCTTGCGGGAGGCGGTCGCAACTGAGGCTACGTCGATTTAGCTGATTGAGTTCTTCTGAAATGCATAAGCACTTTGTTGAAAGAGGGTTAGTCGTTTACGGCTAACCCTTTTTTGATGGGCTGAATTGCTGAGAGGCGATCGCCCTCGTCGCCGCCCTTGTCAGCGACGCTGCTGGAGTCGTCCTCAAAATGGGGGATTGATAATCTCACCGTGCCGCTGGCCAGTACCTTTTTGGCCTACGGGTTATGGGCTGTCATCATTTAGAGTGTGGATGGCTTAGAGTGTCTCTTCGTCAGTCTCTAATTGAGGGAGTAAGGGTGAGCACGGTCATGCCCTGCCTCAAAACTTCTGTCAGTTAACGTTTTCAATTACCTGTTTCAACAATCATGCATTCAGATGAGCACCGCTCAATGGTCGGGTGTATCTGGAGTGTGATGGGGCGTTATTCCCTCCCGAGTCATTTCAAGCAGCTTACACAGTGCTGGATGAGGTGTATCAGAAGCCCAAACGATTGCTGATTCTAATTGCGGCGTAATTTCTCGGATAGGTCGGGTGACTACGCCTCGTTGTTGAATGCATTCAACCGAGGCGTGAATTAACGATACGCCCAGCCCCGAGGCGACCAGTCCAAGAATGGTTTGCTGCGGAAACGCTTCCTGAACCACGGTTGGGCTAAAGCCAGATTGTTGGCAAAAGCTGGTAATTGCATCATGCAGTGTCGGGCCAACTTGCCGGGGGAACAAAATAAACGGTTCATTAGCAAGATCCTTTATCGAGATTGGTTCAGAGACCTCCTGGGCTAAAGGATGAATATCGGGAATGGCGGCAATCAAGGGCTCCCGATAAATCACTTCCGAGGCGAGGGAGGGAGCAGCAATCGGCGGGTGCAGCAGTCCAACTTGGATGGTTTGATTGAGGAGGGCCGTGACCTGTTCCTCTGTGGATAGGCGATTTAACTCTAGGTGAATGTCTGGATAACGATGTCTGAATTGGCGCACTATGGCTGGTAAAACACTGTTGAGAATCGGTCCCGTAAAGCCAATTTGCAGATGACCTGCTTCACCCCGACCGACTTGCTGGGCAACCGCAATGGCACGTTCCGCCTGTCTCAGCGTTTTCTGGGCTTCTTGCCAAAAGGCTTTACCGGCCTCAGTCAAGCGAACGGTTCGCTTCGTCCGATGAAAGAGCAACACGTTTAATTCCGATTCCAGATGACGAATTTGCCGACTCAACGGTTGCTGAGCCATATGAAGGCGTTTGGCAGCATGGCCAAAGTGCAATTCTTCAGCCACCGCCACGAAATAACGTAAGTGACGTAACTCCATTTGAACTTTTCAGGTGTTAACGGCGAACTTAAGATGTGTTGGACATCCATAAAGGCTCATTCTACAGTCGCAGATAGGTAGATGTTGAGTCGTTAAAGCTGATTGCTATGAAGACAAGTTGGAAGTTTTATGGAACGTTGCTGCTGCTCTGGATGACGGCAGGGCAGGCAGCATCAGTCGATCGCGGCTGGGCGATCGCGGCCCCCAGTGTCAAGCAGTCAAGCCCTCAAGCGAGTCTAGCGAGCGCCGCCGTATCTCGCCTAGACGTATTCGTCCAAAGCGATCCAGGTATCGAGATATTTGTTCGAGAAGTGGTATCAAGCGGGAGCACGTCATCCGCTGGGGGATGAAAAATAATCAAGTTGCTGGTTGAGATA
>ERZ1740060.199-NODE-199-length-46472-cov-24.097400_pt1 | contig 46472 bp, 39 predicted proteins | sample MGYA00581743_ERZ1740060 | MGnify/ENA primary metagenome ERZ1740060 (study PRJEB43018, sample SAMN04849235) | marine metagenome | isolation source: floating plastic debris | place: Pacific Ocean | collected 2008-08-27 | study: EMG produced TPA metagenomics... | reverse complement strand
TCTAGCATGACAAACCCACGGATATTATTCTTTCTTCAGAACATGCCAAGTCGTGTAGATAAGTAGAAAGCCCTAATTAACGCCAGTTCGGGTTAAGCCAAACTCCGTTTCTTTCGCCTCTGGGGAGGGGCTAATGGGGTGGGTTGAGCCACTCTCAGCGAGATAATCGACACCCACCCCGCCTTTGGCACCCCTCCCCGGAGGGGATTGTCGCTTCAACAGGCTGGTAAGCGTGCCTGATGGCCTTATCCCGAACTCAGGTTAATTATCTAATACCAATTCTCTGAAACTGGGCTACAGATCTTCCTTTCGACTCCGCTCAAGGAACGTAGGCTGAGCGGAGTCGTTCGCATCGCGTCTCCCCGAGGGAGAAAGCAGACTTGTCTGTGTAGCTGTAATTCGTAGAACTGGTATAAGGTGTGTCATCGCCTGGCGTGACGCACCAAAACCAACCCTGGCAGTGTGTTGGGCTGTCGCCACAACGCACCCGACAGCAATGTTTTATTGATGGCTACCCACTTACGAGATATTCCAAAAGCCGCCAATACGAAGGCTTCTTATGGGGTCACGGCGACCTTATCTACACAGCCACATCACTATCGCTGCTGGGTTGGCAACATCAGCTGTTGAGCTTCATCCTGTTCGGTTGAAAAGCGCTTTTGCGGGGGGCCACCGCCTAAGATGCCAGTGCTTAACTGCTTCACCACCACATAGAGAATCGGCACCACAAATAGGCTCAGCAGCGTGGCCACCAGCATACCGCCAAAGACCGCCGTGCCTAATGATTGACGACTGCCGGCGCCGGCGCCGGTCGCAATCACTAAGGGAAAAATACTGCTGAGGGTGGAAATGGCCGTCATCAAAATCGGGCGCATCCGCTGTTCTGCTGCCTCAAAAGCCGCTTTGGCAATGGGCAAGCCCTCGCACCGCAGCTGGTTCGCAAACTCCACAATCAAAATGGAGTTTTTGCTCGCCAGGCCGATCAGCATGACCAATCCGATCTGACAGTAGGCGTCGTTAGGCAATCCGCGTAGGGTTTGGGCTAGCAGCGCTCCCAAAATTGCCAACGGCACAGCAAACAGAATCACGACGGGGTCAACAAAGCTCTCGTACTGGGCTGCCAGCACCAAAAAGACAAAGACTAAGCCCAGGCCAAAGATAATCGGTGCTTGGTTGCCCGACTCAATTTCCTCTAGGGATGAACCGGCCCACTCATAACCAATACTGGGCGGCAAGATTTCTGACGATAGCTGACCCATCGTGTCGAGCGCGACGCCAGAGCTAACGCCCGGCGCAGGGGAGCCATTAATCTCAATCGACCGATAGAGATTGTAGTGATTAATCAGTTGCGCCCCCGTCGCGGGGGTAATTGTGACCAGGTTGCCAAGAGAAATCATCTCGTCGCGCCCTGATCGCACATAGAGTTTGGCAATATCATCCGGGTCGGAACGAAACTGCTCATCAGCCTGCACATAGACTCGGTAGGTGCGCTGCCCCTGGGTAAAGTCGTTGACATAGCGCGACCCCAGATAGGTTTGCAGGGTGCTAAAAATGTCATCGACATCCACATCCAGCGATTTGGCGCGCTCGCGATTCACATTGATCAGCAGCTGCGGCGTCGCGGCAGAGTAGGTACTAAATACGCTCTGCAGGTTGGGGTGTTGATTGGCAGCACCAATCATCGCGCCCATATTGGCAACCAAATCGTTCAGGCTCAGGTTACCCTGGCGATCTTGCAGCTGATATTGAAAGCCGCCGAACTGGCCTAACCCTTGAATCGCGGGGGGATTCACCGGAAACACCCGCGCCTCAGTAATCTGTGAAAACTGGCCAAACAGCTGCCCAATCATGGCTTGAGCGCTTTGGCCCGGCCCCCGCTCTGACCAAGGGATGAGGGTGGTAAACACCACCCCACTATTCGAGGCGCTGCCGGTTAAGCTAAACCCCCCGACGGCAAAGGTGGCCCGCACGCCTGGCATCTCTTGAATGATGTCTTCGACCCGACTCATTACCTCATCGGTGTAGCTGAGGGAGACCCCCTCCGGCCCTTGAATGAGCGTAATAAAGTAGCCCTGGTCTTCATCCGGCAAAAAGGCCGAAGGCACGCTGCGATAGAGCCAGCCGGTCATCACCAAAAGCGTGACAAACGCTGCTAACACCAGCGGTTTTACCCCATTGAGCCACTCCAAGGAGCCTCGATAGCGATGACGAATCCAGTCTAAAAAGCGGTTAAAGCGGTCAAAAATAGCCCCCAGCCAGCCGCCAATCGGCGGTTTGTTGCGCAGCAGCAAGCCCGACAGAGTCGGCGTCAGCGTCAGAGCATTAAAGGTCGAGAGGGCGATCGCAAAGGCGATGGTCAAGGCGAACTGCCGATACAGCGCCCCCGTCGTACCGGGAAAGAACGCCACGGGAATAAACACCGCCATCAGCACTAGCGAGGTGGCAATTACCGCCCCGGTCAGTTCTTGCATCGCAGCGATCGCGGCGCGGGCAGGCGGCATGCCCAAATCTTGAATTTTGCGGGCGATGTCTTCGACCACCACAATGGCGTCATCCACCACCATGCCGGTGGCTAGCGTCAGCCCAAACAGCGTCAGGCTGTTAATCGAGAAGCCAAAGATTTTGACAATGGCGAAGGTGCCGATTAAGGCGACGGGAATCGTCACTGCCGGAATGATGGTCGTGCGCCAGTCCTGCAGGAAGATGAAAATCACTAGAACCACCAGCGCCACCGCCTGCACCAGGGTCCAAACCACCTCAGTCAGCGATTGCTCAACGTACTCAGTGGTGTCAAAGCCAATGCCGTACTGCATGCCTGGGGGAAACTGTCCAGCCAGCGTTTCCATGGTGGCTTTGACGCCCTGGGCCACTTCCAGGGCATTACTGCCCGGTAGCTGATAAATCCCCAGCCCGATCGCTTCGTTGCCGCTAAACCGCAGGAAGGTGCTGTAGTTTTCGGCCCCCAGTTCAACTCGTCCGACATCGCTAAAACGCACCAGCTCGCCATTGTCACCGGTCTTGATGATCAGATTCTCAAACTCGCCGATATCTTGAAACCGGCTGATCGCCCGCAGGTCAATTTGAAACTGTTGCGATTCATCGGAAGGGGGCTGCCCGAGCTGTCCCGCGCCCACCTGCACATTTTGTTCCTGCAGGGCATCGACGACATCATCTGCCGTCAGATTGCGACTGGCGAGCCGCTGGGGGTTGAGCCAGAGGCGCACAGCGTAGGTTCTTTCGCCAAAAATGACGACATTGCCGACGCCTTGAACCCGCCGCAGCGCATCCACGATGTATAGGTCGGCGTAGTTGCTGAGAAAGATATCGTCGTAGGTGCCATCTTCGGTATACAGGCTCATCGCCAGCAAAATGTTGCTGCTTTCTTTGCTGACGGTGACTCCAGTTTGCAGCACCGTGTCGGGCAGCTGCGGTTCTGCTAGCGAGACACGGTTCTGCACATCCACCGCCGCGATGTCTTTGTCGCGGCTGGCATCAAAGGTCACAGTGACGGTGCTGACGCCACTATTACTGCTGCTAGAGGTCATATAGCGCATGCCCTCAACCCCATTGATTTCACGCTCAATGATGTTGGTGACGGTTTTTTCCACCGTTTCCGCATCGGCCCCAATGTAGTTGGCCGTCACGCTAATTTGGGTGGGGCTGATATCAGGAAACTGAGCAATCGGCAGCGTCGGGATACTGATCAGCCCGACTAAGAGCAAAATCAGAGCGCAAACCGTGGCAAAAACCGGACGCTTGATAAAGAAATTGACAAACATGAAGCAGCTTTCCTAACAGCAAGGGGGCGATTGCAGCATCTATTCTCGTTATCGTGGCGGAGCAGCCAACGGCACTGCCCTTAAGGACCTTCGCCCTCAGGCGGCTCGCCTTCCCCTTGCGGGAGGAGGGGCACCCCATTTTGCAGATTCAAGATACCAGAGACGACCACCACATCGCCGGGGTCTAGCCCCTCTAGCACCTCGTAGTCATTCCCCTGAATGTCTCCCAGCGTGACCGCTTGCTGGCGGGCCACTTGGTCGGGCACGGGCATGCCTTCCGGCATGGCTTCCGGGGGCGGCAGTTCTTCAGGGGTCCCGGCATCGGCAACGTACACAAACGTTTCATTACCGATGCGGTAAATGGCCGTGGTCGGCACCAAAACGCCGATATCTTCGGCCCACACCAGCCGCACTTCTACCTGTTGCGAATCTTGTAGAGCGCCCTGAGCGTTCTCAAAGCGGGCTTTGATTAAGACAGTTTGGGTATCGGCATTGGTTTGCGGCGAGATAAAGCTGATGCTGCCGGTTGCCGCCGTTTGGGTGCCATCGGCTGACAATAGCTCGACGGGCAGCCCCATCTGCAAGCGATCGCGCTGCTCGATGGGTACTCGCAGTTCTAGCTCTAGGGTGGCGTTGTCGGTGATATTAGCAATCGTATTGCTTGGGGTCACATAGTCCCCCAATTTGTAGGCCAAGTCGCCCACCACGCCTGCGATCGGTGCCGTCACAGTGCGGTCTTGCAGATTTTGCTGTGCCGCCGCTTGATTGGCCTGGGCTTGGGCTAGTGTCGCCTCCGACTGGGACAGACTCGCCTGCTGCGCCGCAATTTCGTTGCGGGCTGACGCCAGATTAGCCTGCGCGACTTCCCGATTACGGGTCGCCAGGTCAAGTTCCTGCTGCGATTGCGCCCCCTGTTCGACCAGCGATTGGGTGCGCTCAAATTCGGCTTCTTCTAGGGCCAGCTCGGCTTCTAATTCTGCCTGTCGTGACAGTAGCGACTGCAACGAGGCTGAGGAGGCTTCACGGGCGGCGCGGGCCGCCGTCACATTGGCCCCAGCGGCAGCGGCTTCTGCCTGGGTGCGATCAGGACTAATCAGCATAATTGGCTGGCCTGGGGCGACGCGATCGCCCGCCGTCACAAAGACCTGCGTGATGCGTCCCGCTACCTCGGGCTGCAGCACGACGCCGGCTTGGGCTTCTAAGCTGCCCAAGAATTCGGAACTATCTTGCACAGTCCCCGTTTGAACGGGTGCCAGCTCGACTGGTACGCCTGGTGGCCCCTGCATGCCACTGGGCGGCCCTGAGGATAGCGTGCGCCAAAGCACGACTCCGCCCCCCAGCAGCAAAATACCGAGACCACCCGCAATGAACCAGCGCCCTTGACCTGACGGGCGGTTGTGAACAACGCTGGAGGACAAAGATTCGGAGGAAACCAGCTTTGGCGAGGTCATAGCCCACACACCTGAATTAAACTGAACGGTTTAGGTAATTTCTAAATATCATAGTGCAACGATCACTTTATTGTTGGAAAATAATAACGTTTTGCAGAACAAATGTTTTATCCGCATCAATCATGGAGAGGTTTGCCCATGACCGATACCCTCTTTCGATAGATTGTAGCCATTGCGGCGGGCACGGCGACGTTATGAACCACACCATCAGCGCGACTAATCATGCGCCGCCTTACCTGCGTGGGGTGGCTGGACTTCAACAGGCCGCAATATTGGCCAGGCATCGGGCTAAATTTCTGGCAACGATCCATTTAAGGATTGCGGTCTCAACCGATTCGCTAGCACGAAAAGGGTTTGCCCCGCTACGGATGCTGCTTCTGGCTAGTCATAACAACTCTTTAAGTTTGGACTATTCATAGAATTGCCGGGGCGATCTTCCCAACCCCCTTAATAAAGAAGGCATCTCAATTCAGAGGTGGAATCGCTCCCTTTGTTGTGGCGTAGCCCGCCCGGAGGGTGTAGAGGCAGCGACAACGGAGGATCTTCGATCTGCAGCGCTATTTTGCAGAATTGCGATGGGGAAAGACGCGGTAGAGTTCAGTGGTGGCCGGACAACGCGAAATCTCTGGCCTCACTACTGTAAGTAGCTAATTTTGATAGAAATCCCTTAAGTTTAGGTGTGAGGCCACGCAGGCTCCCACCAACGGTTGAAAGTGTTGCTGTGAAGGCTGTAAAGCTCATTTGCTATGTATAAGCTGAAAGCCATTATCATCGGAGCCGGGATTGGGGGGTTAACCACCGCCATTGCCATGCAGCAAGCCGGTTACGACGTAGAAATTTATGACAAAACGCGCGAACTGCGCCCCGCCGGAGCGGGCATTTCGCTGTGGTCTAACGGGGTGAAGGTGCTAAACCGCCTGGGGTTGGGCGATCGCTTAGCAGCGATCGGTGGCACCATGAACCGGATGGAATATCGCAGCGATCGCGATGAGCCACTGAGCGACGTCGATCTGCGGCCATTGATCAACCAGGTGGGGCAACGCCCCTATCCGGTCTCGCGCACGGAGCTGCAGGGGCTGTTGTTAGAGGCGGCGGGACCGGAGCGCGTGCAGCTGCAAATGCGCTGTGTCGGCGTTGAAGAGACAGCGGATCAGGTGACAGCGGTGTTTGAAAATGGCGATCGCGCCACGGGCGATCTCCTCGTCGGTGCTGACGGCATTCACTCGGTGGTGCGTCGCCATGTGTTAGGCCATGATCTTGAGCCCCGCTATGCCGACTATGTCAACTGGAATGGCATCGTCGCTGCGCAGCCCGGTCTCTGTGAGCGGGACAACTGGGTGATTTATGTGGGGCAGGGTCGCCGCGCCTCCATGATGCCTATTGGCGGCGATCGCTTCTATTTCTTTTTTGGCTCACCCATGCCCCAGGGCACGTCGGTAAAGCCGAGCGATCGCCGATTGGAATTGGCCAAGACCTTCGCGGGCTGGCCCCAGCCGGTGCAAACGCTAATTCAAACGCTCGATCCGCTCGCCACCAATCGCCTCGAAATTCACGACATTGACCCGCCCGCTCGATTGGCGCGGGGGCGAGCCGTGTTGCTCGGCGACTCGGGTCATGCCACCACGCCCACACTGGGGCAGGGCGGCTGCCAGGCGGTTGAAGATGCGGAAGTCCTGACCCGCTATCTGGTCACAACCAATATCAGCGTGGCCGATGCGCTGCAGCGCTACGAAGCGGAACGCAAAGACCGCACAGCGTCTCTCGTGCTGAAAGCCCGCAAACGCACCGATACCATCTACGGCAAAGATCTGGATCTAACGAATGCCTGGTATACCCAACTTAAACAAGAAGACCCAGCGGCGGTGACCGGTGCCCTCGCTAAGGTGATTTTGGGCGGCCCCATGCGATAAAAGGGAGAACGGTTTCCTAAAAGCCGCCTTCACCTGGACGAGGGCAGGCTGCCCGGTGCTGGTCATCCCCAAATCATTTCTAAAGCGCAGAGACTCATGGCTGGCAAGTTAACCACTCACGTGCTCGATACCGCCAATGGCTGCCCTGCTGCGGGTATGACCATCCATCTGTGGGCGATCGCGCCGGACTCGGGCAGTCGCACTCATCTCAAATCCGTGCTCACCAACTTGGACGGACGGGCCGACAGTCCCCTGTTAGCGGATGCTGACTTTCAAATCGGTCTGTACGAACTGGTGTTTGAGGTCGGCCCCTATTTTCAACAGCGCGATCCGACCCTGCCGCAGCCCCCGTTTTTAGACCAGGTGCCGCTGCGCTTTGGCATCGCCGATGCCGATGCTCACTATCATGTGCCGCTGCTAACTTCACCCTGGTCTTACAGCACCTATCGAGGTAGCTAAGATGGCGCGATACCCCCTCGCGGCGCTCAATCAAATGGAGCAGTCGGTCTTTACCGATGCCCTCGGCAATATTTTTGAACATACGCCCGCGATCGCCCATCAGACCTGGTCGCGGCGGCCTTTTGCTACCGTCACGGCGCTGCATCAGGCCATGGTGACCGTCATGCAAAACCTCCCTCATGACCAGCAGTTAGCGCTGATTCGCGCCCATCCTGACTTGGGCACCAAAGCTAAAATGGCGCGATCGTCCGTGCAAGAGCAGGCCAGTGTGGGCCTCGATCAGCTCGCTCCAGCCGATTATCAAACGTTTCAGCAACTGAATCAGGCCTACCGCGACAAATTTCAGTTTCCGTTTATCGTGGCCGTCAAAGAACACACCCAGGCGTCGATCTTGGCCGCCTTTCGTCAGCGGTTGACCCATAATGCCGCCACTGAGCAACAGACCGCCCTGGCAGAAATCGCCAAAATCGCAGGCTTTCGACTACACGCTTTGATTGCAGCGTGAGCGATCGCCCTTGCCCATGCGAATCGCCGCGATCATACAGTCCTAACAAGCTCGCAGATCAACCTGGCTAACTCATCACCGATATGCAACCGGGCGGGTCTCTCATTTGTCATTGGTATGCTCAGATCAGGAGCAGAGCCCGACCTAGGGCCAGCACCAGAGCAAGGTCTTTATCGAGTAAGAGTCAGGGCTGCGATCGCACCATCGGCAGGAGTCATTATTGAAGTCGGCGATCGCACACTACGAGTTCATGCCGGTATACGGCCCAAAAATCAATCCCACCAGCATCATGATTGAACAAAACAAACGTGATTTGATCGATCGCTATCTACACGCTTACAACACTTTCGACATTGCCGGGATGCTCGCCACCCTGCATCCTGAAGTTGAGTTCAAAAACGTCTCAGGTGGTGAGGTCAATGCCACCGCCTCTGGGATTAGCGAGTTTGCCGAAATGGCCCAGCAGTCGAAGGCGCTGTTTACCTCACGGCAGCAGACAATGACGGCATTTGAAGCTGCTGACAATGATAGGGTGTCCATCAACGTGGCCTACGAGGGTGTGCTGGCAGCAGATCTGCCAAACGGGATGAAGGCAGGCGAGGTGCTGAAGCTGCATGGACGAACAGAATTTGAGTTCAAAGACGACCGCATCTCGCGAATTGCGGACTATAGTTAGCGCTGTTGGCATGAGTTATTGCCTTGGTCGCATGTCGTCCGATAAAGGTACGGGTATGGGCATGTCGATCAGCTACCAGATTGTCATCGAACTTCATAGCGGGCAGCTATTGTGCCATACCGCCCCTGGCGCTGAGGCGACTTTTACCATTCAAATTCCCAGTCAGCAAGCGCAGCTTCCCGAAGCGGCAGCAAATGGGGCTTGCGCTGAAATGTTGCGCCAAGTGGATCTGCGAAGACTTTTGAACAAGAATACAGGCGCTAAAGACCTGTTCGTTGGCGGCAGCTCGCTCGTCGCTGCGGTGGCGATCTCGTCTGGTTTCTTCCAGCAAGATATTGAAGCGGGCATCCGTTTCTTGTCGCTGTTGGTCGCTTTCATCGACTGGTTGAGTTACTGGAGTTTAGACTAAGTAATTATAAGAAAGGCAATCGCGGCAATCACCCCGTGTCGCTAACCAAAACCTCACCCTGCTCTGTGCTTTCGGTCGCTGGTGTGTTGAGCAAGAGCTGTTTCCCATCAATCCGTACACCACCATCAAACCGCTGAAGTGTTCTCGTTCTGTACAAAACCGTCAGCCCTTTACCCGTGATGAGATAGAGCGGTTCTTGACAACGCTCAAGTTTGACCTGCATAGCCGCCACTATTACGACTTTTGTTACGTCATGCTCTCGCTAGGCTTGCGACCGAGTGAAGCGATCGGGCTTAGGTGGCAACACATCGACCTTGACCGAAAGCAGGTCACTATCTCAGAGACGATGGCACGGTCTGAAGATGGCAAGACAGCAGGGTATGCTCGCCAGCGTAAACCAACCAAAACAGTGAACGTGAGAACGCTTCCACTGAGAGATCATCTCGTGACTCTCTTCCAAGGTCGTCGCTCTCCTGAGAGCCAACCTGATGACCTAGTTTTCACCACCGCGAGAGGTTGCGTCATTGATGACCACAACTTTAGAGAACGGGTGTGGTTAAAGACTTGCAAGCAGGCAGGCATCAAGTATCGACCGCCTTACACTACTCGCCATACGTTGCTGAGTCATGGCATTGAGTACAAAGGCTGGTCATTGCCACAAGCAGCACAAATTGCAGGACATACCAGCACTCGAATGGTAGCTGAAACCTACGGTCATATGCTTGACCGACCGCAGTTCCCGGAGTTTTAACTACATATAGGTTTTATTCAAATAGTAAGTAAGAGGACTCAATCATTTGTAAGCTGACACAGTTCCTTCATGATTTTCAAAAGCTTTGTTTGGAGAGGATTCTGACCACTTTCTCTATCTTGAACTTGATTCGTCCCACCTACTTAATCATGGGTTTACTGAGAACGAAAAATTCATGTGAGAAGTTTTCATAGTGCATGAGAGTCAAAAGTTAAGCTATTAGATAATCGGCACATCCTCTTGTATTATTTGCATCTCAAAAAAAATGAACTCACGCCGAGTTGAAGCAAGTATTTTTGAACTACAATAATTGATAGCGACGTAAAATCAATTATAAGGAGCATCCTGTATTGACTATATCAACAATGTTTAACGACTTCTTGGACAACCTAGCAATAGAAAATACTGGTGAGATAAGTAATAGATATGGAGAAGTCACAGCTTCCTTAAACAAGGAATTCAGGAACTCAGAGTCGAAAACAGCAAACTCCTTGAAAGTAGGTTCTATTGGTCGATGGACTGCCATCAACGGAATCTCAGATCTAGATATGCTTTATATTATGCCGAAAGGATTGTGGGATAAGTATAAAGACGGAAAGCAATACCAGCTCTTGTCCGACACTAAAGAGGCAATTAAACTCAGATATCCTAAAACTAAAATCTCTGTAGATCGCCTTGTAGTATGCGTTCAATATACGAATTTCCATATTGAGGTACAACCGGTATTTGAACAAGATGACAACAGCTTCAAGTATCCTGATAGTTATAACGGTGGGCAATGGAAAATAACAAAACCTCGCGAGGAGATAGAGGCAATATCAGAATTAGACATCCAAACTAATAAAAATCTTCGTCGTCTTTGCAAAATGGCTAGAGCCTGGAAGAACAAACATGGAATAGGGATGGGGGATTATTGATTGACACTTTAGCCTATAATTTCTTGAAGTCAACAACTTACTATGACAACAAGAGTTATGGCCATTATGATGAAATGAGTCGAGATTTCTTTAAGTATTTAAAGGATGAACCTGAGCAAGATTATTATGCAGCGCTTGGAAGTAATCAGAGAGTCAAAGTAAAGAAAAAGTTTCAAAAAAAAGCGAAGAAGGCTTATGAATTATGCTTAAAAGCAATAGAGTCTGGCGAGCAAGATGTTGCCTATGATAAGTGGAAGAAGGTATATGGAAGGCCTTTCCCAAATAGACCAGCTACTCAAGCGGATACAGCAACTTACTCTGAAACATCTTGGAGAAACACAGAACAGTTTATAGAAGACAGGTTCCCGCTTGACATCCGATCCAACATTAAAATTGGAGGCAATTATCGCCACGATGAGCATATGAAGCGTTCTTTATTTGAGTTTTTTCAAAAAAAGTCTCTCCTTCCTAGAGGGATAAAGCTCGAGTTCTTTGTCAAGGAGCATGATATTAATGGGCAGTATTCGCTTTACTGGAAGGTTCTAAACCGTGGCGAGATAGCCAAGAAGAAAGATATGATCCGAGGAGAGATATTTGCTGATTTAGGCTCCGAAATCAATCGTGAAGATACTAGCTTTAGAGGAGGTCACATAGTTGAGTGCTATGCCGTCCAGAATGGTGTGGTGATCGCTAAGGATAGATTTGACGTGCCAATCGAATAAATTCATGAGCAAAGATGACTTACTGAAACTGATCGCGGACACAGCTTATAACGTCGGCTTTGGTGCTAAAAAGCATATGGCAACATTTGATATTGTGGTCAAAGTGCCAGGGTTGATAAGATTCTTCTCCGTAACTATCGGTATTTATTCACTTATCTTTGATAGTCTTTCAAGCAAATTTCTCTCTGCGTCGTTGTTGGTGCTCGGCGTTGTCAGCTTATACATATCTTTCTATAATTCACAGAAAGAAGAATATGAAGTGGCGGGTGTAGAGCTTATTCAGCTTTTTAATGAGCTTAAGAAGCTTTACTATCGAACCAAACAAGCCGATGAAGAAGCTTTGCCTGAGCTTTCAGAAAGGCTGAAAGATATTGAGGATAAATACTATCAACAGAGTATAAGTAAGCAAATTCTATTCAGCGACTGGTATTGTCATTATAAATTTTTTTGGCAGTACCAAATCGATTGGGTAGATGAACAAAAGCATTTCAAATTATTTAGAGATAAAATTCCCCTGAGTTTCTCTGCTACGCTCCTATGCCTATTGATTGTTCTCATCTGCTGGATATTCCTTCCCGTAGCCAACAATGACCTATTGAGCTTGTAAGAAATTCTTACAGTCAATTCAGTCTATGCAAGACACGCAAGAGGATTGCACGTTGTCTGCACGTTATTGACTGTCTCAACAAGACTCACTCTAGTTCACGAAACACTAGCCGTGAACTAGAGTGAGCAGCTGAAACCCTTACTTTAGTGGCTGAAGGCATTGATGGACGTAACTGGACTCGAACCAGTGACCCCCACGATGTCAACGTGGTGCTCTAACCAACTGAGCTATACGTCCTTGCAGATGACTAAGCTATCACAGCCCAAGAGCCGACGCAATCTATCCTGAATAAATTGCCAGCCGCCGTTTGAGTGTCAAATCTGCGGACTTTACGTAACACTGAGAGAGGAAATTGCAGGAGCGATCGCGATGGAATGGCGTGAGGTATCGGGCAACTGGCTATGGATTCCGCCTCAGCCCACGGCCATCATTCACTTTTTGGGTGGAGCCTTTGTGGCAGCGGCCCCCAACCTGACCTACAAGCTGCTGTTAGAAGCGCTCGGTCGGCGCGGCTATCTGATTGTGGCCACACCCTTTATCAACACCTTTGACCATCGTGCGATCGCCCAAGAGGTGCTCACCACCTTTGATCAAGCGTTGTACTACATCGACAATCGCGTCACCTTCAAGCGCTTGCCGATTTATGGATTGGGTCACAGCATGGGCTGCAAAGTTCATTTGTTGATCAATAGCCTGTACGACGTCGATCGCCAGGGCAACATTCTGATGGCCTTTAACAACTATTCAGCGCGGCGATCGGTGCCCTTTTTAGAGCAGGTGATGGCCTTTTCGCCCCAACTCGGCGCGATGAATACGATGGAATTTACGCCGTCACCGGAGGAAACCTTCGACCTGATTGACCACTACTATCCGGTCGAGCGCAATCTCCTGATCAAATTTCGCAAAGACGACATCGATCAAACTCGACCGCTGCACGACGTCCTGATGCGTCACTTTCCCGACCTGACCAGCGTGCAGATTTTACCCGGCACGCACACCACCCCCATGGCCCAAGATATTCCCTGGCAGCCGGGCACCAACTTCAGCCCCTTTGACGCGATTGGTCAGTTCGTCAAGCAAGAATTTACCCGCGACCTGCGCCCGCTAGAGGACGTCATTTTGATGTGGCTGAATCCGCTCCGAGCCATGCGATCGCCGCGTCGATGATGGGTTCATATCGCGACAGCTGATACTCATTCCCTCTATGCCGCAACAGGCAATGGGGACATCAAATGACTTTCTAAGTAACTATAGAGGCCCTGACTGGCTTCAAAATAGACCGCCAGGCGATCGCCCGCTTGCTCTGCTGAGACCAGATCGGCCCGGTAGTGGGGAGTGGCTAAAAAGTTGAGCCAGTCGGCAACTTGGGTTAACGGAACGGAGAGACAACCGAGTGCACAGCCATCTACAACTTCTATCCGAAAGCTGACAGTGGGGGAGGTCATGATCTTCACCTGACGCAAACAGTACACATGAACTATTTAATTTTCTCTGCTTTACCCCAAATGCGCAAGGCGATCGCACAACCTGTTACAGTCAGGTCGCTATGAAGCTGGCGTGAGTGCCCGGTGACAGCCTCTTGTCGGCGTGCCGCTGTGCCTTTACGATCGCTGGCGGTTGATCACATCCCCCACTATGACTGCATCGCTCTTTCAAATTGCCTCAACGCCCCCCCATCAACAGCTCACGGTGACGATGCCCGCTGCGGGAGTCGCCCTGACCGGTCGCATCCGCGTGCCCGGGGACAAATCCATTTCCCATCGTGCGTTGATGCTGGGGGCGATCGCCCAAGGAGAAACCCGCATTCAAGGACTCTTGCTGGGCGAAGACCCCCGCAGTACGGCGGCTTGCTTCGCCGCTATGGGGGTGCAGCTGTCGGACTTAGAAGATGATTGGGTCGTGGTCAAGGGGGTGGGGCTGGGCAACCTGCAGGAACCTACAGCGGTGCTGGATGCGGGCAACTCCGGTACCACCCTGCGCCTGATGCTGGGGCTGCTGGCCTCGCACCCAGATCGATTTTTTACCGTCACGGGGGATGATTCCCTGCGATCGCGCCCCATGGGGCGTGTGATTAAACCGCTCACGGCAATGGGAGCGCAGATTTGGGGACGCCAGCACAATACGCTGGCCCCTTTGGCCGTTCAAGGTCAGGCCCTCCAGCCCACTCACTATCACTCGCCGGTCGCCTCCGCTCAGGTGAAGTCATGTGTGCTGCTAGCCGGGCTGCTGACGGAGGGCCAGACGACCGTGACCGAGCCCAGTCTCTCGCGCGATCACAGCGAACGGATGCTGCAGGCATTTGGGGCTGATCTCACCGTCGATCAGCCTGGTTGCACGGTGACGGTTAACGGCCCTGCCACTCTGACCGGGCAAACGGTGATTGTACCCGGTGATATTAGCTCCGCCGCCTTTTGGCTGGTGGGGGCCGCGATCACGCCGGGGTCAGAGTTGGTAATTGAGAATGTCGGCATCAACCCCACGCGCACCGGCATTTTAGAGGCTTTGCGGGCGATGAATGCTGACATCACGCTGGAAAACGAACGTGTGGTCACTGGGGAGCCGGTGGCTGACCTGCGGGTGCGCCACGGCCCACTGACGGCAGCAACATTTAGCGGTGACTTGATTCCCCGGATGATTGACGAAATCCCCGTTCTGGCGGTGGCGGCGCTGTTTGCTCAGGGCACGACGGTGATTCAAGATGCTGCTGAGCTGCGGGTCAAAGAAAGCGATCGCATTGCCGCCATGGCCTCTGAGCTCAACCGGTTGGGGGCTCAAGTCACCGAGCGACCCGACGGCTTAGAAATCGTCGGCGGTTTGTCGACCCTGACTGGGACTAACGTGGATAGCTTTACCGATCATCGGGTGGGCATGAGTTTGGCGATCGCCGCATTGCGTGCTACCGGCACGACCACCTTGCAACGCGCGGAAGCGGCGGCTATTTCGTATCCGACTTTTTGGGCGACCCTGAACCAAGTTTGTGGGGCCTAAGTCACTGCCCAGCGCGAGTCTATGGAGAGGCAGGAAAATCATCCACGACACTGATCTGTCCGGAGTTTGGGGGTTGGTGGCGGCCCGCAGGGCTATCAGCCCTCTACGAAAAGTCAATGCTTTTTGGTAGACCTCTAGTCAGCGAGCTGAATATCATCCCCCTCATCCTGTCTGGCAACAGTCCCTCCCACCCTCGGACGGTGGCCCAACTTGAACCCGAAACCGTGAACCTGGCACCCAATCATCACGAATAGTGAGTGTATTGGTCGCACTCTACTCGCGGCTGGAACTGCCCAACCCCTGAGCCGGTCGGAGATTGAGAGCGGTTCAGGGGGCAACTGATAACGTGGATGAACTGGTGCCCTGATGTGTTGGCTGACTCAGCAAATGGGTGGCGATCGCCTTATCCTCAAAAGCGATGGGCCGCCACCGTGAAAACCTTTTTGGAGTGTGTACGTCTCGGTTACTATGCGAAAAATTCTGGTCATTGCCGCCGATGGCGAACAGCGGGAGTCACAGCTTGCCATCCTGACCCGCGAAGGGTACGAAACCATTGTTGCCGAGATTATCTCGACGGCGTTAGACATTATTCGCAGGCAGCATCCTGACCTGATTCTCTGCGGGGTGGAGTTAACCGGGGGCGACAATTTTGAGTTATTGCACGCCCTACAGAACAAGCCCGACTTGCTCGCGATTCCGATTATTTTGCTTACCCACAATTATGAGCCGTTGCGCTGGCGGCAGGGCGTGAACTTAGGGGCCGATGACTGTCTGGTCGTGCCCTTTACTGAACGCAACTTGCTAGAGGCGATCGCCATTCGCTTCAAGAAACAAGATGCCCTGACTCACCGCTACAACATTTTGATGCGCCACACGGCAGAGCGGCTCAATCGCCTGTCGCACTATGACAGCCTGACCGATTTGCCCAACTACCAGCTGCTGCGACAGCGACTGCAGCAGGCGACGGAGCGGGCCTCTGGCGGCAAACAGCGGGTGGCCCTGATGACGTTGAGTCTTGACCGGCTGCGCCAGATCAACAACACGCTGGGCTACGCGGCCGGTGATACAGTGCTGCGGGCGGCGGCTCGTCGCCTGACCGGAATTTTGCCGCGATCGACCGCCGTGGCTCGCCTAACGGGGAATCAGTTTGCCATTGTGGTGCCCGCCCCGCACGATCACGAGACGATTATTGCCATTGCTGAAGAAATTTTTGAGAGTCTAGGCCATTCGTTTTCGCTACCGGGTCAAGAGGTCTTTATGACCGCCAGCATCGGTATCGTCATGTTTCCCGACGACTCCGAAGAGATTAGTGTGCTGCTACGGCAGGCCGACGCCGCCCTCGACTGGGCCAAAGTGCAAAAGAGCCACTCTTATCGGTTTTACCGGCCCGATATGCCCGTCGTCTCGGGCGATGAACTGCAGCTCGAAACCTGGCTGCGCTACGCCCTCGAACGTGAAGAGTTTGAAGTTTGGTATCAGCCCAAATACAGCCTGAGTCAAGAGCGAATCGTGGGGGCCGAAGCGCTGATTCGCTGGCAGCACCCGGAGACTGGGTACATTTCCCCGGCCCGCTTTGTGCCCCTAGCCGAAGCCACGGGGCTCATTGTTCCGATTGGGGAATGGGTGCTCAAAACGGTTTGTGATCAGGCGGCTAGCTGGCTGCGCCATGGTCAGCCCGTCGTCGCGATCGCCGTTAACCTATCCAGCGTGCAGCTCAATCAGTCGCGGTTAGCGCAAACCTTGCAAGACATTCTCACCCTGACCCAGTTACCGCCCCATCATCTAGAGCTGGAAGTGACCGAAACGGCTTTGATGCAAGATATCGAATCGGCGATCGCGCTGTTAGAGCAGCTCAAAGCCCTGAACGTCAAAATCGCGATCGATGACTTTGGCACCGGCTACGCCTCTTTGGGATATCTGCGGCAGTTGCCCATCGATATTCTCAAAATCGACACCTCCTTTGTGCGCAACATTCACCAAGATGTCAAAAATCAGAGCATCGTCAAAAATGTTATCGCCCTGGCTCACGACCTCGGCCTCAAAATCATTGCCGAAGGCATCGAAACCCAAGCTGAAATGGAGGTCTTAAAAGACTATGGCTGTGACCTGATTCAAGGCTATTGGGTCGGCCCGCCGATGGTCGCCGAAAAGCTGGCTGAGCGCCTGTAATTTAGCACTGGCCATTTGGCTGAGGATATCTAACGCCAGTTCGGGTTAAGCCAAACCCCGTTGCTTTTCCCTCTGGAAAGGGGCGAATGGGGTGAGTTGAACCACACTCAGCGCGAGGCTCGATACCCACTTCGCCTTGGCCCCCGCTCCAGAGAAGATGGCCTCAAAAGGCTGGTAAGCGTGCCTCATGCACTTATGATCCACCGGCACTCCTCCGGCCCTTATCAGAAGGACTCGGTATCGTCTAGCGGCGCTGACGGGCCGACTTCATATTGATAGCGAATACGGCCCTGGGTCTGAGCTGCGAGTCGCAGCGACCAGTGACACTGGCCGGTTTTGGTCAGGGTTGTGGCCGGTTCGGCAGTGATTAGACGGGGTGCGATCGCCGCGTTTTGAGACACGGGCAGCTGTTCAATCACTCTCACATCAATCGGCGCTGCCAAGGGATTTTGAATGGTCAGTTCATAGCCCCGGCGTTGACCGCTCGCCGTCTCTGCCGCCGGCTGGGGAGACCACACCTGACGGTGTACTGTCACTCGCTCATCGAGCCCCAAACCTAGCTGAAAGGCATCGCCAGGAGCGACATGGTCTAACGATTGCTCCCCCCAATAGCGGCCTGCTCGAAACACATGAGCCGGTCCCGGCAACAGCGGCTCGGAGGCCGCGTTGATGAGCGCCGTACACAAATAGGGCACACAGTTCCGCTGCGGCAAAACTACATAAGTCAACTGACTGCTCAGTTCTAGCTGACGGATGGCGACTGGGTGCGCCTGGCCATCACTGGGCACCACCGCTGGCAGCGGAGCCGTGAACTCCACCCGGGCGATCGCCAGCTGTTCTGGTGCCTGATTCGTCCCCGGCGCTTCTGGCTGGGCATAGGGAATCGTACTCCCTGGCAAAGCCCCCAGCATGCGATAAGTATCCTCCAGTACCGGGCTCCGCGATTTCACTTCGGCAGGCGAATCGGCTGAGTCGAAGCCAGGCGCTTTGTCTTTAAAGGGAGGCGGTAACGAGGCGGGGGCCGGCAGGCGATCGATATCCGGCAGGCTCAGAGTCGTCTCGGCAGTGGCCGTAGAGACCTTCAGGGCCACCTGATGCCAATCTTCTCCCGTGTTCTGCTGAATTTCAGCGAGGCCATTAATGGTCAGTGAGGTGTCAGCGGCGGTCAAGCGAAGCTCATACACTGGCTGCCATTGGGCCGCGTTGACGGTGTAAATAATCTGAATGTCGAGGCGGCCCGCCTGGTGCACAGTCAATGGAATAATCAGCTCATAAAGCGGTGAGATCGCTGCTGATTGACCTTGTTTCTCCTGTTGGCGAGCCTGCTGAAGCTGTCGATCGAGCTGATGCTTGCGGCGCTCTTGAGCCACAATCGCCTGCGCCGTCTGCTGATAGGTCTGATCAAAAAACTGAGAAAATTCAGCGACGTGAGCCAGCGTCATCGACTGCTGCGAGAGCCCCTGAGCAAAACTCTGGGCCGTTTGCTCAGCCAACGACTCTAAAAAGGCCTGCTGATGGTTGAGGCTCGACAGCGTATCTTTGCAGGACCGAAAAGCATCTTCAGCTTGATGGCGCTGCTCGGTCAGCGCTGCTTGTCGGCGCTGCAGCCCCCCATCATCCGTGGCTGTGGGGGTCAGGTGTGGCGGTTGCAAACTGACCTGTGCGGTCCCCCTGGCATCGATTTGCAGGCTATCCACCTCCAGCACCGCTGGTAAGGCGTCAACCCGCAGCCGGAGATCGCCTGGTGACACCTCAAGTTGCCCCTGTCGAGTGACCCGAGCCTGCTCAGGATAGACTGTAACGGCGACAATCTTAGTCTTGATTGGAGTGAGGCCACTTAACACAACGGCATCAGACATCGGCACAGTTAATCTCTCTTTGACTTGATTCCTCAACAACCCACAGGTGACTTTAGCGACTCAGGGGGTTGAGGCCAGGGGCGGGGCCGTATGAGTCAAGCGCTAAACGAGATGAAACCTCTCTTGGATGAATGACTATGGGTTTTAGCTTAATTTCTTCTTACATCAACTGGGGGGAAACACCCTGAAGGTCTGTATAAAACTTTGTAGAAAGAGTTTCTCAGTAAAATTTTGGTGATGATTCCGAAAAATGGGAATTGCTAGATTTATCTCAAGTTTAGTCAGGGATGCGGCATCATTCACCTGATCGCAATATTTAGAAAATATCGCCCCATTCCGCTAGATGAGTGGCGACGCGAAACAACTTATCCAGCAAGAGAGTCTGCCTAGAAGGGCTCTTTATTTGCCAACAATTGCCCCTGGCTGTCGTTCACGTCAGCGATCGCCTCTGAGAACGCTGCGACAAGGGGGCGCGCTAATCGCCCTCAATCCTTCTCCCAATCGGTCTAAATTATCCTCAAACCCCTAAACCTCTGATCAGCCGCTAAAGTGGCCAGCGCTGGATCCCAGGCCCAGATAATGTTCGACCAGGATCGGGCAATGCCAAACCCCGGCAATCTAGGGACGCTATTTGCGCGCCCTCAACCACCCTCACCGTGGCAGAACAATGATTCTGCATCGCCTTCGATATTGCGACCTCTAACCCAGCAAACCGGCAGCTTCTAGCGCTAGAGCAACTACAGAACGAAACGCCTGGCCTCTAGGGCTGCTCAACCCAACGCAGCCCGCTCGTCAAGTGGCAATCCAGCCCGGCCTCAAATATTTTGGCGACAGCTGGGGTCAGCAAGTGACTGAGAGACCTGATTCGACAGCAAACGATTGATTCTCCCATTCAACGTGTGGAATGCTGCCGCGCCCATACGGAAAATCAGACATCTCAGACATTCGCTTGGATTTACCTCACCCCCAGACGAGGAGCTACAGCTTTATTTCGTCATTAAATCAGGGCTGCAATGCAGTCGCTTTTACCCTGAATCCCCATGATCGAGATCTTGTGAAACTCTATAGTCGAGATAGATTATCTCAAACAAAGCGATCTAGACAAAAACAGGCTTTCAAGCTAGCGAATCAAGAGAAAAATCAAAGTCGCTAAAATTCTTTTTTTGCAGATAAATATTCGTGTATTTATGTATTCGGTTCTTGAAGAATTTTGTCAAACAGGGACTATCAGCTTTTATTCTTTGAGTTGTCAAGCGAGTGATTAGGAGTTTTCTTTCAGGGAATAATTTATTATGTCCTGAAAATTAAAAATTGCTTCTCTCAGCTGGCCTGAATATATTGATTTGTGATTTAGTTTACCTTCCTTTGAAGAAAAGTCGTTCTGATTGCAAGCTCCTTCCTGTAAGGCGATCGCAATCAAGGGCATCAAACGAAAGCCATGATTTATGACGTTCTCTAATGCCTTGCAATACTGGAAAAGTATTTTGAAGTATTTGAGCGTTGATCGGCAGAGATTTCTGAATAAAAGTTGAGCTAAATCGCCCATTTAAATCAATGTTAACGGCTGCAAAAGGAGGGTTTCTCTTATGCCAGTCTTAACTGGTAGAGTGCGCATTTTCTCCAAAATTTGCCTGGTCGCAGTTAAGCATCAGTCGCAAAGCTTGCTGAGCACAGAATTGTCAATTTAGAAGAGGCTTCATCGATGAGTATTGTTGCTAAAGTGATCGCCCAGTCTGATCGCGCTGAGCGGTTTTTAAGCGGGGCTGAGCTCACTCAACTGCAGGATTTTTTCAATGGGGGCACGACCCGCATTAGCGCCGCCCAGAAATTAGCCGCCAATCAACAAAAGATTGTTGACGAAGGCAGCAAGCGGTTTTGGGCTCAATGTCCTAACACTCCGAGTAACAGCGGTGATCCTCAAAAAACGTCTCTTTGTCAACGCGATCAAGGGTGGTACATCCGCTTAGTGAGCTATTGCGTATTGGCGGGCAACTCTAAGCCTCTCGAAGATATTGGCCTCGACGGCATGCGTGACATGTACGTCTCGCTGCGGGTGCCCCTGCCTAACTTGAAGCTAGCGATGCGCTGCTTAAAAGAAGTTGCGATGGGTCTGCTCAGTTCAGAAGAGGCGGCACTGGCTGGGCCTTACTTTGATCAACTGGTCCGCGCCTTTTAGCATCTCGGCAACGCCGAAGATGGGTGGCGGCGAGCAAAACTCGCCAAGCCGACACCCCATTCGAGCTTGAGTCTCAAACCCATTACTTTTGCTGTACTAATACGTCAACGCTTAAAACACCATGCAAGACACGATTACCTCCGTCATCAATCCGGCTGATGAGAAAGGCACCTATTTAGAGGGTGGCGAACTCGATAAGCTGAAGCAATATTTTCAAACAGGCACTTTACGAGTTAAGGCCGCCGAGCAAATCGGCTCTAGTGCTGCCAGCATTATCAGCGACACCGTCGCTAAAAGCCTGCTGTACGGAGATATTACGCTCCCCGGTGGCAACATGTATCCGACCCGGCGCTATGCCGCCTGTCTGCGAGATCTGACTTACTTCTTGCGCTATGCCACCTATGCCATGCTGGCCGCTGACGCTTCCATTTTGGATGAGCGGGTGCTGAACGGCTTGAAAGATACCTACTCATCACTGGGCGTTCCAGTAGAGCGGACGGTGCAAGCGGTGCAGGCAATGAAGGAAGTGGTGACCCAACGCGTGGGCGCTGAAGCCGGTCAGGAAATGGATGTCTATCTCGACCATATCGTGAATGGTCTCAGCTAAGGGAGTTGCCCCACCTCGCGTCTCTGACCGCAGGGGGTTGGCAGTGCTCAACCCCTGACCGAAAGCATTGCTAGGTCGGAGAGACGTGACTACGGGAGATTACCATGAGCCACGATGCCCGCAGGGGTAGGTTGAGTTGATGTCTTGTGGTCATGCCATCAAGGTTCTCGCTAACCCGGCCCTTGCCGTTACGGCATCTGGTTTCTCGGCCATCTCCTCAGCGCCGCCCCTTAAACGCTAGTGCCAAATCCAGCGGCCTATCCTCGTCGGTAGGCCGACGTTAAACACCACTGTTGCTGTCACCTATTGCCATGTACGCTTCTCAACAACCCCAGGAGCAATATTCCTGGTGGGCGGGCAATGCCCGATTTATCAATCTGTCAAATACGTTTATCGTGGCCCACGTCGCCCAAGCAGCCTTGATTATGCTGTGGGCTGGGGCCTTTACTTTATTTGAGTTGGCCGTCTATGCTCCCGATGAGCCGCTCTATACTCAAGGTCTGATTCTGTTACCGCATCTGGCAACGCAGGGGTGGGGGCTCGACGCTGGGGGAGCCATCGTTAGCACCTATACCTGGTTTGCCATTGGCATGATTCACATTGTGGCCGCTGGCGTGCTGACGGCGGGAGCCTACTTTCATCGATCGCGGCTGCCGGCGAATTTAGCGATCGCGCCGGGCCGGGCCGCCGCCTTTGATTTTCAATGGCAAGACGCGCCTAAATTAGGCTTTATCTTAGGGCACCACCTCGTGTTCTTGGGCCTCGGAGCGCTGTTGCTAGTGGTCAAGGCGCAGTTCTTTGGTGGCCTCTATGATGCCAATGTCGATGAGGTGCGGCTGGTCACAGCACCAACCCTTGATCCGGCCACCCTGTGGGACTATCGCACTCACTTGTTTGACGTCAATAATTTAGAAGATCTAGTGGGCGGTCACATTTACGTGACGGGTCTGCTGATTGCCGGAGGCGCTTGGCACATTCTCGTGCCGCCGTTTAAGTGGGTGGAGCGGGTCTTTATATTTTCCGGTGATGGCATCCTGTCTTATTCGCTGTTTGGCATTGCGATCGCCGGATTTGCCGCCTCTTACTACTGCGGCTTTAACACGTTGGCCTATCCTGAGGCCTTCTATGGCCCGACTCTAGAGCTCAAATCAGCGTTTTTACCCCGCTACTTTGAGCTGTCGCCCACTATGGCGGAGGGCTACACCAATCGCACTTGGCTGGCCAACAGTCATTTCTATCTGGCCTTTTTCTTCTTACAGGGTGGGTTGTGGCATTTTCAGCGGGCGATGGGCTTTAACATCAGTAGCCTGTTCGCCAGCTGGCAACTGAATCGAGAGTCCGCTAGCGACAATCCGCTCTTGGCCTATCAGCCAGTCAGAGCGCTGCAGCCTCAACCCGCCGTCGCCATGCAGTATGGTCTGCCGCAGACGGAACCGCAGCCGATGCTCAAGCGGGAGCAACCCTTTGCAGACTATGACTATCAGCCCTCTCAGGGCATTGAGCAGCCAAGTCTAACCGCGATCAACGGGGTTGAGAAAACGCTGTATCAAACGACTTATCAGCTTCAAAAAGACACGGTTTACCAATCGGCGCGGGCTGATGCGAAAACCATGTTTGGGTATGGCCGTAATGGCTCGCAGCGCTTGTATGAGCTACCTCAGCCTTTACCCAAAACGTCTGTCTATGATCAACCGATTGAGACGGTGTTTTATGAGCCCAAACAAAATCACGCGCACGACGGCTCTGGTCAAAGTGCTCCGGCGGTGACTGCGGTCGCCGCTCCAGCCGCCGCTCCAGAAGAGACCTAACTGGCGTTCACGATAGGGTCTTGCGCATCAAAGGCGAATAGGTCAAAGCCTATCCGCCTTTGTCATGTCTATCGAGTGGGATGGCGCAGTTGCGTATCCGGTTATGAACTAGACCTCTTGATCGACGGCAGCGCGGCGATCGCGATGACGCGAAAACAACCCAAGAGGTCGCCGGGTAGGTAGTCGATTATGGTTGAATAGAGGTCAATAGCCTGTTGTTTTGTAGGAGATGCTGAGATGAGTATTGGTGGAGCGATCGCATTCTTCATTATGTTAGGTGGCGGCTTTGCCACCGCGATGGTGCTGTACTTTGGCTTGAGAGCCGTCAAATTGATCTAGGGACGGCATCCAGGATCGAGGCGCCCCTCTGAGGCCAGGCACTACGGCGTCGGCTCGCCTACAGCGCGAGTCGGTGACCGAGGTTGCACAAGCCCGTAATCATTCCTCTCAGTGATGACTGGCCCTAAGGGCGCGGCATCAATTCAGCTCGCAAGCCTGACGAGATGGGCCTTATCGCGCCCGCTCCGGAAAACGAGCTAGAGGCTGAACCGCTTTCAGCATTAGGACTCAGCGGCTAAATGATGACAGCTTCTAGAGTTGCTCGGCCTGATAGCCCTGCTGAGCCAGCAGCTCCAACACGTTATCAGGGCCGACCAAGTGCAGTGCCCCAACAACGATGAGATAATCGTCGTCCGCTTGCAAAAATGGCTGAATCTGGGTAGCCCAGTCGCGGTTGCGATCGCTCAAAAAGATCGCCTGCATTTCAGGATAGTCGGCAAAGCCCGCGAATAAAGTAGCTTCCAGCCCGGCAATATCGCCAGTTGACCAGGCGGTCAAAATCTCATTAAAGGACTCCTCCAGCAAATCCATCTCGGCGAGCGCCTGCTCGGTGAATTGACGCTGCTCGTCAATTGAGAGCTGTTCAAACAAGTTGAACTGCTGCTCAACCGTCTCTAAGAACAACACGGGTTTGTCGGCATCGGTGGCCCGCCCGTGAAAATATTGGTCGATGCCGTACTCTGGCTCAAACCCAATATCAATTAATTGAAAAGAGGTCAGCGACACGGCTAAAAACCAGGGCTCAAAACCCTCGAACAAGCCGAAGGGGAGTCCCAGTTCGGCAACTTGCTGCTGGGCTAGCTCATAGGTGTCTGGGGTGAGCACCTCTGCTAGCGATTCCCCTGGTTCCGGCAGGGCTGCATCAATCATCACGGTAGCGGCATCGGCAGACGCCGCGGCACTGATGTCAGCTTCTAGCACCAACACTTCGGCCTCGTCAAAGGCGGCTTCCATCACGGCCGGTAGGGGGTACTGATCAGCACTGAGAAAGTGTACCGATCCCAGCAGATAAACCGTATTGGTCGGCGTTTCAATCTGCCACAAGAAGTTTTCTCCGGCGGCCACAGCGGCGTCTGTGCTCGTCTGCGCTGAGCTGGATGTGACTCCTAGCAGTAGAGCCGACAACAACCCTAGCCCCATGAGGGGACGAGCTGCGATCGCGCTCAATCTATCTAAGCCGTACTGACCTGTCGTGCGAATCAATGTCTGGTCTCCCTGAGCGCTTGTTGTTCCTTCACTCTGACGATTATTTTGTGGCAAAGTATCTCGTCCCTAATACGATGGCTTGAGGTCACAAGGGTGCCCCTGGCTATCGACCGAGTACAGCCGTGCCTTCGTAGAACCAAAAACCGGCGATACAGCCCGTCATTAAGGTCGCCAAGGTGCCAGCCCACAAAGCTTTCCAGCCCAGCTCGCTAATGTCTTTACTGCGGGAGGGTACCAGACCCGCCAAGCCGCCCACAAAAATGCCGACGGAAGGCACGTGGGCAAAACCGCACAGCACATAGCTGATAATCACCAGGGCGCGATCGCTCAACGCCCCTTCTGCCGACAAATCAGCCAAGGCAATGTAGGGCGGAATTGCCGTCTTGAGGAGCCGCTGGCCAATGAGTACCGAAGAAGTCCACAACTCGTTCCATTCCAACGAAACGCCAGTAAAAAAGGTCAGCGGCAAAAATAATGCCCCCATCAGGTTATCTAAGGTAATGACGCTGAAAATTTGACCAATCCAGGCGAAGGGTGTAAAGCCACTGGTTTGCAAAGACGCGAGAGATGCAAAAATCAAGTTCAATAGGGCCACCAAGCCCAAAATGGCAATCAGCGAGGCAGCAATACCCACGGCCATCTTGACGCCATCCAGCGCCCCGATAATCAGCGCATCCATCGGACTTTTGCGCTCCGCTTCAGCCTCTACCAGTTCGGGCACTTTACCCAGGGTTTCTGGAACATCTTTTTCGGGCACTAGAATTTTGGCCATCACAAAGGCCGCCGGAATCGTCAGCACCGAGGCTGACATCAAATGCCCTGAAATGGCTGGAAAAGTCCCTCGTAGATACCCAGCGTAGAGTCCCAGTACGGTGGAGGCAATCGAGCCAAAGCAAGATGCCAGAATGGCGCACAGCTCACTCCGGGTCATGTTGACTAAAAAGGGTTTGATCGCAACGGCTGACTCAATCCCGACAAAAATGTTGGCTGCTCCCGCCAGTGACTCGGCACCACTGATATTCATCACCGAGCGAAAGAACTTGGCAAACACGCGCACTACTGGCTGCACCACACCCAAGTTATAGAGGAGGCTAAAAATCGCGGAAAAGAAAATCACCTGCGGCAAAGCCCGAAATGCAAAAACGTAGCCGATGGCCAAATTGTCAGCGCCGAGGCGATCGCCCGGCACCACAGCGAATGGCGGTGTTAAGGCCCGAGCCAGCCAGCGACCCGCCCCCTGAGGCCCGACCGACGCCCCGAGATCCGGCACCAAAATCGGGCCAAACAGAAACCGCGAGCCGGCTTCAGAAGAATCGATCAAAGCGTTGAGCAGACCGCTCAGCCCGACGACGACTTGTCGCGTCAGCGGAAAGCGAAAAATAAAGAGCCCCAGCACGAGCTGGATACCAATGCCCCAGGCCATCAGCTTCCAGGGCACCCGCTGGCGATCTTCTGAACCGAGCCAGGCTACAAAACACAGACCCGCAATCCCCACCAGTGACAGTAAGTTGAGCATGTGGTGCCGCCTTCTCCCACAGTTAACGCCACGATTCTACAAGGGTTAGTCAGTTCTGAACCGCCTGATCGCCACTTTGTAAGGCATCGCAATGCACCTGGCCCTAACGACTCTATGCGTAATGGGTATCCCCAATTCATAATGGGGGAAAATGGTTGCCCTTCAAGTTTTTATGAATCCATTCTCTCCGGTACCTCCGAGCTGGGCCGAGTCGGCAGTACACGCCCATCAGTTTGGCTGCCCCAACTGTGGGGCTGACGTAGCTGAGTCACAAGCGGTGTGGATTAATCGTCGATCGCCCGTTTATACCGAAGCGCACAAACGCAAATGGCAGGAGTTTTATCACTGTGGTAAGTGCGAAGCCGCCTGGTGGGCCTGGAGCAGCGATCGCCCCCCCACCGACTGGAGCGGCGAGGCCGAGGTGGATAGTGCCAGCGATCCTTTCGGGTTGTAGGCCGCTATGACAGTGGTGGTCTTTGGCAGCTTAAATATGGACTTGGTAGTGCGATCAGCGCGCCTCCCCGTGCCGGGGGAGACGATACTGGGCCGACAGTTTGCCACCATTGCGGGGGGCAAGGGGGCCAACCAGGCCGTGGCGGTGGCCCGTCAGCGGGTGCCGGCCGTGATGGTGGGCCGCGTCGGCACCGACAGCTACGGCCCCGACCTGTGCCAAGCCTTAGCCAACGAGGGGATCAGAGTGGACGGGGTGAGCCAAGACTCCACTGTTGCCACCGGTATTGCCGCGATCGCCGTGGCCGACTCGGGCGCAAACCAAATCATTGTAGTACCGGGGGCCAATGGCCAGGTCGGCGGGCCAGAGTTGGCGTATCTCAAAGGACAGCTCGCCGCCGCCGAATGTCTGCTGCTGCAGCTCGAAATCCCGCTATCGACGGTGACGACTGCTGCTCAACTGGCCCATGCAGCGGGGATCACGGTTATTCTCGATCCCGCCCCTGCGCCCCAGGCAGATCTGCGATCGCTCTATCCCTACATTGATATTCTGACGCCCAATCAGGTCGAGGCGGCGCAGCTGGTTGGGTTTCCGGTCGAGACGATCACCCAGGCTCACGAGGCGATCGCGGTGCTGCGGCAGCAGGGGGTCGCTACCGTCATCATCAAATTAGGTGAGCAGGGCATTCTCTGTAGCCGTCAAGAGGAACCGAGCCTTCACCTACCGGCGCTGCCCGTCTCTGCAGTGGATACCGTGGCTGCCGGGGATGCCTTTAATGGCGGTCTGGCCGTGGCTTTGCAAGCAGGCAAATCCCTGCCCGAAGCGCTGCATTGGGCTGCCGCCACTGCGGCCTGGGCAGTCACCCAATCCGGTGCCCAGCCCTCGCTGCCCACGCGATCGCAGGTAACAGACCTAATTAATTCCCTGGCATGAGCCGCTCAGCGGGATAGCCAACTGCAGGTTAATTAAGACAGCTCGACTGGCTGAAATCTCACTTTGACCAGCCTCTCGATGCCGAACTCCGAACTCTGCCAGGGCCAGGAATTCAGGACTGACCGGCGACCTCTACCCATAGAGCATGGCTAACTCAGTTGCCCCCCACACTAATCGGCGTGCCCATGACCTCAGCTCGGGTGAGATCGATATCCGTCAGGGTGGCTCCAGTAACCGCGACAAAATAAAGCTTGGCCTCGGTCAGATTGGCGTTGGTTAAATTAGCATTCTCCAAACTGGCGTTAGTTAAAAAAGCATTGGTTAAATCGGCCCCAGTTAAGTCAGCCCCGGTCAGATCAGCCCCTTCTAAATTGGTTTCCTGCAGGTTGGCGCCAGTCAAATCAGCCGCCCGCAGGTCAGCACCAATCAGATGGGCTTGCCGCAAATCGGCTTCAGATAAATCACAGCCGTAACAAGCGCCAGTCGTGAGTAACCGCTCCACGTGAGCCGGATTGTCGGCCCGGACGACAGCCGTCATGCCAGCCGCCATAAGCAGCGACAATCCGATCGCAGCGATCCGTTTCATGATTATTCTCCGATTGCAAAAGACCACGCGGCAAAGGAGTCGTCAGGTGACTAAAAATGCCGTTTCTAAACCTCACACCGAGGCAATTTGAGGTCATCTGCACAAATACTTCGGCCTACCTCATAGGCGCTCTTTGGGCCGTCAGCCAAAATCAATTGCATCACAAAACTTAGAATCCCAAAGTTTTGTGACTAAAACTACAATTGCCGTAATCTACATTTCAATTACTTGTTTTAGCTTCAGAAAAGTATAGATTTTTGCCGATCTGTAGACTCATTTGCCACACTTCTATGCTGGCATGTTCTGCTTTGAAGGGTCAGACCAGCGCCCAGTTCTGCAAGAAAACGTACAGTTCATGGGGATCAAATAGAGAACAGCCATTCTTCGAATTTTCTTTACACAAATCGGGGGCACTTATATTTTTAATTCGTCACTATATAGAAGGTGTAATCTACAAATGCGTCCCCAGCGATCGCCCTTCCCGCTGCTGATTGATCCTTGACTAGGTAGGGCATCCTGTCGATGGCAGTGGATTTTCCATTGACCGACGCATATGTTCACTATTGACTTTCCTAACCTTCGGGAAACGATAACTTCGGCTTGTATTGATATAGACCAACACTTCACTCAGGATTCCCGTACACCGAGGCCACAGGCAGAGGTTTAACCCACATGCTTTGTACTACCTGTAAACAAAAAGTTGACTGTCTGCCAGCGGCACTGGCCGCCAACGATACTCACATGTATAAGCTGCTAGCGCGGCTTAAAGAATGCGATCGCTACGTTCAAGAATCACCCAAGTTGGCTCCTAAGCTAGACGCCTTCAGACGTCGGTTGTTTACGCGATCGCTGCATCTCACGACTGATTGAGGCGGTTGCCAGCTTCTCTATGAGACGCTCTAAAGCCGATGTGCGGTAGGTTATGGATTGCCGACCCTCGCGGTCATCCATAACCGGGCAAACGACTCATCTAGTCATCGTTCACCGCCCTCGCTGAAGTCCTTACACGGGCGTGATGGCCTGTTTCCTTAGTGACAGTGCTGAGTCGATGACTGGCCCTGCTGAAAAAGTTCGGCTAGATTTTTATCGCTGGGTTAGGCGCTGTGGCAAGCTAGCTCTTGGTATCTTCCTGAAAGGCTTGACCATGACGATCGCATCCCTCTCTCCTTGGGTTTTGCGCGATCACCTCTTTCGTTGGGGCGATCGCACCTATGTCATGGGGGTGCTCAATGTCACTCCTGACAGCTTTAGCGATGGCGGCCTGTTCAACACGGTCGAGGCCGCCATCAATCAAGCGCAACAGCTACTGGCAGCCGGTGTAGATCTGCTTGATATCGGCGGTCAGTCGAGCCGTCCTGGGGCAGAGCAGATTCCGATTGAGGCCGAGCTGCGGCGGGTAGTGCCCGTGATCGAAGCGATTCGCCAGAGTACTGATCGCGAATTAGCGCAGGCGGTAATCTCGGTCGATACGACTCAATCAGAAGTCGCCCGAGCGGCAGTGCGGGCCGGAGCCGATATCGTCAACGATATTTCTGGCGGCACGTTTGACGCCGCCATGTTTTCTACCGTGGCGGATCTGGGCGTGCCCATTATTTTGATGCATCTGCGCGGCACCCCCAAGACGATGCAGCAAAACACCCACTACAGCGATCTCATGGGTGAGATCGCTGACTTTTTAGAACGCCAGGTCAAAACGGCCCAAGCGGCTGGCCTCAGTCACAGTCAAATCGCCATTGATCCGGGCATTGGGTTTGCCAAACGCTATCCGCAGAACCTCGAAATTCTGCGAGAAATTCCCCAATTGCGAGGGCTGCAGTGCCCTATCCTGGTGGGCCCGTCGCGTAAAAGCTTTATCGGCTGGCTGCTCAATCAACCTGATCCCCAAGCACGGGGCTGGGGCACGGCGGCAGCCTGCTGTGCAGCGATCGCCGGTGGCGCCGACATTCTCCGAGTACACGACGGTCAAGCCATGGTAGAAGTCTGCAAGGTTGCCGATGCCATTTGGCGGCAGCGCCTACCCGATTATTGCCGAGCGACTGATTAGCCGTCGGCCCGCAGCCTTCCCCAGAGAGACTGCTCAGCTGCTCCCATGAGGAGCGCTACCTAGCGATAGCGCACATCGCGGAAAACGACCCGAGCATTTTGAAATCCCCGCGCTCGCAATTCGAGTACCCGCAGGGTCGCTTCATCCTGGCTCGCATAGGCCCCAGCATTAATAAAGTCTCCTTGGCGCGAGCTATCCATAAACGCTTCCGGGAACAGCTGCCTGACTTCATTCAGGGTGTTGTCATCACCAAACACGGCGGCAACATAGGCATCGTCAACCCGGTCAATGCTTTCTACGCCGGTGGGCAAATCTTGCTCGGGAATGTTGACCACCACTTCGCCGACTCCTGGCTCTTGAAACAGTCGCTGTCCGTTGACGTTAAAGATTTCTAAAACCGTGCGTCCGGAACTCTCAATGCGCGCAAAGTATTCCACCGGTTGACCGTTACTCTGGCCAGAGGCCACATAGCTGACGGCATTTTCGTAGGGAAACATCGGCTCTGCGACACTCGCCGCCGTACCGTTCAAATCTTGTTGTCCGGTGAACTTGTTAAAGACGTTCATAAAGCGCTGGCCGTCTCGTTGAAATACCCGCACGGAATAGCTCGACGTCTCAAAGTTGAGCACGGTGTCTTGCCGCACTTGCACCAGGTCTGATTCGGGTACAGCAAAAACAGCGACGTTGCCAGAGGGTTGACTGGCAATGACGGTGTTAGCCCCATCCACAATTTGTAGCGCGGCCGTGCGGTTGGGAAACACTTCGGCGACATAGGTGGCTTGGCGGCCACTGTAATCGCCTGTGGTGATGTAGGCCCCTCGACCATTGCGGATCGTAAAGGTGGTCGGCAATGCGTTGACCCGCAGCAAATCTTGAGACGCGTCAAAAACGTTCATTTTAAGGGCACCGCCTTCCCTGAAGACCCGGACTGAGTAGTCAGCCGTACCGAAATTGAGAATCGTGGCATCGGGGGCGGTTTGAGCCAGCAGACCATCGGCATTTTCCAGCACAGAAGTCCCGGTCTCCCGCAAAACGAGCCCTTCGTTGGCAGCGAGCACCCCACTTAAACCGACGACTGAACTCAGTAAGAAGGTCGATGCCAGTGTCAGGCCAGAGGCAACTTTACCGAGAGAACCAACGGAGGACTGCATTTTCTTGCTCTTCATCTTCAACCGCCTACTTAATACTCGCAGAGAATTTTCTTGAAGTGACAGACCGGCCCTTTCAAACGTGGGAAAGCGCACTAGCACGACCGTAATTTTATGACAACTTTCTAAAATGGGACGGTTTTCCTGAAATTCCCTCCGGGCTATCCCTTAGAGGGGGCAAAATTCCCCTGGTGATGGCATTCAAATCCCAGTTCAGAGTTGGAGTAGCCAGTCGGGGCGGGGGGGGCTGGCCGTAACCGGGTCGCTGCCATCAAGTTTACTCAGGCCGAGCCGACGCATAAGGCGCGATCGCCACCAGGTCACTCACAAGATTGCACAGAGGCCGGATGAGACAGCTGGCAGCAATCCTGAGGCTCCCTTGGCTGGCGTGCTACCCGACTGTTGCAGGTGCTAAATCATCGGTTCACGAGTCAGCTTGACTGTGTAGTAGCGACTGGCCAAAAAGCCGACAGTGTAGATTAGCGCCGCATCCGAGGAAACACCGATGGCCGTACCCACTCCCGGCAAAATTTCTAAAAAGCTCAGGCCAGATTTGAGAGTGCCAGAACTGCCGGTGAACACTGCCCAAATCGCCAAAACTTCACCACGTCGGGCGGCATCTTCGGTCGAAAAGCCGTAAATCGCCGCAATTTTGTAGATCATTTCTGCTTGTAGGGCCGCGATCGCACCTAAATCGATTGCAAACAACAGTGCGGCCACGGGCGGAATGATATTGGTCAGCAAGCCGACTTGGGCAGCGCGCCAGGTCGTTTGGCTAATCACTCGCTGCACCAGTTGTTCGTCGGTGTCTAACGGGTGCTCAGCCCGCAGGGTAGCAACCTCTTGGCGCACCTTGTCAGCATTGACCTGGCCCACCGCTGCCAGCAACCAACTCAACCCCGGCACTGCGGTGGCATATTTGATGAAGGGGATATCAGCGATCGGGGCGACGGTGTTGCCGACTAGCTGTGTTGCCTGATTAATCGCCGGATAGATCACGTCGACGCAGGCATCGCCCGCCGCGTTGACTCCGGTTTGTAGCATCGTTGTCATTGCTGTCATCGCCCGAGCAACTTGGTCAACGGCGGCATCAGGACTATGGGGCGGGGGCGGTTGAGAGGTCATCAATGGGTGCCAAATGAGCAATACAACGATGACAAAATTCTAGGGGCATTTCCCTGAAACCTCTAGCACAATCTACCTTTTGGCTGAGATGGCAAAAGTTGAAAGCCCGAATTGAGGAACGGATCAAAGGGTGATTGCCGCCATGCGAGATACCTGGACTGAGTGACGATTTGCGGTAAGAAACGATCGGAAATCAGGGTTTACGGGGCGACAGTGGCGATCGCGGTGCCCTCCGTTCAACTAATGCCACTGCTCACATCGGTGCGCATCTGAGATCGGCGTCGAGAAGCCTGCAGACGCTGAAAACAAACTGAATTGGGTGGATTGCTGCGCAGCTGCTCCCTGTGGTTTTCATCGTTCGAAGCGGCGCGCCAGCATCATGGGTCACTGTCCCTAATTTAATGACTGAATTATTGCTGAAAACGGATAGGATATGGGGACGAATATCGCCTTACCCTATTGATTTACCCCCCAGATACAGCATGAGTGAATACAGCATTTTTACGTCAGAGTCGGTGTCAGCAGGCCATCCTGACAAAATGGCCGACCAGGTTTCTGACGCGATTCTTGACGCAATTTTGAAAGACGATGTGCATTCTCGAGTAGCGGTCGAAACCCTAGTCAAAACGGGGATGGTGATCGTCGCGGGAGAAGTGCGCACCAGCACTTATGTTGACCTCGAAGATGTGGTTCGCGAGGTGATCTTAGACATTGGCTATGACAGCTCTGATGTGGGCTTTGACGGGGCCTCTTGTGCCGTCATCAATGCCATTGGTAAACAGTCTTCTGACATTGCGATCGGCGTTGACGAAGCGGCGGACAAAGACCTCGGTGCGGGTGACCAAGGGCTGATGTTTGGTTACGCCACGAACGAAACCGACGTGCTGATGCCCGCCCCGCTTTACTACGCCCATCGCTTAGTTGAACGGCAGGCCGAGCTGCGTAAAAACGGCACGCTCTCGTGGCTGCGACCCGATGCCAAAAGCCAAATCACCCTGCGCTACGAAGCGGGCAAACCGGTCGCGGTCGATGCCGTAGTGCTCTCGACCCAGCATGACCCCGATGTCTCGCTGACGGAGATTCGCGAAGCGGTGATGGAGGAAATCATCAAGCCCGTGTTGCCTAGCGAGTGGTTCCATGTGGAGACGCAATATCACATCAACCCGACGGGGCAGTTCATCATTGGCGGGCCGGTGGGTGACTGCGGGCTGACGGGCCGCAAAATCATTGTCGACACCTACGGGGGCATGGCCCGGCACGGAGGCGGAGCATTCTCCGGCAAAGACCCGTCAAAGGTCGATCGCTCAGCGGCTTATGCGGGCCGCTACGTCGCGAAAAACATTGTCGCGGCGGGTCTGGCTGAAAAGTGCGAAATTCAAGTTTCCTATGCGATCGGGGTCTCTGAACCCACCTCGATTGCCATCAATACCTTTGGCACCGGCAAGCTCAGCAATGATGACATTTCGAAGTTAGTGCGCGAGCATTTTGATCTGCGCCCGCAGGGATTAATCGATATGCTGGATTTACGCCGTCCGATTTACCGTCAGACGGCAGCCTATGGCCACTTTGGTCGAGAGCTGCCCGACATGACTTGGGAAAAGACGGATAAGGCAGACGCGCTCAAAGCCGCTCTTTAGAGCTGTCAGCATTGACTCAATCCCACTCATTCAAAGTCACTCACTTATAATTCACTCACAAGGAATCCATGACTGCACAAGTTTTGAAGCAAGACTATAAAGTTGCCGATATCTCCCTGGCGGAGTGGGGCCGGAAGGAAATTGCGATCGCCGAAGGCGAAATGCCCGCCCTGATGACCATTCGCCACAAATATCAGGAAAGCAAGCCCTTACAGGGTGCGAAGATCATCGGCTGCATTCACATGACGATTCAGACGGCAGTGCTGATCGAAACCCTGCAGGCTCTGGGTGCAGAAGTGCGCTGGTCGTCTTGCAACATTTTCTCGACCCAAAACCACGCCGCAGCCGCGATCGCGGCCGCGGGTACCCCCGTCTTTGCCTGGAAGGGTGAAACCGAAGACGAATATATGTGGTGCATTGAGCAGACTTGCCGCACCCCTGAGGGTGACTTATGGGATGCCAACATGATTTTGGATGATGGCGGCGACCTGACCGGCCACATTCACGAAACCTATCCGGCCATGCTGGACAAGATTCACGGCGTCACCGAAGAAACCACCACCGGCGTTCATCGCCTGCTGGAAATGGTGGAAACTGGCGAACTCAAAGTTCCTGCAATCAACGTCAATGATTCTGTCACCAAGGCCAAAAACGACAACAAGTATGGCTGTCGCCACAGCTTGAATGACGCTATCAAGCGCGCTACCGATCACCTGATGGCGGGCAAAAAAGCTCTTGTCATTGGCTACGGCGACGTGGGCAAAGGGTCAGCCGCTTCCCTCCGGCAGGAAGGCATGATCGTCAAAATCACCGAGTGCGACCCCATCTGCGCGATGCAGGCCTGCATGGATGGCTTCGAAGTCGTCTCGCCCTACCTGAACGGCAATAATGACGGTACCGTTGCCAGCATCGACAAAGCCTTGTTGGGTAATACTGACCTGCTGGTCACCTCCACTGGCAACGTCAACGTCTGTGATGCCAACATGCTGACCTACCTCAAGAAGGGTGCAGTCGTTTGCAACATTGGCCACTTCGACAACGAAATCGACACCGCTTTCATGCGGCGCGTGTGGCGGTGGGAAGAGGTCAAGCCGCAGGTTCATCAGGTGTATCGCAGCGATGACAGCGCTGATTTTTTACTGCTGCTGGCAGAAGGCCGTCTGGTCAACCTGGGGAACGCCACCGGCCACCCCTCTCGCATCATGGATGGCTCCTTTGCGAACCAGGTGCTGGCGCAAATGTTCCTTTACGAACGCAAGTTTGCTGACAAGTCGGCGTCTGAGAAAGCGGCTGCCATCACGGTTGAAGTGCTGCCTAAGCATCTCGATGAAGAGGTCGCTCGCTACATGGTGGAAGGCTTTGGTGGCGTCATCACGCACCTCACCGAAACTCAGGCCAAGTACATCAACGTGCCAATGAGCGGCCCCTTCAAGGCTGAAAGCTACAAATACTAAGGGATCTGCGCTTAATATAGTGCTCCTAGGACAGCCAGTGGTTTGTCAGGGTTGGGCAATGCCCAACCCGAAACTCAAAACTCAAATCAAAGGGGGCATTAGCCCCCTTGTTGGTTGAAGCGGTGCTTTATCGCTACCGAGCCGGTATTCCCTGGCGCGACTTACCAGAGCACTTCGGTCAGTTGAGGTCATCCACACACGCTTTAGTCGATGGTCGAAGAAAGGCCTCTGGCTCCGGATGTTTTCCGCCCTTTGCGAGGACAGCGACACCGAATACCCAATGATCGATGCGACTAGCATTCGGCTGGGGCTAAAGGGGGGGCGATGAAGCCATCGGGCGTTCGAAAGGTGGACTGAGCACGAAGATTCATGCCACTTGTGATGCGTTGGGCAATCCGACTGGATTCTTTCTGACCGTTGGTCAAGCCCATGACCTGCAAAGCGCGGATGTCTTAATCGCTGATATCGAGGCCGAAGCGCTGCTGGTCGACAAAGCCGATGATGCTGACGAACGCATGAGAGCGGTGTTGAAGTGCCAGGGCATCGAGCCGGTGATTCCGAGCAAGTCCAATCGCCCTGAGCCGATTGACTACGATCAACACCTCTATCAAGCACGGCATTTAATCGAGAATTTCTTCGCTAAACTTAAGCAATACCGAGCCATTGCAACACGCTACGACAAGACGGCTTGCAACTTCTTAGGCGCAATTCATCTAGCCGCTGCCGTCATTTGGCTTAATTGATGGCACGCCCTAGGAGTGTTGCTTGGATCAGTCGCTCTGGTTCATATCATCTTTGGGCTTGATTGGTTAAGCTTCTGGTTTGAACTTTTGTCTCTCGCGATCGGGGGCCTGAGTGTGGGGCTCTGTCAGATGGCGGTCTTAGCTCGCCAGGTGCACGGTCTAGGCCGGTGGTTGGGGGCCAGTGTGCTCGGAAGATCGCTTGGTTGGTTCAGCGCTCGCCTCTTATGGCAACTGCTGGGCGTAAAGCCGCTGATGAATAATGTGGGCGATGGCATCGGGAATGTGGCCGTTTGGGAGATACTCCTCTGTGGCGTAGTGGGTGGGCTGATCTATGGTGGCGTAACGGCTGTAGTATTGCCGAGTCTTACTCTACGCCAGGGCTCTGTGACTGATCCTTCAGCTTAGAAACCACCCGAGAATTCTGGCTGAATCAAGCACTTCATCGATTACTACCGAACTGACACAGTTGCACTCGCTTTCTGTTGCCTGAAGTCTCAATCCTCAGAACCTCCGCTGCCACACCCCCAAGATTGGGTCATTCCCGGGGGAGGCGGTGAGTCTTCAATCATCCAAAACTCTGGCCTGAAGCGGCATTGTTGAGGCCCAATTTCTGCCAAGACAATCCTGATCTGGTCGGTCTAGCATGGTACCGCTGTGGCTAAGGTCGTCGACAAAATCCTATGAGTCCTGAGCAATCTGATCGGTCTGATTTGCCTACCCCTCCGAATCAAGTATCAAAGGCGTCTGAACGTCCTGTATCCAAATCTTCCCCGCCGACGGTTCGGTCTTGGCTAGTGGTCAATACTCTAGGATTTGCCATCGCGATCACGCTGTTGGTGCTGCTAGGCTTCCAGTTTTCTGGCCGAGAACTTTTTCTGACGGGGTTGGTCATCAGTGCCCTCGTCGGGCCATTGCAGGCGATCGTGCTGCGCCAAAAAATCCCTAGGCTGAGGATTTGGCACTGGGTTCTGGTCAGTATTTTGGGCAGTTATCTCGGCGTATTTTTAGGTCTAGTAGCGACCTTTCTCTTGTCAACCTTCGGGCTGTTCATCTTAGTTCTCATCCCGTTTGCGGAGCTTTTTGTGGGCTCTCTTCTGGGTGCGATGGTGGGTGCCTGTGTCGGGCTCGGTCAGGTTTTGGTGCTGGCTCGACATATGCGCGGTCTACGCTGGTGGTGGGTCGCTAATGTGTTGGGGCGATCGCTGGGTTGGCTCAGCGCTCAACTGCTATGGCAGCTTGTGCAAGCAGACACAGTCATCATGGTGCCGCCCAACAGCATCCGAGACCTGCCAATAGTTCTGCTCTGTGGTGCTGTTGGTGGACTGATTTACGGTGGCGTGACTGCGAGAGCGATACCCAAGTTGACGCCGCGCTAGCAGTCTGTTGCCAATATTTCGAATCGGGGAAAGAGTCGCAAATGGCTGCTTGTTGAGCTGCAGCGAGATCGGCGACGAGTGTCTGAAAGTACTAGATCGCTTGAGTGTGAAAGATATTTTGCTGATGGTGGGGGCGATCGCGGCTTTGGCTTATAGACCAAAGGCTTGAAAGATGGCCGCAGCCGTGAGGGTTAATGCAGGAAAGGTGGTGGAAAGAATGCGATCGCTGCCTTGAAACTGCTGTAGCTGATATTCACCATTCACCAAGGTGTATATCGAAACAGTCGGTGTTTTGGGCGAGCCAATATAGCGAGTTGCTCCTACCGCCAGGTAATCAACAATCCAATATTCCAGGATGCCGAGAGCTTCATATTCAGCCAGCTTGTAAAGATAATCGTCTCGCCAATTGGTCGAGCTAACTTCCACCGCCAGTTGAATCGGTTCTTCTAGGGCCGCATAGGCTCTGAGATCAGCCGTCCAAACCGCTTTGTCAATAACACTGACGTCAGGGGTGCGTCCCTGACGTCAGTCCGTCATCACGTCGGGTTTTGACAGAGGCGAACCGCGAAATCTTGTAATCGAGCTGGCCATGCTTAACCTCGTCGCGAAAAGCATCGTAGATAAAATCGGCGACGTCATCGTGGGCACGGGTTGCCATTAGCTGAACTCGCTCACCATTGACCAATTCATAGCGGTTGCCATCTTCTGGAGTGGTCTCCAGAAATTCTAAAAAGCTAAGGGGGGAAGTAGGGGAAGTAATAGCTTGAGTCATTGTGACTGATGGCCTGAGTTGAGCGATCGCAATGGCATGAAATGACTCTAGTTTAGCGATCAGATTCGAGCGATTACGAAGTTAAGGCCGCTAGTGGGTAGCGAATTGCGATTTCTAGGTTGGCTCAATGCTCAAGTTTCATGATTTTGGTCGCCGCTAGGGTGTCAACCGATTTCCCGTATGGCCTTTAGGACTTTCTCATCGTTGTGTTCATGGGCGCAATGGGCGAACTGATTTACGGTGGCGTAACAGCGCTAGCATTGCCTCGCTACCCATGTAGCTATGTCATATTTGGCTAAGAACAAGGCAAGGAGAAAGCCCGTGAAGCGCAAGGATATCAAGAAGCGGCTAAAAGGACACGCATTAGGCCAGCACTCGGTCGCTAGTATTTCCAAACTCGCCGGACAATTAAACCTCGAAGACTCTCCAGATGCTGAATATAGTGAATCAGACTTCCATCTAATTCTAAATTGCTTACAAGAACAAGTCTCAGGCCAGAAGAATAACCCAAATTCCAAGAAGAAAACGCACATAAATAAGAAAGCACCTGAAAAACATAAAGTTATTAAAAACAAGAAGGAGAAGATCTTAAACTTTCCTACCTATAGGCAAGATGTAAATAGCAACTTTGACTACTACATCAATGTTTTGTCAAGCCTTAGAGATAAATTCAATCAGAAGCTTGATACCTTGGAGTACATCTCCCCTCGCGAGGTGGAAAAGCATAAAGTGCTTATTGAAGAACTTGAAGGTTTAGCTCGAGTGCCGACCGGTACAAGGATTGGCCATAAAGGATACAAATATACGAACAAAGACTTAAAGGTAATAATCCTTCTTAGTGATCTATATAATGAAAAGATAGCGAAAGCCTTGTCTAAGATCGTTGACTGAATTAAGCGAATAGGACGAGCATTACTTACACTAGGCTTTGCGCTTGGCATTACTCATTTTCAAAAGCTAGAACCTCATCATCCACGACTCTTTTCGAGACTGTTTTTTACTAAACTTACGTCACCAGTGCCGCCGACCGACCCTGGTCGATTGCAATGCTAAGGTCGCCTGCGCCTGCGATCGCCGTCGCTGAATAGTTACCGCATCATTCTGCAGCGAGGGATTGCGATAGGGCATGACAGTGCAGGGTTACAAATGTTCTTGACTCTTGCTGAGACAACGGTTGCAATCTGCAACCGTTATAGCTAGCGAGGATGTTGGGCCATTGACGATCGCGCTCATGCCCTCAGTCTTTCTATTTCCCAGTATGTTTGAGTGTTTTCAGACACGCCTGTCGTATGTTTCAGGGCCGTTGATGGGTACAGGCTTCAAAATTTCTTTGGGTTGAGTCGCAACGATTCACAGCAAGATAGTGTAAATTTAACAGGAACGATAATCATTCTCAATTTTATCGCGCTCTTGTCTGTGTTGGCCAAAGGAAGATCAGCCATGTCTAAACGGAATTTTAAAACCACATTGCAGCGCAGTGCCTGGGTGGCGTTAGGGGCGATCGCTCTCGGCTTGGGTAGTTGTGCCGCGCCCTCGACCACTGGTGAAGCAGAATCGCCAGAATCGGAAGAGGCTGCCACGCCTGAAGATGCGCTACAGGTGGTGACGACATTTTTGCCGGTGACTCAGTTTACAACTGCCGTAGCGGGCGATCGCGCCGAAGTGGTGCAGCTCCTGCCCACAAATGTGGGACCCCATGAATATCAAGCGAAGCCTGGTGATGCGCAAGCGATCGCCAACGCCGATGTGCTGGTCAAGAACGGTTTGGAGATGGAGTTTTTCCTGGATGACATGATCGAGAATGCTGGCAATACGGAGCTAGCAATTATCGATTCCAGCGAGGACATTGCCACCCTGGCCACCGCGGATGACCACGGTCATGACCATGCCAAAGAAGAGGGGCATGATCACGCTGAGGGCGAAGAGCACGATCATGACCATGATCATGCGGAAGGTGAAGCCCACGCGGAAGGCGAAGAGCATGACCACGGTGAGGGTGAAGCTCACGCTGAGGGTGAAGAACATGACCACGCGGAAGGCGAGGAACATGACCACGCTGAGGGTGAAGCCCACGATCATGCCGAAGGCGAGGAACATGACCATGCCGAAGACGCCCACGGTCATGCCCACGGTGAATTTGATCCGCACGTCTGGCTCGATCCCAAACGGGCGATCGAGCAGGTGGAGAATATCCGCGATGGGCTGATTGCCGCCGACCCCGAAGGCGAAGCCGAATACATCGCCAATGCGGAGGCATTTATTGCTGACCTGCAAGCCCTGGACGCGGATATTGCCGAAAAGCTAGCACCCTTCGAGGGGCAGACCTTTGTGGTGTTCCATGACTTTGCCGCTTACTTTGCCGATAGCTATGGACTGCAATCTGAAACGCTAGTGGGCATCCCGGAGGAGAATCCCTCGCCGGATGATGTGAAGCGGGTGATGGAAACCGTGCAGGCAGAAGGACTGAAAGCGATCCTGACGGAACCCCAGGCGGGGAAGGAATCTTTTGACGCGATCGCGGGCGACCTGGATATCGGCGTTAGCGTTTTTGACCCCCTCGAAACGGGTGATGCCGAAGCGGTGCAGCCCGAATACTACCTCACCACCATGCGCCAGAATGTTGATGGTCTCGTGGCCAGTTTTGAAGGTTCCAGCCAGTCCTGGCTACCCCTTTGGACTCCCCAAACCCTGGCTGTCGTGCCCCAGCGTGTGGGCCTACGGTTTTAAGAGACTGGACTGACAAATTGAATCCGATTTTGGCCCCCAGAATCCCCCAATTTCTGGCAATCGGATTCAGCCTCCCTGAAGTTGGGGGGACTGAGGGGAAGCTCGTGTCATTGCTAAGAGGTAAATCGTCTCAGTGCAGTTAGGAGTCAGCGTTTGAACGAGCCGGTTTTAGTGGTGCAAGGGTTAACGGTGTATCGCGGGACGCATCCGGCGGTGCAAGAGGTTTCCTTTACCGTACCGGCGGGCACAGACACAGCCATTATTGGCCCCAACGGTGCGGGAAAAAGCACCCTGATTCAGGCGGTGCTGGGTATTTTGCCGCGCCAAGCGGGCCAAATTGACGTCTTGGGACATGCCCTGTCGGCTAAAGGATATCTGCCCTCAGCAGTACGACAGCAGATTGCTTACTTGCCCCAAAACTTTTTGTTCGATCGCCGCATTCCCATTACGGTGTCTGAATTGGTGGGGTTGGGTTGGGATCGCATTGGGCCACAGTTGCCCTGGGTGGGTAGCCGGGCCCGCCGTCAGGCGGTGCGTGCCGCGCTGGCTCAAGTGGAAGCCTGGCACCTGCGGAATCAACTGGTGAGCAGCTTATCTGGTGGGGAAACGAAACGGGTGCTGTTGGCTTACTGTCTCGTGCGGCCCCGCGCGCTATTGATTTTGGATGAGGCCCCAGCGGGCCTGGATGTCTTGGGGGAGTCGGAGTTTTACCAGTTGCTCTATCAGCTCAAGCAGGAACAGGGCTGGGCGATTTTGCAGATTTCCCACGATCTGGATATGGTGCGTCGCAGTTGCGATCGCGTCCTCTGCATCAACCGCAAACTGCTGTGCCAGGGGCCTCCCGACCATGCCCTGGCTCCTGAGCAGTTGTCTTTGGCCTACGGGCCAGATCTGGTTCGCTATCACCACACTTGTTAGGGCCGTGGGGAGTCAGGGCGTCGGGAGTCGGGTGATTGATTTTTATGGAGAGCACGCAGCAATTTACCAGTAGATTCACACTGAGCGAGGATTGATTGAGCTGTTTTTGGCGTGATGAGTTCAACCCGCAAGGCCAGCAGAAGATGCGTTTTGAGTTCTTTCAAAGACCCCTGAGCGATCCGCAGAAATCTAATGTATTCATTGCGATCCTCTCGTCCCTAGCCTTCAGCGATATTGGCCGGAATTGAAACCGCCGCTCTCCGGATTTGTGAAACCCTGCCATACACTTCTGCTTTTGGAAATGTTGTTGTGATGCGATAGCAGACTGCCGCCAATGCCATCCCCTTTTTGCCAAACTTCCCAATCACGCTAGAGGTGATTTACAAACTGCGTCAAAGTCTAGCCCCATAAGGCTTCTAGAAAAGGGGGCAAGAACAGTTAAGAACTCTCAAATGCTGGCCATTCTTTGAGTTGAAGGCTCCTTAAAGTTTCCTTTGTCAATTAGCTCTGAGACTGCATTTTTCCTCCCGCCATCCCCTGCATCCTCAAACCCCGATTCTCGTTTTTCATTTTCCCCCTTCCCGATTCCCCGCTGCCCCCTCCTCCTTCCCACCACCATGACCATTGAAGCTGAAATCACCCGCGTTATCGGACTGTTCCAACTGCCCTTCATGCAGCGGGCGCTGATGGGTGGCGTGTTGACCGGACTGATGGGGGGCTTGCTAGGTAGCTTTACTGTTCTGCGGCAGCTTTCCTTTTTTAGCGATGCCCTGGGGCATTCCGCCCTGTTGGGCATCAGTATTGGGCTGCTGCTGGGGTTTAACCCGTCTTGGGTGCTGCTGCCTTTTGCGGTGGTGTTTGCCCTAGTGGTGACCTACTTTTTGGAACGGACCCAGCTCTGGACCGATGCCCTGTTGAACATCATTTATTCGTCTTCCCTGGCGGTGGGCATCATTTTGCTGAGCTTTCGGGACGAATACCAAGGGGGCATTACGAACCTGCTGTTTGGCGATATTCTGGCGGTGCAAACCGCCGATCTGATCTTCGGTACCTTGCTGTTAGCGGTATGCGCGGGGTTCATTGGTCTGACCCTGCGATCGCAGATTCTCCTGACGCTTCATGAACCGATGGCGATCGCTCGGGGCGTGAACGTCTCCGCTCAGCGCACCACCTTCATTGTCTTGCTTTCCCTGGTGGTGGGCATTTCCATCAAAGCGATCGGCGTCTTGCTGATCAGTGCTTTTGTGGTCATTCCCGCCTGCTCAGCCCGCCTGCTCAGCCGCCAATTCTCTCACTACATTCTTATTTCCGCTGGCCTGGGGGCCATTAGCGCCGTTATCGGCATGCTCTTGTCCGCCCTGTTTGACCTGCCCTCTGGCCCCAGCATTGTCACCGTGCAGCTGGGGATCTTTTTGCTAGCGGCTCTCATCCCTACCGCCCGTGTTCTGGCTCCTTAACCATGACTCAAACTCTGGATGCATCATCCACTGGTCACTCCCACCAGATCCTCTGCCGCTACGCCAATCAATCGCCACATTTGCAGGTGGTGCGCATTGCCAATATTCCCCATTGGTATTTTGAGCGGGTGGTTTTTGCCCATGACTGTGTTTTCTTTGCCGCCGTCCCTGGAGCCATCCTCGAAGTCTATAGCGGTGAGGGCATGACCACGTTACGCGCTGACTCGATTCCCTGCGATCGCTTGCAGATGACTGCATCCGATTAACTCGACGTTTTGAGGCCGACATTATGTCCTCTTCATACTCAGAACTGATACCCAAACGGGGAATGCCGGTCACCCTGATCACCGGATTTTTAGGCAGCGGCAAAACCACGCTGCTGAACCACATTTTGACCAACCGCCAAGCGTTGAAGGTGGCGGTGCTGGTGAATGAGTTTGGTGATATCAACATCGACAGCCAACTGTTGGTGTCGGCGAATGAAACCATGGTGGAGCTGAGCAACGGCTGCATCTGCTGCACGATCAACGACAGCCTGGTAGATGCGGTGTATACCGTGCTGGAGCGCGAAGAGCAAATGGACTATCTGGTAGTGGAAACAACCGGGGTCGCCGATCCGCTACCGATCATGGTGACGTTTTTGACCACGGAGCTGAAGGCCTTTACCCGTCTGGACTCCGTGATCACAGTGGTGGATACGGAAGCCTTTACCGAAGAGCATTTCAGCAGTGATGTCGCGCTCCGTCAGTTGGCCTATGGCGACATCATCTTGCTGAACAAGGCTGATTTAGTGCCCGAGGCCAAGCTGACCCAACTGGAAGCCTACATTCAAAGCATTAAAGACCAGGCCCGGTTCCTCCGCTGTTCGCTGACGGCAGAGGCTGATGGGTTGCCGCTCTCCGCCTTGCTGGATGTCGGGTTAGCCGCGCCCCCGGTGTTGGATCTGGACGCCGGGGCCGTTCAGGCATCCACCCGAACCTCTCCCCATTTGGCCCAGGATGGCTTTGTTTCGGTGCCCTTTAAGAGCGATCGCCCCTTCAACCTGACTAAATTTGAGCACTTTTTGATGACTCAAATGCCGGTAGATATCTTTCGGGCCAAAGGCATTCTCTGGTTCGAGGGCGAGGAACAGCGCCATATCTTTCAGCTCAGCGGCAAACGGTGCAGCATCAACCCTGAACCCTGGACTACCGCCCCCCAAAATCAACTCGTCTTTATTGGTCGCCAGTTGAACCCTTTGCAACTGCACCAACATCTCAACAATTGTTTGGCCGGTAACCGTGTCTCGCTCTTGTCCTAGGGCGATCGGGCCAAACCCAGATTGGGCTGATCTTCGACCAGATTGAAGTCGCCCAATATCCGTGCCATCAAGGCGCGTTCCGCTCCTGGGGGGAGTGCAAGCTCCCCCTTTTCTACTGTAGTTAGGACTGATTCATGACTTTATCTTTTTCTCGTGACGATATGCGCTCAGGGACGCTCAGAACTAAAGCCGAGCCCCCCGTCTCCGATCAAGAGATGCAGCAGGCCGTCCGTACCTTGCTGCTGGGTCTAGGCGAAGACCCCGATCGTGAAGGACTGATTGACACCCCCAAGCGCGTCGTCAAGGCCCTGAAGTTTCTCACTTCCGGCTATCACCAATCCCTCGACGACCTCCTCAACGGCGCTGTCTTTCACGAAAACGCGAACGAAATGGTACTGGTGCGCGACATCGACCTATTCAGTTCTTGCGAGCACCACATCCTGCCCATTCTGGGGCGTGCCCATGTGGCTTACATTCCCAACGGCAAGGTGATTGGCCTGTCTAAGATCGCCCGCATCTGCGAAATGTATGCCCGGCGTCTGCAAGTGCAGGAACGGCTCACCGCCCAAATCGCCGATGCCCTAGAAGGGTTGCTGAAACCCCAAGGCGTTGCCGTTGTCGTCGAAGCCACCCACATGTGCATGGTCATGCGCGGCGTCCAAAAGCCCGGCTCTTGGACCACCACCAGCGCTATGCGCGGCACCTTTGCCGAAGATCCCAAAACTCGTCAGGAGTTCATGAGCCTGATTCGCCATCGCCCGAATTTCCACTAGAGGGTGAGGGGGTGACAGGGTGATGGGTGTTAGGTGAAAGGGAATAGGGAACAGGGATTAGGGAACAGGGATTAGGCGAAATCCAAAACTCCGAGCCTAATACTGACAAGCCCACCCCCCCTCCTACCTATCTCCCCATCCCCCCTCCCACTCCCCATCTCCCCATCTCCCCCA
>ERZ1740060.197-NODE-197-length-47014-cov-8.624715_pt1 | contig 47014 bp, 26 predicted proteins | sample MGYA00581743_ERZ1740060 | MGnify/ENA primary metagenome ERZ1740060 (study PRJEB43018, sample SAMN04849235) | marine metagenome | isolation source: floating plastic debris | place: Pacific Ocean | collected 2008-08-27 | study: EMG produced TPA metagenomics assembly... | reverse complement strand
CAAATGAGACTCACCTATTCAAAGGGGTTGCAGGACTTTTCTGCACCACTAAGCGCCTGTGCCAAAGCCACCCCAGGCTTTGACTGGGTTGAGCAAGTCAAGATCACCCAATTAGAGCCAACTGGCCTCACCCTTGAAGTTAGCAATAGCACCACCGTGCAACCCTTGCGCCTCGATTTTCCCGCCCCGGCTGAAGGCATGCTGTCGCTGAAGCAAATTGTTGGCGCAATCATAATGGAGAGCCGCGCCAAATTGGGCTGGGATCAGGAGAACACCGTTGCAACTAGCAAAATGGGGCATTTTAGCGCTCACCTCTACGACTACCTGCTCTCCGTTTCCCTACGCGAACCCAAACCCCTCACCCAGCTCCGTCAAGCAACTGCCCAACTGCCCGTTGATAATATGCAGATTGCCCCCGATCAGGGGCAATTTATGGCGCTGCTAATAAAGCTGATGGGCGCTAAAAAAGTTCTGGAAATTGGCACCTTTACCGGCTACAGCGCTCTGTGGATGGCCCTGGCTCTGCCCCCCGACGGCACTCTGATCACCTGTGACATTGAAACCAGATGCCAAGAATTTGCCCCGCGCTACTGGCAGGCAGCAGGTGTCGCCAACAAAATTGACCTGCGCATTGCTCCAGCCCTCGATACGCTCGATAAGTTGCTTACGACCGGAGCGGCAAACACCTTTGACTTTGCCTTTATCGACGCAGACAAAATCAATTACCGGCACTATTACGAAAAGTGCCTGACACTGCTGCGACCCGGCGGGCTGATGGCCATTGACAATGTTTTGTGGGGCGGAGCCGTAGCGAACCCCAGGGAAACTGATCCTGATACGGTGGCCCTAAGAGAACTCAATCAGACCCTACACCAGGACCAGCGCATTGAGCTGAGCATGCTGGCCATTGCCGATGGGCTGACCTTAGCGTTCAAACGACCTTAAATGAACCCTCTGCTGGCATCAAAAAGCCAGGGTCAGGCGATGCTTCCCGACTTCGCTACACTAATGAGAATTGATCCCAACTTTTAAAAGCCAATTCTCAACCGGTATGTTGACAGCAACCCTTACCGAACAAGACCTTGAAGGCCTCGTCGAGCAGGCCCAGCAGCAAGGGCAACAGCTTTATCGAGAAACAGTACTTGGCACTCAATGCGGCGTCCTGAAACAGTACGGACAGGGAAGCAATCGCCATATTTCTCTGCGGGGAGGGCTCACCCTTGAAATTTTTGATGGGCAGTTTTGGCAGCCGATGGGCCGACAGCGCCACCACGAAGCCACCTTTCCCATAACGGCCAAATTTTGTTTGGCGGGGGACTGCCGAGTCAAGACCGCTAATGCCCCTGAAATTGGCTCTGACTACGAGGAAGCCGCGGGCTGTAATTACCTCTATCATTTGCCTGAACTCACAGAATTGGAGGAATACCCAGCAGAAACCACCATTCAGACAGTCATGATTTATGCCTATCCCGACTACTTTCAGACGCTCAATCCTGCAAAGGAATGTTTGCCGTTGCCACTGCAGCATTTAATGAACCGTAGGGGGCGGTTTCATCAGTCTTTGGGTAAAACGACCTTGGCAATGACCCAGGTTTTGCAGCAAATTTTGCACTGTCCCTATCAAGGCGTCGCCCAGCAGCTCTACCTAGAAAGCAAAGCCTTGGAGCTTTTGGCGCTGCAATTCACCCAGCTAGAAGCAGACCAACTTCCCCCAAAACAATCGCCGCTCAGTACCAGTGATTTAGAGCGAGTGCAGTATGCCAAAGATATTTTGATCCAGCAGTTTGATACCCCCTTGTCTCTAAAGGAATTGACCTATCAGGTGGGTTTGAGCGATCGCAAACTCAAGCAAGGGTTTCGCCACTTGTTTGGCACGACGGTACTGGGCTACTTATACGACTATCGGATGGAGCAAGCTCAGCAACTACTTCATTGTTCTTATATGACCATTGCTGAAGTGGCTCTCAAAGTGGGATATCGCAATCCCGAAGCCTTTAGCACCGCCTTTCGTCGTAAGTTTTCCATCAGTCCCAAGGCCTATCAGCTCAGCCAGCGCAAGTAGAGCACCTACAAAGTCCACTTCGCAAAGAAAAATCGCCAGTTCAACAAAGATGGCGACCTTATTCTGCCTCTACCATACTCCCACCTAGCTAATAAGAATAATTAGCAATTAATCATGGCGTGGGTGAGGAAATTATGGTGAAACAGTTGTGGGGCGCATCATTGCCCACATTGGCAGTGCTGATTCTGCTGGGGACATCAACAGTGGCGGTAGCAGAGACAGAGCTGCTTTCTGAGACCGTGGGTGACGCAGCAACGTTAACCCCAATTGCCCAAGCCAACCCAGTCGAAATTACCGATATTCAGCTCGAAGCCACCGACACAGGCTTTACCCTACAGATCGAAACCAACGGCGCGTTAACGACTCCGACTACTTCCACAACGGGAAATGCGACCGTTGCCGACATTCCCAACGCAGTCCTGCAGTTGGAAGGGGAGGAGTTTGTCGTCAGTGCCCCCGCCGCAGGCATTGCCCTGGTACGCGTAAGTGCTCTACCGAATGAGCAGGTGCGGATTGCCATTACCGGTACCGAGGCCCCGCCAGCCATTGATATCAGCATCATCACCACGGGCTTGGTGGTTAATGCGACCCCCGGCGATCCCCTCGCAGCGACGACCGACGAGGATGCCCTGCAAGTGGTGGTGACCGGCGAGGAGGACGATTACTTTGTGCCCGAGGCCAGCTCCGCGACTCGCACGGACACCCCCATTTTGGACACTCCGGCTTCTATCCAGGTGATCCCCCGTCAAGTGATTGAAGATCAGCAGGTGGTGCGTCTGGATGAGGCCCTGAGCAATGTCAGCGGCGTCAACTTTGCGGGCACCTTTGTGGGCACCAGTCTTAACTTTAATGTGCGCGGGTTTGATGCGCCGACCCTGCGAGATGGGGTCCAAGAATTTGGCGGCTTTACCGGTGCTAGCCCAGCCATTACCAATATTGAGCGGGTTGAAGTCCTAAAGGGACCGGCCTCCATTTTGTATGGACAGGTTAACCCTGGCGGCATCATTAACCTGGTCACCGAGCAGCCTTTGAGTGAACCAACCTATGACATTGGCATTCAGGTGGGGAGTCGCGGCTTCTGGCAACCCCAAATCGATTTCTCTGGCCCGTTAACCGAGGATGGTCGACTGCTCTACCGGCTCAATGCTTCTTATTTGCATGATGATGGCTTCACCGATTTTGAAGTCGATACTGAGCAGGTCTTTGTGGCTCCTGTTCTCGCTTGGCAAATTAGCGATCGCACTAACTTAACCCTGAGTGCTGAATATTTGGATGAGCAGCAGCCCTTTGATGCGGGACTAGTGGCCTCAGGCACTGGTGTGGTGGATGTGCCCTACAACCGCATTATTGTAGAGCCCGATAACTTTACCGAGAGCGAAGTGCTGCGACTGGGCTATCGCCTAGAGCACGAATTTAGCGATACTTGGCAGATCCGCAACGCCTTCGAATATTCTCGTCGCGAACTCTTCGATGTCGGTTGGCTCCCTTTTGCGTTTGATGAAACAACCGGTCTCTTGACGCGATTTCCAGCAACCCAATCCTTAGATACAGAAAACTTTTCTCTGCAAACCAATGTGGTGGGAGCGTTCACCACCGGTTCCATTAACCATACGCTCCTGGCTGGCATTGACTGGAATCGCAGCAATGATCGTGAAATCACCACATTTGCCTTTGTGCCCTCCTTTCTAGATATCTTTAATCCGGTTTATGGACTGGCCCCAATTGATCAAGATAGTTTGCCACCATTTAGCAATACAGATATTCAAATCAATCGACTGGGGGTCTATGTACAAGATCAAATTGAGATCTCAGACAGTCTCTTTTTGCTAGCTGGGCTTCGCTACGACACGGTTGATCAAGACACCACAGATAATCTCGCCAATTCGACAACCAGCCAGAATAATGATGCCTGGACGCCGCGACTGGGGGTGGTGTATCAACCAGTTGAGTTCCTGTCGCTGTTTGCCAGCTACGCCCAATCCTTTACCCCCAACTCCGGCACCACTAGCAGCGGTGCGCCTTTAGAACCAGAGTTAGGTGAAGGGTTCGAGGTGGGCATCAAGGCGGAACTCTTAGAGGGTGATCTGTTAATAACCCTGGGCTATTTCGACGTTACCCGCCAAAATGTCGCCACTACGGATCCCAATAACGTGAACTTTCAAGTCACCACAGGAGAACAGCGCAGCCAAGGGGTTGAGCTAGACATTGTTGGCGAGATTTTGCCGGGCTGGAACGTTCTAGCCTCCTATGCCTATACCGATGCCAGGGTAACCGCTGATAACGACACGCCAGTGGGAAATCGCCTCTTTAACGTGCCCGAACACAGCGCCAGCCTCTGGACCACCTATGAAATCCAAAGCGGAGAATTAGAGGGCCTCGGCTTCGGGGTGGGCTTGAATTTTGTCGGTGAGCGCCAGGGGAATTTAGCCAATGATTTCCAGGTAAACAGCTATGTCACCACCGATGCCGCTGTTTTCTATAGCGATGACAATTGGCGATTTGGCCTCAACGCTAAAAACCTATTTGATGTCAGCCATATTGCGGCCACTAACAATACAAGAACATCAGGAGTTGAGCCCGGTGCCCCTTTTACCCTGATTGGGTCTTTCTCAGTCCAGTTTTAACCATTTGGAGTCCTACGGTAGAGCTTCGTCCTGCGCGTCAGAGAATTCTATAGCTCAGCCCGGAGCGAAAGACTGCCTCTATAGTGAGAATATTTCGCATTATTCCTCGCGGACTTAAGCCAATGACCACTCTGAATATCGCTCTCTCTGCTGACTCCATTCCCCACATGCTGAAGGCAACGCAGCAGCAGACGGGCGGGCGCTGGTTGGTCGAAGCCGATGAGCTGGCTTGGGATTTGCAGCAGTCCTTTGGCGTCTGGCAAAGTCGCTGCCTGCAGGTGCGAGAAGGGCTTGATTTAGTGCTGACCCGAGCCAACCTGCAGGAAGAGGTTACCTTCGTTGAAACCATTGACAACGTTTCCAAGTGGGCAATTCGATTTTGTCTGTCGGGCCATGCCGTGCAGCGCCTTCAGGGGCATAACGTCGAGCTTTCGCTGCGACCCGGCATCAACCTGATTGGCCATATGGCTGGCAACCTCGAAACACAGACTCACTATAAGGTCAACCAAGCTGTAGAAATATTGACCATTGCCATTCAGCCCGGACTGTTTGAGAGTTTAATACTGCCGGGTCAAAAGAGCCTCAACTTTGGCCAGACCGCGTCGATCAAAACCGCCGAGGCAGAATTGCAAATCACGGCCAACCAAACCACCCCTGCGATGCTGACGGCTTTGCACAAAATCATGACCTGCCCCTACGAAGGGCATCTCAAACGACTGTATTTAGAAAGTCAAATTTTGGAGCTAGTCGTGATGAAACTGGCTCAAATGCAGCAAGATAGCGCCCTGATGCAATTTAAGTTCAAGGCCGATGATGTTGAGCGTTTGTATCGTGCCCGCGAGATTCTGATGCAAAATCTCGCCTACCCCCCCTCTTTAAAAGGGCTGGCCCAGCAGGCAGAGATGAATGACTTTAAGCTCAAATCTGGCTTTCGACAGGTGTTTGGCACCACGGTATTCGGCTTTCTGCATCAGTGCCGCATGGAAAAAGCCCAGTGGCTCTTGGAGCAGGGGGCGGCCTCCGTTGCCCAGGTGGCGCAAACGGTGGGGTATGCCAGCCCGAGTCAATTTTCGGCTGCCTTTAAGCGTAAGTTTGGCGTTACACCCAGAGCTTATAGAGCTCTGTAGGGCAGAGCCCAGATCGATGCCTCAGTTCTTACGGATCGTTTTCTGTATCCATAGGGCAACGGACAAATGATCCGTTTGGGGACGAAACAAATCCGTCTCGGGACGATATACTTTCAAGCTGTTGCGTATTGTTCTCAACTACAAGATCTATGCGATCCGTGTGAGGGGGTTGAGAATGAGTCGGTATCGAGCCTGCATAATCAGTGGAGTTGCTCTGGGAGTTGTGAGTTGGCACGGAGAGGTTGCCCATGGCCAGACGGTCCCAGAGATGGCACTTGAGCAGGTCAACTCAGATCTAAGGGTTGAATCCATCGCGGTAACAGCAGTCAATACCATTCCAGTCAGGATAACGGACCCCGCTGCAATTGTTGTAGGACCTACAGGGGAAACCCTCAGCGTTGCGATCTCTGCACCAGTAAATCCCCCTGAAGCCTTAGCTCCAAATCAACAGGCGCCTTTAATCTCCCAGGCATCCAACGAGACCGAACCGTCCGACGCGGATGAGGACTCTGGCTTGCTGCGCATTACCGTCACTGGGGAGTCGGCAGGCAGCGACTATTTTGTACCGAATTCTGGCACGGGAACCCGTACCGATACGCCGCTGCTAGATATCCCGGCCTCAGTGCAGGTGATTCCCCAGGAGGTATTAGAAGACCAGCAGGTGATCCGGTTGGATGACGCCCTTCGCAATGTCAGTGGCGTGGTTCCTGACAACACAGAGGGGGCCGGGCTGCAGTTTGGTCTGCGGGGCTTTGCCGGGGCTAGCATTTTGCGGGATGGCCTTAGCTTGTCTGGGTCCAACACCAATCGCGGCATTATCGCGGTGCCGGAACTGGCCAATATTGAGCAGATTGAGGTGCTGAAAGGACCAGCATCGATTCTCTATGGGGAGATTCAGCCAGGGGGCGTGATTAATCTGGTGACGGAACGACCCACCGAGGAGCCCCTCTATGAACTGACGTTGCAGGGCGGTCGCGATGGCCTGTTTCGCCCGCAGATTGATATCTCTGATCGCCTCACCGCCGATGGCAACGTCCGCTATCGCCTTAATGCCTTGGTGCAGCGGCAGGAGGGGTTCAGGGACTTTGATCAGCAAATTGAGCGTGAGTTTATTGCACCCGTGATTACCTGGGACATTAGCGATCGCACCAGCCTCACCTTTGACTTGGAGTACTTTCAGGATGAGCGCCCCAGCGACTCGGGGTTGGTGGCCTTTGGCAATGGCATTATTGATATCCCTTACAGTCGCATTTTGGGTGAGCCCGACGATGTGATTGAGCGGGACTTTTTTAGTGTTGGCTATGATCTGGACCACGCGTTCAATGACAATTGGCGCCTTCGCAACGCCTTCCGATACAGCAGCCAAGACTACAGTAGCAATACGTTTCTCGCCCCCACGGCCACGCCTTTGTTTTTCAATGAAGCCACGGGGGACCTGAATAGAATCAACTCAGCCACGGAGTGGTACCAAGATACCTATGGCGTCCAAACCGACGTGGTGGGAACCTTTGAGACCGGATCGATTGGTCACACCCTAGTGGCCGGGGTGGATCTCGCTTGGAGTCGCAGTGATATCCGGGCGCGGGTCAGTAACCCGTTCATCCCTGCAGGGCTATTTGGTCTAAATGTTTTTAACCCCATCTATGGCCTGGCCACGCGGCTGCCCTTCGAACAGTTGCCCCTTGTCGCTCGATTCGAAGACATTAGCACCAGCCGCTGGGGCCTTTTTCTACAAGATCAGATCGACATCTCAGACAATCTGATTTTGGTGGCTGGGGTGCGCTACGATGCCGTCAGCCAGGATGCCTCCACAACAACAATTTTCGGAGCTACCAACTCCAGCCAAGATGTCGATGCCTTTACCCCAAGGGTTGGCATCGTTTACCAGCCCATTCCCCAACTGTCCCTCTACGGCAGCTATTCCCGCTCCTTTACCCCCAGCGCTGCTACAGATATCGCAGGCAACTTGCTCGAACCGGAAGAGGGGGAGGGGTTTGAAGTGGGCCTCAAGGCCGAGCTGTTTGACCAACGGTTAATCGCGACCTTGGCCTATTTCGACATTACTCGTCAAAACGTGGCCACCGCCGACCCCAATGCTCTCTTGGGCGTTCTCGCCTTCTTGGCTACGGGTGAACAGCGCAGCCAGGGGATTGAGCTAGATATCGCTGGGGAAATTTTGCCCGGTTGGAATGTGATTGCCAACTACGCCTATACCGATGCCCGCATCACCCAAGACAACACCTTTCCTGCGGGCAATGGCCTGACCGGCATTCCTGAAAACAGCGCTAGCCTCTGGACCACCTACACCCTGCAAACCGGCGACTGGGCGGGTTTGGGCTTTGGGGTAGGGGTCAACTATGTGGGCGATCGCCCTGGCGACTTAAACAACAGCTTCCGACTAGGGGACTACTGGGTGACCAATGCCGCCATCTTCTATGAGCAAGACGATTTTGGGCTGAGCCTTTACTTCAACAATCTGTTTGACACCAACTATGTCCAGGGGATTCCCGTCAGTCGACTGCGGGGCATTGAGCCTGGGGAGCCGTTTACGGTCACTGGTTCCATTACCTTCCGCTTTTAGGCAATGGTTTCAACCTCCACTCTGAAAAAGTTTGGCCTGTTAGGCAGCTTGTACCTGTCGCAGTTTCTGCCGTTTTGGTTTCTCTATGAGGCGTTACCGGTGCTGCTGCGTCAGCAGGGGTTGCCTTTAAAAATGATTGGATTGCTGCCTTTGGTGGCGATCTCCATGACCTTTAAATTTCTCTGGGCACCGTTGATTGACCGCTATAGCGTCGCCCGCTGGGGCCATTACCGCTTCTGGATTATTGTTTTTCAGCTCTGGGTGGTGGCCATTACCCTGCTGTGCAGCCGTCTGAATTTGCAGGAGCAACTACCAGTTTTGCTGGTGGGACTGGCGTTGATGGGCACAGGCTGCGCCAGTCAAGATATCGCCACCGATGCATTGGCCCTGCGGTTACTGGCTCCCCAAGAACGGGGTATGGGCAATGCCATCCAGGGGGTGGGGGGCTCATTGGGCAAAATGCTAGGGGGTGGCGGCATGTTGATCTTGCTGAGCCGCTGGGACTGGCAGCCCAGCTTGTGGATGCTGGCGGGGATAATGATGTTGGCGCTGTTGCCGGTGCTGTTCTACCAAGAGCCTGAGCGTAAAGTTACGGCACCGCAAGCACCCCTCACCCCAAGCAATTACCTGAAGATATTTTGGCGATTTGGGCGGCGACCCGGCATGGGGCGATGGCTGCTGATTCTAGGCCTTTTTGCCGCTGCCCATAACCTCTCATTCACCATGTTTCGCCCGCTGTTGGTCGATCAGGGCTTTACCTTGGCGGAGATTGGGTCATTGCTGGGGGTGGCGGGCACCGCCATGACCATGGTGGGGGCCGTGACGGCGGGGGTGTTTGTGACCCGCTGGGGACGGCGGAGATCGCTTTTATCGGCAACCGGCATAGCCCTTTTTGGTGTCTGCACCTACTTTTTGCCCACCTTTGGGTTGAGCCAACCGTCGGTGCTATACGGCATTGTCGCCATTGTCTTTTTTGCCCTGGGCATGGTGGGCACCACCAGCCTCACCATCATGATGGATAAAAGCCGCCCCGATATGGCGGGCACCGACTATACCCTCCAAACCTCATTTATCGGCATTGGCGGCATCTTGGCCGCTGCCTTGAGTGGCGTATTGGCTCAAGCGATCGGCTATCGCGGTGTGTTTACCCTGAGTGGGCTATTACTGCTGATCTGCATGGTTCTGATTACAACGGTGTTGCCGTCTAGTCATCCCCAACCTGCTGCCGCGATCGCCTCTCACAACAGGGATGCATCTTAACGATTCGGGTCCGCTCTGTAGGCCCACAGTTCGAACTGAGCCGTAGAAGACAGCTCCGTTTCCCATGAGCCATAGTGATCGGTGCAAAAGGCTTCAAATTTTGCCATCGCTTCACAGAAAATAGGGTCAGGCACCCACCAGCAAAAACCATAGGCGCGCGATCGGTAATAGCTAAGTAGCTCGGCAACGGTGTCGGTTACGGTCCATTGCTTCGCGACACAATAGTTGGCTTGATAGCCTTTAGCCCGAAAGTGGCTGTCGATGGCAGCATTGCGATTGTCTAAGCATTCTGGCTGTCGCATCTCCTTATATTTGGACAGAATGGTTTTGATGTGGGTCTGAAATGCTTTGCGGGCCGGTGGGTTGGTCCATTGGCCATTGAGATAGACCCCCTGAGGCTTAAGGACTCGGGCAACTTCATCCAGAAAGACTTGCCAGTCGGAGACCGTGTGAATCATATGAACGGTCAGCACTACATCAAAACTGGCCTCTGGAAAGGGTAGTTTTGACGCGTCTGCTTGAATCAGGGTGAGGTTGGGGGGAATCGGCTGCAGTTTTTGCCTAAACTGATCCAGCATCTCCTGGGAAATATCGATGCCGGTGACATGGTAACCCCGCTTCACCAAAGGCAAAACATTCAGTCCGGTGCCCACACCCGGTTCTAAAAAGGTGGTCTTGGGGTGGGCGTCGATTTGCCTGAGGATGACATCGGCAATGTCTTCCGCCACAGCGTCTGTCATCCAGCGAGTTTGATCGTAGATGGGGGCAATGGCGTTGTAATAATTGGCTTTAGCCATTTACTGCACGGCTGTTCGATTAAGTGTACAAATCGTTGACTTGCAATCGCTCTTTTAAAGTCTGACGAGAAGTAACCGTCCCAGGAACTACGCTGGCTGAGCGGAGTCGTTCGCCTTGCGTCTCCCGAAGGGAGAAAGCCAAAACCCGGCCAGAATGTCCCTTTCGACTCCGCTCAAGGGACGGTTACGACGAGAAGGCAGCAAGCAAGACCTTGAAGTTGCCAAGCTTGATGTCTCTCAGCAAGCCGAGGACTGTTTAATTGAAGCTGCAACCGAAGATTAGCTTAACGGGAATATCTTTGTTGCGCATCATTATCAATAGGCTGGTATTTTATTGATGCAGCAAACCCCACCAAGGGCATGACTTCTCAGCAACTGAGCATGGCACATTTAGGACAAATCCATGGCCCATGCTGACCGCCGTTTGTTTTGGTCGCAAATCAGGCCAATTCTGGCACTATTTTTGCCGATGCTGCGTACCTGGCGCATCGGTGGATGGCTTGCACTACTGTTGGGAAGCTCGACGGTCAGCAGTGGTTTTCTGGTGTGGGAGAGTTTGCAGCGGGGGGAGTTCATTTCTGCCCTGGCGGCTCAAGATCAGGGGCGCTTTCAGCGATCGCTGTTGATATTTATGGGCATTTTGTTGGCGAGTGCCTTGCTGCTTTCTATCACTGCTTTTCTCCGCGATACCGTTGGGCTGCGCTGGCGACAGAGCTTCACCCATGAGTTACTCAAAACGTATCTACAGCAGCGGCGGTTTGATCGAATAGTGTCATCACCGGATATAGACGGACTCGACAATCCTGATCAGCGGATCTCAGAAGATATTCGCGTGGCCAGTCAGCTCAGCTTTACCCTGCTCGTGATTGGTGTAGAAGCTGGGGTGCAACTGGTGGGGTTCGTGGGGGTGCTGTGGTCAATCTCCAGAATGCTGACTGGGTTTCTGGCGGTCTATACCCTAGTGGGGACGGCGATCGCCGTCCTGTTTTTGGGGCGACGTTTGACCCGTATTAACGCCCGACAACTCCAGCAAGAAGCCGACTTTCGCTTTGGCCTAATTCATCTGCGTGAACAGGGGGAAGCGATTGCCTTCTATCAAGGGCAAGCCTATGAAGGGGGGGTGCTAGAGCGGCAGTTTACTGGGGTGGTGGCCAACTTCAAGCGTCTGATTCGCTGGCAACTGGGGCTCGATTTCTTTCAGAATGGCTATCAATATCTCACCTTCATTTTGCCCAGCCTGATTTTAGCCCCGAGTATTTTGGCCGGACAGTTAGAAGTGGGGGCGATTGTGCAGTCTCAAGCTGCCTTTGATCGCATCTGGCTCTCCCTGAGTTTGATTGTGGTGCAGTTTGAGCAGTTCACGGTTTTAGCGGCGAGTCTAGGGCGGCTCAAACAGCTCACCCAAGTGATGGCGCGACTAGGCCAGCCGCCGTCAGCACCTCAGATCGAGCCCCACACTTCTTTAAGGGTCGAACAGTTGACTCTCTACAGGCTCGGGCACAAGTGCCTTTGCCGTGAACTCTCCTTTGCCGTGCCGGTGGGGACGAATCTGCTGGTGACCGGCATCAGTGGTGTGGGCAAAAGTACCTTGCTCAAAACCCTCGCCGGGGTATGGACAGAGGCCGAAGGGGCGATTCAGATTCCGCCCGACAGCCTGTTTTTGCCTCAGCAGCCTTACTTGCCCCTAGGGTCTCTGCGGCGGCAACTTCAGTATCCAGGCGACGGTTTTGCCCGTTCAGAGGATGAATTGGCTCAGATCCTGGCCCAGGTGCAACTCCCCAACCTGGCCCAAACCCCTCTGGATACCGTAGACGATTGGTCACAACGCCTCTCATTGGGTGAACAACAGCGGCTCAGTGTGGCTCGACTGCTGATTCAGCGCCCGACCTATGCCCTTTTGGATGAAGCGACCAGTGCTGTCACGGTCGATCAAGAACGCTGGCTTTACAGCCGCTTGGCTGAAGCAGGCATCACCACCGTGAGTGTCGGGCATCGGTCTAGCTTATTGCCCTACCAGCATCAGGTTTTGACCCTAAACCCAGACCAGAGCTGGTGTTTACAAGATGCCAGGGAGTATCGCTTTGAGTGAAACTAGCTCGCCTGCGGTTAGGGAACACTCGACCCAGCTTGGCTGGCAGTCAGTGTGGCCAGTGGTCTGGCCCTACTGGCGCTCCCGTGAAAAGTGGGGCGCTTGGGGGCTGCTGGTGCTATTGGTGCTGACGTTGTTGATCCGCACGGGCATTCAGGTGTTGTTCTTGATTTTCGGTGGAGAACTCACTTCGGCCTTGGCCGCACAAGATAGCGATCGCTTTTTTCAAGCCCTGATCGTGTTTTTAGGGGTATTGGCCGTCGGCATTCCCTTTGCCTCAGTCACGGGTTACATCGGGAGTCGGTTGGGGCTGGCTTGGCGCAATTGGCTGACCCGCCACTATTTACAGCAATACCTCACGGACGATCAGTTTTACCAGCTGCGATTGCAGGGTCGTTTGGATAACCCTGACCAGCGCTTGGCCAACGACATTCGCACCTTGACCCAAGCATCCCTAAAGTTTTTTGCCATCGGCTTAGAATCTCTGTTTCAACTGGTGGGCATTGCCGGGGTGCTGTGGTCGATTTCCCAGCCTCTGATGCTGTTTCTGGTCGGCTATTCCCTTTTAGGAACGATCATTGCCACCCTGTTTTTGGGGCGCAAGCTGGTGGGCATTAACTATCGCCAACTCCAGCGGGAAGCCGATTTTCGGTTTGGGCTAGCCCGCATTCGTGAACACACCGAAGCGATCGCCCTCTACCGAGGAGAAAAGGCAGAGCTGCAGCAAAGCTGGGGACAATTTGGGCAGGTTTTTGACAACTTTCAGCGGTTAATTCGCTGGCAACTGGGGCTCAATCTGTTTCAAAACCACTATCGCTACGCCACCTTTGTGATTCCTGGGCTGATTTTGGCGCCGCGGCTATTTGCCGGAGAACTGGAAATTGGTGACATTACCCAGGCTGGAGCCGCCTTTAGCCTGATGCTGGGGGCGCTGGCGTTGATTGTGTTGCAAATGCAGCAGTTGACGGATCTCGGGGCCGCAGCCCAACGATTGGGGCAATTACAACAGACCCTAAACGCCCCCTCCCTACCGGAGGATTGCTTGATTCAACGGCGCACGGATCATCTAATTGCCCTGGATCGCCTGACGGTGCTGACCCCCGATGGCCAAATCCCTTTGGTGCAAAATCTGTCCATCACCATTGAGCCCGGGCAGCACCTACTGATTATGGGACCGAGCGGCGTGGGCAAAAGTTCTCTGCTGCGGGCGATCGCGGGGCTTTGGCCGCGGGGCGCTGGCATCCTCACCAGCCCATCCCGGCAACAGATGATGTTTCTGCCCCAGCAGCCTTATTTAATAGATGGCTCTCTCCGACAACAGCTCTTGTATCCAAGGTTAGAAAATTCAGAGGCGATCGCTGATGAGACCTTTCTAAGGGTTCTCGAACAGGTCAACTTGACGGAGCTACTGCGCCGCTGGGGCAGTTTAGACGGCGGCAAGGGACAGATGCAGACCCTTTCCCCAGGCGAACAACAGCGCCTGGTTTGGGCAAGACTGCTATTGCAACACCCCCCATATGCCTTGCTAGATGAAGCCACCAGCGCTTTAGATTTACGCCATGAGGCTCAACTGTATGGGGCCTTGCAAAGGACAGAAATTACGTTTATTAGCGTGGGTCACCGACTAACGTTAAGGCAGTATCACCATCAGGTTTTAACCTTAGGTTCTTAAGCATGGAGAAGTGGGTAAACTCTATTGGCCCGCTTTAGGGTACTGCTGGGGTTTCTACTGCATCTGTCGATGGTTTTAGCACGATTCGGCCTAATCACAGTCGAGCCCACAATGCGTGCAACTCAAGCACTCCCGTTTAACTATGGCTAAAGTTCACTGGCGACCAGCCCTTTTAACGGCTGTCGTTGTTCTTTTAAGCTTGTCTTGCCTGAATCGACTGGTCGCTGAATTCACACGTTTGACTGTGTCCCAGTCCTATTCGGGAGCCATTGACTTAAAAACATTTTTGATTGCCGTCCGGCTGTGGTTTTCGGGATTGCCGACCTACGGGGAGCTGCCAAGTGCCGTTTATCCCCCCGCCAGTTATCTCATGCTTTGGCCATTCTTAGGGTGGTCTTCGATTGCGGCAGCCCGTATGCTTTGGGCCGTAACCACGCTGCCAACCCTGGCTTGGTTAGCGTATCTCAGCGTCAAACATAGTGGCGCAACCGGTTGGCAAATGCGGGCGCTGATTGCACTGCTGCCCCTGTTTTATGCAACTCGCACCGGCATTGGCAATGGGCAATTAATGACTCATCTGATGCCGCTGCTAATCGCGAGTCTATTGATGTTTCAGCAGACCCCCTTGAAGGGACTGAAACAGCTGTTAGCGGTCGTCATGTTTGTGGGCGCGCTGATTAAACCGAATGTGTCTGCTCCATTTTTCTGGATTGTGTTGTTTGCCTACCGCAGACAAAAGTATTGGCCCGCGCTGTACGTGGTTTTGGGCTACGGCATTCTGACGCTGATAGCCGCATCTTTTCAAGAAGGCAGCGCGATCGCGCTGATGCAGCAGTGGTTTGGCCGCGCTGAAGTGGGGGCTGAATTTGGTGCTCAAGCGGGTGGATACGCAAATCCAAATAGCCTGTTTTCCTACCTGGAAGCACATACAAATCTGGACCAGTATCCCCTATTGAAATATCTGGGTGATTTTGAAATGAATACACCGTTGACCCTGCTAATCTTGTTTGTCTTAGGGGCTTGGGTCTTTTGGCATCGCGGCGTTGAGCTATGGTTGCTGATTGGTGTCTGTGCCGTGGTGGCTCGTCTATGGACTTACCATCGCATCTATGATGATCTTTTGATTCTGTTGCCGATTGTGGCTACGTTTCGAGTCTTTAAGCAGAACGACTATGCTGCCAATAAATGGCCCTCGAAGCGGGTCGCTCTCGTTGTGTTTATGGTTGCTTATATCGCGGCTTTACTGCCAGCCAATTGGCTTTTAGAAAGCCCTATTGAAGACTATCTAAAACTCTTTCAAACACTCACCTGGTTAGGGCTGCTCGGATTTTTAGGGGCTTGTGCCTGGACTAACCGCAGGCGAGATCAACCCTTACACGAGACCATAGGCCACGGAAAAGCATAATGCTGTACTCAATTGCGGTTTGGATACTGCTGGGTCTGGCGAGTTGGGCGGTTGGGCTGACGGTTCTAAAGGGGCTTCAGATTCGCTGTTTTACCCGACCAGGCGATCGTTTTATCATTGCCATCTGCCTTGGGTTGGTCTTGTTATCGAATGTTCTGCTAGCCCTTGCCTTTATTACTGCACTCTCTTTCGGTGTGGGGATTGGGGTAGGCATTTGTACGCTCTTGTTGGTCTACTGTTGGCGGGCCGAACTGAACCAGTTCTGGCGAACTCTATCTCCGTCTGACTGGAGCAGCCTGCTGGCGGTAGTCGTAATCGTGGCCTACTACACCTCTCGGAAAGTAACCTGGATTGACGCTGGCCTCTATCACTTTGGTGCGACCCGATGGTTGGCAGAGTTTGGGGCGGTTCCAGGGGTCGCGCTGCTGCTTGATAACTTTGGCTTTACCTCAGCCTGGTTTGCGCTAACGGCACCGCTAAGCCCAGCCGCGATTGCGCCTCGCGTTAGCGCCGTGACCAACGGCTTTGTCCTGTTAATGATGATGTTGACTGGGCTAATGGCGCTGCGGCGCTGTAGCTTTGGGCGCGCCTGGGTAACCGACTGGTTTATGGTTGCTTCGCTAGGGCTGACATTACCAATTCTGTTTTTGACCACGTTTATGTCGGCCATCCTGGTTTCTCCTTCCCCCGACATTCCGGTGATTTTTCTAACCCTTATGGTGGCCTGGAGCTTGCTCACAGTGATAAATCACCGGTCCGGTGCTCCAGCCCAGCCCATGGCGCAAAGTACCCCTCAGCTGCTGGATGGGTCTCTAGTGCCGTTGATTTTGGCGACGGGTGCCCTGTCAATTAAGCTAACGGCCTTACCGCTAGTGCCGGTAACACTGCTGTTTTACTGGACTCGAAAATCAGACGCGCAGCGACTGCTGGTGGGCAGCGCCGTCACCTTGCTGTTACTGCTGCCTATCATCGCCATGGGAGCCGTCACCTCTGGCTGTCCGTTTTATCCAGTTTCGACATTCTGTTTAGATTTACCTTGGACCCTTTCAACCGAGCAGGCTAACGAAGCAGCTGAGGTGATTCAGGGTTGGAATCGTTGGTTTGGGACACCACCAGCGGGAGCACACCCATTATTTTGGCGCATTGGGCAGTGGCTACAGTTTGCCAAGCTCAACAGCATTATGGTGCTGCTACTGCTGGTAGCGGTGATTTTGCTGCAGATCACGCGAAAAGCCGCGCGCCGTTTTCACGTTAAGGGAATTTTGTGGCTATTTGGCCTGGGCATTGTAGGGATGGGGTTTATCTTATTACAAGCCCCAATGATCCGTTTTGGGCTGGGCTACTTTGTCGCGCCCACTGCGGTTGCGATCGCGGTATTTATCTCTAATCCCAGCCCAGTCCTGAGTCGCTGGCGACCCAAACTCGTGCAATTGCTGCCAGTTGTTGCTTGGGGGACAGTTGGATTGATCGTGTTTAGTCAACGGTCACAGCTCGGTGAACGTTTAATCCTTCCGCCTGCCATGCCCTCCACCAGAACCGTCGTGGAGCGGTCCCATGACGTGACTTACCTGCTGCCTGTGAATGAACGAAAACTTTGCTGGACAGCACCCTTACCCTGCTCCCGCGGCGTTGACAATATACAGTTGCGCAATCCAGAGAAAGGGATTGAAGCTGGATTTGCATGGGCGAATGGGAATAAACCAGATGATTGAAGGAACTGGTTTTAACGCTGCAGCAATCACTGCATCTATTTTTAGAAAAGCGCCCAATTAAAACGCAATCAAAGTTTTTCTGTTATACAATTACTTTTGCGCAATCATTTGTGCGATTAAAATAATTTTACAATTATTGCAAACAGTAAAGCCACGCTTCCCAGCAGCTCAAATGACTCTTCTGCGGACCATTGTCCAGGAATATAAGGCAATCCAAAGAATTCCTGCACAAAATCAATCATTCCAAGCAGTATGAATGTTGATCCAAATAACATAAACTTTATATCTGTGGATTTCTTCGAAAAATAGTTAAAAAGCTCCTTAATGATCGCCTGGTTACGCTTTTTAAGCTTTAAAAAGACAAGGCAAATCGTAAAAACAATTCCGACAAGCACGGCGCATGCAGCGCTGACTGAAATGTTTGCAACTAGTGCGTCGGAGACAATGTTATGGATGTCGCCAGACTGTTCTGGGTCAAAAGAACGGCGTATTTGCCATCCCAAAACACTATCTCTACCCCAAGCTGCTTCTTCTCCAGCCAGAAAGAAGCAGCAGACGCTGTAAAATCCCCAAAACAAATATTCCTTAGTTTTTATTGCTAATAATATTGCTAGGATAGCCCCTAATAAGTTCACCACGGCTGGCAGCGATTCGATAAACCCTCCGGTTGTCAGCAGCGCCTCTAACGAAGTTGGAGATGTTATTCCCAGCACGACCACTGGTAAAACTAAAGCGCTACTGACAAACGTGTAGGCTAACCAATAAAATTTGTTGGACGCAACCATAAGAAGTATCCCCCTAAACAGGAAGACCAAAAAAAATAATTTGAGATGTGGCGTTTCTAAGGTTGACGAATTTCAAAAAAGTGCTGCCTCGAAGAGAATTCAGCACTTTTAGCACTTGTAATCCACAAAAAAATGTGAGCCATAAGAGAACAAAATCTGCCCATGTCAATTTTGCTTGACTTTTTTTAAGGCACACCTTTTACGATGCACCAAAAAACTGAGCATGACCCATGCATTTAAGTGTTCATGCTGAACTTAGAACGTTAACCTGTACTTAATTATACCTTAACCTTTAGCGTGCCTAGATTTTCTTTTTTGCTTCTGAAATTGATTTGCCCTTGAAGCGTGATTCTGCCGATATTTCTCCCAGAAAAATCCCGCCACGTTGGCCACTTGAGAAAGAAAGAATAGTCCCGATAGCAGCGGTGTACGCCAACCTTCACCTTTTGTCGGGGGATAGATCAGCAGATTCCAATAAAACGAAAGCGGCTCCACCTGCATGGGGGCTGACTGGCGCTGGCTGCGGATCTGATGGAAATGAAAGGCACCGCGTCCATAGTTAAAGTGCTGTCGCCAAAACTTAGACAGGCTCAAGCTATGGGTATGGTTGATCTGCATCTCCGGCGCATAGGTCATGGGTAGACCCTGGTGCAGCCAGCGATCGCAAAACTCTCGATCCTCTCCAGCCGCAAGGGGAAAGGTGACATCAAACCCCCCTAACTGATCAAACTGATCGGCAGGTAGGGCAAAGTTATTAGAGGCAAAAAACGTCGCCTCACCCGAGTCAGCATTGTAATAGTCGTACAAGTAATCAATGAGCAGTTGACTGGCAGTAGAGTATGGGTTTTTGGGCAATGCATTCAGCGTGCGGCCACCAATCAGATGGTTGGGAGATTGGGCGGCGCAGTGCTCCAATTGACTCAGCCAGTCCACGGCGGGGGTACAGTCATCATCGGTAAAAATCAAAAACTCCCCCCGAGCCTGACGGGCTCCCGTATTGCGAGCGCTAGCAGGCCCAGCATTCTCCTGACGGATTAACCGGAGCGGCAAAACCTCAAGCCAAGGGGTCATCATGGATTCCATGGGTGGGTTGCTGCCATCGTCCACCACCACCACCTCAAAGCGATCTCGGGGATAGTCAAGCTGAGCGATCGCCCCCAGACAAAGCCCGAGCCGCTCGGGACGACAATATGTGGGGATAATAATCGAAAAGTAAGGAGAGGAAGAAAGCATAGGAAGCAACCTTTAGGGCGGGCAGCGCTCACTGTCGCTGACGTTCAGAAGTAATCAAAGTGGTCAGCACCGATCCTGCTAAGGCAATCTCTTGACGGTTAAACTCCCCCAGAGCTAGAAACAGCACGGGGATCATTAGCCCTAGCACCAGTAACTGAGGCAGCACCCATAGCGGCGATACGATCGGCCAGTAACTCGCCAGCAAATACAGCGCACCGCACACCAGCAAGCTGCGGCAAAGGGTGGCAATCGGCGGCAGAATTTGCCATAGACGATAGATGGCGCACACCATTAACACAGCGCCAAATACGGCGACCAGCATGGTGACCATAGCAGCACCCTGGGCCTGCCAGGTCGGAATGATCCACCAGTGACCATAAGCCGCTAAAGGCAGCAACGGCGCGGCAATGACGAGGGGCCAACTGGGCTTACTCGCGGCCGTCAGAATGGTTGTGCCCACCGAAATCATCATCAAGCCCAGGGCGCTAAAAATTAGCAGAGAAAGGATGGGGGCAGTAGCTAGAAATGCCTCACCGTAAATCAGTTGAATAATATCTGGAGCCGTAGCAGCAGTGATCGCCCCAATCGGCAGCAGCGCCACGATTAGTCGTAAGGCTTGGCGAGACAACTGTTTTGCCTGGGAAAGCTCGCCCGCCGCCAGCAAACGACTCAGGCTAGAGAGCAGCAGCGGCGAAAATGAAATGCTCAGAATCGTGGGAATAAAGGCTAAATTCTGAGCCGCGCCATAGATGCCAGATTGTTCTGCCGAGCCGCCGAGAAACTTCAGCAGAAACAGGTCGAGCTTGTCATATAGCCGCATGGTCATGGCAAAGCCAAACAGCGGTAGGGCATAGCCAAACAGCGATCGCAACGGCACGTTAGAGCGCTTTAACCAAGGCACCGGCGCAAAATACCCGGTGATCAGATATTCCACTAAAGAAGCGCCAATGCTGCCTAAGATGGCTCCGGACACTGAAAATCCGAGTTCAACCAGTAAGACAATAAACAGCAGCCTTAGGGTCCAGCGGCCAGCGGTGGCTAAGGCCCGCTCGCGAAACTGACCGCGACCAATCAAAATGTTGCGCTGGGCACTGGCCAGACTAAAAATCGGAATATCCAGAGCAAACAGTCGCAGATAATTGTCCAGCTCAGGTTCGTGGAGGGCAGCAGCAAGAGCAGGTGTTAGTACCCACAGCAATAGGGCCACGCCTGCGCTCACGGCTAGATGTAGCTGTACCACTAGCGCCCCAATCGGTTTCCAGTCGCTGGTCTCACCGACAAACTTAATGGTGGTGCGGCTAAAAATGGAGGTAATGCTCCACTCAATCCAGGCCACAATCACCGATGCTAGGGTGAACAAGCCGTAGCCCGCAGGGCCAAGCTGTCGCGTCAGCACCCCAGCCGTAATCAGTCCGGTGGGCAGCAGCAGCCCCTCCGCCAGAAAGACCCAAACCGTACCGTCCAAAATTTTTCGATTCGTTTGGGTGGCAGTAGACTTCATGGGGTCTCCTGGGTGATGTCTCGATGGGCCAGCACCATAAACAACAACAACCCGCCCGCCCAAATCGCTGTTTGTATAGGGACTGCAAGGCTTGACAGGTGATGAGAGTCAACCAAAAATCGGGCCGGTGCCATTAGAGCAAACCAGTTGAGCGTAAAAAAGAGGGCAGCTGTAAGCTGTACCCACGGAGTCGCGTCTAGTCGAGCCAAGCGAAATAGCGCAATCAGCGGTATCCACAACAGCACATCATCAAAAACCTGATGATCAACCCAGAATCGGGCCACTAGTGCTGCAACGCTAAACAATATCCAAGGGCGCGCTTGACGGTAAAAAGCCGTCCAGATGCCTGCCAAGCCAAAAAGCAAAAGTGATGCGGGCAGCATCCAGTCTGAAAGGCCCATTGCTTCCAGCCAAGTGTGAATGCTGGCATGCCCTCGCGTGCCAAGCTGAGTGCCCGCGTGGCTCAGCCAATCTAGATGTAGGGTCAACAGATTGCCTGCCTGGTACTGCCCTGCTAGCAGCGCTAGCGCCAGATAGCCAACGCTCACCAGCAATATCGGACGCCAGCGCCCCGGCATAAAACAAACGACCCAGATAAAAGGAGCCGAAACCGTTGGCTTCACTAAGGCAAAAATAAATAGAGCTGCTGCTAACAAATCTTGTCCCCACCCTTTGCGGGGACGTTGCATTAGCAATAAACCTAAAACCAAGAAGGGCATCAGATGGTTGGCCACTTGCCCAACGCGAATGCCAGCGCTGGCGGGATAGAGCGCAAAGGGCATCAGCGCGATAAATACTTTCTCCGAGAGGGTTGCAGCCCGACTTTCCCGCATACCGAGCCAGCCGAACCAGCCCAGCATCAGTAGCGTCGTAACGGCCCAAAACCAGCGGGTGGCCTCACGGCTCAGCCAGCCAACCCAGGGCAACAAGATGGAATAACTCGCGGGCGGATAATCACCATTGGGAAGCACGCCATAGACTGGCGAACCGGCAAACCAGTGCTCGACTTCGCGGTGACGAGAGATCAGATCAACCGCATCGAATTTACCTTGCCCCCAAATCAGTCGGGGCAGCTCTAGCCCTAGTCGCCAAAGGGCGGCAGCCACCATTAGGCCAATACCAACCTGCAGCAGTCGCTGACCATAACGAGACCACAGGGCGACCAGCTTAGGGACTAAACCCGGCCAGATATTGACGGACTTATCTGACTGGGTCATGGTTTGCTAGCACTGGTAATGGGCTGGGAAACCAAGGGCAGGACACGGCCTGACATAGTTGTGGGCACTGGCCGTCCCAGTAGCGATAAAAAGGTGGGGGCCAAGTCCCGCAGCGCAACGCTGTCTAAACGACCGTTGGCTGCGATCGCTGGTCCTGCTGCGGCAAAAAATCCAGTTTGATGGTGGTCACTGCCGCGAAAGAACTCGGGCTTCTCCTGGGTCAGTACCGCCTGGGGATGGATGACCGTTTCCATAAAGTAAGGGCCAGGTCGCCACTTCACGACTACATCCGGCAGGGTTGGATGGGCGTTCTCCCCAAACAGCTCTCGGGGGCGGATAACTTGCTGCACAGCCGGTTCACCGCTTTTGGGATCAATCAACTGTTCAAGATCACGCTGTAGCCGCCGAAGTAAATCCTCATAGTTTTTTCCGGGAGCAACAATGCCTTCGGGTTCGCGTCCTTTTAAATTCACATGCAGATAGCTGGTAAATTCCGACGGAATCATAAACACCGTTGTTTTAGCCCAGTCCGTAGCGCCCTGAAACTGAGCTGATAGCAGTCGCTCTCGGGTTTCCCTAGATAAAAATTGGCTGAGGGCAATGCGCACCGATTCTGGCAAGATGCGCCGAAGTATATCCATCGGACTCAGAGAAAGCGGTTGTTCCCCTGGCTCTGGCAAAGTCCGATAGCCCAGCTTGAGTAAAAAGTCGGCCATCAGCCCGCCGCTGGGATACTGATCAAATAAACCCACCGGAGACACTACAAATACGTTGGCTTCAGCCGGTAGCTGCTGGAGAATAAGTCCAATTTCTTTGTCGATCGCTTGATAAATTGATTTGACGCCATCCCTAAGAGACGAATCGCCCGCCTGATAGTCCCAAAGCTGGTGCCCGCCCGTATGGGATTCGGCAAATACCGCCACCATCAGGTCGTAGGCATCCTGAGCCCAAAGCTGACGACACAGATGCCCTTTCTTCTGGACCCGCTCAATTAAGCGCCGGTAGGTTTTCTCGTCGCTGTCTGGGGTGCTGTCAAAGTCTTCGCAGATATTAATCTGCTTGCCAAAGATCTTTTTGACTGAATTGAGCAGTTGGGTCGGCTGAGCCGAGGGCGGCACCAAGGGTCGATGCACGGCCCAGTCGGCTAGCTGAATACCCTTTAGCCCTTCGATAGGAAACACTTCAGGCGCGTCAATAATGGCCACCTTATGTTGAGTCCCCTTCAAATCAGCCCAGAATGCGGCACAGTCAAAATCAGGTCCCCAGACAGGGTGGAGTCCGTAGCTGCCGGGTTTGGTGAGCTGGCGAAAGTAGTGGTAGCCGTGATCTCCGGCTGAAGCACCGCTAAACAAATTGACCCAAACGCCATCTTCAAAGATCAGTTCCGGCCCCGTAACAGGCCCCCAACTGCCGCGCTGCATCAGGGCCGCTAAATTGGGCAGGCAACCTGCTTCAACCCAGCGCTGAATCAACCCTGGATCGCCTGCGTCAAGACCTAAAATAACCAGCGGCGCAGACTGGGTATGAGGAAGTTTATGCTCAGGCAGCATAGGCGTTACGTCTCTCCAGAGGGGTGGGATGCTCTAGTAGCTCATCGTATTGCTGGATAAACCTACCGACAAAAACCGTGGCGCTAAACCGGGTCATGGCCACTTGCCGACCGGTTTGTCCGAGTTGTTCTGCTAGGGCGCGATCGCTTAGCAACAGCAGCAGTGCTTGAGTCAACTGCTCAACATGCTCAGGGGCTACCAAAAACCCAGTTTTTTGATCTTGCACCACTTCAGCGAGCCCGCCTGCCGCTGTCGCAATCACCGCCGTGCCTCGCATCATCGCCTCTGCGGCCACCATGCCAAAGGGTTCAGCCCAGCGCGAGGGCACAGCCTGCACCCAGGCTTGCTGAAAGCGATGTTCCATCTGTGCCTGAGGCAGATGACCCAACAGCTCAACCTGGTTAGAGAGGTTTAACTGATGGAGCAGAGTGTAAATGCGATCGCGCTCCGGCCCATCGCCAGCAATCAGCAGCCGCGCTTTGGGAACGGTCTGCAGCACCTGAGCAAAGGCCCTGACCAATACGTCTACACCTTTTTCACGCACCAATCGTCCGGCAAACGCTACCTTGGGCACCGAGGTCAGGGGCGATCTCATGGGCCGCACCGGCACGCCGCATTCAATTACCCCATCGGTGTCAATCCCAGCGGCTGTCATCTGCTGCTGCACTGAATGGCTGTTGGCGATAATCCGGCTAAAGCAATGTCGCCAGTGCTGCCACTGACGCATCTGCACCATTAGCGGCAGCCAATCATGGAGGGGTAGACAGCGATGGCGGTAGCAGGCCACGCCGTAGCGATCTTGGCAAGGGCTGCCATTCGGCAAAATTTTGTTTCCCAGCGGGCAAATGGGTCGATACCAGGCCACGTAGTACAGGCTAGGAAAGGACCTAAGCAGCGGCAAGATCCACGGAGAGAGCTGAGTCAGAAAAATCTTGACATGGACCACATCGGGCCGAAAGGACTGCAGTACCCGACGCAGTTTTCTGGCCGCCCAAGGATTTCCGCTTTGCAGGAGGGTGCGAAAGCTAGATGTGGTGCCGGTACAGGTGTAGTCAGCCTGGGAATGGTGGTCGCCAATGGTGACCCCGGTGGAAAATAGCCGCGCATCATGACCTCGCTGGCGCAGGCCATCCCGCAGGGAGAGCATCAGTAGCTCAGCGCCCCCAGTCGGCGTGCCATAGTCGTTGACCAGCAAGATCTTCATGGGCTCCGCACCTCTTGGGGCACAATCGGCGAGCGATCTGTCTGTTTGATCTCATGATGTTGTTGAAAGGTCTCATCAATCAGCTCTGTGAGTACCCGTCCGTCCAGATCCTTAGGCACCGCCTGATCGAGCAAATAGAGCAGCGTGGGAGCCAGATCCATGGTGCTAGCACCGAGAATATCAGCACCGGGGCGAATATGCTGACCCGCCGCAATTACAAACCCATCTTCGGAATGCTGGGCCTTGCGAATCACATCGTGGCCAGATACCGTGCCAAATTTGGGGTGATGAAGATGTTGGAAGACCCCATCTTCTGCCCACTGGACCACAATATCGGGTAGGTCGTAGAGGTTATTACCCTTATAAATATCGGTAATAGGCACCGCTCGCTTGACCGCCCGGTTGCCTGTGTCGGGGTTGATCAACTGCTCTAGCTCGTGGCAAATCTCCTGGCACAGGGCGTCATAGTCACCCAGGGGCACGATGCCCTCTGGCTCTCGCCCTGCTAAATTGATCCGGATAAACCCCTGGAAGTGCTCGGTAGGCAAGAAAAAGGCGCGGGTCTTTTGCCAGTTGATGCCGCTGTTAAATTGCAGCGAAAACATGGCATCGTGATGGGACTGGGGCACAAATTTGTCGTTGATAAACTGCCGCAATGATGAGGGAATTAGACGGTCTTTAACCCATTCAGAGACGCTTTGGGAGCCACCGGCCTTGCCGTTACTCTCCGGCGGGGACTGATACCCTAGCTTCTCTAGCGCTGCTTGGAGCAAATAGCTGCCTGAGTAATTGGTGGTAATGCCGTGAACCGAAACAATAAAGACAGTGGTGTTGTCTAACTGTCCGTCCAGCAGAGATTTCAGCGCTTTGTCTAACTCGATGTAGGCGCTGGGCAGAGCTTGACCCATTTCGGGGGCTCGTTGGGAGTCGTAGGCCCAATGATGGCTATCGTGGTGATGATAAAAATGGTGACCAATGGAGTGGGCCTCGGCAAACACCGTGACCAGCAGATCCCAATCATCCTGAGTCTGTAAAAATTCAACTGCCTTAAGCTTGCGCTCCACGTTGGCTAACAGCGTGTCGCGAGATTTGATCTCATGGCGATAGCTGGGGTCAGATAGCTCCTTAGGACGTGGGTATTGGCCAAATCGCGCCGTCAACTCCTGGATTAACTCTACCGGCAGAGAAGCTGGCTCAATCAGCGGGTACTCTTCACCCCAGCCGGAGACTTGAATGCCCTCTACGTCTGAAATGGGTTTGGTTTTAGGCACGTCAAAAACGGCCACCCGTTTCCCCGCTTCCCGCAAAATCCACCAAAACGGTAAAAAGCGACTGCAGTGCTCTCCCACTCGCACAATGTCTGTAGTGCCGTTGCGAATGGCCTGAAAATTGTAAAAACCGTGCTTTGATGGCGGTACTCCGGTATTAAAGGTAGGCCAAGGAGAATCGGAAAACATTCCCCGAGTCGACATCAACCTGGCCCAACTGCCCTGGTCTAAAAGTGATTTCAAAAAGGGTAATCGCCCTTCCTTAGCCCACAGCCTAACCAGGTCAGGATCGCCAGAGTCTAAGCCAATAACGACAATCCGATCTTTAGGGCGATCTTTGGAGCGAGTCTGAGCAGATGGCTGTGGCATGGCAACGAAATTCTGGGATTGAAGACACAGTTGCGAGAACTTGATTAAAACCCAGCTAAGACAGCGGGCTCACCGGTACGGGCGATGCTTCTTCAGCAAAGTCTGTTAGGGAAACAATGCTGCCGGTTCGGGCCGCTGTTTCAGCCGCTGCAATGACCTGCAAAGCGATTAGACCATCGTTTAAGTCGGGCTGAACCGGTTGCCCCGACTGCATCGCCTTTACAAACTGGGTCAAAGCGCCTTGATAGGACGGCTCTAAGGTAGGGTTCAAAATTTTGCGTGGATTGAGCTGCCGCAGGGCTCCCTGTAAACTCACGCCGAGCTGCTGACGACGAGAGCTGGGGCGATGGGCCGACATGACTTCAAGTTGGGTGGCTCGGTAGCGGTCAGCAATCAATTTGCCGCCTTGGCCACAAATTTCCCAACTGGCCTCATCTACGGTGCTCATGGATGTGGATAGCTGGAACAAAACGCCGTTGGTGAGCTGCATTTGCAGGGCGGCGGTGTCGTCCTCGTACTGGTGTGATCGCACCAGGGCCGATATGGTCTCTACTTCAGCGTCAAATAGATAGCGGGCTAAATCCACATCGTGTAGGGCTAGGTCCAGCAAAATCCCGCCGCCGCTAACCCGTTTCTGCTTCCAGAGTGGTGACGTTCCCACTGGATAAGAAAATACCGAGCGGGCGCTGACCAGTTCGCCAATTTCGCCAGCTTGAATGGCCTGCTTAGCAGCCTGATACAGCGGATTAAATCGGTAGTTAAACCCCACCATGCCGACCGTCCCGGCCTGCTGCCAGGCCGCAACAACGGCTTGCGCCTCGTCGAGATCAATGCCGATCGGCTTTTCCAGATAAACGTGCTTACCCTGCTCAAAGGCTGCGATCGCCGCCTCGGCATGCAGGGCACTGGGCAAACAAATCACCACACCCTCTAACCCTGGGTGCGCCAGTAGATCTTTGTAATCCGAAAACGCTGTCGCCGACTTGAGCCGTTTCTGAGCCGCTGTTCGGCGCTGAGGGTCAGGCTCTGCCAGGGCGACGACTTCCACATTCGGCAGTCGCGCCAAGATCGCCAGGTGAACGGCTTGAGCGATTGCGCCACAGCCAATTAGACCAACTTTAGAGGGTGAAATTGACATAGAAGTTGAAACGGTAAATCTAATAAATTGACTGAAAAAAGCGCTCTTGACTGGTACCAAACATGCTCACCGAAGGCTGTACAAAACCCTTTTGCACAGCCTCTTCATAGATACCTAAGAAACCGGCACTGGTGTTGATTGGGTTTCAGCAATGTCCTTGCCGAACCGCATCATGTCGTGCAAATGGGTGTAGGCAAACTTGCCGTTTCTCCCAGAGAGATCGAGGTTTTCAAACTGGTCTAGCCAAGCCATGATTTTCGTAACTTTTTCCTCAAACCCCAGCTCTAAAATGGGGTAGGCATAGTTCATCCGGCCACACCAGGAGCTAACCACATCACGCCTTGATATCCAGTCAACCTCAACCAGCTTATCGGTAACCATGCAGACTGTTTGCAAGTCGTCATAACTCCAAATTTCATCCTCTCTGTGGCAAGGGATTTCTACCACCAGAGATGTCTTGCCAGGGGGCGACATGTACTTGCTGCGGTTACGCGGCTCATAGATGCGTGTGAAAGGAAAGCGCTTTTCAGGAAAATAAGTGGTAGCGTTGCTGTTAACTGCTGGCTTATCCAAAAATAGCGCCACCAGTCGCAAATGGCGATAGCGAAGACTGTCAGCTAATCGCATAATTTCTTCTGGCGGTGCCGGCTCCATAATCTTCAGCAAAAAGGAAAGCGGTAGCGTACTCACCACTTGTCTTACACGTTGAGTTCGCTCCTGCCCCGAAATGCCAATTGCCTCGATTCGCTTGCCATTATGGATGACGCGATTAATTCGATGGTTAAGTCGAATGTTCTCTGGACCGCAGAACTCTTCCATCTTTTCGACAACTCTGCCATACCCCTGCTTGGGATAGTAAAATGAGCCATCTAAATGCCGCGTCTTGGCCAACTTTCCTAGGGTCGCTTCGATCAAGAAAGTCTTTAAATCCAGGCCTTTAAGACGCTTGCCTGAAATATTGGGAGAGAGTTGATTGCAGGGCAGTCCCCAGAGTTTCTCTGAATAGTTAAGCAAAAACTTTTCGGAAATAGACCTGCCGTAGCGGTGGACGGCGAGACTTTCAAAGCTACCATCTAAAGATTTTTTGCCCAATCTGGCTTTCAAGAAGGATAACGAAGCTTTAAACAGCTCAATGAAGCCAATCTTTTTTAGCAGGTCAAGAGGGGATAGGGGAAAGTCGACATACTTGCCGCGAAAGAAAATCTGGCTGGGAGCGCTCACCCGATGCAGCTCATCTCCGAGCAGCGCCTTGATTTCTTCGGTCACCTCTTCGTCTTTGTCATGGAGACGATGGGCACCTGAGTCAAATCTAAAGTCGCCATGCTGCAAGGTAATGCAGTTGCCGCCGACGCGATCGCTAGCCTCATAAACGGCGAAAGATAAGCCACGCTTGCGTGCATAATAGCCAACAGACAATCCCGCTGGCCCACCCGCCAAAATTGTAATATCTTCAGACGAAACCGACATTTCTAAACTCTCCTTCTCGTGCTGTTTTTCCCTGCAATTTCTGAATAATTCGAACTGTTGTAAACGTAAAACTTTTTAATTAAAAAATTAAATATGAACGCAATTCCTGTGCTAATTATCTTAGCTACAATAAGCTGCTCAAAACCTGCAAACTCTACCAAGGTAATCATAGAGATTTCGTTGATCAATAGACCATAAATCCCTGATAGATAATGTCTGATAAACACTAACCAAAGCGGTGACAGCTTCCCCTTGAAAACCAAACGGTTGCAGAGTGAGAAATTAGTTAGCGCTCCGAGCGTGAAGCTTAAAATGGTCGCTATTCGATAATCAATCTGAAAAATTCCAGAAAAGATCGCGAATGAACCAATATCCACAACCGCTGCCACCCCGCCCACAAAGGTATAGCGGTAGAGCTGGTTTAACGTCTTTCGCACATGCTTCCTCAACGGTTTCTTAGCTGAGGAGTACTTTTTTAGGAGCATTTTCTTTCCTGACGAGACATATTCTGTCTTTTGACTTAACTGGTTAGCTGGTGGCCAACTCTAGCTTTTTAGACTCAGCAGATGTCTCAGTAACTTCCTCATGATAAGAACGCTCGGTATTAACGTTCCAAAGATCGTGACTCTCGCCCAAAATATTTTTGGCGGCAAGAATCCCCGTCAGCATAGAGTGATCTTGATTGTTATAACGATGCATACCGTTGCGACCAACAGTGTGGAGATTTTCAAAGCCTTTAATAAACTGCTGAATCACGTCCAAATGCCGACGATATTCACCGTTGTATACCGGGTATGCCCGAGGCTGACGAATAACGACGCCATCCTGAATCAACTCGATCCCATCGACTAAACCAAGGTTCACAACCTCAACGCTGGCCAACTTAATCAAGTCTTTATCAGGCATTGACCAGACGTTATCTCCTCGACTGCAAAAATACTCCATACCAAGGCAGGTTTTTCCCTCCTCAGGAACCATTTCTGGGCTCCAGTTTTTAAAATTTTGAATTCGCCCAACCTGAAATTCAGGACTGTGAATATAAATCCAATTGTCAGGAAAAAGATTATCCTGATCAATAATCAAGGAGACAATCAAAAAGTCTCGATACTCAAGGCTACGAGCCGCCTGAATGACAGAATCTGGAGCCGCAGGCTCCAACAACTGAACAAGTTTTGAAATCGGCATGCTGGAGACAAAATTGTCTCCTTCGACCAAGCGTATCTCCTCATTTTGTCGAACTTGAATCCGCTGGATTAAATTTCCTTGGCGCTCAATTTTGACTACTTCAGAATTCAGCTCAACCGGTGAACCTTTCTGATTGAGAAGCGTTTGAAAGCGCTCCCACATCATGCCTGGGCCAAGCCGAGGATAATCAAACTCTTTGATTAAGGTTTTAGTATTGTTGGTGCCAAATAATGCATTGATGGCTGCTTTCCTTAAAGACAGACCGCGAATCCGCTGCGCTGCCCATTCCGCTTGAATCTCTGTGCAGGGCATGCCCCACACCTTTTCGGTATAGGTTTTAAAAAATGTACGATACAGACGCTCTCCAAATCGATTGATTACCCATTGCTCAAGGTTGTCTTCCACTGAGTTAGGGCGAAGTTTGGCCTTAATGTAGCTGGATAAGATGAGTAAGCTATTAACTATACCCAAGTTAGTCAAAGCGTTGTGGGGCTCTAAAGGGTAACTAAAAAACTTATTGTCATAATAGATGCGAGAGAGCCTAGGCACCTTGATAAAGTCGTTGCCAAGTACCTCGTACCAGAGCCGTTCAACCTCTTTCACCTTGGTAAAGAAACGATGGCCTCCAATATCGAATCGATAGCCTTTATAAATTTCCGTTCGGGCAATGCCGCCAACCTTATCAGCTTGCTCCAGAGTTATGGATGTAACGCCCTCTTTAGAGAGTTCGTAGGCAGCTGTAAGTCCTGCAGGACCTGCGCCAACAACAACAGTAGGGTAATAGCTCATTAGTAAGGGCTCCGAAAAACTTTGATGCCGTAGTTTTGAAAGGTTTTAAGAAGAGATAGGAATCAGAATCAATTAATCACTAATCGTGTCCGATGGCGTAACCATCCAATAGCAAAAGCTAAGCCGCTGTACAGATAATATAAGCAATGCCAAGGAACAACTCTGACTGCAAATCGCTTACCTCGTTTGCGCCAAAAGAAACGATATATGGGCAAATTAATAAGCAGCAAGGTTACTAATGCAGCCAAGCAGGCCATTGCTAGTATTGGGCTGTTGATCTGGCTGCTTAGAGTGCTCAAAATACTAGCAATAAATAGAAGGGAAAAAGCATAGGCCAAAACAACACTGATTCGACTAGAAGTCTTTAAATTCAAGTCATTAATAAGACCACTTTTCTGAAGAATCAGCTCAGTCCAAGGCAGTGCCCGGTAGAAGAAATCAGCCTTAAGCATCGATTTAGCTTGCCAGCATTTAAGATGCTTAACCTGTATTTGCCTATCTAGACGAATGCGATATCCACGAGACTTCAAGCGATACCCCAATTCGATGTCTTCAATTGAAGGGTGGCGGTAGCGCTCATCAAATCCGCCGACAGCCATAAAAACGTCTCTGCGGATAGCCCCGCAGGCCCCCCAAAATGTGGAGGCATCAGCGCAAGCCGTTTGATGGGTGTAGTGATGCAGTAAATTTCGATACTGCGAAAGAAAATTGCTTGCACCAGGCGCATCATCGTAGGAACCAATCAGAGCCGCCAAATCTCGATCTCGCTCAAACACATTTGCAACCTGCTTGACGGCCTCTGGCGAAATACAAACATCAGCATCTAAAAAAAAGAGGATGTCACCTTGAGCAACCCGTGCGCCTTGATTACGCGCGCGAGCTGGTCCCCCAGACTGCGGAAGCCGAATAACTTGTGCGCCCCATCGTTCAGCCGCAAGCCAGGAGCTGTCTGTATCACCATCCGCAACAACAATAAGCTCATCGAATGTAGAACGAACCTGATTTAAACCAGCAAGACAGGTACGAAAGCTCTCGCCACCATTATGAACAGGAACGACAATAGATACAGATAGTGTCAAAGTTCAAAAACCCCCTTTTTAAGACAGACTTAAAATAAAACATTGAATCTGTCTTGACGAATTTAAACCATGGAAAATGCAAGTACTGATCGCGAAAAATACTCTTGAAATTTGCCAGAAAAAGCCATCAATTTACTAACGCATTCTTCTGAGTTTATTTTTAATTTTGGCATGACGCAGAAAACAGCGTAGGCCTGAAATTATCCCTTGTTATTCTAAAGTTATGGTAACATTAATTTCGATCTTTATTTAGTAGTTGAATTTACCATTTAAATGAAGTTTCCGTGAAGTTGCCTGATTGTGATTCGAAAATTGATTTGTGCTGTTTCCAGTGGATTTCTGATGGCAATATTTACGCGGCTACTTTCCCTGTGCATGGAGTAGGTGATGTCATTGAGACGGTAGTTTCGGCGACAGGGTAACGCTATTTTAGAGGGCGTTACTTTGATGTGTCCATTGTGAGTAGCTCATGTCTTATAAGATTAAGGGTTGCTCAGGTTTAATGATTTTTCCTTGATTTAGGACTGTTGGTTTTAGAGGTAAACCAAGGTTCACTAAAGCTTCGCAAAATCGATTCTTAAAGTGATTGTCATTCTCTAAATACCATTGCCTAGCCTGCTCTCCAAGTAACTGCTTTTGGCCACTAGCTAAAGTGATGACTTGATTTATGCATCGCTCTAGTGCAATCAAATCTACGTAATATCGCTTGCTCAGACACTGAAATTTAGCACCGTAGTAATCGACCAGGATCCCCCGTTCTGGGGTCACGAGTTCATTCATAGGTGGAGCATTGGTGGTAATTACCAGTGCCTTACAACTCATCGCTTCGGCAATGTAATGACCGAAACCCTCTGTTTCCGAAGGGCATAGGTGTATGCCAAAGGTATTTTGATAATGCTTTAATTGCTGGTCATCAATGTAGCCAATGTGGTATCGGATATTTTTCGCAGCTAATGAGCCTAGCTTTTGACGATTTTGCACAATCGTTAATAAAGGCCATTCAGGATGCTGCAACCAAAGTTTGACGATCGCTTCAGTTCCTTTGCATGGACTATTGCCTGCCAAGTGGAAGAAACTGTTATAGTCTTTTCTCAGGCAAGGCTCAAATCTATCTTCACTGGTAAATCCAACGAAATTAGTACGGCATTTTAAAAAAGAAAAGATACGCTGGGAAAATCGAGTTTTTGTTAATAATCCATCAAGCCCAATCAAATAGGGCAACCAACGATAGCGAAACCATTCCTGATTGGGAATCAAATAGTTGCGTTTAGCCCTTGGAAAATAGTTCGGATCGATATCTTCGATAAATAAATTGATATCGTACTCAGCTTTTTGAAGCTCAACAGATTGTCTAAGCGTCGCAAGGCGATATAGGTTCTCAAGATAAATTTTCAGGTTGCCATCATATTTAGGACTTGAGATTGAAACGGTATGTCCCGACTGGGAAGCCAATTCGCTAACAATTTGAGTGCACTTCGCCAAACCAAAATTAGATTCTCGGCAAACAATATTGACTTTTGCCATGACTCGTGGGGATATAGTTGCGTCCATGGTTTGGAAGCCATGGACAGTGAATTTCTAAACAAAAAGGCAAAAGCTACGGGTTAAGAAAGCGATAATGAGGCCCATTTAACGGGCCTCATTATCAAGCTGCTGGCGAATCAACTAGGCAAAGATAGAGGTATCAAGTCCGATAACGCCCTGCACCTTGCCAAGCAACGCATCACCTTGGTTGGATACGAGGGTATCTCCATTAAGCTCGGACAACTTGACTTCACTCGGCGTTAGGCTACCTAGGCTGATTGCATCGATACCCACCTCAAAATCGGTGATTGTATCGACCCCTTCACCAGCAAAGACAAATTCATCAGCTCCACCGTTGCCGGTGTAGGTGTCATCGCCTAACCCACCGTCCAAGACGTTGGCATTAGCGTCTCCAACGAGGTCATCGTCTCCATCAGTGCTAGTGAGGCCAGACCCACCGCTTGTCGATAGTTCAACCCACTCTTCTGGCAGCAGATTAGCGATGATTTCAAAGCTACCGTTACCGTCTGGTGTGAGCACGTAAGCAATTCCCTGAGGATCAGGATAGATGCCGGTTCCAGCTTCAAAGAGATCATCGTGGCCAACGATGATCGTGTTGGTGCCGTCTTCGGGTACCTCAGTTAAGAAAGGCGTCACATTTGCCCGCATCTCTTCAATCTGTTCGTCGGTATAGTCCTCAAACGGCAGGAAGTTTAGGGCGGAGTCTTTCTGGTATTCACCAAAGGCAATTGCAGCTGTTTCAACGGCGCGGCCATAGTCGCTGGTAATCACATCGCCAAACGGAATTTCCGATAGGGCAAATCCTTCGCCAATGGCCAGAGACTGCTGCACCCCAAACTCACTGACGACCCGCTGCGTCGAGAAATTATTGACGTCAGCCGTCACCTGATCGGCAAAGTCTTTCTCTGTTTGAGCATGTCTGAAGTAAATGACGTGACCGCCATCTTGCAGTTCTTCTAAGAGAGCTGCCCCCTCTAAAAGGTCTACGAAGTCAGCGTTGGCTTGCTCACCAGGGTTGAGTTCACCTTCATATACCGGCGGTGGCGTAACAAGGTCAAAGCTATCGCCAGGGGTCCATCCTGAGCCAGTTGTGCCACCCGCCTCGATTTCGAGGGCTGGGCTCTCACCAATTGCATCGGCTCCAGAGAGTTCGACCCACTCTTCTGGCAGCAGGTTTGCCACGATTTCAAACCCACCGTTACCATCTGGGTCGAGAACATAGGCGATGCCCTGGGGGTCAGGATAAATGCCGGTTCCGGCTTCAAAGAGATCATCATGGCCAACGATGATCGTGTTGGTGCCGTCCTCGGGTGCCGCAGTCAAGAAAGGTGTCACGTTTGCCCGCATCTCTTCGATCTGTGCATCGGTGTAATCCTCGAACGGGAGGAAGTTCAGATCAGAATCTTTCTGATATTCACCAAAGGCGATCGCAGCCGTTTTAACCGAGCGACCGTAATCGCTAGTGATCACATCACCGAAAGGAATTTCTGATAAAGCAAATCCTTCGCCAATGGCCAGAGACTGTTGGATTCCGAATTCACTCAGGACTCTTTGGGTCGAGAAGTCATTGACATCCGCCGTTACCTGATCAGCAAAGTCTCTCTCCGTTTGAGCGTGTCTGAAGTAGATGACGTATCCCCCATCCTGCAGCTCAGATAAAAGATCTTCACCTTCTAACAGGTCTACAAAGTCAGCGTTGGCTTGCTCGCCAGAAGAAAGTTCACCTTCATACACTGGCGGTGGTGTGACAAGGTCGAAACTATCGCCAGGGGTCCACCCTGAACCAATTGAGCTATCTGTGTCAATCTCGTAGTTGAGAACAAAGTCGTTGAAGTCGGCATCAACCCAGTCTTCAAACAGTACATCGTCGCCTTCAGACTTGATCCGCTCGACGCCATCAGCATTAGCCTCTGTAAAGACAAAGCCTAAATCATCCAAGTCGAATGATTTGGCCTTGTCTAAATCACCCTTAATCACTAAGAAGGGCGCATAAAGGGCGCCGCCCTCAAACTCGCCGGTCACAACGGACTCGGTTAAGTTTGGCGTCCTGAGGTTAATGTCTTGCACCCGGGTATCGAGAGCCGCTTGGGCATAGCCAGCGTCGCCAGGGTTGATATCAGCCGTGCCGTCACCGTCAATATCAATCCCTCCGCTGGCATCGGCTATGGCGTAATAACCAATGGAGTTATTGAACTTGGCTTCACGATTAAGCGTGAAGGTCGTGAAGGTGGTCTGAACCGGACCGCCTATATTGCGCAAATCTAAGAACGCCCCGTTAACATCATCCCCACTGACATTGACATTGACAGTGGCTTCGTTACTGGTGCCCCCTTCATTGTCTTGAACCGTGTAGGTAAAGCTATCGAAACCCGAGAAGCCTGCATTTGGCGTGTACCCGACAGTGCCATCAGCATTCACGACAACGCTGCCGTTTTGGGGACCGGTGCCAATCGCTACGGTGGCGGGGTCAATGGTGCCATCGGTGTCGGTGTCACCAGCTACCACATTGATGGTGACGGGGACGCCTTCGTCGGTACTGGCACTGTCATTATCAGCAAATGGATCGTCGTTGACCGAGTTGACAGTGATATCAACGGTGGCTTCATTACTGGTGCCGCCCTCATTATCTTGAACGGTATAGGTAAAGCTATCGCTACCGTTGTAATCATCGTCGGGACTGTAATCGACGGTGCCATCATCGTTGACCGTTACCTCGCCGTTGCTTGGACCAGAGGTGATGTTGATGCTGGCGGGGTCGATGGTGCCATCGCTATCCGTGTCGCCATCGATGACATCAATGGTGACAGGGGTGTCTTCATCGGTAACGGCGCTGTCGTTATCGGCAACGGGCAAAACGTTATCGACTCCAGTCACATTGACATTGACAGTGGCTTCGTTACTGGTGCCCCCTTCATTGTCTTGAACGGTGTAGGTAAAGCTATCGGAACCCGAGAAGCCCGCATTTGGCGTGTACCCGACAGTGCCATCAGCATTCACGACAACGTTGCCATTTTGGGGGCCGGTGCCAATCGCTACGGTGGCAGGGTCGATGGTGCCATCGCTATCCGTGTCGCCATCGATGACATCAATGGTGACAGGGGTGTCTTCATCGGTAACGGCGCTGTCGTTATCGGCAACGGGCAAAACGTTATCGACTCCAGTCACATTGACATTGACAGTGGCTTCGTTACTGGTGCCCCCTTCATTGTCTTGAACGGTGTAGGTAAAGCTATCGGAACCCGAGAAGCCCGCATTTGGCGTGTACCCGACAGTGCCATCAGCATTCACGACAACGTTGCCATTTTGGGGGCCGGTGCCAATCGCTACGGTGGCAGGGTCGATGGTGCCATCGCTATCCGTGTCGCCATCGATGACATCAATGGTGACAGAGGTGTCCTCATTGGTGCTGGCGCTGTCATCATCGGCAAATGGGTCGTCATTGACCGGGTCGACGGTGACATTAACCGTTGCGATTTCACCATTGACGGTATACGTGAAGCTGTCCGTGCCAAAGAAGTCCGCATCTGGGGTGTAGGTCACGGTGTTATCCGCTTCGATAACCACCGTACCGTTGGCCGCATCACCGACGGCACCCACCGTTAGAGGACTGTCAGGATCCGAGTCGTTAGCCAGAACGTCGATGTTGACGGAAGCATCCTCATCAACTGTGGCAGTATCGTAAACGGCAGTGGATGGCGTATCACCATTAGTCAAGTTGATATCGACCGTTGCAGTCACACCATTGACGGTATAAGTGAAGCTGTCAGGACCGTTGAAACCTAGTTCAGGGGTATAGGTCACGGTGTTATCCGCTTCAATAACCACCGTACCGTTGGCCGCATCACCGACGGCATCAAGGGTCAGCGGGCTATCGATATCAGAGTCATTTGTCAGGACATTGATGTTGACAGCGGTGTCTTCTGGGGTGCTTGCCGAGTCATCAACTGCTACTGCCGGGTCATCAACTGGGTCGACAGTGATATCAACGGTGGCTTCATTACTGGTGCCCCCATCATTGTCTTGAACGGTGTAGGTAAAGCTATCGCTACCGTTGTAATCATCGTCGGGACTGTAATCGACGGTGCCATCATTGTTGACCGTTACCTCACCGTTGGTTGGACCAGAGGTGATGTTGATACTGGCGGGGTCGATGGTGCCATCGCTATCCGTGTCGCCATCGACGACATCAATGGTGACAGGGGTGTCTTCATCGGTAACGGCGCTGTCATCATCAGCGACCGGGAGAACATTAGGTAGAGGCTCATCGAGAATAGTGATATCGACAGAGCTATTGTTCGGGTCAACTTCGTAAAGCAGACCGTCTATTAATTCGAAGGTGATGTTTTCGGTGCCTTCAAACACATCATCCTCAAAGACGGCAACGCTAACCGTCGCGGTCGGTTCATTAATCTGGAAGATGAGTGCCCCTGCAATTTCGTCAGTGCCGATGACAACGCCCCCTGTTGTCACCACCCCTTCAGGATCGCCTTCCTGGGGCTCCCGGGGGTTGCTGGCGTTGACATCAAACTCAGCGATCGCCCTGGGCGGCCCCTGAAGCTGCACCACGACACCCTCTGGGGGAATGTCACCATCCACATTGAAGGTGACGTTAAGTACGGTTTGCTCTGATTCGATCAGTGTCGTTGGCGTCGCGGTCACGCCCACCACTGGCCCCACATCCCCAGGAGCGCCATCGGTCACTACAAAGGTGCCTGAGTTCTGGTTGGGGTCTACCTGATAGCCTTCTCCAGCCACCAAGTTGTAAGTAAAGGTTTGGTCCGGCTCTTCCATGATGTCAGCCAGAACCGGAATGGTAATGCTGGCATTTTCTTCGGTGATGGTAAAGCTAAAGTTGGTTAAGAAGCCGTCGCCCGCCGCTGCTTCATCAGAGGCCAGGTCATCAGGATCACCATCTTCAAGGGAGAATTCATCTAAGTCACCGCCGACGACAAAACCGTTGTCTGGGTTCGTAAAGCCACGGTCAAAGAAGTAGAAGAGGTCGCCCGTATCGTTATTGAAGCGGGTTTGGGCCACCGTAAACTGCTGCAGAATGCGAGCCGCGTCCCCTTCTAGGTTGACGGTGATGCCTTCAGGAGGAATGTCACCATCGACGCTAAAGTTCATCACCAGAGCGGTGCCGTCGGTTTCGCTGATGATGGCAGGGGTGGTGCTAAAGCTGACTACCGGGTCGCCAGATATGATGCCAAGGTCACTGAGGTCATCAGCAAAAATAACCGTGGTTTCACTGGCCGCAGGGTCAATGGTGTAATCACTCACGTCCTGAATATCTAGAGCATCTTCAGGGGGAATTTGGTCAGCGGTTTTTAGGCTGAACACCGCATCCACTCTGCCATCAAAGGTGTCGGGCAAAACGGGAGAAGGCTCTTCATTATCGAAGACTGGAATGCTGAAGGAAGCTGATGTGGCCCCCTCAGTGATGGTTAAAACTAAACCACTGTTGTCAAAATCAGTCCCAAAGCTAGACAGGTCAATGTTTTGGACTGGAGGATTGGGGCCAAATAAGGACGCAAAAAAGGTTGGCAAATCTAGGCGATTAACGATTTGCTCTACCTCGCTATCAATAAAGACGCGCAAGCCACCCGCTGGGGCAGGGATATCGAGGTCAAATTGAACCGTCAGAATGTTGTCTAGTTCTTCTACCAGGGCGTTTTCATCGCCACTGTAGTCGGTGCTGGATGTAATCCCAATCTGAGGCGGAGTAGGCGAATCGCCGTTGATGGTGATATCGACCGTCGCCGTGTCTTCATTAAAGACCCCTTCACTGGTCTGATTGCCGTCAGTAACCGTGTAAGCAAAGCTATCGGAACCGGTTTCGCCATCGTTGAGGTCATCAAAGGCACCGTTGGGGTCGTAGCTGTAGCTGCCGTCGGCATTCACCGTCAGCAGTGCTCCAGAAGCCAGGGTGATCTGCTGGCCGACATCCGCTGATTCACCATTGACTGCGCTGACCTCTAGCGTCTCACCCGAATCGGGGTCACTGTCGTTGTCAAGCACGTTGTCGTTCAGCACCTGATCTTCAGCGGTGCTGCCAGTGTCGTCGGTAGCTTCAGGAGCATTCAGTTGACCGCGCGTGTCTAAAATTGTCCAGGTAAAGGAGCCGGTGCTGTCAAAGTTGTAATCACCGATCGCCCCTGCTGGAACCCCTGCATCTAGCGCAACCTGGGGATCTACCGTCCAGGTTTGAACATCGAAGCCAATGTCGTCATTAACGGTTGCACCGGGGTCTGTGGAAGGAAGATCATCGTCATCAAATATCGGGAAGGTGGCCCTTGCGGTCGTCTCGCCTGCAGCCACCTTAAGAACAATGCCTTCATTGTTAGGAAAACCAATGACAGGCGTTAGATTCTCAAGAACAGTCTGGAGAGAAAAAACTTCAAAATCAGCTAACCCCCTAAAGGCAGTGGTGCCTAGGCTGACGTTAAGGCCACCGGCTGGAGCCGGTTGATCTAGGCTAAATTCAATGTTGGCTAGGGTTCCCTCGTCTTCGACGATGAGAGTGGGGCTACCGACGATGCTGACAGTGGGCACAGGCGTCGGCACCTCGCTGGGATCGTCATAGATGGTAACGGTGGGGCTACCAACGGTGTTGATCGTTGTATCTGGCGAAACTGCGGCAAGACTCCAGGTGACAGGTTGGGGGCTGTCGTCAATGAAGTCGTTAAAAATCGGCAGAGAAATACTCGCTTTACCAGGGTTAGCTGGATTTTCGACAATGTAAATTTCAAGGTCAGAAAAGTCTTGCCCCTGAGAAACGTCTTTAATGCCAGGAAAGGGAACGTTGAAAAACTCAGAGGATAGCCCTTCGCTGCTAATAGAGAACAGGTTCCACTGGTTAATGGCCTGGGGAACGTCCGAGGTCAGCAGAACCACGAGACCATCAGAGGGAATATCGCCCTCAATATCAAACTCGAAGCTAAACGGCGTATTCTCGCTCTCAATCACCGTGTCGGTGCTGAGGCTGAAATTAACGGTGGCGGCAAAATGACCAGAGTAAGTAACCTGCAACTGCGGTGAAAATGCTAGCGGAGCCTGTACATCACCCACATGCGCATCCAGATGCCAGCGGGTTTGACCCTCGACACGACCGACCTTTTCGGTGGCGGCGGCTAGATTAGCCCCAGTGAGCTGCTGCAGTTGCTGCAAAAAGAGTTGCCCCAGCGCCCCTTGAGCCACCTGACAACCGTAGAGCAAGAGATCCTGGCCCTGAAGCGCAGCGGCCCAGGTCTCTAGCTGGCTGGCGTAGTGATTGAGGGTTTCAACGCCCAAGCGAGTGTTACCCAACTGCACATAGCCTGGCCCCCCGTGGGAAACAATATGCAGACTGGAGACAGAACCATGGATCTGCAGCGCCTGGGTGATTTGCTCGATCCCATCTCGGCTGGGGTCTAAAACCAGCGCCTTCGCATGGGACAAATCTGCCAACAGCAGAGACAGGTCGTCAACGCTGCTATCTAGGACAACCAAGGTCTGACGGGAAGCGACCTGAGTTGAGGAGGGTGCAGTTAAAAGCATTGTTCAGAAGGGATCCTTAACTCTAAATTGAGGACTTAAATTTCTGGGCGGATTGGTGCCCAAGTGACGCTCAGGTGGACATGGGGCAAGCGCCCCCAGGGACATCAATCACGAAGAATTAACAGAGACGGTAACCATCGGCAAAAATTTAGGCAGGGCAGTACAGCAGCAGTACTCAGACAATCTGCGAACCACAGTTGCCCCTGCCACAAACAAAACGGTTTCAGCTATCGAAGAAAAATGCTTCGCAACAGCGCTTAGACAAACACCCCGCAAAAGTTCAAAACCAGCAAGCTAAGCAGCTAAATCACCTCACTTGCCTGAAGTGAAGTACGCAATGTCCCGAGATTTGCCTGGACACGATCACAGTTGATTGAGCCGTACTTTAATCACTAGGCGTTGAACCAACCCTTATTAATTTTCAAGTTCAACAAGAAGGCGTTTAAAAGCCTTTGTTGACTTTTAAACTCAATAAGAATACGAAAAATACTATCAAAGCTGCTAGGCATTGAAAAGCAATGTTTTATGAAGAGTCTATGAAGCGCTGCGTATAAGCACGGGGTATTCACGGTTTCTAAACCACAGTTTTAGTAGTGTTTTTAACCAATTAATGTCTATTAGACCGACGTAAATCCACTGCTGCTAAAGACCTTGGTGATTCCCGAAGGTTGCCCTCAGTATTTTCTGATGGCGAAAAATTAATCAGTCATTTTTTATTTTTGCAGCGTATTGATATCAATTCCTAATAGAGCCGGTATTGTGCCTTGGAAGCGGAAACTGACTGCTGCGCTGAATGCTTCTAGCCGCTTAGGGCGTGTGGGCAATCAACGGCGAAACCCTCATTGGGTAGGCATGAGCACGCCCGTTCTGAAAAGTTAAACTAGGGGCTGTAACCGCCTTGCGGCAAGGAATCTAGCTTTAATTGTCCACAGCCGCCTAGGAATGCGATTCGCTGTGATCGGGCAGTGCTGTTTCAACGCTACGCAGGGGTTGAAAGCTATAGCCCAATAGACCCACCAAAGTCATGAGGGTGGCCATTAGGCTGTAAAGCAGGGCAATACCCGCCCCAGGTCCAGTTCCCAGCCAAGGACCCAGTAAAGGGGCTAGCCTGCCCTCTGGTGCCATTGCAGGTTCAAATACCCGATCGGCCAAGGGCCCTGCTAGTAATGGGGCGATCGCGCCAATCACAAGCCCCACCATTTGATCGGCGGCCAACACTCGCCCCTGCAGAGCTGGGGGGACCTTGGCATACCAGATGGCGTTACTGGCGCTGTAGTAAAGCGGCGTTAGCAGTGTGGCGGTAAAGTGGGCTGGAGCCCACACCCAGGGAGCCTGCCCCCAGCCCAGCAACAGCTTGAAAAAACCCGTGCCCGCAAACCCCAGCAACATACCGTGAATGCGGCGCTTAAAGCCGCCGTGCCAGCTCAGCAGCAACGCCCCCACCACGCCACCAACCCCAGCTGCAGTGGTCACCAAGCCCAGGACTTGGGCGTCGCCGCCCGATCTCGCCAAAATCATTGGGCTATAAAGGGCTCTGCCCATATCGCTGGGTAAGGCAAACAGAGAAAAGGCAATGACCATTGCCGTTAGCCCTGGCCGCTGCAAAATATAGCGAAATCCAAAGGTGAGATTGCCCCGGCTAAATGCGGTCTGGGAGCTTTGCCTCAGGGGAGAGGGAATGGGGGTGGCCAGCAGCGTGCCCATGGCCACCCAAAAAGTAATCAGGTCAATGCCGATAATGCCCGACAGCCCGATTAATGGGTAAAGACTACCGGCCAGCAACGGCGAAAAAATTGCGCCGCTGTAGTTGACCGCTGAGACCATACTCTCGGCGCGAGTATAGTCACGCTTGGGAACCAGCAGCGCAATTGAAGTGGAATAGGCTAAATTCTGAATCTGGCCAAAGCAGCCGTACAGGGCAACGGCGCTGTACAAGTGCCAGATTTGCAGGCGATCGCTCCCATACAGAAATCCAATGGCCAGGGTGCAGGCCATCGCCACCCCATCTCCCAAAACCATCAAATGCTTGCGGGGAAAGCGATCGACAACGATGCCCGCCAGGGGCGTAATCGCAATGCGCGGCAGTTGAGAAAAAAACGCCACCAAGGTCAGGCTAGTGGCCGTACCGGTGATATCCCAAGCCCAAAGCATCAGGGCAAACACCGTCATATAGCTACCGATGGTGGAAGCTAACTGCCCGACCCAGAGTCGAATAAAGCGGTCCACGGCTTAAAAGGTCCAGGAAAGACTGCCCGTAACGGTCAAGGGCTGCCCTGGAATCACGCGAACCTGATTCCGCGCCCCCTCGAAATAGCGCACGTCAAACAGGTTTTGCACATTGAGCTGGGCTCTAAAGTCACCCCTTTGATAGAACAGGGCTGCATCGGTGCGGGTATAGCCAGGTATCTCGAAAGGGCTGATTGTCCGAATGGTGGGATTGCTTAAGCTGCCGTTGCGATCGCCCACAAAATAAACCCCCAGCCCCAGCCCCAGCCCCTCTAGAGCCCCACTTTGGAACTGATAGCTGGTCCATAGGCTAGCGGCATGGTCAGGGGCATTCACAAGGCGCACCCCCGTTTCAAACACTTCGTCTTGGGTGACGCGGGCATCGGTATAGGCATAGCTGGCAATAATGTCCCAGCCGGGCAAAATTTCGCCTACCAGGTCAAATTCAATGCCGCGACTGTTTTGCTCCCCCACCTGAATCTGGTAACCATTATTGGCCGGATCCTGCTCTAACACATTGCTGCGGGTCAAATCGTAGTAGGCCAAAGTAGCCAGAAGGCGATTGTCCAGTAGGCTGGCCTTAATCCCCACCTCAAATTGGCGACCAAACTCGGGCAAGAGCACGTCTCCACTGATGTTCTGACCAATGGTGGGCTGAAAAGATTCGGCATAGCTGGCATAAAGGGACAGGTCGTCACCGGGCCTAAACACCAGGCCCGCCCTAGGGCTAAACACCGTGTCGTAAGTCTCAATCGGATCAGGGTTGGCGATACTAGCCCGGTCTTGAAAGAACTGCTCCGCCATATCGAAGCGGCCCCCTAACACCAGCAAAATGCTATCCGACAGGTTAATTTGGGTTTGACCATAAAGACCCAGAGTCTGGGTTCGGGTAAAGCTATCGAGGGAAGGATTTGCTGCTCCAAAGATAAAAAAGCTCTGGGGGTTGTAGTTGCGTTGAAAAACGTCAAACGGAGCGGCACCAAAGGGAACCTGGAGGGTGAGTATATCCTCCTCGATTTCATAGGACCATTCTGCCCCCAGCAGCAGGGTTTGCTCTAGGCCAAAAAGGTCAAAATTGCCGATAAAGTTGGCATTGGCGGTGTAGCCTTCGCGACGGCTAGGGTTCTCTAAATAAACCCGCCGCAGCAAATTAAAGTTGAACGGTACGACAGTAACGTAATCAACTCCAGCCGTAAGATTAGAGACAAAGGTTTTTTGAAAAGAGTAGAGAAACTGATTTTCAAACTGCCAGTTGTCGCTAAAGCGGTGGCTGAACTGATAGCCGACCCGATTTAAAATCGTCTCGTCTTCACTAATGCTGGGTTCGCCAACGTTGGTACGTAGATCAAGGGTCCCGGCAGTAGCTAAGCTCTCTGGGGCGATGGGAATGCCTAACGCCAGGATTTGATCGACATAGCTATTGTTCTCTAGGCCGATGGCGGGCACGGCCGGTAGCCCTGGGCCAGAGCCGCGAATGCGGGTTCGAGAATGCTCAAAATCGACCACTAGGCTGGTGCGTTCCGTATTGATGAACTGCAGCGTCGGTGCAATGAAAAAGAAGTCTGTTTCAGCAAAGTCTTGAAAGCTGCCGCCCTCTTCGTAGACCAGGTTGAGCCGATAGGCCAAGTCATTAGTGTCGTCCATCGGTCCCGTAAAGTCGGCCTGGGTGCGAATCAAGGCATCACTGCCAAAGGTGAACTCTACTTCATAGCGGGGCTCATAGAGGGGGCGCTCGGTGACCAGGTTGATCACGCCTCCTAAGTCTCCAGAGCCGAACAATACGGAGGAGGGGCCTTTTAAGATCTCTACCCGTTCGATGTTGTTAATGGTGGCCCCAAATCGGAGGGTGTCGTCCCGCAGGCCATTGCGCAGAATGTTGGTGGATTCAAAGCCGCGAATAATTGGAAAGCTACCGCGGCCTCCAGAGCCTAAACGACCGGTTGAGACCCCGCTGACGTTACGGAGGGCGGTGCCTACACTGACACCCCCTTGATCTTCGACCACCTCCTGAGAAACCGATTGGATGCTTTGAGGCGTATCGAGTAAATCTGCCCCGGTGCGGGTTCCGGTTTGCAATGGCGCGTAGCGGGGCGGGGGCTTAGCGACCACGATCAGCTGTAGATTGGCGGGGGTAGACTCAATTGGCTCAGGTCCTTCTGCCAGCGTATCCGCCGGAAAGACATCCAGGGCGAGACCATTATCAGCGGCAGATTGGAAAACCTCAGGCAAGTCGGTGGTACCCATCAGGGTTAACCGGACCGTGGTGTCGTCGAACTGTTCGACGGTGATTTCGGTGACTGGCCCGCTACTGTAGCGGCGCTGAAAGGGCAGCACCGTCGGCAATGCCAACTGAGCAGCAGGAATATCAATCACCAGAGCATCGGGCGTTCGAGTTTGAAACACCTCTAGCCGGTCTGCATCAGCAGTCTCCAGCAAAAGCTGGAGACTATCGCCAATGGGAACGACGATAACGTCAGTGATCTTAATAAGCTGTCCATAGCTGGGGGGGGCAACCAGTAAAGGAAGGCTGCCCGCGATCGCCCAGCCAACCATTCGACCTAGAGCATTCATGCAGTTCTGATTCAGAAGTAACTGGCAGTGCACCACCGAGGCATCTTAGGTTTATTGAGAATAAAAATCAATAGAACCGGTGAGCCTAGAGAAATCGGTTAGGCGGTGCATTCATTCATTCCGCTGCAGGAGCAGTCGGAACAGTCGGAACAGGCTGGGCCGCGATGCCGGGCACAGCTTGGGGGGTAGAGGGTTTGGGGGGGACCCGCGTAGGCTGGGGGGGGCGGGCCACATCTGGTTCTGAGGCGTCTGACTCTGGGTTGGTAACCGCAGTTGGTGTAACGGCTGGCTCAGGAGCAGGCGCGCTAGTTGCGATATCAACTGGAGCCGAGGTTGCCACCGCAGGTTCTGAATCACCCTGAGCGACCGCATCACCCTGAACGACCGAATCACCCTGAGCGACCGCAGGCGGCGCAGCGCTTTGTTGCACCGGTAACTCGACAGATTCCCGCGTTCCTGTGGACTGAACGGTCTCATACTGTTCAGACCCTTCGATTACAAAGGCAATATTGACCAAAATTCGACCCCCAATGCCGTAGGGATCTTGAAAACGCCAGTTTTCTTGGGCTTCTTGTAGAGCCGCCTCATCTAGGGCTGAATTGCCGCTGGAGGAGGCAATGGCGGCACTAATCACATTGCCGCTGCCGTCAAAAACAGCGCTAATTACGGGTAACCCCTCCCGAGATCGTCGACTTTGAGATTCAGGGTAATCTGGCAGGGTGCAGGGGTCGCAGGAAACGACGCGGGCACCGCGCTGGTCGGCCTCCTGGCGACGGGCAATGGTGGGTACTGTTTGACGAGGAATCGTGCTGACATTCGGTGGACGCAGCGGCCCCTGGAAATCACTGGGACTGCCATCGCCAGAGACAGTGCCCACTGTGGTGCTATCGCCAGCGGCCCCCGCACCGTCTGGCACGCCGCGATCGCTAGCAATCGCAGCCTGGGTGGGCACCGTATCGACCGTGTTTGTCGTCGGTTGGGGAACCACGGACTCATCTGTTGGTAATGGTGGCGCAGAGTCCTGA
>ERZ1740060.196-NODE-196-length-47111-cov-24.877210_pt1 | contig 47111 bp, 40 predicted proteins | sample MGYA00581743_ERZ1740060 | MGnify/ENA primary metagenome ERZ1740060 (study PRJEB43018, sample SAMN04849235) | marine metagenome | isolation source: floating plastic debris | place: Pacific Ocean | collected 2008-08-27 | study: EMG produced TPA metagenomics... | reverse complement strand
GTCGATGCGTCTGATATGAATCATCCTATCGGTTCAATTTCCGATAAGGTCTACTAAAGGACAAGTGCTTGACCGAGTTCCGCGACAAAATTTGCGGGAATTTTAATGCATTTTTTTTACCCACTCGCGGCGGTTAGTTCAACGTCCAGCCATTTGGTGCAAGTCACTCAATACCTGAAAATCCCCTGGCGATCGACCATGATCGAGGCTTGGGTGGCGTTGGATTTTCTCCAAAACGAATCTTTAATGTGTCACCTGGAGGTGGATAGCGATAGCAGTCGCCAGTCCGGTTAGGACGAGACTGCGGAGCCACTTTGCGGATGCGCGAAGGATTTCAGCGACGGTGACCATGGGACTGTCTCGCAATCTTTGCACTTGCTGGCGATCGCCCGTCAGGTTGAGGGGGCCAGGGCATCCACGGATACGCCTTCCAGGGCTTCATCGGCTTGGTCGTAGAGCGCTTGCAGCTGATCAATGGTCTCTGTTTCGGGTGACCAGTAGCCGCGACCGTGAGCTTCGAGCATTCTGCCGACGATGTTGCGCCAGGCTTCGGGGTTAGCTTGGCGCAGCCTGGCCGCCATCTGTGCATCGAAGGCATAGGTTTCAGCGGCTTGGTCATAGACCCAATCATCTTGGAAGTTGGTCGTCCCGGCCCAGCCCACCATGGCCGTCAGCCGTTGCGAAATTTCGTAAGCGCCGCCCGAGCCCTGATCGGCCATTGCCTCCGCCCACTTCGGATTCAGCAGCTTGGTGCGATATTCTATCCGCAGCAAATCTTCGAGCGGGCGGGGCGTGGTATCGGGCGAGAAGCTTTCGACAAAGCTGGCCGTGACGCGTTGCCCCTGGCGCTGTTCAGCCGCTTGCTTGAGAGCACCCGTGTTGGCGTAATACTCCTGAATGTCGGTAAGGCCATATTCCACCGAGTCGATTTGCTGCACGATGCGCCCGGTGGTGGTCAGCAGCGTATCGAGAATTTCAGGACGGGCCTGCCCCTTGTCACCGCGACCATAGCTAAAGGCATTGCGATCGCGCCAGGTGTTGCCCAGTTCTTCGCTCGATTCCCAATTGCTATCGACCACGCGATCGTTCACCAAGGAACCGTAGTCTCCTGCTGGGTTAGAAAACAGTCGCGCAGTGGGATTTTCCACGCCTTCAGCCTGCAGGGCCAGCACATGCTTACGAATGAAGTTCTGCTCAATGGGCTCATTGGCGGCGGCAGCACGGCAAAAGAGATCGTCCAGCAGTTCCAAGATGTTGACAAAGCTATCGCGGAAGATGCCCGACAGGTTGCCCAGCACGTCGATACGGGGATGCCCGAGCTGCTCCAGCGGGATCAGGTCATAGCGCACAATGCGCCCCGTTCCTTCTTTGACTGGGGCCGCCCCCACCAGCTCTAGCAGCGTGCCGATGGACTCGCCCTTGGTTTTAATCGCGTCTAGCCCCCACAGCATGACGGCAATAGTTTCCGGAAAGGTGCCGTGCTCGTCACAATGCTGAGCAATCAGCTGTCGGGCCACCTGACGGCCCCGCTCATAGGCCGCTGAAGAAGGCATGCGGTAAGGGTCGAGGGCGTGAATATTGCGGCCCGTCGGCAGCACGCCGGGGCCATCGCGCAGCAGGTCGCCCCCTGGCGCGGGAGGAATATATTCCCCATTCAGGCCCCGCAGCAAATTGGTCAGTTCGTCGGTGGTTTGGGCCAGGCGATCGCAGATCTCTAGGGCTTCGGCAATTTTTTGGCGGGCAGTCTCGCGCTGGGGCACATCGGCGGCGTGGCGATAGTGGTGCAGCAGCAACTCATCGATCAGCTGCGGCCACTCAGCGCGCGGAGGCACGGGGGAGTGGGGGGAGCGATCGGGGCGATCGCCCGCCGGGTCGAACTGACTCAATGCGGCCAACACGTCTGGCTTGAGCGTCTCGCCAAAGTACGCCTCTAGATAACTGTGGAGTGCTGCCGCCGTCGGAGCCTGCCCCAGCACATGCAGCCCCGACGAAAACAGGCGATTTTCGAGTACCTGCAGATATTCGTAGAGCGTGGTGAAGTAGGCCAGCAGAAGCTCTTTACTAAACAGGCGGGCCGTTTCTAGCGTGAAGTCGAGGCCCAGTTCACGAGCCGCGGCAAAAGGACAGTCGGCGGCCAGACCGGTATCGGTGATTTTTTTGCAAATCGCCTCGCGCAACCCTTCGTTTTTCACCGGCTCTTCGCGGTATTCGGCAATCAGTTCCCGCAGGGTGACCAAATCTTTGTAGAGGCCGGCCCGACCGTAGGGGGGCACGTTATGCGACACCAGCACGCCATAGCCCCGCCGCTTCGCCAAAATCGATTCTGACGGATTGTTCGCGGCGTAAACATAGAGGTGCGGCAGATGGCCCAGCAAAATATCCGGCCAAGAATAACCGGTATTGCCCAAGGGTGAACCGGGCAGCCATTCAGCTGTGCCATGCATGCCAAAATGCACCACCGCATCGGCTTGAAAGTCTTTTTGCAGCCATTGGTAAAAGGCGGCGTATTGCGGATGGGGTGTGAGGTCGCGCTCAAACATCAGCCGCATCGGGTCACCCGCCAGGCCCAACGGCGGCTGCACCCCAATCCACACATTGCCCAGCTGGATGCCCCCGAGAGCAAAGTCTTCGTCGTAGGTTTTGAGGCCCGTGCGGGTCAGCTCGCCCCACTGCTGAACGACGCGGGTGGTGAGCAGATAGCCCAGCCACTTTTCTAGCTGCCGCACGTTGACGGTGGTGGGCGATTCCGATCCTGGGGAGATGGGCACTCCCTGGGCGCTAGCAGACAAGCGAGGATCGGCCTCATCTGCCGCTTTGACCCAGTCGATTAGCGTTTCGCCCGCGTCGGGCAGCTCACCCAGGTGGTACCCTTCGGCCTGCAGCCTTTGCAGTAGCTGCAGCAAGGACTGAGGCACATTCAACAAAGCGGCGGTACCCGTCGCCCCGTACCCCGGTGGAAAGCCGTAGAGAATGATCGCCAGCTTGCGCTCCGCCACGGGCGTCTGCCGCAGTGAGACCCAGCTTTTGACGCGGCCAATCAACCGCTGCACCCGCTCCGGCACCAGATAGATGTCTTCGCCCACTAGCCCGCCAAGGGGCACCGGATCGATCGCCCCATCTAGCTCAGGCAGGGCATAAAGCACCACACTTTGCAGCCCGCCGACCCCCTGACGCGTCCAGGAATGAATGTCTTGAATCAGCAGGGGCGCTGACACGAAATACGGCACATTTTTCGCCGTCAAAATGCGGACTGCCACTGCCGTTTGCCGTCCGGCTTCCATCGAGCCCGCTGGCCCCCCCACTAGGGGAAAGCCAATGGTGGAGACGATCGCATCTACCCGCACCGCCTGATCTGACAGGGAGGGCGTTTGAATATTGCCGAGCGATCGCTGGGTCTGTTCATCATCGGTCGTCAGCCAGTCGCGCACCACCACATGCCCCTCCACCCCGTTGATAAAAACGGGTAGTGGCACTAGGCCCGCCGCTTCAAAGGCTCGAATCAACTGAGGAATGTACGGCTGTTGGGTGATGACGTGCTTGCGATAGAGCAGTAGCGCAACAATGGGAGACGATGGGAGCGAGGATGTCGTGGTGAGGGGGAGCGGGAGAGCGGGGGAGCGTAATGAATGCGGGGATGTGGCAGTTTTTGCGAAAACCTTCTGGCTCCCTAGCCCCTCTGCCCCCTGGCTTTTTTCTCCATACCAGGCCAAATAATCCCTGGGCGACTCAAAATAGCCGTCGTAGTCAGGGTGCAGCAGCCCCATATTGGGCGCAGTCACGGCAGCGGGAATGTCACCCCCGGCCAGCCCCAGATACTTTTCGCCGAGGAACCAGAACATCGCCGCCACATTGTCGGTGCCGCCGGCGTTCCAATAGCCGTAGATGATCAGCCAGTTCCGCAAATCCTGCACCTTGCCGACGGGAATATATTTGAGCAGCTTCGGGCCGACTTTCAAAAAGCTCAAATACCCCGCCAGCTTGTCTTCTTCGCGACTGTTGCCAAACTTGCTGAGGATAAATTTCACCGGCTTGGGCATGCCCTTGGGCTGGTCACCGATCGCAAACTTCCCCAACTGGGTCAGCGACATCAGTTCCAGCGCCGACTCAAAGACCAAGCGAACGGGAATGGCCTGCACCCGCTCGCGCAGCCATAGCACCTGGTCATAGTCAAAGATCAGGCTGGCGAAAAAGACATCCGCGCCGTCGAGGGATTGGGCGATCGCGGCGGGCTGTTGCGCGATATCGCGATCGCTAAAAACGTGAATCTCTAGGTCAGGGCAGCGCTGAACGGCTTGCTTTGCCGCCTGCCGATAGAGCCCCGCATTAAAGGTTTCAAAACCGGCAATCAACACAAGCTTCGGCATCTGGGAACCTCTGAACCCTGTTTCTATCTTAAGGGGGCGCTCCTCTGACGACAGGCATCAACAAAATTGCGGCCATCCACCGCCTGAGCCGCTGGATGGCAAGAGTCGTAGTCTGGTCTCAGAGAATAGGTTTCATGGATTCGTATTGAGGGAGTGGCTCAGCCATCGCGTCCTCGCTCGTCGGGATTTGGCAATGCCAGATCCCGACCCAAAATTGTCTGTCCTGGGGCTATTCCCGCAGCTCAGCAACGCGGCCTCACGGTGCCCTTAAAGGTGCTGCAGTTTAAGGGCACCGTGAGCACAATCAGTGCAATCGCACCCTTACATCATTCAAAACTGGACTCCGAGGGCACGATGGTCAGCTCTAACCGTTGTCCTCGTCGCAGCAGAGTCAGGAGCGATCGCACGCCAATGTAATCGGCAGTCAACAGCCGATGCAGGTCATCAACCGCGCAAACAGGCTCCCCGTTAAAAGTCACAATAATGTCTCGTTCTCGTAGGGTCGCAGCCTGCGCCGGACTGCCCGTTTCTAACCCGGTCACCAGCACGCCAGTATCGACCGTGAGGTCATACTCTCGCACCAACCGCTGCGGCAGCGGCACCGTTTGTCCGGCAATGCCGATGCGGGCACGGCGCACTCGGCCCATTTGCATGAGGGGGCCGATGATCCGCTTGGCCGTGTTAATCGGCATGGCAAAGCAGATGCCCTGAGCCGGTTGAATAACCGCAGTGTTGACGCCCACTACCTGGCCCTGAGAGTTGACCAAAGGCCCACCCGAATTGCCGGGATTCAGAGCGGCATCGGTTTGAATGACGTTGTCAATGAGTCGTCCCGTTTTGGCCCGCAGCGATCGCCCCAAGGCACTCACCACCCCCGCCGTGACCGTACATTGAAAGCCCAGCGGATTGCCAATGGCGATGACCAACTGACCCGCCTTGAGAGCGGCTGAGTTGCCCAGTTCAACATGAGTGAAATTGCTGCCAGGGATGCGAATAATCGCCAAATCAGTATCGGGGTCGTCGCCAATCAGTTCAGCTCGATGGGGTTGCCCGTCTGACAGGGTGACCTCGATTACATCAGTGTTGTGCACCACATGGCTGTTGGTGAGAATGTAGCCATCGGGGGTGAACAGAAATCCCGAGCCGCTGCCGGAGACCTCTAAGGGGCGCTGCATATCGGCTCGCAGTCGCAGCCGCTTCACCTCGATATTGACAACGGCGGGACTAACGGTTTCGACCACGTGGGTCACCGCCCGCGAATAGGCATCTAGCAGCCCCTCATCGCGGCTGTCGTCAGCGTCATCGGCGGGTTGAGGGCTTGGGGATGAGTGAGGATCGGAAATGAATTGGGGGCGAATTCTCATGATTGTGCCGCGTGGAGGAAAGTACGGTGATCCTGCCGACTATGTTAGGGCGCTGCCCAGTGAGGATATCCGGTTATGCCTTGCTGCAAAAGCGGGGCGGCCTGCTCAACAAAGAGACCTTCACACGCCCAGTGCCCCCCAATCAACTGGCAGTCCGTCCGCAACTGGGCTGAAGCAGTTGCATCTGTTTTGCCCCTCAGCTCCAGGCGCGATCCATTCGTCATCCTTGGGCAAAATCCGACTCACCCAAGGCCCCAGACGAGACTTACGGGGAAACTCTCACCGCCGCCGGCACCTCTCTTTCAGCAAAAAGGGGGCAATGGAGGTGATGACTCCGTGCCCGGCAAGCTCCGCAGAAATATGCAGTCGCTGCAATTAACTGATGCAATAATCACATGCCCGTCGGGCAAATGTTCGTCGGCAACTTTCCGAGTTGTAGCCGGCATGAATAGATACAAAGAGTTTCTTTAACTAGAATTTGTTGTAGATTTCCCTTGAAGTTTGATCTGCCAAGTCATCGAATGTTTCTAAAGTGTGATGCTGCTGGAATAGCCTCAAGCGCCGATGTTGACACTCTTTTGGGAGGGGCTTTGAGCCAGCTCATCGAAGGGGATTTCCAAACCCGATGGGAAGCTGCCAAGCGGCTGACGGCTTTTGGCCCCGAGGCCATTGAGTGCTTGACTCCTCTGCTAGCCGATGCAGAACTCGATTGGGAGGCCCGGTGGTTTATTGCCCGCACCCTAGGAGAGTTTGACCACGAGGCGGCACTAGCAGCGTTGGTGCAGCTGCTGCAAGAAACTACTGAGCCAGAGTTAATTGAGATCGCCGCTGAGGGGTTGAGTCACTTTGGCAAACGTGGCGTTGACGCGCTGGTGCAGCTACTAGCAAAGCCCTCTCATCGTCTAACAGCGATACAAGCGCTGGCCAACGTCCGCGATCCGGCCATTTTTGAACCGCTATTGGCTCTCGCCGATGATCCTGACCCAACCATTAGAAGTTTGGTGATGCCGGCCTTAGCCAATTTCAAAGTGCCGCCGGTGGATGCGTTGCTCTTGGCGGCGGTGAAGGATACCCATGCCATGGTGCGACAGGAAGCCATCACCCATTTAGGATTGCGATCGCATTTGTTAGCGCAGCTCGATCTGGTGAGTGTCTTGATGCCTGGCTTATGGGATCTGTCTCCCCGCATCAACAAGGCCACGGCGATCGCTCTGGGCCGCTTGAATACCGAGACGTCGGTAACGAGCCTAGCCCAGGTATTGTCTTCGATACATACGCCAGAAAGCTTACAAATTGATGTCGTCAGAGCCCTGGGCTGGATTGAAAAACCCTCGGCCCTGCTAGCGTTGTTCTCAGCTCGCAACCAAACGTCTGTCGCTGTCCAAGTAGAAATCATTAATACGCTGTCGCGCTTTCGGGCACCGCAACTGCAGCAACGCGCTGGCGAATTGCTTTGCCATTGGCTCACAACTGACCTCGGGGCGGCAACGGGCTCCGCCGCGGTATACCAAGCGATCGCCCTGGCTTTGGGGCAGTTACACTACGCGCCCGCCCTATCGCTGCTGCTTGAGCTGCAGCAGGGGCCAAATGCTCACACCCGTTTGTATGCTGAGGCAGCCCTCAAGCAGCTAAAGGCTTAGGGCGCGTCATCAATTAAACTCGAAAGCCTTGTAGACTGGGCACTACCGCGCCCGCTCTGTAAACCTAGCTAGAGGCTGAACCGCTTTTAGCATCAGGACTCAGCCGCTAAATGATGACAGCCTCTAGGGCCATCGATTAACGGCCATAGTATTGAACCTGAGTTTGGGATCAGGGCATGAGGCACGCTGACCAGCCTTTTGAGGTGACAATCCCCTCTGGAGCAGGGTGCCAAAGGCAGGGTGGGTGTCGATCCTCGCGCTCAGAGTGATTCCACCCACTCCATTCGCCCCTCCCCAGAAGGAAAAGAAACGGGGTTTGGCTTAACCCGAACTGGCGTTATTGAATCCCCTCTGACCGAACGGCATCTGGCGGGTCAAATTTGGCTGTCTGGATAGCGATCACCGTCAGATTGATTGATTCAAGTCAATCGTTTTTTGTTTTTTGATTGATTGACTCGATATTTGCAGTAGACTTTTAGTGAAGCAGTCATCTACCGTTCAGGTGCGATTAGCGTTCCTAATGTCGGTAGGATGAATTCAACTAGCTATCTCGGTTGAATAGCTGTTCTGTTGATGCACACAGGAATCTAGACATGACCGCAGTCACCTCTAAGCCCACAACCCCGGCATTTTGCGAAGGGATTCAGCATTTTGCTGAGACGCTGTCCGATTTTGACCAGTATGGCAGTGCTCCGGCAATTGGCGAGGGGCAAACGGCGATCGCCGATCCCACGGATGCGACTGCGGTTTATCAAACCATGCTGGCAGCTGATGCGCTGCGATATTTGACGCTGCAGGTGACGGCGAGCAAGCAATCAGGTCACCCCGGCGGCTTTGCCAGCGTGGCTGATGGTATTGCCTCCCTGGTTATGCTGGGCTACAAGAACTTGATTACCGAAGTGGGCCACCATGCGCCCGGTTTTTACAGCACGGTCTTTTTAGATCGCTCTTTAGAAGCCATGGGCATCGAAACCGTGTCGCAAATGTGCGATCGCTTCCGCGAAACGCACGGCCTCCTCGGTCACCTGTCAGGACAAATTCCCGGTTTGCTCAATCCGGCTGGGCCGCTGGGGCAGGGGCAGCACTTTGCCATGGCCGGGGCGAAGCTGCATCCCGGCACCTTGTTTCCGGTCACCATTGGCGATGGGGGCCTGGGCGAGCCCTATATCATGAGTAGCTTTGGCCATTTCCACACCGCCTACCCCAACGTCACTAACTTCTTGCCAATCTTGGTGTGGAACGGCTATTCGCAAGAACACCACAGCATGGTGTCCACTCAATCAAACGAAACGATGCTGGCCTACTGGCGGGGCAACGGTTTTAAGGAAATTATTTTGGTCGATGCTAAGGCCTACGACGATGCTAATCAAGCCGGTGATTATGTCGATAGCACTGCCTTCTCACCCCAGCAGCGGTTCGCCTTTACCCAAGCCGTGTTAGAAGCTACTGATAGAGCCGCTAAGTCAGCGCTCGGCGGCACCCTCACCGTCCTCATCATCAAGCAGCTCAAAGGCGCCGGGGTGCATAAGCGGGGCGCTAAATCCCATAACCTGTATCCGGGCGACAGTTTAGAAAAAGACTACATTGTTGATGCGCTCCAAACTCGTGCCCTGCCTCCAGCAGCTTGGCACTTAGTGCGCACTAATTTTGAGCGATCGATGGGCGGCCCCAATTCCCAAATGGCCGTCACCGAATCGGTGCTGCCGGTACCCGAGTTGGGCTCTCTGCCCTTGAACGAATTTGCCCTTGGGGGCGACAAGCAGGTAGCGACCACCGCGATGGGCGTCCTCGTCGGCCACGTCGGGCTGCAGGATCCGCAGTTTGTGGTGACGAACGCGGATGGCAATGCGGCCTCTGGCATCAACAACATCAACCAGGCGCTCAAAATCATTCACCCCACCCGCGACGACGTCTATTTTCAAGGGCCGCAGGGTCAGGTTTATGAACCTCTGAGTGAAGATGCCTGCGCCGGGCTGGCAGCGGCGCAAGCACTATTTGGGGCGCGATCGCTCTGGTGCTCCTACGAGTCGTTTGCCATCAATGGCCTCCCCATCTGGCAAACGGTGACCCAGGCGATGGCTGAGCTGCGTCGACCCACCCCTTCGACCATCACCCTGTTTACCGCCGGGGCTTTAGAACAGGGCCGCAACGGCTGGACCCATCAACGGCCCGAAATTGAGAACTACTTTGCCGGCATGATGCGCAACGGCAATGTGTTCCCACTCTTCCCGGTCGATGCCAATAGCATTCAAGCCTGTTACGACTGGGCGGTGACCACCCAAAACAAGGGCATCACCATTACAGCCAGCAAGTCACCCTTGCCGATTCGCACGACGTTTGAGCAAACTCGTACCGCTTTGCAACAGGGTGCCGTGGTGCTGCACTCAGCCACCGGTAGCCAAACCGTGGTGTTCGCGGTGATTGGCGATATGACTTTGCTTCCCGCCTTCGCAGCGGCTGAACAGCTTGCCGCTGCAGGCATTGGTGTCCGCATCGTCTCGATTGTGAATCCCCGACGGCTCTATCGTCCCAGCGATGTTGCTTGGGAAAGTACCTCTCAAGCCGATGGTGAATTTCTCAGTGATGCTGACTTCGAGCAACTCTTTGGCGGTGATGCGCTAATTGGTGTGACGGGCGGCTCTTCGGCCATGTTGGAGCCCGTGATGCTCCGCAGCCTGGCCCCTCGCGACACCTTTGCTTGGAAACGGGGCGATACCGCTAGCAGCGCCGCCCAAGTGATGGCGCTCAACGGCATTACCGCTGACAACTTTGTGGCTCGAGCCAAAGCACTGTTGGGGTGATTTACCTGTTCTGCAGAATTTTCTAGGTGTCCCCATGCCCCTGCGGTCAGGGCGCTGCACTTGAATGATGTCCTCAGGACAGACAACTTTTGGCGAGGGTTTGGCAGTGCCAAACCCCAGCGATCAAGGAGGTTATCTAAAGCGACTCCCTAGTTGACACGCCTGCCTGACAGGAAAACATCTTGCTGGGCAATCTCTGGCTCGGCAGCATCTATGCCTGAAGCCTCCACGGCTGAGCGATCGCTGTACCAATCCTGATCGGTGTCGCGACGGCTCAGCTCTTTGGGTTGGAAAACTTAAAAATCGCTGCCGAAAAATCATCGATATACTGGACGCCAGAAGTCATCATCACTGACCTGGTCTGACTTGTATTGTTTGAGGCGATCGCGGTTGGATGGTTTTACACAAACAAACAGCCAAGATAGCCCAAGCCTCTCACAGTCACCACTCAGCGGTACTAAACCGGACCATGGCGACCGTTCGGCTGAGCAAAATCCTGCTGGGGAGTTTGGCAGTAATGCTAGGGGGCGGGTTCCAGCAGCGCGCGATCGCTGCGCCCACTCCGGCTTTAGCGCAATCGCCCTTAGCCTATACCTTTCCCCTGCGCAGAAACCGCCTGCCGGATTTACTGCAGGGATTACAGCAAGGCACAAACGCCTTCTTAGTCGAAGCGCAAAAGGGCGGCTTCGTTGCCCTCACGGGGGTGCAGCCCCGGCAACCGATCTGGCTGCTCGAAGGGGCCACCTATAGCATCGCTGAAGATAACAGCATTACCTTTACCCTGGCCGATGGCACTCTCGTACCGCCAATTTCGCGAGCGGGCTACGAGGCGGTTAAAAACACGCTGCCCGCCAACCAACGAGAAATCCTAGACGACAAATTTTTTTGGCATCTCCAGCGCAATCCCGCCATTCCGTTGATTGCTGCCGGTTTGGCAAAAGGGGAGTATCGCGAATTTATCAGCAATCAGGTGTTTGATACCGATGCTTACTATCTCAAGCCCTTTTTAGGACATCTATTTTGGGCTGCGCAAAAGGCCGATGTCCCGCTGCAGGCAGTGCTCCCCCTGCTCGAAACCCATCTGCTAACGCTGGAGTTTCCTTACCTCCGAGAAACCGACTTGGCCACTCGCTCGGGCGCTGTGCGCTCTTTTTATCGCTATGAGCAGGAGCTGACCAATAAGCAATATTTGCTGCGATCGCTCCTCGCGACGCCCGTTGAACCCTGGGCGCGACTCGAAGCCATTAAGCAGATTGAAGACTCTCAGGTCAAGCAAGACTATACCGATGCCGAATCCACCAGCACAACCATTGCCGTCGGACGACTCCCCTTGCCCACACCCACCGCAGCCGAAGATACCCCGGCCGTCCATGCCCTCAATATTGCCGAGGTCGCGCAGCAGGGCATTGACTTATTTCCCGATGATTTAGAACAGGCGGCGATTGAATATCGTCGCCGATATGAACACAAGCTGGCTCAAGAAGCGGCGCTAAAACTGCGATTGAGAGACTTTGCCGAGCGGCATCACGGCAAAATTCTCACCTCGATTAACCACTACTACAGTGAAGACTTTTGGCTCAATATTGGCCTCACCGCAGACCTCAGCCGGAAGTCAGTCAATCAGATGGATACGTCCCGCTTAGTCGGCATTTTCGCCACGCGGTTTGAGATGCTCAATCGCGCCTCAGCGGCCGAAAGTTATCCGGATGCAAGGGCGCACTTTATCCAGTTCTTTCAGCAAAATTCTCCCAATTTGTCAGAAACAGAACTGCTGACCGTGCTGCTGTGCGACCAGGTATTTAATCCGTGGTTTTGGCAATCCTTACAGCGACGTCAACCAGAGTTGGCGCTGGAAGTGAGGGCGTTGCAAAAGGATATCCAAGCTTTGGAAACCCAGTCTACGGAAGCAGCCGCTCAAGAAGCTGAAGTTTTTCGCTTGCTACAGCATCACGATTTAGACATCACGACAGAGGCGTTGTCGCTGTTGTCCGTCGCGATGGCGAAGCGACTCAGCGGCTTCGTCGATGCCACGTTTCAACCGGGCGATCGCCGCCATCCTGACTACCTGGACTTTACCCGTGCCCTGTATCCCTTTATTCGCGATATGCCTGACCTCAACATGATGTGGGGCAACGGGTCTGATATCAAACGGTTTGGCCTCGATAATTATGTCGTGCCAGATTTGATGGCGCTCACGGCAGCGGACTCACCCACGCTCGCCGCCATGGGGGCACTCTGGTACAAGATGGTCTCTAACAATGACCTTGATCGGTGGGACGTCAACAAATTTATGAAGCTGCTGAACACGGGCTACAATCTGTCATCTAACCATCCACCGACTAAACTTCCCGCTGAGCAAGTCGCGATGCTGCCCCTCGTTGACCGGTATCGCCCCGAACTCAAACGGGTAGCGGGGGCCGATGGTAGCAGTGCTCCGACGGTTTTGCACGGTCGTTTACGACTCGATTTTAGAATTGCTAACTGGCCCCGCGATCGCGATCCCAATCCTCCCCGCCTTAATCGGATAGATCCAGCCGCCCTGCAGCCAATCTTTCCCGACTTATCTCCAGAAGACATCAATAACCTGATCTGGAAGCTGTCAAATCACAGCGGCGAGATATCCCTTTCGATACCGCTGATCTTGCTCACTGATCCATTGTTTGTCGGCAACCAAAATGGCGCGATCGACCTGTTGTTTGAACTCGATGGCGAGCAAATGGTTTTTCCCGAGATCAGCCGTCATTTTGAGTCGATCTATTCGCCAGCTTATATGGCTCGCATTGCCCTACCCCAGGAACCAAGCCAAGCCGATATCGATGCCCTCAATCAAGTGATTCGCCAGACCCACGCCCTTTACGGCGGCTACACAGCCCAAGCGATGAGCCTCCCAGCGCCTCTACAGGCCCTACAGCGTGAATAAAGGCAGATTCACAGCACCTCTTAAAAGAGTGTTCGCTTACCTCAAAATGTGGGTGACGGCTAAGGCATATATTGATATTTGAGCAACAAGGGCCAGGTCATAGAGCAAACTTTTAACTGGTCGACCAGAGGCATTTTCTTCTTCCAGACCTCATCTAAACGCAGAGAGATTGTCCCTGTTTCGGCTCTATTATCATTGCCAAAAATACTATGGGTGGCTTCCAGCGCTACCGTTGAAGGCGATGAGAACGTTAGCGAGTTCGTGGGCATTTCGGCAAATTCCAAGATAGCCTTAGCACTTTCTTGAGGGTGATTGACGAAATCTTCGTAGCGCAGCTGATGATATTTGATGTTTGGATGCTTTCTTAGTGTCTCAGTGGCGATGTTTCGTAAATCCCATCCCAAAGCGCTATCTTTCAGCGTGTAGGAACCCAAACCATTTTTGCAGCGCTTTTCCCAAGAGTAGGTGCAGCCTCTAGCATCACGAATCAGATGCACCAGAAATACTTCTAGATTGGGTACTGAAGCCAGCGCATAAGCATATCCAGGATGTAGAGAATCATCGACGATCGCCTCTGCACCACAGACATTTTGAATGCTGCCATACAGCTTCTCTAAAACATGACGATAAGATTCAGAATTATGCAGAAAACGTTTAGCTTTATTAGATGAAACCAAAAACTTTAACAGCTCTGACGTTTTGGGTTCAGACTGACGGCGAAGCTGAACCATGGCGGGCAAATCAACCTGTTCAATACCGCCAAAAGCTTGATTCATGATGGCTTGCCAAACCTCACAATCATGAGTGGGTGTACCACAACCGCAGACACTTTTAGACTTAAACCCATCTGTCCAGATGGTTCGTAGCTCTCCCATGTGAGCAACGCCGTCGACTTGGCCCAAAATTCGAGCGAGTAGCGTACTGCCGCTTCTTCCCCAACCCGCAATGTAAATCACCTTCAAAGGATTATGATTCATAGGAAATTTGCCTGATGACTGAGTTTCAAAAAGGGTAGGCTTAATTTGTTAGAGACTAAAGCTTTTAGTGCAAGACGATCTGGAAAATAGGACTGCTTAATAATGGTCATCGAAAAAATCAGCTAGGAGCTAACTACAGTCAAAAGCAATCGAATACGGCTCTTGCGTTGAGTCCCCAATGAATATCTGACAGTTCACGAATTTTTCAACATTTATTCCAACTTCGGGTCAATCATCTAGTCACGGTGAACTGCGCTGTCAAATTATTAACAGAGAAAATCCCATGAATAAATTCCGCAATGATGGGGTTTTCTTCAATCACAATTAAGTGCCTCAGCTGACCAAGATGTCTCTAGTGTTCGACTTGTAAGGTTGGTGTCGGCAAGCACTTGCTGAAATCTAGCTCGCCTAGGCAAAACTCTTGCCGCAGCTCATTAGAGATTCTTTTGCGATTCAGAAAATTAAAAGACAAATTCTGTTCATTACCTGAAATGTTGTCTCCTGTCGCCAAAATATAGACTGCACCTTGAAAAGGTAATGGCTGCATAGGGGCACCTTTTGCCTCCATGAAGCCTTTGACTTTCTGGTGATCAATATAAAACTTGTAGTAGCCATATCCTCGGTTGTATTCAGGAGTTTCTGGCAAGTCTAGATAGTCATTATGAACAATATTGGCGGTGCCAGACATGGTGTAAAATCGGCGGCGCTTGAGGTAGATGTGAGCATCTCCCTCCCGATACTTCCATCCCTTATTGAGATACCAGCCGTTAGCAGCAGGATTTTGATCCACAAAGCCGGCCAGTCGGCTGCTAACACAATCATCTGCATCTACGGTCATGACGTGGGTAGGAGAAAATTTCTGAGCATACATCATGCCTTTGAGAACTCGTCTGCCCTTATCGGTCAGCCCCCGCGGAATCGGATTTTCAACCTTTTCGGGCGGCAAAAAATCCACTGTCACATATTCAACATTCTTGTGCTGAAAGGTGATGTCGGGTAACTCGTTACAGACAACAATCGTTCTAAAGTTGTTATGACTCTGATTGCAGGTCGATCGCAGACAGCGTTCAAACAGAGCAGAAGTTCTCTGCCAATCTTTAGAAACCTTGGCACTCTTCAAAGGAATAATAAAAGCCAGCATAGTTAAATGTAATCACTCAGTCATTAACAATAAAAATGCTCAAAGAGAAGGAAATTCTGTTTAGCGGGGAGTCGGGAGCTCTAACCTAATTGAGTATTCATAAAGATTTGCCACGCTCACCTCAGCTTCAACCGCCATGCTCCGTGAGTCAGGAAGGGTACACTGTCAGCAACCAGTGAGGTCTGGTGGACTCCTTTCGTCGCGGCTTAAGGTACCTCAATGCTCTAGCGATCACCTGCTCAGTATGCCCACCTGGCTCAGTTTTCATCGCTCTTGACCACGATATTTTGATCACTTCGCCTGACGTCCATGATTCATGCACTAGTTTTTTTGCCCTGATTCCCCGACGCAGGCATTACGCTGGCCTTCTCAGAAGATGAGAGAGCGCATCTAAATTTCAGCCAAAAGAGCTAATTTGCTGATGTACAGAGACATTGGCGATGCGCAAACTTTTATTGCATTGATAATTTTTAGTAGAGCTCAACACATCAGGAGTCTGATTCATTTTTATGATTAAGAATAGATGAACGCCTCGTAGCCTGGTGATGATGACAAACGATATAAATGCCAATAGTTCTGTGACCGAAGTTGTAGAGAACCTGCCGCCTCAAACAATTCTGGTTAAAGAAGACAAAAAGAAAGGCAAACAAAAGAAAGGCAAAAAGCAGAAGCGCGATCGCGCTGCCGGGTCAGAGCAAAAAGGCATTCGTTCGACCTCTGCAAAAGAAAGCCATCCAAAATTACCAAAGCAGGTTTACGAAAAAGAGCTGACCCGGCTGCAAGTCGAGCTAGTCAAAATGCAGTACTGGGTCAAGCAAACCGATACGCGCATTGTGCTTTTGTTTGAGGGTCGCGATGCGGCGGGCAAAGGCGGCACGATTAAGCGCCTCACCGAACCCCTGAATCCTCGGGGCTGTCGCATTGTCGCTTTGGGAACACCGAGCGATCGCGAAAAGACTCAATGGTACTTTCAGCGCTATGTCGCGAACCTGCCAGCGGCAGGCGAAATTGTCTGCTTTGACCGCAGCTGGTACAACCGGGCCGGGGTTGAGCGGGTGATGGGCTTCTGCACCGATGAACAGTATCAAGAATTTATGGAGACCTGCCCCCAATTTGAGCGCATGTTGGTGCGTTCAGGCATCATTTTGCTGAAATATTGGTTTTCGGTCAGTGATGAAGAGCAGGAGCGGCGCTTTCAATCGCGCACGACGGACCCAGCGCGCCGGTGGAAGCTCAGCCCGATGGATCTGGAGTCACGCGATCGCTGGGTCGACTATTCTCGCGCTAAAGATACGATGTTTGCCCACACTAATATCCCTGAAGCGCCCTGGTTTACGGTGGAAGCCGACGACAAAAAGCGGGCTCGCCTGAACTGCATCAGTCATTTCCTGAGCAAGATTCCCTATGTTGATATGACACCAGAGCCCTTGGAGCTGCCACCGCGCAAGAATGCGCCCCTCGACTATGTGCGCCCCCCTCTCAATGAGCAGTTTTTTGTCCCTCAAACATATTGAACATTCCAGACTACGAGCCCTGGCAAAAGCCAAAATATAGACGCCTGTCCTCTTTTCAGGCAGAAAACCCGGGCTTCGAGTTCATAAGGGGCACGGACGAGCAATAAATAGCTTGCCCCGTTCCCAATCGCTGGGTCGATTCGGTGCAATGACGGCCGCGCTGCTTGTGACCAGTGCCATCTTGAACGCAACAACTGACATTAGTCTATGGTGAAGGCGCTGGATGCCGATAAACTCCAATGGATTTTTTCGACCGGCCATCGTTCATATAGGGGAATTCTCACCCTCTAGCTATATTCAGGACGCTACGAGTAACGCTAAGATTAGCTCTAGTATTTTCTTAGGGACCGATTCCTGTGCTAAAGGCGTTGCGAGCTGATTTCAAGATCGTTTTTGAACGTGATCCAGCCGCCCGCAACTGGCTAGAGGTGTTGACCTGCTATCCGGGTCTACAGGCGCTGGCTTTTCATCGGGTTGCCCATTGGTTGTGGAACGTCGGGTTGCCCTTTATTCCCCGGTTTCTCTCCCACATCAGCCGCTTCGTGACGGGGATCGAAATTCATCCTGGAGCCACGATTGGCCAAGGCGTTTTTATTGATCACGGCATGGGTGTCGTGGTCGGTGAAACCGCCATCATCGGCGACTCTTGCCTCATTTATCAAGGCGTGACATTGGGTGGCACCGGCAAAGAATCGGGTAAGCGTCACCCAACGCTGGGCACCAATGTGGTCGTTGGGGCGGGGGCCAAAGTGCTTGGCAATATTCAAGTGGGCAATGACGTGCGCATTGGCGCCGGCTCAGTGGTGCTGCGAGAGGTTCCTTCTGACTGCACGGTGGTGGGCGTGCCCGGACGGGTGGTGTACCGCGCTGGGGAACGGGTGGGCCCGCTAGATCATGACTGCTTGCCTGACTCTGAGGCCCAAGTAATTCGCGCTCTGGTCGATCGCATCGAAGGGCTAGAGCAACAGGTCGAAGATTTGAAAACTCTCAAAATCAGCCAAAGAGAATTAGTGGCGATCGCGCCCATTCAGAGCTGCCGCATTCAAGACCGGGTCATTACTGAATACTTAGACGGCGCGGGCATTTAAGCCTCAATGGGCAACAGCAGAGCGCTGCACGGTGGATTTGAAAATCACCTCACAGCAGCCCATAGCGCTGTAGCTCACCGTCAATTTTCACTTTTAACTGAGCCGCTAAATCTGAGGCATCGTGAAACACGATTTGCTGTTCAGAGGGAACTTCAAAGGGAAAATGGCCGGGCAAATCGTCGCGCTCCTGTCGCGCCAAAATGATTTGCTCTGGGCGCTTGCACTGCAACGCATAACCCAGCTCAATGCACACATTAGCGCTGGGCAAGAGTTGTGGCGGAGTCCCTGACAGTTGGGCCACGGACGTGCCATCGGCAATGAAGATGAGAGACTTGCGCAGTTTCCGCATGAGAGGACTGTTGCGCCGGAGAGCACCTTCGCCAGCGCGATTAGATTCTTCGAGTGAGAGGGGTAAGCGCGATTTCTTATTGGTCTTTTTCAGCAAGCTCTCTAGCTCGTCACGCAGCAGCGAACTAGAGTCTGAATAGGCCGTTTGATAGCAGAAAAAGATCGACGGTTCTAGCTGCACTAAAGACTCTTGCTTGGTGAAATAAATCTCATGGCTGAGCAGGTCAATGTTAGAAATCGCATAAGTGCCGCTGCCCTCAATGTAGAATTCCACGGCTTCACCCGACAGGTACCGTTGGAACCATGCGGCATCCCGCACATCTTCGCTATCGTCCAAAAAGTCAGCCCGCAAACCGGACTTCAGCAGGCTGTTGCGGCTCAGGCGGAGATCTTGGGGACGCTTCTCCAATTCCCGTGCGGGTTCATATTGTTCTAAATACCAGGCCTTGAGGGCAATAATCGCCATGGGGTCAACCTTTCTCGACGGGAGCCGAAGACAACAGAATATCCGCTACTTTACGCGGCGGCGTCAATAAATCAAGTGTCATGTGAAATTTTCAACACATCTGAGTTTTTGCCCCCTCTGGTAATGACTGATTCACAGCGCAAGCACCCCTAGACGAGTCGCAACTAACTGCCTAAAGCAAAATATTCTACTAGATCAATTGTACTATTTTTGATTGTCGGATGACAGGCCTGTGGGCTGTGCTCCTCTCAGGCGTTGTCCGATCATTTGTATACCTAAGGCAAACAAGCCGATCGCGGCCATGCCAAAGACGCCCGTACCCATCGCCACAACGCCAACGACCAAAGTCCGTACCGCTGACGACAGGTTGATCACGGTAATGTTGTCAGAAACGACGGGCTTATTGGCAAAGGTCGTAGCGATCGCGATCGTCATTTTGTAAAACAGCAGCGTAAACGTGCCCGCCATCAGCGACCCGGTAAACGCGCGGAGAATGCGTTGCGTAGAGAGCGGATCTTCGACCGGCTTAGTCGTGGTATCTGGATTGGAATCAGTTGTTGGTAAGGGGGTATCCATAGTGCCGTAAATCTCCAGGTTGGTCACTATCCTGCCACACAAACCAAGGCCATCCGCGTCTCGCTTACGAATCGATATTGAACGATCGGCCACTGGGCAATGCTCTGAAAAGAATTGCCCAGCGCCCTGGTTGCTATCGAAAAACCGGCACAACTGGGTGCCCTATCGAGAAATTGAGGCGCTGATCGCGAGTAAGGGCGCTCTGTTGAATGCGGAGAATTCACCACGCCCAGCGGCAAAGTTCGGTTTGTCGGGGCACATAGAGCGGATGCCGGGGCTGGCCGGTCTGGTTTTGACCCAAACAGTACAGCCGCTCGCGATAGGGCTTGAGCAATTCTAAAACGGCGCGATCGCGTTGCTGCAGACTCCCCGCGTTACCCCAGGCCACCACAATCGTGTCCGCAGTCTCACAAGCCTGCAGAATATGCTCATCATTGCCGACACCCACCGGCTGACTCACCGTTTTTAAAACCTTGGGCGACGCTGTGCAGTAGGCAAACAGGTTGACGATCATGAGGCTGCCATACTGCCACTGCTGCGCTAAGCCAATACATCGCCGCAGGGTGGGGTCATCTTGCTGATGGTCGGCACGACTAGGGTTGAGCATGATCAGGGTGATCGCGGGCCGGGTCGGATGCCACTGTCGTTTGAGCCAATATCGATATTGCCGAGTAGAGTCAAACTCAGCCGAGCGCTGCAGGGTATGGGTCGGCACAGGGGGATGGTTTAACGGCGATTTTGCTGGCTATCAGCCTTCAACGTGAAGGATTTTGATCTGCGACTTTAGGAGATTGCCTGTGAAGACGATACCTGTCGGGACAGTTTTTGTGGATGCTTGGTCTCGACGAAATCGAGGTTCTCGCTGCCCCGCCCTGACCGTGCCGGTATATTCTTTCTCGCAAGTCTCTTGAGGGCAGAGCAGGCCAGCTTCAGAAGGTACAGTTACCGGGCAACGGCTCCATCTCAGCCAGTGCCAAGGCAAAATCTGCTGGCAGCGTGACCGTCTCAAAACCGGCAGTCACGCTACCCTGCATCACTTGTGTGCCATAGCCGCTAGGGTACATGTGTGCCCGCACGATCACGGTTTGGTCAGGGGCGACATTGACCGGCCCACCCGTGCGCTCAAAGGGCTGCTCATCCACATGGCTATGGGCTAAAATCCGCCGATACAGCAGATCACCTTCTGGCGTAATCACCTCCCACCAGTCGGCATACTGATCACACCCTGTATCAGGGCTGCTGATGGTCACCGCAAAGGTGTGGCTATCGGGTGACTGAGTGGTCGTTTCAACGAGGGTGACGGTGGCCAGGTTCTCGCCAGAGGCGGCGGTCACTGCGGGGGGAGCGTCGGGTGAGACTGGGGTCTCTGCCGCTGATTCGGGTGGGGGTGGCTGAGTGGCGCAGGCGGCGAGGGTGAATCCCAGTAGTAGCGATAGACCAGTGGCGGCGATCGCGCTAACGGTGCGCGGGGCTGAGAGCTTAAACGGTTGGGTAGGTAGCATGGCTCTAAAAGAGTTCTAATCGGCAAGGGTTGTGAGGTGAGACCGCGTTGTTTCCATTATCGTCCGCCATTTCTTGAACGGCGGCATTGATAGATAGACGCCTCGACAAAGTGAACTTTGTTACATTTGGTAACAGCCATACAATTTCTTGACGATGGGAGCGAAGTGCTGTGAAAGTCTTCACCACATTTAGTCCGGCACTCCGCTGGAATCTGACCATCTTATTTGTCGCTGGATTGTGCTTTTGGGCCGGATTGGCGGGATTGTTGCCGACGCTGCCGCTATTTATCGAAACCCTGGGAGCCACCGGCTCGCAAATTGGTGTGGTCATGGCCTCGTTTGCCTTTGGCCTGCTGGTGGCCCGTCCTTGGCTGGCGCGTCTCGCCGATGAGCGCGGGCGCAAGCTAGTGCTGCTGATCGGGATTGTGGCGATCGCGATCGCGCCTTTTCTGTATCTGTTGGCGGTGGTGCTGCCGCCGTTGACAGGCCAAATCCGCCTGGGTGATCAGACCATTACCGTCAACGGGGTGTTGCTGCTGTTGATGGTGTTCCGCGCCTTTCATGGCTTGAGCATTGCCGCTTTTGTGGTCGCCTACAGCGCCCTGGTGATTGATATTTCCCCCCCGGCGAATCGGGGCGAACTGATTGGCTACATGAGTTTGGTCAATCCCATTGGCATGGCTCTAGGTCCGGCACTCGGCGGCTTTTTACTGGAATGGCAGAATTTTTCTGTGGCCTTCACCGCCATGGGGATCTTAGGCATTCTGGGTATTGTGTGCGTCACTCAGGTCAAGGAAACCTACACGCCTCGCCCCGCCGTCCCCGCCGTCGGGGCGGCTCGTCCAGTCTTTTGGAGCCTGCTATGGACGCCGCGCGTCCGCACGCCCGCGATGATTTTGCTGCTGGTGGGCCTCGCGTTTGGCACCCTCAGCACCTTTGTCCCTCTGTTTGTGAGAGAAACTGGACTAGCGTTAAACGTGGGGCTGATCTACACCGCCTCCGCGATCGCTAGCTTTGGCATTCGCTTGCTGGTCGGGCGCGCCTCCGATCGTCACGGACGCGGTCGGTTCATTACCATGGGGCTGCTGCTGTATACCCTGTCAATGCTGACGTTTTGGCAAGCCACCACCCCGGCCATGTTTCTGATTGCGGGCCTGATTCAGGGAGGCGCGGCAGGTACGCTGATTCCCATGATTGCCGTGCTGATGGGCGATCGCTCAGCGGCTGACGAACGCGGCAAAGTGTTTGGTCTTGTGATGGTGGGGTTTGACGTCGGCATTGCGATCGCCGGGCCATTGTTTGGCACCTTTGCTGACTGGGCCAGCTATCGTGACTGTTTTGGCCTGTCGGGACTCATGACCTTCCTCGGATTCTTGATCTTCATCACCGCATCTAGCAAAAGTCTCAAGCATTCACTGCAATTTTCCCTGGGTCAGGGTCGCGATATTTATGCTGTTGAAGCGCAGGCAGCCGATTAGAAGCTTTGCCAATTTCTAAGAACAAATGTATCCATGCTGTAAAGATGGATTGAGCGAAAAACCTCAAGTCTAAACCTGCAGGTCAGCGCGGTAAAACATCTCCAAAAAGCGCTCTGACAGGCCGGTTAAACATCCAAACAAAAAGCGCTATGGGACTCTTTCAGCTCCACAGCGCTTTTTGATATTGAAAATGCAACGGGCATGGAGGGATTTGAACCCCCGACACCGTGGTTCGTAGCCACGTGCTCTAGTCCACTGAGCTACACGCCCTTCTAGGAGTTAAATAGTAGCACAGTCCTCGGTACAAAAATAGAGATTTGCCATGGCCCAAACAGAAAATTCCCCGGCGGCATTAAGTCACCTAAACGCAGCAGGTGAAGCCCACATGGTCGATGTTTCCCATAAGCCATCCACGGTGCGAGTGGCGATCGCCGAGGGGCTAGTGCTCATGGCCGCGTCAACGCTGACCCAGATTGAGCAGGGGGATAGTCCCAAGGGCGATGTGTTGGGCACGGCTCGATTGGCTGGCATCATGGCGGCAAAGCAGACGTCGGCCTTGATTCCCCTCTGTCATCCGCTGCCACTCAGCAAAGTCGAAGTCGTAATTACTCCCGAGTCGAGCCTACCAGGCTATCGCATTCAAGCCACCGTGCGCACCAAGGCCGAAACGGGGGTCGAAATGGAGGCGCTGACGGCGGTTTCCATCGCTGCACTGACGCTGTATGACATGGCCAAAGCGATCGAAAAGTCGATCACCATTCAATCAGTGCGCCTGTTACGAAAAACCGGGGGAAAGTCAGGCGAATATCAGGCCGCCCCTTAAGATAAGAGAGTGAACCGTTTGGATCTGTTTCTATGCCGCCGCGTTGGCCCCGTAAGCCTGATCGCCGTGACCCGGCCTTTCGCAAACTGGATGACCGCATGAATTTTGCCATTCATGTGGCACTCTTTGCCGCCATTAATTCTGGACTGTGGTTTGCCCATCAAATTAATGGTGACTGGGTCGCCTGGGTCAGCAAATTGACGTTGCTCTGGCTAGCTGGGTTAGTTAGCCACGCCATCTATATTTTTGCGATCGCCGATTATTCTGGCACCTACGTTCTGGAATCTGAAGATGCCTCCGAAGGGGGAAGCTAAACGGCGATCGCTCCCCTATGCTATTGGCGATCGCATGGGTCACATCGTCGGTGACGGCATTTAAATGCTCAACCAGCATGCTCAAATTGCCGCTGACTCACTGCGCCAGCGGAATGACTCACGCGATCGGTGACTCAACAAGATTGTTAGGAGAATCACGATGTCTTACTCTCCCCCAGCTGAAACCATTGAAGCACTGGCCGCTAGCATCGGTGACGTCGTTTACATCGACGTGGCCAAATGGCACCTCTACCTAAACGATGCGAAATTACATACCCTGGTCGCTGAGCGCCTGTATTCTCTAGTGGCTGACAATCGTCTGGCAGAAGCCGACGTCACCCAGGTGCTGCAGGATATTCCCATCTCTCTAGGAGGTGGACGTAAGCAGCTGCCGCTGGGCGATCTTGTACCTACTGCCTGCATGAGTGATTTAACTCGGGCGTTGGAAGACTTTAAAGATCGCATCTGAGGAAACTGGTTTTTGGCGATCGCGAGGGAATAACATTTCTCAGTAATTGGACTCTCGCTGCAATCTTAAGCAAGGCAAGGGAGTCAGATTTATAATCTTGTTGCAGAGAATGGGTATGACCGCTATGACAGGCGACCGCGGAAAGCCCTAAGGGATGCGCTTGAAAATCAAGTACCAGTGGCACGAGTTTCGACTCCGCTCAACTCTCGGGATGCGTAGGTTGAGCGGAGTCGAAACCGGATTTGCCGGTACTTTATTTGGGCGCGGTTCCCTAAGGGGTTTAAAAGTATTCCTAATCCAGCGTTGAGGCTCATCGCTAGCGCTGAAACCAGGCCGTCAGAGCTACCGCCAACCCATCCGCCGCATCATCGGGCTTAGGAATTTTGGGGAGGCCGAGCTCGCGCATGACGGATTCTTGCACCATAGATTTATCCGCATTGCCGTATCCGGTCAAGGCCTGCTTAATTTGGGCGGGCGTAAACTCGACGGGCAAGAGTTGATGCTGAGCCAGCACCAACATAATGACGCCCCGAGCTTGAGCCACCAAAATCGTGTTGCCCATCCGATAAAAAAACAGCTTCTCTAACGCGACGCGGTCAGGCTTGAACTGGGTGATGAGGCTGTGCAAATCGTCATGAAGCGTGCACAGGCGATCACCAACGGGGGTTTTGGCTGGCGTTTCAACAACGCCAAAATCGACCACCTCAGCCCCCGCCGCCGTAGTCGCTGAGGTCCCCATACCGTCAATGACCCCAAATCCTAGAATTGCCAGCCCCGGATCTAAACCCAGGATGCGCTGTTTCACTAGCGCGCCCCGACCGGTTGGCGACCATTGGCGGTCGAGTCTTCGTCGGCGGGGGCCACCCCAAACACTTGGCCAAAGACCTTATCGACCTTATAGCCCGAATCAATTGACTCAAGGGGATCTTTACGCAGCCGATGGCGCAGGCACATTACAATGACGCGGCGAATATCATCCAAGGTGACTTCAGTGCGGCCCTCAAAGGCGGTCAGGGCTCTAGCGGCCCGGTTGGTGACAATATCGCCCCGCAGCCCATCGACGTCTAGCTCTGAGCACACTTGAGAAATCTTGACCCGATAGTCGTGGTCAATCACCACCTCTGGCAGGCGCGATTGGGCCTCAATAATTTGCTGTTGCAAGGTCGCTTGAGTCTCAGAAAACTTTTGTAGATACGCCTGAGGGCTCTGGTCAAAGTCAGAACGCTGTTCAACAATTTGCACGCGCAGTTCCGGATCACGCACGGTGCGAATTTCGGCGTGCATCCCGAAGCGATCAAGCAGTTGAGGGCGCAGCTCGCCCTCTTCCGGGTTGCCCGAACCAACCAACACAAATTGGGCGGGATGACGAATCGAGATCCCTTCGCGCTCAACGGTGTTCCACCCGGAAGCGGCCGAATCGAGCAGCACATCGACTAAATGGTCGTCTAGCAGGTTGACCTCATCCACATATAAGATGCCTCGATTAGCTTTCGCTAACAGCCCAGGCTCAAAGGCTTTAACCCCCTCGGACAAGGCTTTCTCGATATCAATGGTGCCGCACACCCGGTCTTCGGTGGCCCCGAGGGGCAGGTCAATCATGGGCACCTTTTTTTGGGCCACGGGCAGCGTTTGGGTGTTGTACTCTCGCTGCGCGTCTGGGTCTTGAGGAGAGCGACTAAAGGGATCGTTCGCGACGACATCAATTTCGGGCAGCAGGTCAGCGAGGGCGCGAATGGTCGTCGACTTACCCGTGCCGCGATCGCCCATAATCATAACGCCACCAATACGCGGGTCAATGACGTTCAAAATCAAAGCCAGCTTCATGTCTGCCTGGCCAATCACAGCCGTGAACGGAAACACAACGCGGCGGGGGGCGGTCGAACGGTCAGCAGTCGCAGTCACAAGCAATCAACTCTCTTACAAACTCTTCAAACAAGCTTTACAGGCTTTATATAGTCAGCCTTTATTGTGCCACAGGGGTTTGCGCCGAAAACCGACATTTCACGATTGGGCACAAATTTTAGTCCTCAACGGCTGCAGAAGAGCGGTGGACTGGTGAGCACGTCATCGACAAAACTGCTTCAGTCCAGCGGGGCGATCGCCCTTACTCACCCTTATTGAAGATAGCCAGCTGGCGGGCCTGATGTTCACTCTTCTTGAACGGAGCCAACTGCATTGATCGGAGCGAAGTCAGCCCCGACCTCACGAAAATTAACAGTCCGGTTCAACAGGCCGTTACCCCTCTGTCGGAAAGGCTTTATCCGACTCAGGCAGAAGATGAATCAGCCTTAGATGACGGCATTTTTACCGCGCAGCGACACATGTGAGATGGACTACCAAGCTTTTGAATTGAATCGGCTATGATTGCAGCCAAATACTTAGAAAAGCCGCTGCTTGCTTGAAGCTTCTTTCTTTGCCTGAGGGGCTATTCAGTATTGCTTTCATTCTGGTTCGCTTGGAGAATACTGTGACTATTTACGTTGGCAATTTGTCGTTTCAGGCGACAGAAGATGACCTACGTGACGTGTTTGCCGAATATGGTGAGGTCAAGCGCATTAGCTTGCCCAGCGATCGCGAAACTGGCCGTAAACGGGGCTTTGCTTTTGTCGAAATGGCCGAAGTCGCTCACGAAGATGCGGCCATCTCAGAACTGGACGGGGCTGAGTGGTTAGGCCGCGAGCTGCGCGTCAACAAAGCACGGCCTCGTAACGAAAGTGGCGGCGGTGGCGGTGGCCGGGGTGGCGATCGCTCCAACGTCACGAGTAATCCGCTTTAGCGCGATCAGCGGCGGTGAGCACACCTGGGCAGTATGTGGGAAGATCGAGCAGCTATTAGGCTAGCCGGTTTTCTGAAGTTTGCTGATTGCCATTTGCAACTGCCAACAATTATTTAGGCGGGTTGTTGAATGGCCACAGTCTCGTTGCGGGGATTGTTGACGGCACGGGTGATCGGCAAGGTTTCTATCGCCTCACCCGTAAAGGGGCGCAGCAGCGACTCTAAAGTGCCAGAGTTATAGAAATTGGGGTCGAGCCAGGCATCGTAGTCACGGCTGGGCAAAATAACTGGCATCCGGTGATGAATGGGCGCTACTGCGGCATTAGCCGTGGTAGTCAAAATCGTGCAAGAGAAGGTCGTTTCCTCCGTTTGCGGATCTTGCCAGCGCTCCCATAGTCCCGCAAAGGCAAACAGCGATCGCGACTGCAGCCGAATCAGATGCGGCTGTTTGGGCTCGGTCGACTGAGGTTTTTGCCATTCATAAAATCCGTCGGCCACAATCAAACAGCGCCGCTGCTGAAAGGCCCCGCGAAATGAAGGTTTTGTCGCCACCGTTTCAGCCCGAGCATTAATCAGCTTGTAACCAATTTTGGCATCTTTGCTCCATTTGGGAATGAGGCCCCAGCGTTTGTCATGGCATTGGCGATCGCCCGTGCGTCGAGCCTGCGTAATGACGGCCACCGATTGACTGGGGGCAATGTTGTAGCGAGGCGTTAGCTCTGGCGTGACCGACAGCTGAAACGCTGTGGCAACGGTTTCTCCGGCTTGAGTCTGGGCAAATCGACCACACATATCAGCTATCTCACGATTCACATCTCATCCTGTCAAGCCGCCTGGTAGGCATCGACTGAGACTGCCTTCATTAGAGGGCGGCGCGAACGACAGTGCCTGCCTGTGCCGGTCGGTCTCGCAGGAGCTCTGAAAATTTATTGCCAGCTCTACGAAACGGTCTATCGCCGCTCCATTTCCGTTCTTAGTTCCGCCATCGTTTCGGTCAAGCCCGCTTCAAACACTTCGTAGAAGTAGGGTTGCAGTGGCCCCAGGCTGGCTTTCGCCATGATGGTTTGCACTAATAGCGTGTGGTCTGAGTCAGCGCTCTGGTTGGCGATCGCTGCGACCTGCCAATGACCCGACATTTCATCTAAGGTGCCTTCAAGCATGCGGTAGTCGATGCGATCAAGCGGCGTTTCGATATTTTCGGTGACGATTTTGACTCGGATCGGCAGCCAGCCAATCTTGCGGCGATCTTTGCGCTCGACAACAATACGGTTGTCGCGCTTTTCTAAAATGCGACTGGCGACCACCGACGGCAAAAAATCAGGAAACTGCTCATAGCTGGTCAAAACTTGCCACACGACATTAACCGGTGCCTGCACCTGAGAAAAAACGGCATAGGCCCCCGCGGTGCCCGTCAGAACGACGTTACCCTGCTGCAAATCTCGGTGTTGGGCCGGGCTCAAATTCTGTGTCAGCTGTTCGGGGGGCGTGGCGAGGGGCATAGAATCGAAAAGAGAACATCTAAACGCTAGTGTAACGAACGATTGCATGGTTAGTTTTACTGAGATCCAGTCTGCCTACATCGACTTTCCGAGTCGCCTGCAAAGCCTGATGCTGAGCACAATCAGTGCTGAGGGGCAGCCACAAGCAAGCTATACCCCGTTTGTGATGGCGGGCGATCGCGCCTTCTACATTTTCGTGAGTGGACTTTCTAAGCACACTCAAAATCTCCAAACGACGGCAAAAGCCGGGATTTTGCTGATTGAGGATGAGGCGCAAGCGCCGCAAATTTTTGCGCGTCAACGTCTGATGTATGACTGTGGCGTAGTGCTGATTGAGCGCCATGATCCCCAGTGGGCTGGGTTGGCAGATAAGTTTAAGGCGCGATTTGGCAATTTAATTGACATGCTGCGGCAACTGCCCGATTTCCAGATTTTCAAGCTTACCCCGCAAGCCGGTCGGTTTGTGGTGGGCTTTGGCGCGGCCTATGAGGTCGATCCAGCCAATCTTGAACGGCTGATACCCCTAGAAAATTGACCACCGGCCCTGCGTTCCGGCACGGCTGCCACCAAGTGGGCCATGCCGAGGGGCAGCCAGGAGGCCAGATGTGTCGTCTGGTTTCAGCGGCCATCTTTGCCAGGCTAGTACCAGACCGCCATATCCGTCTGAGGCTCCCAGGTGATCAGTTGATCGACTAAATAGTCTGTCAGGCTGGAGTTGGCAGGTTTAGGTAAACTCCAATTTCTGAAATCGATAGACGACAGTCTTACCTGGCAAAATTCTCCCTATCCTGGGGCTGTTACCGACTTTGAACCGGCAATCGCGAGCCTTAAACCCGAGTCATCATTCGTCAGTACATCTACGCCATATCTGCTAGCTGGTCGTTCTAGATTTAACTCGCATCGATTTACTAGAGACCGACAACCCATCCGGAATTGAGTCAGTCGGCCTCACAGTTTCTATCAAAAGAGTTAAAGTTTTTTCGGTGAACCCCGTTAGCTGTGGCGCTAGGGTGTAGCTTTGAGAGGTTGTCTTTTGCCTGGCTAACCAGTGCAAAGAGCCAGTTTGTTGCCAACTCACCGTTGGCATTTGTTTTGCCCTGATGTTGTCGAAAGCCAACCGGGCACACTATCGCGAACCCTTAGCCCTAAAAACTTTATGACTGCCGAAAATTCTTTTACAAGTTCTGCGGTTTCTCCCTTAGCTGCGATCGCGCTGAAACTTGTCGGCGTGGTAACGATTGCGTCAGCGCTCTTAGACTTTTTGGTTTTACTGATACCGCCCGATTTTTTGAATGCTCAGTGGCAGCTCAACGCGACCACCCAAATTGTTGACCGAGGGATTGTGCCGCTGGTCGGTATTGCCCTGCTACTTGCGGGCTTTTGGGTTGAACGCAGTGCTGGCAAGTCAGCCCAGCCAGGGACTCTGCTTACCGACTTACGCTTTTGGGCCTGTGCGATTTCTAGCCTTTTGGGTCTCATCTTTTTAGTGGTGACATTTTTACACGTGAATAACGTGCGCATTACGACCCAGGAGGCCCTAGCGCAAGTTGAGCGCGAGGCAAATCAAGCGACTTCACAGCTTGAGCAACGCCTCGAAGGCGAGCTTAACCAGCAGCAAAGTCAGCTACAGATTTTGTTTGAAGATGATGCACTCTTGCAGCAGGCGATCGAAGCTGGACAGCTGCCGGCAGAGATTGAGCAGTTCAGAGGTAATCCTTCGGGCTTAGATGAGTTTTTGACCCAGCGAGCAGGCGAAGCACAGCAGCAGATTGCCACTGAGATCGGCACTCGTCGCGAAGAAGCGCGCTCTCAGGTAAGACGAGAAGCCATTAAGTCGGCAACTCGAGTTTCCATCAGTAGCTTCATTATGGCGATCGCCTACATCGTGATTGGCTGGACGGGGCTTCGTCGCTTGTTGAGCATGGGTGGCGCTTAGGGGCATGACTAAGGGGCGTGTAACTCAATAACCCGTCAGGTTAAAAGGAGAAGCTACTCCAGTCGGGGGCAGGGCGATCGCTCTGCTCCTTTTTTGTGAGGAATTTGCGGCTCTATCGGCCTTCAATACTCAGCGTAGCGCCCCGTCCTGCGACTCCATGTCTGGCGTATAAAAAAGCACCTAAAGTGAGGTTTTAGACAACTCAACTTCACTGTTCAAGGACCGTTTGAACGACGCCCTAAATGCGTCTGCGGCAAGATATCGGGTAACTCATCACCAAACTTAAGTCATCCGCTCTGAGACAGATCGCCGATTTAAATTAATGAATGGGTCAACGAATATCGTCAAAAGGGCTAGAAGACAGGACTTCTGGAGATCCCTCTCCCAAATATTTTAATAACTAACGCGAATTTATGTTGACTGTTCGTTTCTTTGTGTTAACTTTTAATTGCTTCATATTAATTTCAGATTATTCAACTAACTGGCCCACTTCTAAAAGCACTGGCAACAGTCTTAGGGGGCAAGCGGTTTAATAATCTGGCCGGGTCTCGATCAAGCAATTCCTTTTGGCAGTGCCCCCAAGCGTCTCAGGCTTCCCCTGCTGCGCTTTGCTACAAGTGTTTTTGTCATGACCTTGGTCACCCTCAGCCATCCCGGTGGCGAGTGAAATGTTGTGCTGATTCTCTGGGTTCAGGGTTCTCATCAGCACGCAGTTCCTTTAATTTCTTACCACCCTCATACCGCCATAAGTCATTGCGTGACTACTGCGGCTTAGTTTGAGTTGCTTCACTGTCGTCAACTGTGGAGATAGCTAAACCAGGCTGAAGATTTTTGAGCTGCGTCACCAGCTTAAGGGCAGGGTTAGTGAGGTGCTTTCTATTTCTTGAAAAACCGATGGGTTGTCTACTGTCAGACAGCCTTAAATGTTTGCCTGTGTGTTGAGTTCGATTTATAGCGAATAGCTGCAGTTACCTACCGTTTCTGACTTCTAAGGGAGTGATTTTGAGATGATTACGTTAGATGATTTTCAGGCTTATTTGAATGCTGATGATATCAACGCTGCCATGAAAAGTGCTTGTCAAGCAGCGATCGCATCGCCTGAATTAATGCACTTGTTCATGGAGCGCTTTGTGAAGTACAGCGCCTCCTACAGTCACTCAGTACCGACCCTATGTGGCACCATTGGCCGCAGTGAGCAATTCTGCGATCCACAGGTCGCGATCGCCCGCCACAGCAACCGTGGGATGGACGTTGCCGCCAAAGTTTTTTCTGCTTCTATCGAAGAATTTCAGGATCCTCGCACGGGCGTTTCTCATCGCACGCTGGCCTATGCGCTACTCGATGCGTTGGCCGCGTACGCTGGGCTCTCTGACGCGGCGGTGGAGCGGGTGATGCAGGCCGAAAGCTGGCTAGATGACATGACTCAATTCGTGCAGGATGCTTATCAGGCAGAACCTCACAGCTTAGAGCAGATGGTGCGGGCAATGGGCTTTCACGCCGCCGCTGAAACGATTGGCGGCAATGAGTTTAGCATCATCAACTCGATATTCTTTTCGGGTCAACGCGAGGGCGATTTCGGCCAGTTTATCAAGCAGCATAAAGCCCGGTTTGCAGCTGGCACGGTCAGCCCCTGGTATTGGATCGTGATTCACGGCACATCGACAACCGAAGGCGTCGAACTCGGCCATGCCGATGATGCGATTCAGGCATTGAACCTTGCAACTCGCTATTCCTCGGTATCCGAGGGCCAAATTGTGGCATGGGCAGGCCAAGGTGTCCGTCAGTTGGCCACGATCCAAACCCGCTTTTTCCAGCGAGTCCAGCAAGAACTTCGAGAGCATGCAGGGCTCTCTGTGGCCGCTTAATACCTGTTTAGTCCTCGTCGCAGCCCGACCTTGCCCGACCACTCACGTGGCGGCCAAGTCAGTCACGCTGCCAAATTTCGTAAATCATTTCACACACCCTTTCGGAGATTCCTCAACATGCTTATTGTGCAAACAGCGGCAGATGGTAAAGGTAAGCGCCTGACCACAACCCAGCCGATTCAGCGCGGCGCGGCTTTTCATACCATCGCGAACTATCGCTTTGCTGATGAACGAACCTACACAAGCGTTCAAATTGACTCAGACGAGAGCATTGAAGAACATTTCTTAGCTCATCTCAATCACAGCTGCAATCCGAATGTCATCATCGATGCGACCAGTCTGGAATTGCGAGCGATCCGTGATATCCAACCCGGTGAAGACCTGACCTTCTTTTATCCCAGCACGGAGTGGGCGATGGCAGAGCCATTTACCTGCCTGTGTGGCACAGCCAACTGTATTGGCACGATCTCAGGGGCAAGGGATTTGCCGCTAAATGTGTTAGGTCGCTACTTCATTAATCGCCATATTGGTGGTGCCGCCTTAGAACACTTAGTTGGCAAGGGTATAGAAGCTCAAGTGTCAGCTTGAGGCACAGTCTTGCTCTGCAAAAGAGAGGATGTTCAGGTAAAATCCTATACCTTGCTTAGACATCCCCTCTGAGTATGTTCAGCAGGGTTGTTGATGTCAGGACAAGTCACCCTTCTAGGTGACTTTATGTCCGCAGTAAGGGCGATTTTTTTCGCCCTTTTAGAAATTCTTGAATTTCAGAGAGTTTCTGGCAACTGGCACTTCTTTACTATGCTGTTTGGCAACAGTAAGTTTTCGAGACCGTTTGGCCTTGGCCAACGATCTTTCATCAGTGCTTTTACTCAAGACAGTTTGTCTAACCAGCTCATACACTACATTGTTGATTTCCAGGTTCTAAAAATCAACAGTCGTAATGAGATTTCCTGAATTTCCCAAGCCGTCATCCGTGCAATCTAGGTATGAAGACAAAAAGATTGGGCATGTCAGTAAAATAACCTAAAAATATTGATTTACAGAAACTATCGCAATTTTAGATTTGTTTTAGATTGACTATGCTTTCGTTAATGGGCACTCTTCTAGTGACGTCGATGGTCTAATGTGGTTGCCAAAATGCGAATATCTGATCGGGGTAGAGCCCTGCAGCTTTTTCTGATTGTGCCCTTTGTGCTGCAGATTTTTGGAGCTGTTGGTCTAATCGGCTATATCTCGTTCCGCAAGGGTGAACAAGCGGTTGAGGAGTTAGCAGAAGAGCTCATCAACGAGGTCACTAAAACCGTTGATAGTCGCTTGGATTATTATTTGTCGATCCCCCACCAGGTCAATCAGATCAATGCCGATGCGATTCAGATGGGCCTGCTCGACCTCAACGATCGCGAAGCTACGGCCCAGTATTTTTGGCGGCAAATGCAGGCCTATGACCTAACCTACGTTGGCTATGGATTGACGACGGGGGCTGGGGCCGGGGCAGCTCGCTACGACGGCAAAACGGTCACCATTGACGACTGGTCTGAGAATTCTCCCGGTAACGGCTTCAACTATGCCACTGACGAGCAAGGCAATCGCCTGTCGGTCAACGCACCGTTTGACTTTGATAACTTCAGCGAAGCTTGGTACAACGAGCCGCTCGCCGCTGGAGAGCCGACCTGGTCGCGCATCTATACCTGGATGCATCCAGATGGTTACCCCTACATTACGGCTTCTGCCGGACGACCAGTTTACGATGCTAATAACCAACTACTGGGAATGATCGCAGCGGATATTCATTTGCTCAAGCTGAGCGACTTCCTGCGGGAATTAGAAATCAGTCAAGCGGGTCAAGTCTTTATTGTTGAGCGGGATGGCACTCTGATTGCCAGCTCTGGTGATCAGGATCCCTTCAAGCTGGTCGATGGTGAAATTCAACGAATCAACGCCATCAACAGTCCCGACGAGAGGATTCAAGGCATTGCGCAGTACCTACAGCAAGCCTCAGACTTGGTCACGCTCTCGGAATCTCAAGATCTGCATCTGAACCTGAACGACGAGACCTATTTTGTCGAGGTTCAACCTTGGCAAGATGACTACGGCCTCGACTGGATGTTTGTGGTGGCGGTGCCGCAGCGGGTGTTTATGGGACAGATCTATGCGAATGCTCGTACCACTGCTCTACTGTGCGGCGGTGCTCTTTTCGTGGCGACCGTCTTTGGCCTCATAACGGCGCGGCATATTACTCGCCCGGTCAAAGAATTGAATGCTGCGAGTCAAAAAATTGCCTCCGGCTCACTCGATGAAGCGGTGGGTGATAGTGGCATTCGGGAACTCGACACACTGGCCCATTCGTTCAATTACATGGCTCAGCAGTTACGCGAATCGTTTGCGGTGATCGAAGCCAGCAAAGGCGAGTTAGAAAATCGAGTAAAGGCTCGTACTGCCGAGTTACAAGCCGCGCTCACAGAGTTGCAGCGAACTCAACTGCAGGTGATTCAGGGCGAAAAAATGTCGAGCTTGGGGCAGTTGGTGGCAGGCGTGGCTCACGAAATCAACAACCCCGTCAATTTTATCTACGGCAACTTGACCCATGTGGAAGAGTACTCACAGGCCCTGTTGAAGGTGGTGGACGTGTTTCAGCAGCATTATCCAGAACCGGATTCAGCGGTTCAGCACAGCCTGGAAGATGCCGATGTGGACTTTTTGCAAGAGGACTTGCCCAAAATCTTGGCCTCGATGCGGTTAGGCACTCAGCGGATTCGTCAGATTGTCCTATCGCTCCGTAACTTCTCACGCATGGATGAGGCCGAGATGAAATCGGTCGATATTCACGAAGGGCTGGAGAGCACGCTGGTCATCTTGCACCATCGCCTCAAAGCGCAACCCGAGCAACCAGCGGTTGAAATCATTCGCCAGTATGGTGATCTGCCCCTCGTGGAATGCTATGCCGGACAGCTCAATCAGGTGTTTATGAATATCTTCTCTAACGCATTGGATGCATTGGAGGAGATGAATGAATCGCGATCGCTAGCGGCGATTAAAGCCAATCCCAACATCATCACAATCACCACAGCGCTGCTGGAAAATCAGCAGGTTCGCATTACCATCGCCGATAACGGCCCAGGCATTACTGAGCCAGTGCAGCGGCGGGTCTTTGACCCCTTCTTCACCACCAAACCGCTCGGCAAAGGCACGGGCATGGGCATGTCTATCAGCTACAGCATTGTGGTCGAAAAACATGGCGGTGGTCTGAAATGTGATTCCACGCTGGATCAAGGTACCGAGTTTGTGATTCAGATTCCCATTCATCAAACGTCTAATGAGACGGATGGCATAACGGTACCCACGGCGACCTCAGTACCGGCGACGGTATAAGTCAAGTTTATCGGGCTGAGCCATGGCGAACTGATGGTTATTTACCACAGAGCTCAGTTCATGCGACGAAAATCAATGGGTGACGGCTAGCCATGGTTTTATGCGATCGCTGGCACTTCTCTGTAATGGATTGAGCTGATAGCCGCAACGATACCGGTTGGCAACAACAGAAACCAACCATCGTGTCGGGCTACACTGCAAGCAGTCGCCGAGCTAATCGCCATCGCCAGCCGCTATTGCCGTCGCCAGGGTCGTCATCGGGCCAGCTCGATGCCAGGGCAAAGAGGCTATGTACAGGCGACACCATCAGGGATGTCTGCAGAATGTTGCTTGCCGGCCACGGTCGCCGTCCTCGGGCCTCATGACCTAGGCCGGAGCAACTCGGTTGGGGGACCGGTGCGGTGCCCCCACTAGAACATGATGGCCGGCGCCGGTATGGGAATATCGGTCATGCCCTAATAGGAGATCTCAGCCTTGCGGAAACTGCCGCCTTTACCCTTTTCAGTCAAGTTAGCCTACGGCACCGGAGAACTCGCAGCGGCGGTACCGTCTAGTTTGTCAGCGTTCTTTCTGCTCTATTTCTTTACGTCAGTGGCGGGCTTGAGCCCGGCGCTGGCCGGGGGCGTACTCATGTTTGGCCGCCTATGGGATGCGATCAACGACCCGCTGGTGGGCTGGTTAAGCGATCGCACCGAATCGCCCTTAGGGCGGCGCTATCCCTGGATGCTGATCGGGTCGGTTCCGCTGTCGATTTGCTTTGTGCTGCTGTGGACGGTTCCCCCAGTCGAAACGCAATGGGGCCTCTTTGCCTACTATGCTATCCTCTCGCTGTTTGCTTTTGCCTCGCTGACGGCGGTGCAGCTGCCTTATACGACTCTCGCGGCTGAACTATCCGATGACTACGACGAACGCACGGCGCTGATTGGCATGAAGTCAGCCTTCAGCATTAGCGGCAGCATTTTGGGTCTGGTCATGGCCCAAATCGTGTTTGATCATGTGGTCGATCCGAGAGCGCAATACCATCTCCTGGGTCGCCTCTCGGCCGTCCCAGCTGTATTCATGATTTTGATTTGCGTGGTGGGCACCTATCGCCGGTATTGGCTGGTGCACGCCAGCCGGCCCAAACTTCACACGCAGAAGCAGACAACTTCACTATTCTCAGAAATTCGCAGCGTGTTTAAAAATGGGGCTTTTCGTAAGATTTTGGGGCTTTATCTGTGCGGCTGGATTGGCATTCAACTCACGGCGGTGATGCTGCCGTATTTTGTGAGCGCGTGGATGGGCCTATCGGAAAGTCACTTTGCCCGCATGGCTCTGACCGTACAGGGCACGGCGATCGCCATGGTGCTCGTGTGGGAGCGGGTAGCGAGACTAAGCGGTAAACGAACGGTCTTTATGCTGGGGGCGCCCTTAGCCATTGCAGCGCTGCTGCTGCTGCTGACCCTGCAGCCGGGGGATGTCGTCATGATGTATCTGCTGGGCATGGTTGCGGGCACGGGCGTCGCCACGATGTATATGGTGCCGTTCTCGATGCTGCCTGACGTGGTGGATTTGGATGAGCTACAAACCGGATTGCGCCGCGAAGGGCTGTACTTTAGCGCGGTGGTGTTTTTGCAGAAACTCGGCATCGCCGTGGCCCTATTCGCCTCGGGCACGCTGTTAGACCTCACCGGCTTTGCCGCAGAGGCGACGACCCAACCGCCGGTAGCTCTGTGGACAATTCGGTTGCTGATTGGCCCCTTGCCCGCAGTCTTGCTGCTGTGCAGCGTCTGGTTTGCCTATCGCTATCCGATTAATCGGCAGCGCCATCAAGAAATTCTCTTAGCCCTGCACGACAAACGACAGCAAAAGCTGACCATCAATGCGCCCACTGGGCAAGAGCTGTGACCGGGGCAGTAGGATGCCAGGTTAGGCAATCAGGGGAGATAGAGCAGCAAAATCCTTAACTGGGATTTGACCGATCTGAGTCTATGGTTAGTTGCTGATCACTCGCGATCGCTCTAGCATGGGAAACTACGCTACGGGTTCTATTGACCATGTTGGAAACGACAGATTTGAAGCGCGATTTAGCCGTGTTGACACAGCGCCTGGGCACCGCTCAGGAGTATCTTTGACGTTGATGCGATTACCGCCAGAATTAAAGACTTAGAGCAACTGGCAGCCCAACCGGAGCTGTGGGATGACCAGGCCAGAGCCCAGCAGATTTTGCAGGAGCTAAACGACAATAAAGCGCAGCTAGAACAGCTCAAAACCTGGCAGGGCAGTTTAGACGATACTGAAGCCATCTTAGAACTGCTGGAAGAAGACTCTGACGAAACGCTACTCGTCGAAGCTCAGAGTACGCTGAGCGAAATGACTCAGGCGCTCGACACTTGGGAGCTACAGCAGCTGCTCTCGGGGGTGTATGACAAAAGTGGGGCGGTGCTCACCATCAATGCTGGAGCGGGCGGCACCGATGCCCAAGACTGGGCCGAAATGCTGCTACGCATGTATACCCGCTGGGCCGAACGCCAAGGCTACAAGGTCGCGTTGGTAGAGCAGTCAGACGGTGAAGAGGCGGGCCTCAAGTCGGCCACGTTAGAAATTCAGGGTCGCTATGCCTTTGGCTATCTCAAGGCCGAAAAAGGCACCCACCGGCTGGTGCGCATTTCCCCCTTTAACGCTAACGGCAAGCGGCAAACCAGCTTTGCCGGGGTCGAGATCATGCCCATTCTGGATCAGTCGATTGAGCTAGATATTCCCGATAAAGATTTGGAAATCAAAACGTCACGCTCGGGTGGCGCGGGCGGCCAAAACGTCAACAAAGTAGAAACCGCCGTGCGGATTACCCATTTGCCTACGGGCATTTCCGTGCGGTGTACTCAGGAGCGATCGCAGCTGCAAAACCGGGAAAAGGCGATGGCCCTATTGACGGCAAAGCTACTAATCATTGCCCAAGAACAACAGGCTCAGGCCATTGCCGAGATTCGCGGCGATATGGTCGAAGCGGCCTGGGGCAACCAAATTCGCAACTATGTGTTTCACCCTTATCAAATGGTGAAAGATTTGCGCACCGGCGAAGAAACCACGGCGATCGCCGACGTGATGGATGGCGCTTTAGACCCGTTTATTCAGTCCTATTTGAGAAAAGATACGCAAACGGTAGCCGCCGAGGTCGTTTAATGCTGCGGTTGGTCAAGCTCAATGGGCGGCGTTCCCCCCGAAGCCAGTGCTTTGCCCTCGATGCTCCCATCCGGACTTGCCCGAGCGCGGCTGGGGATATCCGCACTCGTCCTGTAGGGTATGGAAGCAAGGACTCCGTTAAATTGATGAAACGTTAGCGCTCCCCCATTTAGTCAGTGACATGGTTACGTTACTCCTCTTTTTAGTTGCGATCGCCCTCCTGGTCTGGGGCTTTGTGCGAGCGCGACCGCTGGGCAAAATTGGTCTCTTGGCTTGGCTGCAGTCCGTCGTCTTGATGCTGCCGTGGCTGCTATTTTTTGGGTCATTTACCCTCGGCATCTACTTCAACTTAGTCGGGGTGCTGTTTTTGGTGGTATCCTCCGTCGGCATTTACATCTACCTGGGTCGTCGCCTGCGAGCGCTGGGGCAAGACGAGCTCGCGATGCAAAAGCTGAAAACCGCGATGGTCGCCTCCGATCTGGCGGCCAATGAGCCGGCCCACGACCAGGGGGCTCCGGCGACGATGAGCACCTCACCGGCGACAGCCGAGGCTGACCCTACCGCCGAACCCGCCAAGGCCAGCACTGATGATGAAGAGGTGCGGCTACCAGCCGAAGACCAGACCCTGTTAGAAGGGATCTTTGGCATTGACACCTTTTTTCGAACTGAGACCGTGTCCTACGACCAAGGGGCAATTTTTAAGGGCAACCTCCGCGGCGAGCCCGAGGCAGCGTTGGCCCAACTCACCGCCCTAGCAGACGACCGGCTAGAGCAGCGATATCGGCTCTTTTTAGTGCCCGACCCACAGGGCAAACCCGTCATCGTCGCCCTACCCAAAAGCCGCGACCCTCAGCCGCTGTCAGCTTTTCAAAAAGGGGCGGCGGTACTGCTCGCGATCGCGACGTTCCTAACTTGCTTAGAAGCGAGCGGCATCTTGCTCGGCTTTGACCTCCTGACCGCCCCCGATAAGTGGCCTGCTGCCCTGCCCTTTGCCCTAGGGACGATGGCCATTTTGATCACCCATGAAATCGGCCATTGGCTGATGGCGCAGCGCCGTGACGTGAAGCTCAGCTGGCCATTTTTGATTCCCACCTGGGAGATTGGCTCATTTGGAGCGCTGACGCGCATTGAGTCGGTTTTGCCCAACCGTTCGGTGCTCTTTGATGTCGCCCTAGCGGGGCCAGCCGCCGGGGGCCTATTGTCGTTTGTGTTGCTGGTTTTGGGGTTTGTGCTCTCCCATCCCGGTAGTGAGTTTCAGCTACCGGTCGCGTTTTTTCAGGGGTCGGCTTTAGTGGGCACGTTAGCCAAGATCATCTTGGGTGCAGCACTGACCGAGCCTTTGGTTGACGTTCACCCCTTTGTGCTGATTGGCTGGTTGGGGCTGATCATTACCGCCCTCAACTTGTTGCCTGCCGGTCAGTTAGATGGCGGTCGCATTGTGCAGGCAATTTATGGCCGCAAAACCGCTGGCCGGGTGACCGTCATCACCGTGGCGCTGCTGGCGATTGCCTCTTTAGCCAATCCCCTAGCGCTGTATTGGGCGGTGCTGATTTTGTTTTTGCAGCGCCAGCAAGAGCGGCCGGCCACTAACGAAATCACTGAGCCCGATGACGCCAGAGCGGCCTTGGGGCTGCTGGCCCTATTTTTGACGTTGGCGACGCTGCTACCCTTGACGCCGTCTTTAGCCGGGCGGTTGGGCATCGGTTAAAACCGGGCATTTGCCCAACCGATCAAACCACAGACTGTCAGCCTCCCAAGTGGGCAACTCACAGGGGGAGCTGGGGCTCAAAAGATCATGAGGTCAAGTTCAGCATCGCTGAGTGCTTCGCTGCCCACTAGCTCAGTGCGAATCGTGAGGTACCGGCTGGTATAAATCGAGGACTGCTTAAAACGGGGATTCGGCTGACCGGTTTGGGCATCGGCTTCAGCATAGGCTTCGAGATATTCTGGTGCGATCGCCCCTTGACGAGCCGGCAGCGATCGATCTTTAGAAACGGTCATAACCAACCACGATGATATGTTCGACGTACACAATACTGAGCTTCTGCAGCATTAGGCCGCGAACTTTTGGAAGCCTTAAGGAATCCCTGTCTCACCGTGACATTGTTTAACGTGGCCCACCGTGGTTGCGGCCTCAACCACAAGCTTTCTTGACTTTCTCCCTCCCGTGAGCCGTTATTTGGGCACTGGTCAGCCATAGTGAGGAAAGCTGAATACTATAACTAGAGATGATTTCAGCTTCTTAAGATGCAATGTCCTCAATGTGGCAGTGAACAGCTATTGAAGAACGGTGTGCGTCAACTCAAATCTGGTGAGCCCGTTCAGTACTATCGCTGTAAAGTTTGTCAGAAACGGTTTGACGCGCGGGCAGGAACTCCCATGCATCGACTGAGGACACCGACTGCGGTCGTCGAGATAGCGCGGCAAGCGAGCAGCGAAGGACTGGGTATCAGAGCTACCGGGCGAGTGGTGAGTCAAGCCCGTAACAGCATTCGCACCTGGGAGGCTCGCTTGGCGACGCAAGCTAAACAGTTGTCACCGCCGCCTCGGTGACGGTAGAAAGCGACGAACTTTACACCAAAGTCGAACGCACCCGCCCAGCCCATGAAAGCGAGGGGTAAACAGCGATCTCACTAGAACGAGAGAGGCGCTACTGGATTAGTCGTGTGAGTGGTTCCCGAGAGGGAGCCCGATTCCAGCGTATCGTCACGAAGACTTAGGGGTGGATGAGTCACTGTTCGAGTATTTGCTGGTTTACCGATAGAGCACTGCCTTGCTGATGATGTGCCAGGAGGGTCAGAGATGTCGTGGATTCAAGATCCAATGCAGCTCGCGGCAGACCGGCACCAGATTTTTGCCGCCGCAGATATTCCGTACTACGTGACTGGCGGTGTGCCGGCCATCGTTTACAGCGAGTCGCGCAGGCGATGATCGAGCGGTTGTCCAATGTAACCAGCAGGGCGCTGTTTTAGCCGCCAGTCCATCCTGGTAAGACCGGCGGCAGTGGCGGGCGATCGCTCAGCGGATATGAAGCGGCCTCTAGCTACGCAGCCGATAGCCCATACCTCTCACTGTTTCGATCGCATCATTTCCTAACTTACGCCGCAGATGGCGGATATAGACTTCGATAATGTTAGAGCCGGGATCATAGTCGTAGCCCCAGACCCGGTTGAGCAATTGCTCCTTACTCATCACCTGCATGGGATGTCGAAGCAGCACCTCGGCCAGGACGAACTCTTTGGCCGACAGTTCCACCAGGCGGCCCTCTACCCAGGCTTGCCGCGTCAGCAAATCGAGCGATAAGTGACCCACCTCTAAACGGGTTTCTGAGGGGCTGGCATAGGCAGGACGGCGATCGCGGAGCTGGACTTTGATGCGAGCCAGTAACTCTTCAAAGCGAAAGGGTTTAGTCATGTAGTCGTTGGCCCCCCCTTCCAGCGCCGTCACCGTGTCGTCAACGCCATCTCGCGCGGTGAGGACGATGATGGGCAGGCACTCTCCCTGCCCCCGCACCGCCTGCAGCACCTTCAGACCATCCTGGCCGGGTAAGCCTAAGTCGAGAATGAGTAGGTCAAAATCATCGCCCCGCGCTAGCTCTGCGGCTCGATAGCCATCTTCGACGACTAAAGTGGTGAAGCCATGGGCCTTGAGCCCCGCTTGGAGAAAGTCAACGATGTGTGGGTTGTCTTCCGCGATCAGAATGCGATTCATACTGCAGAGTTGCCGATGGATAAACTGCGGGATCGAGCGGCAGAATGAGCGTAAAGGTAGCACCCTGACCCAGTTCACTGGCCAGTTCCACCCGCCCGCTGTGGGCCTCAACGATCGCGCTAACGATGGCGAGCCCCAGGCCTGCCCCTTCAAACGGTTGATCATTATTGGTGGCGCGGGCAAACCGCTCAAAAATTTGCTGCTGGTCAGCTGGGGCAATGCCCTCGCCGGTATCGCGCACCCAAAATCGCAGATAGTCGCCATCTATGGCGGAGCCCAGGGCGATGGGGTCTCCGGGCTGGGTATGCCGCAGGGCATTTTGCACCAGGTTCATTACTGCTTGAGAAAAGCGCTGGCGGTCTAACGTCGCTGGATACAGACCCTTAGTCTCTAGTCGCCAGTCGCGCTCTGGGGTGAGCGATCGCGCCTTTAGGTATAGTTCCTCGGTCAGCCAGTCCAAATCCTCCGGTTTCAAGATGAGGAAATCGGGCCGCTCGGCTTTCGTTAGCAGTAGCAGGTCATTGACCAACCGATTCATCTGCTGCAGTTCATTGGTCATCAGCGCAATGGTTTCCGCCTGTTTTTCCGGGCGGTAGGCCAGGGTTTCTAGCTGACCCTGAATCACCGTAATCGGCGTACGCAACTCATGACTGACATCTTTGAGAAACTCCTGCTGCCCATCAAAAGCCCCCTGCAGCCGATCTAGCATGTCGTTGAAGGTCGCCGCGACGGCGGTGATTTCGTCCTTCCCCTGCAGGGGAATCCGCTGACTCATATCCGATTCGGTAATTTGGCGTGCCGTGCGGTTCATCAAATGCAGGGGGCGGAGCAGCCGGCCGGCCGTGACCCAGGCAATGACAAAGAAGCTGCCCAGCACGGCGACCGACACCTTAAGCACCAGTCGAATGGCCGCCGTGCCTGACTGGTAGGCGGTCGTTTTATCTTCGACCGCAATGAAAATGCCTTCAACCTCATTGCCAATGATCAGCGGCTCGGCAGCGTAGACGACGTTGTGATCGGCCCCTTCTAGGCGCTGCTGCTGCGGTGCTGACAGGTTGGCCCAGCGGGTGACTAAGTCAGGGTCGCGCACCAACCAATCGGGCAGCGGCCCGCTCGCGCGATACAACTCACCGTCCACAAAGGTGGCCACCCATTCATCCTCAGCGGGCACATGGGCGGCCACCATCTGGTCAAACAAAGCGGTGATCTCTGGCTCGGTGGGCCGCCGAGCAGTCAGGGGCTCGGCCGCTTGCTGAAATCGGGTCACCTCTTCGGCCAGAGCGGCTTCTGCTTGCTCGTACAAGCGATCGCAATAGATTTGCCGAGTCACCCAAGTCGCCATGACAGTCGTCGAGACGGCCAGCAGGAAATACCAGGCTAAGAGTCGCGTGCGAAAGTTACGAAAAGACATCAGCCACTCCGTTACTCGTTTCATCGTACCGATTCCTCAGAGTAGGCGGCAGGGGTAGTGCTGCTAGTCGGTCGGTCGAGGCTGACCGGCCCTGAGCCGTAGGTGACCACCATCAACAGGCCACCAATGATGGCCAGATTTTTCAGGAACTGAGTCATCTGGGTCGGATCCACGATGGGGTTGTGAAACACCAGGGTTGCGGGGATGAGGAACGCCAGCAGCAAGCCAGCGCCAATACGGGCTTTGAAGCCCACAATCAGCGACAGGCTGCCAAGCAATTGAAAGGCCACGGTGAATATGGCCACGAGCGCTGCCAACGGCAGGCCCGCCCCAGCAATCTGCTGCTGAAGACCCGCAAAATCTGAAATTTTGCCGATGCTGCTATGCAGAAAAATGACTGCGATCGCGGTGCGAGCCAGCAGAGGAATGTACTTTTGCAGAATCATGAGAATTTTCTCCTAATTTACGCAGGTGAATGAACAGACCGGTTGACCGCAAAGGTCAGGGATGAAAAATAACTCAGGCCAGGAAGTCAGGAAAACATTGGGCTGATTAGCGTTAATATCAGCCGGCTCTAGAAATGGCTAGTTGATTTGGTCAGTAGCCAAGGGCGATCGCCCTGAGCCCCAGCAGACATGGGGTTAGCTATTCCTGGCGCAGGCAGAATGACGCGAATGGCACGATCGCCTCGGCTATAACCATGCAGCCAGTTCAGCAGCACCGCTAGGCGATTCCACACTCCCGGCAAATACACTAGATGCACGCTAAGCCACATCAGCCAGGGCAAAAATCCGGTCAACAAAACGGGGCCAACTTTGCCGACTCCGGCATAGCCACCAATGATGGCGAGGCGGCCTTTATTTAGATAGCTGAAGGCTGTCGGTGCTTTGCCCCGCAGTTGGCGGCGAATATTGCACGCCACCGCCACCCCCTGCTGTAACGCTTCGGGGGCGACTCCCGTCAGGGGTTTGCCGTTCTGCTCGGCCTGGGCCAAATCACCGATCGCATACACGGTGTCGTAGTCAATTAGTTGCAGCGTTGGTCGGACCCATAGTTTGCCTTTGCGTGCAGTCGCTAGGCTCGCTGTTGCTGCTGGCATAGCGGCTTCGAGTCCGGCGGCCCAGACGACCGTTTCAGCAGGCAGGACTGAGCCATCTTGAAACTCAACGGTCTGCTCAGTTACCCGACTCACCCGCGTTTTAAAATGAACCTTAACGCCCAGCTGACGCAGCTTGCGAGTGGTGTAGCGACCCAGGCGATCAGGCAGATTCACCAGGAGATTATCCCCCGACTGCACCAGAATGATCTGCATCTCCTGCCAGCTTAGGCCGGGATAGTCGCGACGAACGGCACGCTTGAGTTCCACCAGGGTGCCCGCCATCTCGACACCGGTGGGGCCGCCGCCCACGATAACGAAGGTCAGCAACTGCTGCCGCCGCTGTGGGTCACGCTCGCGAGTGGCTTGCTCAAACTGCTGCAGAATGTGGTTGCGTAGCGCCGTCGCCTGGGCTAACGTCCGCAATGGAAAGGCGTGCTCCACCGCGCCGGGGACACCCAAAAACTGGGTCTGGCTGCCGGTGGCCAGCACCAGATAGTCATAGGGAATGACTTGATCGTCAGTTTCGACCACTTGGTGGGCAAAGTCGATGCTCTGGACAGTCGCCATCAAAAATCGAGTGCGCGGTGCCCGACGCAGCACCGTCCGCAGCGGATAGGCGATGCTCTCGGGCGCAATTTGGGCAGCCGCTACCTGATATAGCAGCGGCACGAACGTGTTGTAGTTATGGCGATCGATGAGCAAGACCTCGGCCCCACTCTGGGCGAGAGACTGAGCCGCTTGCATACCGCCAAAGCCAGCACCGGCAACAACGACCCGGGGGGGATTTGAGACTGTTTGCATGGTTCAGGTGTGTTTGAACGGTTGACATGTTCTGAGCGTCGCAAGTTGTACCGTTCGCTACCTGAATCTAGGCTGAAAAAATTTTCAGGTTGGGAAAATACCAAGCTCCTGTCTCGGATCGCGTCGATTTGCCGAGAATGTTCGCTGCGGGTGCATTCAGGCATGCGGCAACTCACCCAACTGATGAGAGCGGAAACTTCTGGGTCAACCAGCGTTCAGGTTTATGGGCGGAGGGACTGAGGGCAGATAGACGATCGTGAATAGCTCGACTTTGCGCCTGTATACCCGCTCGTCTTCAAATTTGTAGTGATCTCTCAATCAAGAGAAACTGCATCGAGTGCAACCCAGTCTTGCAGGACTCACGACGAGAATTTCCCATTGAGATAAGCACAGCGCTGCCACAGCACCTGTGGCACATTATCCTCATGCCACTGAGCCCCGGAGATTTTGACCCGTCGTCCAATCTGCTTGACGGTTGACTCAATCTCACCGGAGCCAATCGAAATGCCCTCAGCCTGGTAATAACGGTAGTTGACGATGCGGTGTCGGTGTTTGGCCAGATAAGCGATGAATCGCTCTACGCGCTCATGGTGCCAGTCCTCGAATAAGGCGACGGCACTCTCGACATCAGCGTTCCACAGCTTGGCTTCCACGGCGTCGAGGCGCTGTGACGAACCGCCGACTTGACCGAGATTCTCAATCAGGTGGTACCAGTCCAGGATCTCCAGCCGCTGGATCGCCCCGTCGAGTTGGGCAAACAGCTTCCAAATGCCATCATGACCATCGCCCAGACAGACCAACGGCGAGGCGAGCGGTTGCTGGTTCACCCAGTCGACTAGGCGCTCATTCGCTCGAAAGTAGGCATTAACACCGCATTGGTGTCGGTTGACCGCTTTATCATCGCGCCATTCACGGATGAAAAATTCCCGATGGCTGGTCCCACATGCTCTAGCAAGTGTCCACGCACCGCTTTCTCGATCCCTTCCAACGTCTTGACTGCTTCGGGGTCAGTTTCCTCATAGAGCAACGCTGCGATCTCCTCAGTCAGGGCTTTAAGACGGGCTTCCTTAGAGACATCCATGGGGGTAACCGATAAGAGATGAACTCACTAAAGCTTCCTGCTCAGGCCATTATCCGAGAGTAAGCATTATTACTCATTGCATAACTGGGATGCACTCAAGGCAAGGCCTCGTGAGTCTAGCCACTCAGCCAGTTTTGGACGATGGAACTCCCGGTCTCCGAGCACCAGCACCGGATACTTCTGGAAGAGAGGCAACACCGCTTTCAAAAGACGTTTTTGGGTGGTCAGGTTACTGTTTCCAAGTTGGTTTAAGGTCTCCCAATAGAGTGGGAGGGCATGGGTGCCCCAGACTAAGGACACCATAAAGATATTGTGGTCTTGCCATTGGGTGCGGTCGATCGCCAGCAGCCAATCGCCCCATTTGTGATGCTTCAGCCGCCTCAGTCGTCGGCGTTGCTCCCGATTCATCCCCCGGCCCGTTTGCACTTGACGAAGCCAATCCTTCATCAGCGGAAACCACAGCGCTTTGACCGTCATTTGGGGCAGCGCTAAAAACCGCTGTAAGTTCCGTTTACGACTCTGATAATGGATGGGTTGGGGAAAGACACTGGCGAGGGTCGAGAGCTTGACTTGACGATGAACCTGTAACAATAACAACAGCAATTGCAAGGTCAAAT
>ERZ1740060.195-NODE-195-length-47141-cov-9.102281_pt1 | contig 47141 bp, 48 predicted proteins | sample MGYA00581743_ERZ1740060 | MGnify/ENA primary metagenome ERZ1740060 (study PRJEB43018, sample SAMN04849235) | marine metagenome | isolation source: floating plastic debris | place: Pacific Ocean | collected 2008-08-27 | study: EMG produced TPA metagenomics assembly... | reverse complement strand
CGCAGGTTAGCGTGACGATTTAGACGCTCTACGTGTTTCCAAATATCCTCTTAGATGGTTTGCAGACCTATGCCTCCCCTGATGTACATTTTCTGTCGGCACTGACCGGGGGCTTTCTCTTGGGGTGGGGGGTCATGATTGGGTGCCTGTCCGCATGGGTGTATGACCTAGCGCCTGAGGCCGTGCGTCGCTCTGTGCTGACTGGCGTTCTGTCCTGGTTTGTTCTGGACAGTGCTGGATCGATCGCATCTGGAAATCCCTCAAACGCCTTGTTCAATATCTTTGTGCTGCTCTTGGGGGTGGGACCGCTCTGGCTGCCTGCCAAAGCAGAGATGGATTCACCTCAGACTTAAGTTTCTGAGCAGTTGCGGGCGATCGCTCAACTCTTCAAAAATCCCATTGATTGCTTCCGCTAAGTGGAGAACGTACCCATGACTGCATATCGGACCCTACTGATCGCCATGTTTGTCGGAATCTTGGCCTACACGCTGGTTGTAGGCGTCAATGAGGGCTGGAACCTGCTACCGGTGTTTTTTGAGGGTATAGTGGCGCTGACCTGGTCTGGTCAGTTCAATTTTGATTTCACCTGCTTTCTGGTGATGGCAGGCTTGTGGATCGCCTGGCGTCATCATTTCTCTCTAGGGGGCATCGCCCTGGGCTTGCTCGGCACGGTGGGAGGAATTCTAGTGGTTGCGCCTTATTTGCTGGTGGCGACGTTCCAAGCTAAGGGTGACATGCATATGGTGCTGCTGGGTCAGAAGCGGGCGATGGAGTTGGCCTAGGTAGGCTTGGGCGGGGTTGGGCTGAGCGAGGCAGTCAGTGGTCCACATGGGGTAGGGGTATCGTAAAGTATCCCCTTATCGCTAAAGGCAGGCTTTGAAGGTTTTGCAAGTCTTTAGAAAGTGGCAGCGCCAGCTCTTGCATCCCTGGCCCAGACCACTACCATTAAGGTGATTCAACAATGCCCCTAGGCGAGTTAGCAGGCTATGGCAAAAGGATTTGGTACGCCACAATCAATCCCTACCCGCGATGCAACCAAGTTTATGGTTGCGTTTGCCAAGTGCTACTTCCAATCAAAAGGAGATCAAGACACCGTTCGAGAATTTCTAGCTTCTAACTTAACTAAGCTAGATGAATCTCTTTTGGAAGCTTTACCTATGATATTCTATAAGCTCTTAAAAAATCCAATATTTAACAGTAAAGAAAACATTAGCGCTTTCTTTATAGCATTTGGGTCGAGCATTTATATCTTTCCATTAGGAAGTAGGAAACTCAATCTTGAAATCAGCATAACTGCTTGTCAAGTTGCGCTAAGGTCCTTGCAGCGTAACCAGTTTCCATCAGAATGGGCTGCAGGCCAAACAATTTTAGCAAATGGCTATAGCGATCGCATCCAAGGGGATCGAGCAGACAACATCGAAAAAGCTATTGCGGCCTATGAATTGGCCTTGCAGGTCCATACCAGCGATTTATTTCCAACAGAATGGGCTGAAATTCAGAACAATTTAGGACTGACCTATAGTGATCGCATTCGAGAGAATCGAGCAGACAATATAGAGAAGGCTATTGCAGCCCATAAATTAGCCTTACAAGTCTATATCCGTGATGTGTTTCCAACAGAATGGGCTAGCGCCCAAAATGGGCTAGGAAATGCCTATCTGAATCGTATTAGAGGGGACCGAGCAGACAATATAGAGAAGGCTATTGCAGCCCATGAATTAGCCTTGCAAGTCTATGTCCACGATATATCTCAAGAAAAATGGGCTAGCGCTCAAAATGGGCTAGGAAACACTTACATTGATCGAATTCGAGGCGACCGATCGGAAAATATAGAGAAGGCCATTTTAGCCTATCAATTAGCCTTAAAAGTCCATACTCGCGACGAATTCCCAACACAATGGGCTGGAATTCAAAACAATTTGGCGCTGGCTTATAGTGATCGCACCCTAGGTGACCGGCAAGAAAATATAGAACAGACCATAAAAGCCTATGAATTGTCACTCCAGATCTATAAAAGCAAATCTTTTCCAGAGCATTGGGCAAGAGTTCAACATAATATCGCTAACACCTATCGAGATCGCGTCCAAGGAGAATTGACCTCCAATCTAGACACAGCAATTGAGATTTACCAACAGGTTGAACAAGTATTCACTCGCGAAGCTTTGCCTTACCAGTGGGCCAGGAATCAAGGAGACTGGGCGGAGGCGCTCATAAAGCAGGCAGCACTGACGGACAGGAACAGAAGCTTAGATACTGCTGTTGACATGCTCAAAGGAGCCCTGGAAGTAGCTGTACCAGGTAGTCCTGACTTTATTGATTCTCAATATCGGCTCGGGACAGCGCTCTCCCGCCGCTTTGAGCAAAATCAAGATCCCCAAGATTTACAGCAAGCTCTCAAGGCTTATAAAACTGCTTTAGACGCGATCAGCCCAGAACACTACGATCGCGCCAAAATCTGGCAAGCACTACCCACCACACAATCCGTGCTCGGCAGTCGCTTGGTGCGCGAAGGGGAATGGCAAGAGGGTCTACAACTTCTACTCAACAGCGTACGTTTGCTCCGAGAAGGTGACGACCCACTAGCCCACGCCAATGCCCTCTACCAAACCGCCCGCGCCCACGAAACCCTCTCCGACTGGGACAATTCCCGTCTTTATTACCGTGACGCCCTCCGCCTCTACGACCACCTCAAAGACGAATCCGGTATTGCCAAAAGCCGCCATGGTTTAGGCAGCGTGCTGGTCTCTCAGGGTTACTTAGCTAAAGGCATGGGCGAACTGCAAAAAGCGCTTAACCTTTATCAGCAAATACACAGACCTGATAAAGTCGCCGAGGTAGAGAGTCTTCTTCAAACCGTTCAACAGGCGGAACAGCACATGCAAAAGGTGGCGGTATGACCACAGCCGACGACATCTTCGATCAATCGCAGAACAATATCCAGCGATTGGGACTCAAAGAGATCCCCTTCACTGAAAGCCCCATCGACCTCGAAAGTGAAACCCTACAACGCATTTTCACGGGTCGTGAAGCTGAGCTACGCCAGGTCTTTAACCAGTTTCAAAGCCGCGAACGTAGACGCATCTTGGTTTATGGCCGTATCGGCATCGGCAAGAGCGCTTTTCTGTTAGAAGTGCTGTCGGTGCTGCGGCGTAAGCGGCCCAAAATGCTGACTACTTATATCTCATTGCCAGCCAACTTAGATTTGGCCACCACCGCCTTGCTGGCCGTTGCCAAAGAAATGGACGATGACGACTGGGCGCAGCGCTACCTATACCAACTGGGGATTCCCACGTCCAAAATTTTGAAAGAGCGCAGCTCGGAAATTAGTGCATCAATGGGTCTTGGTGCCAAAACCAGTGAAAAGGACCTGCAGCCCGTCACCTCGCAATATCCCACCGTCAGCCTCGATATTTTGCTGGAACGCGCTCAGAAAAAGTATCCCGATGGAGTTGTGATCGCCATTGATGACCTAGACAAACGCAACCCCAGCGAAGTCAGACAGATGATGCACGATGCCCAAGGCATGTTGAAAGGCGATGCCTGGTTTATGCTCACGGGCCACCCCATGGGCATTACTGGCGACCTCTTGACCAGTGAACGGGGCTTGTTCGACCTGCAGCTTAAGCTTGACGAACTTGATCAGCCGACAACGTACAAAATGTTGATCAACTATCTCAGCAGCGCCCGTATTGACAATGACTGCACTGATCAAGGAAATCCACGCTGCGTCTTACCCTTCACCCCCGAAAGCGCGGCCACCTTCTGCCGCGTCTCTCTGGGCAAACCCCGACTATTTAATCGGCTTGGCAACACGGTGCTTTCCAAAGCCGCTGACTTGGAGGTGGATTTGATCACGCCTGAGATTCTTCACGAAGGGTTGAAAGCAGCGGCTCCCACGCTGCGCCAGCAAGCGGCCCTGTCCGTTCAGGAAGAACGGGTTCGGGCATTGTTGATGAAGCGTGGTGAGATTTCGGATGAAACGATTACTTTTGAAGATTTAGAAGCTCTCGGCGTTCGCAGCTTTAGCGATATCTTGCCGTTACTGGAACGATTGGAAGAGGCTGATTTGGCCCATCAACTCGACCAAGAAGATGTCAAAGCCTTTGCGCCCATTCCTTTGCCATCCTCAGAAGAGACAGAGTCAACCTAAGCGATCGCTAGGCTGGACGCGGCTTTAGACTGGGGGGCATTGACGGTTGACCCGCACCATTGCGCCCATTCCGGGCCTGGGCAAGCTCAGCCTGAATTTGCTGCGCTTGGGCCACCACAATCGGGTTAGGGTCAAAGAGTAACACCGGAATTAACTGGCCCAGCACCGAGGGAGAAGCCACTTGCAGATAGGCCACCACCGCTTCTCTGACGAACCCTGTGGGGTGCTTCAGGCAGGCCAGGATATGGTCGGCGGTGACGCTCCAGCGCTGCTGTCGCGCCACATGGAAACAGCAGGCCAAAGCCCAGTCAGAGAGAAAGTGGCGTAAATCCAGCAGGGTGCGGAGGCGATCGCTGGGTCCCATGGGCGTGTAGGGCACCCAGCTCTCCAGGCTTTTGATCTTTTCGATGTGGCTGCGGCCATCCAAGACGGTTAAAATCGCCCGCTTGCTGGGGATATCCAGAGCGTTATCCAAAATTTCCAGGCCCCGTGCCCGACTAGAAGACGAGCCCTGCAGACTCACCTGAGCCGCTTGGATGGCACTGGGTGAAGAAATAAACCGAAGCAGCATAAACATGCGGCCAATCGCGTCGGTGCGCAAGTCCTGCAGCGCCTCCCGCAAGAGGTGCGATTCTCGACCCGTGACCACATCTTCTGACAGGTCGACTCGGGCGGCATAGACCTGCCCCATAAAGGTCAACTCTTGGTTGAGTAACTGCTCAATGCCATCCCGACCGAGGCGATCTAGGGCGGCATCAATGCCTTGGGAGCGGCGCAAGCCTGTCTCTTGAAACAGCTTCAGCAAGATTCTGAGAATGGCACGGCGGGTGTCGCCCCAGGTGGTGAGCAAATTATCAATCAGGCGATCCAGGGCTTCGGTCGTGCCGATATTGCCCATCACTTGCCAAGCCTGGTTGCGCAAAATCTCAGTCTTGTAGATATCGATCGCTTGGGCCTCTAGCATCGGCAGAGCGTCGTTCCCCAGACGAGTCAGGGCTTCGCCTGCAGCATCTCGGGTGGATTTGTAGCGCAGCGCCTGCAGCAGAGAGGGGTAATGTTCGGTGATGTGGGTGGCGGCGATCGCCTCTAACATTGCCCGCCGCACCCGCAGAGACTCATCCTGCAGCAAGGCAGGGATGTAAAGCCGCAGCGCCTGCATGTAGTGGGCTTCCCCCAGGGCGCGACAGCCCATTACCCGTTCCCGCTCCCGCTCATGGGTGAGCATTTGCCGGAGGGCGCTGGTGGCCTCGGCCTTCTCGCGGGGATTCCCCTGGCGCAGCATCAGCGAAGCAGCAGTTCCTCGAACCACGGGGTCCACTTCCGGTTTCAAATAGGCCCGCAGTTCCTCAATATTGGGACTCTCTTCGGTCAGCCAAACGTAGCGGAGGGCTGGGGCCAAAATCTCCGGGGGCTGCTGGGTATTGATCAACTGCCGCACCGGCTCAATGTAGGCCGTATTGGGATGCTCCAACATCGCCTCTAGGCTTTGGCGACGCAAGCGGGGGGTGAGCTGCAGCAACATCGGGGCCAAGATCTCGCCCACACCCCTGGGGTCAATGTGGCAGAGCAGCTCAATGCAAGAGCGCTTATCGGCTTCAGGACCAGGCTGCTCTAGCTGCTCGATAAAGGCCCGCTTCAATACCCGCAAGCTGGCATCGGAAACGCTCAACAACCCCCGCTCGGCGCTTAAAACGAGAAGGTTCAGATAGCGCGATCGCAACAGCAGCAGCGCCCCAAACCAAATCACCGCGGCCCCGACGATCAGGCTTAAGAACACCTGACTTTGGAAGGCAGGTTCAGTTAGCCCTAGGGCATTGCAGAGGCCGATAATGCCCAAAATGATCACGCCGGTAAAGCCCATAGAAAGGGGCTCGGCTATCCCCCCCACCAAAGACTGAACGCCCGTGCGGTGACTATCTGGAATTGGCTGGAACAAAATCGGTCGGGTACTGGCTACCAAGGTATATCGCAGCCATTCATCAAAAAATTTGAGAATAATCAGCCCCACAAACAGAGCCACAACGCCCAGTACCGCCCCATGGCTACCCACGAGGGTGGCCAGCCCGAGTACCACAATAAAGACGGGCAAAATCGCCGTCACCGTAAATACCCCTTGGCGTTCGATTAAACGACTGGAGGTAAACCATTGGGTGATCAGCTCTACCAGTCCCAGCAGACCGCTAAAAATCCCGAGAAAGCTAGCAATTTCGTTAGGGCCGAGATTCCGCTCCAGTTGCCCTAAATATTCAAACTCGATCAGGTACATCAAGATCTGGGCCAGCACAAAAAAGGCCAGCAGCAGCACCACATAGTTGCCCATGGAGCCCTTCATGCGTTGGGCGGAATGGGGGGTGGCCTCATCGCTCTCTGCCTCGCGTACCACCGAGTCTGGAAAGGCATGGCTATAGGTGCGGCTAATGTGCAGCAGCACCCCAGAGCCCACCACCATAATCAGAAACGACAGCAGCAGAACGTTGTTCAGCCCCACCAAATTGAGCAGCAGATACACCGAAAAGCCACTCAACACATCCGCCACCAAGTTGCCGCTGCTGATCAGCGGAAAGGTGCGCTTGATTTCGCGAATATTAAAGAGCTGGTTGGCGGTGACCGAGACGTTCAGATCATTCAGGCCGTAGATGGCTTCCATCCACAGCCGCATGCCAAAAATGGTGGCGGCGGCAAAGGCCGGAACCGCCAGCCCCCAGCGAAAACAAAATACGGGAATGGCCATCAGCAGGGCCATCACCACAATCACCCAGCGCAGGGGCAAAAACCGCTGCATCCAGGTGTAAACAAAACTGAGGCTGAACCCGACCCCGGCGCTAAAGATATAGATCCAGGGGAGGTATTCTGCGCCGTAGGTTTCGAGAAAGAGGGCCGCAGAGCTGACCTCCAGCCACAGGATCCCCATGGAGGTGGCGGTATAAAACGCAAACATCAGCAGGGTGCGTTCCGCTTCCCGAGGGCGCAGGTTAATAATCTGTAGAAGCTTTTGCTGCCAAGGTCGAAGCGTCGGGGTTTGACCAGCGGTCATGGGGTAGATCCACGAGGGGTGGGGGTTAGCACGCCCTATTGTAATCAGGATCGCCCAGGATGACGGCGGTGTAGCGGTATCGCCCGCATCTCGCCCTTAACAATGGACAACGCTCAAGTTACTATTGTCCATTGTCCTGATGGGTGATGCCGAAGCCCCCGTGGCGAGCCGCTCCCCCTGAAGCAGCCAGAGTCAGCCTGGTCAACTGGTTTTATGAAGCATACATTGTCCGTTTTGGTGGAAGACGAAGCTGGGGTGCTCACGCGCATTGCCGGGTTATTTGCCCGTCGGGGCTTCAACATTGAGAGCCTTGCCGTTGGGCCTGCGGAACAGGTGGGCATCTCGCGAATCACAATGGTGGTTCCGGGGGATGAGGCCCAGGTGGAGCAGTTGACCAAGCAACTCTACAAGCTGATCAATGTTCTGAAGGTGCAGGATTTGACTGAGGTCCCCTGTGTTGAGCGGGAATTGATGCTGCTGAAGGTGAATGCCAACAGCACCACCCGTTCCGAAATCATCGAGTTTGCCCAAATCTTTCGCACTCGCGTCGTGGATATCGCTGAAGATGCCCTCACCCTGGAGGTGGTCGGTGATCCGGGCAAGATGGTGGCGATCGTCCAGGTGTTGACCCGCTTTGGCATTCGCGAAATTGCCCGCACCGGCAAGATTGCCCTCAGCCGTGAGTCGGGGGTGAATACGGAATACCTCAAAACCCTGGAAAGTCGGCTTTAGAGGCATCGAATGACCTGAATCATTTGAATGCCTGCAAGCCCTGAGGACATTTCTTGAAAAGGAAATGACTATGGTGCGTTACCTCTCGCGATAGCCGATGTAGGGGCACCTCTTGTGGGTGTCCTCGATGATTTACCGGATAGTACGAATCGGCAAATCGATTTGTTCAGGGGCAATTGGCGGAGGGTAGGCACAAGACCTATCCCTACTCAAGAACCTGAAGCGCCCCGGCTCCGCCAAAGTCACAGCTGGATTCTGGTGGAAATGCCCTCAATCCGGGATGATGGGAGGATTGCCATGACAGTGGGCGGAGCGAGCAGATTCAGATGGAGGCAGCATCACATTGGGCATCTCTGCCGGAGCAACTTCTGGACCTAGCCCGACGCCATGGGGCCGAGGCTGCAGAGGTATTTCAATCTAGCTCTGCTTCTCGACCGGTTTACTTTGAGGCCAACCGCCTTAAGCAACTCGAAAGCACCCAGGTGCAAGGGACGGCCCTGCGATTGTGGCACCAAGGACGCCCCGGTATCGCCGTTGCCCATGGCCCGATTGAGCCCGAAGCATTACTCGAAAAGGCCTTAGCGATCAGCCAGCTGAACGAGGCCGAATTTATTGAAATGGCTGCGGGCCGGGTCCAGCGTTATCCCGATGTGGGGAACATGGTGCCAGCTCAACAGCTGATGAACTGGGGCAATCGGGCCATTGGTCAAATTCGAGCCGATTATCCGGATGCGATCTGCGAAGCAGAACTGGAATGTGATGTAGAAACCATCCGCATCGTCAATTCTAAAGGGCTGGACTATAGCTACAGCGACACCACCCTCAGTTGCTATCTAACGGCGGACCGGGTGCGGGGGGATGATTTTCTCAGCGTGGGGGACGGGCAAACCTGTCGCGATCATCTAGACCTCGATCAACTGACCGATCAGGTTTTGCAGCGGCTGGTTTGGGCCGAGCAGAATGTCGCGCCTCAAAAAGGCCGGATGCCGGTCCTATTTACAGCTAAGGCCGCAGACATGATCTGGGGAACGCTACAGGCGGCCCTGAGCGGTAAGCGAGTTGTAGAAGGGGCCTCTCCCTGGAGCGATCGCCTCGGCGAGCAGGTCACATCCCAGGCGCTGACCCTGCATCAAGATCCCGATGCCGGTCCTTTTAGCTGCCCCTTTGATGATGAAGGCACCCCCACCCAAAAGCTGACGTTTATCGACCAAGGGGTGCTGCAGTTGTTCTACACCGATCGCACCGTCGGTCGCGAACTGGGTGAAGGCTCCACCGGCAATGGCTTTCGTCCAGATTTGGGCAGTTCCCCGACGCCAGGGCTATTCAATACCGTAATTAAACCGGGTCATCAGTCGCTGTTAGAGCTGATTGCCAGCCTGGATGAGGCGATCGTGGTCGACCAAATGCTGGGGGATGGAGCCGGAATTTCAGGGGAGTTTTCGATCAATGTAGACCTGGGCTACTACGTGCGTGGCGGTGAAATCCAGGGGCGCATTAAAGACACGATGGTGTCGGGCAATGTGTACAAGGCCCTCTCCAATCTGATTGCCCTGGGAAATGATGGTGAATGGAATGGCGGCTGTTATACGCCGTCGGTGGTGTTGGGGGGCTTATCAGTCACCGGACGGGGATTTTGATGCATCCATAAAGCGGGAAAGAACAATATTGTTCTCTCCCGCTTTTTAAAGTCACTGCCTTGAGGGTGTAATCATGCAAATGATGCTGACTTGATCAAGCCTCGGCCATCTCCTTACGCCCTTTCTTCAGCAGACCCAATCCACCCATTAGGACCAGACCGGTTGCCAGCGCAGGCTCAGGCACATCCGCTGAATTAGTTGGATCTTCAGGCACTTCGATGCGGGGCAGGCTGCCAGTAATCGCAAGCCCGTCGTTGATGCACTCCGCCAGGATGTGGGCCACATAGTCGCCATCCACCATCAAGTCGCGCGCAAAGCTAAAACCAAAAGTATGATTATCGTCTGGGACCGCCGCATCCACAGATTGGAAGTTTAAACCCAGGGCCGCTAGTGACCCCCCATCCAACATCTCGATGCCACCGACGAAAGTACCAGAACTAATCGAGGTGGAGATGTCACGGCTTCCTTGTTGGAAGTAGTAGTCGCCATTCACCTGTGTGGAGTTGCTGAGGTGACCCATAGACGCCGTGCCACCATTGTTTGCCCAGTTATCGTGAGCTGCCAAGGTGCTCCATCCATGGTTTGTAGCAGTTACGTTCTTGGTGGTGACGTTGCTGTAAACACCGACTCCAACATCGGAGTCGTTACCTTCGTCGAACTTGATACCAAAAAAGTTGCTTTGGCCTTGGGCGTTGGCTAAGCTTTCTCCGGTGAAGTTGAAGAACAGGTCACCGTAGTGGATGTAGTCGTCAGCTGCTGGGCGGTGATACTCACCCCCCAACCCTAGATTGGAGTTAATGCCCACATAAACTCGGTCAGCGGTCTCTCTAATGGCAAGACCATAAAACTCATAGGGACTGTCAGTCCCGCGTGTGCCCCCAGGACCAGAGCCATCATCAAAAGAGTCGATTGCGTAGTTCCAGCCGTTAAGCTCTTGAGCCTGAGCGGGGGCCATACTCACACTGGCGGAGGCCAGGGCACACCCTGCTAAAGCGATAAGTGTTTTTTTCGAAATGTTCATGGTCGTTCAGTTGGAAAGGGTTGTAAGAGGTGGGAAGTAAACTGACCCTGCACTGTTAGCGCGTAAGTTCTCATCTTTTTCTCATGTACTCAAGGTATGACCCAGCCCACCAAAACCAATCAGTTTTGTATCGAGGTTTACCAACTCTTTATCGGAAAAAGCCTTTTAAAAAGGGGAGCTAAAGGCTTGCGTAATATCGCTGGCAAACCCCATGAGCGTCTTTTGAAGCGACGCGCAGCAGGAGAAGTGACCGCTATTTATAGCTTTGGCCACTTTGATGCTTTGCGTAGAAGCAAAGTGGCCAAAGCCTTGTCCTAATCGAACTGGCGGGCAGCACTCTCGCCATACGAGTCTTTTGAAGAGGCCTGCTGAACGGATGTTGCAGGGGACATTTGGGTTAGTTTTCCTCACCGGTATTCAGGTTAATCCCGCAATAGCCAGAGACCGGTGTAGGTCATGCCCGAATTATCGGGGCGCACCAGTAAAAAATGCAGTCCTTGATGCTCCTGCTTGCGGTGGCCAAAGATGTGAGCCGCCTGCTGCACCTCAGCATCTTCAACCGTGGCGAGGACCCAGCGATCGACGAGGCCCGCTTCTAAAATCAGCCCGTCCGGCTCTCCGGCAATATAGTTGAGCGAGGCCGGTTGCTGGATGGCGAGCCATTGGGCCAAAACCATGGCCCTGCGCCCGCCATCAATGATCACCCCTGGAATCAGATCGGTGCTGGCGAGCCCCGCCTGTAGGGGCAGCCAAGCTTCCGGTACCGCTCGAATCGGAATCGGCTCCTGACACAGCCGCTCCTGGAAATCTTTGGCGGCGATCGCCGCAAATTGCCACTGTTCGCCCCACAAGTTCTCTGGTACGGGTACTGGCGCAGGGCGCTCCAATGCCAGCAGGTCGATCGCTTCCCCAGAGAAATTGGCCTGGGTTGGGTACCAGCGGGCCCGCTGCGCCAGCCATTGCTGCAGGGTACGGGTCTGGCGAGTGGGCGTGACCTGCAAGTGCATGGCCGCAGCCGCCAGGGTGATTAACGACAACGCCGCTGGGCGGAACAGGGCCAAAATCTGAGGCGGGTTGGGCGCTTTGGCGATCGCCTTTTGCAACTCGGCCTTGACCCAATCGCCGTTTAGCTCCGCCTGAGGCACCGTTGCGCCATAGGTGAAGTCAAAGGGGCGATCGCAAATCAACATTTCCCATAGGGGTTTACCCTCAGGGGTTTGCAGCGGGGCGCGATGCAGATCAACTTCCCAGACGGTTTGGGTCATTTGCGGGACTTGTGACAAAAGCGGTGATCCAGACGCGCATTTTTAGGCAGGGGGTCGTTGGTGCGCCAGTAATTGGGGGTGTGGGCAATGGCGGCATCATCCAGGTTTTCGATGGGTTTCCAGCAAATATGGCAGACGGGGTGCTGCTCCAGCAGGGCGGCTTTGAACTCCAAGGAATAGGTGTGAGGTTCGTCGTTGGTGAGCCCGATCAGCTGATCGATCCGCTGCCGCCAGGTCTCCGCCCGATACTGGAGGCGCTCCGCCTTATCGGTAGAGCTGGTGATGTATTCGGCAAACTTGGTGTCATTCACCATCACATCGATAAACTCTTCGCGGATGCGATCGGCAATGGGCAAAATGTCCTCCCGCTCGTACTGGCTGAAGGTGTAGAGCAGCGTATCCCACAGGGCCACATTCAAGCGGCGACTCTCCCAATTGCCATTGGGGTTATAGGTGCTGCCCACGTTAAATCGATGGCAGGCATTCTCGCCAAACACGGCATCGGCCATCTCGATGGATTTCTCAAAGGCCGCCTGCATGTCGGCCAGGTTCTCTGCTGAAAGGCTACGGTGCTGCTCCATCTCGGTGTTGAGGAACCGCTTAAAGGGGCCTTTATAGTTGCGGTGGGTGTTCCGCCACATGGCAAAGAATCGCAGAATAAGCTGGCGATCGGCCATGCGAGTATGGGGCGCTTTTAGCCGCATGATCTTGAGCATGTGGGGGTTTTGCACCAGGTTGCGCAACAGCTCGTTGTAGTTGCCTCGATAGACACAGTTACGCACCTCCTGGTCATTCAGCTTTTCGGCCCCCAGGTTGAGCCGCTCAAACACCTCGAATTTCACATCGGGGTCTGAGTCTTTTTCAATGATGATCAACCGCAGGGTGAAGTTTAGGATCTCCTCTTGCAGCTCTTCAGGCAGGGCGCTAAAGGATTTGCGGTTGAGGTGGGTAAGCACCTGCAGCCCCGACAGCTTAAAGGTTTGACCGTTGGGAAAGGTGCCATTGACAAAGGAGCAAATACTGGTGAGTCGCTGCTGGCCATCCACCACAGAATAGGTGCGCCGCTGCTCCTCTGAAACATAGATGACTGGGATGGGAATATCCAACAACAGCGATTCGATCAAGCGGCTGGCCTTGCCGGTGTCCCACACAAAGTTGCGTTGGAAGTCAGGCTGCAGGTTGAGCTTGCCCCGATTCACCCAACTGACCAGGGTTTCGACTGGTAGATCCTGCTTTTCGGTTTTGACGCGACGTTTATCGGGGTCGATTTCGAGGGGGCTATCGTCTGCAGCCTCCTCAATCATCAGTTCACTGGCAGGGTCAGCGATCGCGTTCGAATCAACCATGGGGTTAGACCAGGGCTACCACACTGGCTCAAGATTAGCGCATCCCTTGAGGGGAACTGTTTGAATCTGTTGAACCGGGGCGCTAAAGGTTCAGGACTTACGCACGGGAACAGACTTCAGCGGGTTGCAAGATCCCCCCGGCTGTCGCCACCCCCCTTATCAAGGGGGGCAGGGATCCTAAACGCTATTGGTAGTGCTAGTAATTTTGACTGCGTAAGTCCTGAGGTTATGCGATTTGGCAACAGACCCGATATTGCTAGGGCGCAAGCTTTGCGCCCCTACATCCACGTACCTGGATTGGGGGTGTAAACATAAATGCCCCAGACTTTAAGGCTGGGGCGTTTATGTTAGGAGGTATTTGCTCGCGCTTAGGGCGCTACGGCCATTTTGGCCGCGTCTTCCCGTGCTAAGAACTTCTCCAGTTCCGTTAGAGCATCGGCATCTACCTTGGTTTGCATAGGGCAGAACTTCGGTCCACACATGGAGCAAAACTCAGCGGTTTTGTAGATGTCGGCGGGCAGGGTTTCGTCGTGGTACTCCCGCGCCCGATCTGGATCCAGTGACAGCTCAAACTGCTTGTTCCAGTCGAAGTTGTACCGCGCCCTAGAGAGTTCATCGTCGCGATCTCGCGCTCCCGGTCGATGGCGACCAATGTCGGCGGCATGGGCGGCAATCTTATAGGCAATCAAACCATTACGCACATCCTCGGCATCGGGCAGACCCAGGTGCTCTTTGGGGGTGACGTAGCAGAGCATGGCGGTGCCATACCAACCGGCCATGGCCGCACCGATCGCGCTGGTGATGTGGTCATAACCCGGTGCAATGTCGGTGACCAGCGGACCCAACACATAGAAAGGCGCTTCCGAGCACTCTTCCATCTGCTTTCTAACGTTGAACTCAATCTGGTCCATGGGCACGTGACCCGGCCCTTCCACCATTACCTGCACGTCATGCTCCCAAGCGCGGCGGGTGAGCTGACCCAGGGTTTTGAGTTCTGCTAGTTGGGCCGCATCGGAAGCGTCATGGGTGCAGCCGGGCCGCAGCGAATCCCCCAAGCTGAAGGAGACATCGTACTTTTTGAAGATTTCGATGATGTCGTCGAAGTGGGTGTAGAGGGGGTTCTGCTTGTGGTGGTGCAGCATCCAGCGGGCGATGATGCCACCGCCACGAGAGACGATGCCGGTGAGGCGATCTCGCACCAAGGGCAAATGCTCAATCAAAATCCCGGCATGGATGGTCATATAGTCCACCCCCTGCTGAGCGTGTTTCTCGATGATGTGCAAAAAGTCCTGGGCGGTGAGGTTCTCGATATTGCCGTGGACGCTCTCTAGGGCTTGGTAGATCGGCACGGTACCGATCGGCACGGGGGAGTCATTGATGATCGCAGTGCGAATAACGTCCAGATTGCCGCCGCCGGTGGAGAGGTCCATGACGGTGTCGGCCCCATACTTGACCGCCAACCGCAGCTTACCTAGCTCTTCGTTAATGTCGGAGGAGTTGGGAGACGCGCCGATGTTGGCGTTGACCTTGCAACGGCTGGCAATGCCGATCGCCATCGGTTCTAGATTCTCATGGTTGACGTTGGCGGGGATAATCATTCGCCCCCGCGCCACCTCCTCCCGAATCAAGTCGGGGGGCAGGTTCTCTCGCTGCGCCACATAGGTCATCTCCTCGGTGATTACCCCTTGGCGGGCATAGTGCATCTGAGAGACGTTGCGATCACCCTGCCTTTTGGCAACCCACTCTGTGCGTAACATATTCAATTCGCCTCAATAAACAGCTTCCCTGCGCCGGTGCTAACCGGTTTCAGGTTCTAAGGGTGTGTTCTCAGCCTCAGATGGGCACCCCTAGCCATGGCGGTATTTTATCCGTTGCAAATTTGCGATGTGGCTGAAGTGGGGGTTAAGCCAGGAAAGTACACCCTCTGCAATGTTTTTCGTAACGCTTCCATACTTTCTGTGATTGACCCAGTCCAAGGCATTCGTTTGACGCTTAGCCTCGTGGGCATTTTTAGTCCCAAAGACGTCTCAGGTGCTATAGCCGAGCCTGCAAAGTCTGCTGCACAAAAGTCGCTTGTTCTTCAGTTGCACAGGTCATTAGGGAGACATTGCGACCTGTAGGGAGTGCGGCCACCACTGCGTAGAGCGTGCTGGCTTCTGCATATTTGGTCTGTACTCCGATCTTGGTAATGGTGCCTCTGGGCAGGGTGGCTCTCGACCCGAGAGACCAAATCGGAACATTCCGACACCGCAAGGTCTCGGAGTCCAGGGTCACCAACCGTACATTCAGCGCTACTGTCAGGCCAAACCACATCAGCCCCGCAACCCCAATCCAGCACCCTAGGCCGATCAGCAGGCTGACGACATTACCCCTGTTGGGGTCTAGCCCCATTTTCACCAGCCCAAAACCAACAGCCAGCAGCAACATGCTGACAACCCCACAAACGACTACCGTTGGGATCGTGATCCAAGCCTTGCGGTCATCCTGTCGGAGGGTGAGGCTTTGGGGATGGGTCTCAACAGTAACGGAGCCATGGCGATCTCGGGTTGGTGTCATGGTGAATCACGTCCTAGGTTGTGCTGGCGATGCGACGCGCTTGCGGAGAGAATTGGCCCAGCACTTGGCTTTTACTATTGGTTTCAAAGCGGTGTGCTTGGTCGTAGGCTTACAGGGCTTGGGCGGTGAGTTACTTGCGATTGTAGCTATGGCCCAGGTTGGTCAGGGCGGTGAAGTTTGAGGTCATCAGAGGCGATCTGTGCCCATCTCATTAGCGACTCAGTTTATGCAATCCAATCTTGAATTCTCATGCCAGCAAATGACTTTGATTTACAAGCTCAAGCGCAGAATATTTTGGATGAGATTGCTTTTACGCCATTTGAGCAGTGTCAACCCTTAAGCCGCGAATTTAGCAACTTACCTACACGTCCCGGTATTTATGCAATTCGACATAAACATGATGGGCTGCTTTATATCGGTAAAACGAAGAGTTTACGAGGCCGCTTTAGTGGCGGACACAAGGCTTTTTTGTGGGCTTGGCTTGATAGATATGACAATGAGGATGTACGGATCGCAGTACAGATCATCTCTCATTGGAAAAACCCCACGCTATTATTGGAGCTAGAAGCCATCATTTTAAGAGCTACAGAACCCCCTTACAACGCCCAAATTCCTACTGAAAGGTGATGTCTCATGCAAGCCAAACTTCAAAAACAACTGTCTCCTGCTGATGCTGAAGTTATTTTAGGGCGATTGCCTGAACGAATTCGGATGGCTTTAGTGGAGCGAGCTAGCGAGATTGAATATCCCATTGAAGCGGTGATTGAGATGGCGATCGCGAGTTTTCTGGATACAGAGGCATTAGGGTTTGCCGATTGCAAACCAGGACGAGGCCAGTAAACTGCTTTGGCGAAGCTTAGAGTACATTCTTATCCACATATCGACTGAAAGTTGATGCACATTAAGAGGACGCATCACTCTGAATTTTCAACATTAATGGTGCATTTAATCAAAGGCAATGCATCCTATAATTCAGGTTGGCAAGAATTCCAATATACCCATTTTAGGTTGCACCGTTCATGTCGAAATTATTGACAAAAAAATTCGGTTTGAACATTGTGGTGCTGAGGATGCGATCTCGGTTCAATTAGTCGAAAAGGGTGTACCAAAGCAAGATATTGTTTTGGCCTATCATGCGCCTCATGTACGTCAATATACAGAATTTGCGGCAGGCTGAGACTTTCTAAGGAAGTGCCTGTTAGCTTTCGATAAAACGGCCAATTCCCACTAGCCAGTAAGAGAAAAGTAATAATGGATGATGCCCACCCTGCTAGCTTATTGAAAGTTAATTGAGAATCATTCAAAATTCTTTTTCGAAAGCCCTACTTGGTGAGCAATTCCCGCCCTAAGCTCTTTTTGATAAAAATAGTTTAGATAGAAGGGTAAGGTATGTAGTAAAGTCGAATTATAAACTGCTTATCATAATGCTTCTTTCACGAGATCATGCAATAGAGTATCTACTCCATAGACATCCCTCATTTTTCAAGAAATGGACGAAGCATCTTGATTTCTGGGGTGAGGAAAAATCTGGAATAACGAATGAATTTGGAGTATTTGCAGAGTTTATCTTGGATGCCTTTGATACACAAAATATAAAAGTGCTCAGCTCTGTACCTGAGTCTTTAGAGCATCTCATAATCTATGGAGATGAATCTGTAGTCTATGGTGTAACTCTTGGTTGCCTAGAAAGCTTGACCAACGTGCTTCTTACACGAAATTCGATAATGGTTCGAGCTTTTCTTGAGACACTAGGGCCCTACACAAAGCAAGAATGTGAGAGGCTTGACAGAACTTGGGGCACTCAAACACCAGGAATTGCCGATAACACCTCATGTCAAAATATTGATGATATGTAGTCTCTGATATCGCCAGAACTGAAAATTTTGATTGCAAATAAATTGTCGTAAGTTTCTGAAGGCATAGTGGATTTCTACGGGGAATTTCAGTTTTATATATATTCACTTCTATTCATTGAAACTCGCTAGATCATATTGTTGGGCAGGGAAAATAATGAAATTTTTATGTGGTAGTTCGGGCATCGCCCACCATTTATTTCTGCTCACTAATTGGTGGGCATTGCCTACCCTGCAATCTGGGTTATCGGTTAGGGTAATTCAAAACCAGAAAGCATGATTTCTCCATGGCTTCATCGATTACTTGAAGAATGCTACCCAGTCGGAAGTATTCAAAAGGTAGATGCTTTAACCGGTGGGGAGTCGAACCAAGTATTTCGCCTTGACTGTGATAGAAGCAATTTTGTCCTGCGAATCAGCCATTCAGCCCATACCGAAGCGTCGCTTGCCTATGAACATCGGCTGCTGCAATTCATGAGCCAACGGATTCCAGAAGTTCCAGCCCCGATTGTCACCCATGAGGGTTCGACTTCTCTTCAGCATGATGGTTCACTGATTACCCTATTTCCCTTCATGCCAGGGCGAATGCTGGACGATGAAAATGAAGCAGAATGCATGATGGCGGCTCAAATGTTTGCTCAATTGCAGCGGGTCGGCATGGAATATCCAGACTTAAGTCCAAGACCCAATAAGCCACGGTTCTGTGAACTGGATTGGGAGAATAACCATTGGTGGCGATGGAACGAGGTCGAAAGTCTACTGTTTCATAGAGCAGATACATTTCTCAAAACAGTCAGTGACCCAGACCAGCGTGCCCTCACTGAGCGATTTTTTGCCAAACGGAACTTCATTGCCCAGGAAAGAGAAGTCCTACGAGATTGGGTCGCCATGTTGCGACATTCGGGGCGATCGCCTTTATTTGCTCCCACGCATTGTGACTATTGGTGTAACAACATTTTGGTCAAAGAGGGTCAGATTACTGCAGTGGTGGACTGGGACGGATGCAAAGCCGAGTGGCTATTCTATGCCCTGGGTCGCGCGACATGGGATTTCTGCAAGGACAAATGTCAGCATCGGCTAAATTATCAGAAAGCGGTGAGATTTCTGCAAGCCTATCAAGCAGCCGGTGGTCCTGTTCCCTCGACAGAGTTTGATCTGCTGGTACCAGTCATGCGATGCGTTTGCATCATAGAAGTCTTACTGGGGTTACAAGACGCAGCAGAGGTTGGCTTAAATGCCCAGGCGTTGCGCAATTTACTTTCGTTGGAGAACTTGCAGAATGTTGAATTGATCGTTTGAGCGATCGCGGCATAACAATCCACCTGGAACATACTGCCGAAAGATCTTGGTAGCGTTGTAGAGGTTATTTGCAGCCGCTCAGTTGGAACGTTAGACGGACAAGCAAAATGAAGTTCTTAGTTCTTTTGTTGATGACACTGTTCGTGTCACTCGGCACCGCACTCTTTATCGACCAGCTCTTCAGGCAACCGATCAAGAAGATTTTGACCCGACTGGTGACGGGCGATCTCAGCTCTGCTTGGCAGCGGTACCTCAGGTTTGCGATTTACGTGGTTGGTATCTCTGGTGGCGTGCCGATCTATAAGTTTGAGCGATACATCACCGGGCGCGGCAACGACAACATTCCCCTAGAGCTAACCTCAACTCGGGCAAGCCTAGAAATCTACCGCACCATGATCCAGACTGCTCAAAGCGTTGCTTGGATGTTGCTCGTCTTTTTCGTGACCGCGCTGATTTCTTACGTTATCCTGCGTGGATTTGAGCTGCGTCGCCAGGGCCCTGCACCCGAGCCTTCGAGCGATCAGGGTGAGCCGTCTCCCTAGGACTTACTGAAAAAGTGTAGGTCCCAATAGAGACAAAGATTTGCGCCAAACAAGGGCTTGAAAAAAGCAATATAAACGGTAAAAAAAAGCCAAACCCCTTGCACTTGCTTCAGCATGTACCGCCGTTCCTGCCCCGACCAACTAAGCTTCGAGCACTTCTACCTGCCCTTCGGCGGCAAACTATCAGGGAAGAATCGGTGGGTGAAATTAGCAGAGCTGATTCCGGGGCAGAGCGTAGAAGCAGACTACGCCGAACAGTTCAGTCCTAAGCAGGGCAACCCCGCCGATATTCGCTACCCCACAGACTTAGACTTGTTGGTTGTTTAACTTCTGGCAAGTAGCCTTGGTCGGTGTAATTAAGAATGCAAGCGGAACGAGAGCAATCTACGTTGCGGCAACGATAGCGTTGTTTGCCTTCATTGCTTTTGCCGCTTTTGATCACTTCTGGATTGTGGAAGATTGGACGGCAGATGGGTTCAAGCACCATGGACATAGCAGCATGATGAAGAACAACTCAGTCTTGCAGCAAACACTTGACTAGAACATCACCAAATTTCTGCCCCACGAAGAAGGCTTTAATGCCTAACCCTGCGCCCATGGAAAAAAGAACTGGATATACAGCCCAATCAAGGCATCTCCCCAAAACAAAGCAATCATCGCTCCCATAGCTAAGAAAGGACCAAAGGGAATCGGATCACGGCGGCTAAGTAACCCCAAGGAGATCGCCCCACCCCCAATAAATGCCCCCAGCGCACAGGCCAGAAACCCACTCAGCAGCACCCCCTGCCAACCCAACCAAGCGCCCAGCAGCGCAGCTAACTTGCCATCACCGCCGCCCATGGCCACTTGCCCCATGACTAGGGAGGCAATCAGCCCCACCCCTTCAAATAGCCAGAGCCCCAGTACGGCACCGATCACACCCCCCATAACCGCTTCAAGGGTGGCTGGAACCCCGCCAAGGGGACTGAGCAACAATCCCTGCGCCATTAATCCGATTACCAAACCGGTTTGGGTCAGCTCATTGGGCAGGGTCAACGTATCCAGATCAATAAAAGATAGGGCCAGCAGCCAGCTCAGCAACAGCCAAGCCGCCACCGTTTCTAGGGTCAGGCCAAATTGCAAAAACGCGCCCAGGAACAGCGCCCCAGTCAAGAACTCCACTAATGGGTATCGAGCCGCGATCGCCGTGCGACAATACCGGCATTTACCCTTGAGCCACAGCCAGCCCAACACCGGCACATTGTCATGGGCTTTGAGGCGGTGGTGACATTTGGGACAGCGAGACGGGGGATTCAGAAGCGACAGCCCGGCTGGTAGCCGATACACAACCACATTTAAAAAGCTCCCCACCGAAGCCCCAAGAAAGAAAACCAGTAGGGGAAACAGAAGGTGCAATTAATGAATATCCGGTTCGATTTGGGTGAGGGGGATAAAGCATTCACTGGGTAAGAGCACCGGACGCTCGCCAAAAATCAGCTTGCCGCGCCGGGTCTTGCGCCCGATCGCCACGCCAATGGGCCGCTGCACATCATCGGCGTGGACCTCGTAATAGGTGCGATAAATATGACGGGCCGCCTTCAGCAAGGATGGGTCAAAGACCGCCGCCATGCCAATCGGTTCCGGGCGGGGGGGGAGCGGAGCCGGTGGGAGCGGATGACTGTAGCTATGCACGGCTTATAACCCCTTCACTGAATAGCAATACTGTAATGGATACATCCCCATTGCGTGCGCTCCTCCCATGTTTCGTTAAGCGAGGGCTTTGAGCAATACCTCGCCCATAGCTTTACAGCCGACTTGGGTCGCACCTGCCGCCATGACATCGCCGGTTCTATATCCTTGATCTAGCACAGATAGTACTGATGTTTCAATCAAGTCAGCGGCCTGGGGCTGGTTCAAACCATAGCGCAACATCATCGCGGCGCTTAAAACTTGGGCCAAAGGATTGGCTTTATCTTGACCCGCAATATCGGGGGCAGAGCCATGGACGGGCTCAAACACGCCGGGGCCGTCTGCGCCGAGGCTAGCGGAAGGCAACATGCCGATGCTGCCGGTGAGCATCGCCGCTGCATCAGAGAGGATATCCCCAAACAAGTTGCCGGTAACGATGGTGTCAAATTGTTTGGGCCAGCGCACTAACTGCATGGCGGCGTTATCGACATACAAATGAGATAGCTCTACATCGCTGTAGTCCTGGGAGAGGGCCGTGATGCGATCGCGCCACAGTTGCGACACTTCCAGTACGTTGGCCTTATCCACCGAGCAGAGCTTGCCGCCCCGCTTTTGGGCCGTTTCAAAGGCGACCCGACCGATGCGATCAATTTCACCATCGGTATAGGCCATGGTATTCACACCACGCTGCTCACCCGTTTCGGTAGCAAACACCCCTTTGGGCTTGCCGAAGTAGATGCCGCCGGTGAGTTCTCGCACCACCATGATGTCGACCCCTTCCACCACCTCCCGCTTCAGAGAGGAGGCGTCGATCAACTGAGGCAAAATCGTTGCTGGTCGCAGGTTGGCAAATAGGCCGAGTCCCGCCCGCATGCCCAGCAGCCCGGTTTCAGGGCGTAGTTCGCGGGGGAGGGTGTCCCACTTGTAGCCACCGATCGCCGCCAGCAGTACCGCATCGCTGTCGCGGCAGGTGGTTAAGGTTTCCTCGGGCAGCGGCCCTCCAGTGGCATCAATGGCCGCCCCCCCAATCAACGCCTCCTGGAAGGTAAATTCCAGATCGAGCTGGCTGCCCACTTGTTTGAGCACGTCTAAGGTGACGGCCATGATTTCAGGGCCAATGCCGTCACCGGGCAGCAGCGTAATGCGGAAAGATTGGGTCATGGATTTAGCAGGGCTGAAGCCCGAAACAATTCACTCAAAAACCAAACCATTATCCTACCCAGTGCCCGATTGTGAACATTCCAGAGCGAGTGGAATAGCACGCTTAAAGCGCTTAAAGGTGCGATCTCAGCCACTGAACATCGGCATCAGAAAAGGTCGGGGGTGGGGGCGGCTGATTGTAATCCAAAGACAGATCGTAGGCGGCTTCGTCGTAGATAGCAGTCAACGCGGCCTGTAAATCCAGAGGAACATCCCCATCTGGGGTTTGCAGCGGGACTGGAATAACCGGTAAAGCCGTAGCCAGGGCGATGGGCCAGATTTCAATCTGGGTGGCTTGAGCACGGGTGAGGGCAACACTGTAGGGCACATCCGGTAATCGTGGCTGCGCAAAGGGACGGGTGCCGCGACGCAGCAAATCAAGTTCGAGTAAATGGACATGATTTTGATACAGGCGTCTTTGCTTTTTGCGATAGGTCGTGAGTCCCGGCTCACGCTTGTTGACAGGAGAGAGAATTTCGATGCTAGTAATCAAACGATTGTGGGCCGTATCACGAATTTCAACAGTGGTCAGTTTGACCTCAACCGCTTGAGGCACGGGTAGGGTCAAGCTGGGTGGGGTAATGGTGAGGGTACTGCGGCGGGTTTGTATGTTGGCTGGCTTAGATATTTCTAAAACTTCGACATCAGGATACAGAATGCCAATTTCTCCTTCAGGGCAAGGATCTTCCGCTAGGTAAACCTCTAGACGAGCAATATACTTGGGCCGCAGTAAAGGAGTGAGCTGCTGACGAATCTTGCTGGCTAAGGCACTATGCACATCGGGCCAGAGATATCCTTCGAGGTAGGGATCCATGCCGGGAAAAGGGGAAGCCATGGGAGGACTCAGAATGACCGGTTGCTGTCAGGATGGTGCGTTCCAAATCGGGACTCTTTGCAGCCCAGGGGCTTGCTTGAGGAGCGCAGCGCTAACATCAGCTTATGACCGCCTACTGTTATCTGCACGGATTTGCTTCCAGTCCGGCCTCGCGCAAGGCCCAGTATTTGCTCAGCCAGTTTCAGGCTCTGGGGCAAGACCTGGCAATTCTAGATTTGAATCAAGGGGATTTTGCCCAACTCACCCTCAGTCGTCAAATTAAGCAGGGGGTGGCTTGGATTGTGGCACAGTCGGACTCGGTGGTGGTGATTGGCTCTAGTTTTGGCGGGTTGACGGCGGCCTGGCTGGCGGAGCAGCCTCGGGTGCGAATTCAAAAGTTGGTGCTGTTGGCCCCAGCCTTTCAGTTTTTGGCCCAGTGGTTGCCGCGCTTAGGAGAATCACAACTCACCCGTTGGCAAACAGATGGGACGTTGCCGATTTTTCATTACGGGCAAAACCAAATGGTGCCGCTGCACTATGGGTTTATCGCTGATGCTCAGACCTATAACGAGGATCAGCTACGGGCAGAGATTCCCACGCTGATTTTGCATGGGCGGCAGGATGAGGTGATTAATGTGCAGGCCAGTCGAGATTATGCGGCGGGGCGATCGTGGGTAGAATTGGTGGAGTTGGAGGATGTTCACAGCCTCTTGGCAACCCAGGATCAGATCTGGCCAGTCATTCAGGCATGGTTGGGGTTGGAGGATTTCCCCAGCGAATCAGCGATGGTCCCACTGCAAGGTTCCCAGTAGCCACAAACTTAGGGTTAGGGTGCTGCCCGTCAGGCTAAATTGCCAACTTGGCATGGCCCCAATCACAGGAATCGCCACCCAGTGAACCAGACCCACGCCCGCCAAGGCCCGCGATCGCATCCCCATCGCCGTGACCCAATACCCAACCCCACATAGCCCCAGCCAGCCACAGCAGAGATGGCGCAAAATCAGGCCGTTTCCGGTAAAGACACCATAATCATTGCGGGCGATCGCCCCCACCATCAGTACAGCCCACACCCCAATTACCCAGCGTGCCTGCTTCACCGTCGCCCAGCCCCAGGCCAACCCCACCGTCGCGAGGGTTGCACCTAGGGTCAGAATGGACGCGATCGCCGCCTGGGTGAACCAGGTAAGGCGACTCAACTGCACTGTCCCAAAAATAATGGCCGTCACCCCACCCCATAGCATTAGAGCTTGATCGAGTCGCGTGAAATAGGTTTTTAAGTGAATGCTGCCGAACAGGAACCAATTGAGCGCGATCAAACCGTGACGCTCATCTGGTGCGGGCAAGTCTCGCTTCAGGCAAAAAATCGGCTGGGGGTCAGCGGCATTCGGATGGGGATGCAGACGGTCAAACAGGTTCAAGGTGTAATTAAAAAGCAGTTTTATATGAGTTCAGTATGACCCCGATAAACTGAGCCAATCTACTCAACGTGGCATGCATCAATGCACTCTCAGGCTTGCATAGAGTCAAGTCACTTCATACAGTCACTTACACAGGCTCCTTTTAGCTGCCCTCCTTTTGCTGAAAACCTGAAACCCTTGCGGAGCAGGGAAATTTGCTTGCTCCGCATCAGGGGTTTGAACAAACCAGGTGCGATATGAAACCCGCATTATCCGCTCTAAAAACCTTAAGGTGGCTGTGCTAAGATTCCGCCGAAGGGGGCTTCCCCGATGTCGCAGGTGACCCGACGGGTTCATCTGGTACGAGGAGAGTTAGGAGGAGCAAGAACCATGCACAAATCACTTTGGGGTTGTCTTTTGGGGCTGACCGCCGCCTTCAGCAGCGCGTCCGTGGCCTGGGGCCATGCCTCCCAAACAGATTATTTCGTGGATTTGTTTTCTGCTAACTTGGTGCTGACCGCCAGCTACAGCAGCGGTGAACCCATGGTCGAAGCAGAGGTTTTGGTCTACGCACCCGACGATACTGCAACCCCCTGGTCTGAGACTGTGACCGATGATTCGGGCCAGTTTGTGTTTGTGCCTGACGAGTCCCTCGCGGGGGAATGGCGCATTGAGATCACCCAAGCGGGCCACCAAGATATTTTGTTCATTCCGGTGAACGAGACCGGGATCGATTACCTCAACATCAGTCAAGGGCCGAAGCAAGATCTTCATTACGCAGTCATAAACCCGACCCATCTTGGCGTCGTGGCGGCTCTGGGTCTGGGTGGATTGGTCGTTTCCTTACGAGAGCGCAAGCACACCGACAAGTAGCGTCATGACTGATTCAGTGAGCAGAATGATCGTGAGCTTATGACCCCTTGCGCTGTTCGCTCCCCTATCTCCGCATTCGTAAAGCCTGCCTAGGCTAGGGTGCTGCTGGCGTATCATCTTCTGGTGCAACCGGACAGTCGCTGTTATTCTCAGTGCCGTCAGGCATGATCGTTCGGCAGAGGATGGCGGTCTCTAGATCTGTGCGAACCACATTGGCATCAATCAAAATCGCATCGGTGAGATCTGCGCCGGACAAGGTAACGCGAATCAAGCGAGTGTTGGCCAGATTTGCCCCGCGCAAATTAGCATTGGAAAGGTCGGCCCGAATCAAGTTCGCACTGTATAAATCGCTACCCGTTAGCACCGCACCAATCAGCATTGCATTTCCCATCGTGGCCCTGACCAGTGTGGCGTTTGAGAGCTGTACTCCCGTTAAATTGGCCCCCTGAAAATTGCTTTCAGTGCCGATAATTTCTGCAAGGTTAGCCCCCGCTAGATTGCTGTCATTAAATTGGGCTTGGGTAAGGCGGGCTCCGCTAAAATCGGCCCCTTGGGCAGAGGTATCCCGAGCATCTATATCCCCTAATCGGGCTTGGGCCAAATTGGCCCCATCCAGCAGGCTCCAGCGTAAGTCAGCGCGAAACAGGGCGACATCCCGCAGATCGGCCCCTCGCAGGTCGGCCCGCTGTAGATTCACCTCGGAAAGTTCTAAACCCTGGAGAATCGCACCTTGCAAATTACAGCCTTGGCATTGGCGGGTGATCAGCAATTCTTGAACGGGGGTAAAGGCTTGCACCCCACCGGATTGGATGGCGATGCTGGTGCAGATCGCGATCGCAGCGGCCTGTATCTGTCGTTGTTGACCCCTCATAAATCCTTACCTCCCCACATTTTCAGCCTTGATCCGAAGGACCTAGGCCTATGATATCGAGCCAGCGGTGTACCCTAGCCGTTGAGTTGGCCTCCTAGCCCACTTACTTTTACAGACAGCGGCTCAGTTTTTTTACAAACGCCGTGCATCCCTGACAAATGCTTCTACAATGGCAGGAACTTTCGCCCCAATTCAGGATGATTACCTAGACGCTGGGGCCAGTTCGGTCTACTTTGCCCATCGGAAGCACGAGTGGATCGGCGTTGGTCGAGCATTGCTTTGAGCCCAGCGATCGCAGAATATTTATGGCCCGCTCCTCTCCTCCAATTCCCTCTGGTTTAAAGTCGCCCCGGTTCCACATCCCTTGGGGCTGGACCTGGCCACTGTTTTGGAGCAGCCTGATGGTGGGGTCTGGCGTGGTAGGGATTTGGGCCTTGGCTTGGCTAACCCGGATTCCGCCCCTGCCCAACTGTCAAGAAATCACTCGCTTTAGCTCTGATAGTGAGCGGTTGATTTGTGCAGAAACCCAGATGCAGTCTGCCAGTGCCCAGGAGCTGGCCAATGCGATCGAGCTAACGGCGGGCTGGCCAGAAAATCATCCTCTCTACGAAGACGCTTTTCCGATTTTGAATACGGCCTCCCAGCGACTGCTGGAGAAAGCCAATGAGGCGGCTCACCGAGGTAATTTAACGGTGGCGGTGCAGCGGGCGCAGCAAATACCCCTCGATACGCCGCTACGGCAGGATGCACAAACGGCAATCTGGAATTGGCAGCAAGAGTGGAAAACGGGCGAGGCCATCGTCTCTGGAGTCGAGCAGCACATCATCGTCCGTAACTGGGAAGCCGCTACCCAAGCGCTGCAAGATTTAAAAACCCTAGACAGCGACTACTGGTTGTCGATTCAGTTTGGGGAACTGCAACAGGCGATCGACCGAGAGCAGCGGGCTTGGTCCCAAATTGAGCAGGCCCGCGCCTTGGCCGCCACTGAAGATCCTGACGCCTTAGGCGAAGCCCTGCTCTTGGCCCAGCAGGTAGACCTCAACAGTCACGCCTGGAGCGAGGCCAAAACCGAAATTGATCGCTGGAGTCAAAATCTGCTGCTTTACAGCTTTCAACGCTGGGAAGTGGGCGATATTGACGGGGCCGTTGCAGCAGTGCAAAAAGTGCCCCCAGACCCCAACCTAGCCCCAGAAGCCCGAGACCTGATTCGCTTTAGCCATGGTCAACAGTTGGCCCAAAAGGCCCGTGGCTTCCAGCCAAGCTATGGTCATCTGTTTTATTTAATAGAAGCGATTCAAGCGGTGGCATCAATTCCACCCAACAGCTCTTTTTATGAAGCGGCTCAGGCGTCTATGGTTGAATGGCAGGCGGAGCTAGCCGATGCACAGACGCTCAACCTAGCCCATACGGTTGCTGGCTTTCGGCAGGAATGGTCGTTTAACTATGCCACCCAGATTGCGGAAACCATCGCCCTAGAGCGGCCCCACCGGGGGCAGGCCCAAACCCTGATTGCCCATTGGCGGGCCGAAATTGAGCATATTGAAGACCGCCCCTACGTGCTGCGGGCACGGTGGTTAGCTCAAAAGGGCACGATCGCCGGACTGCAGCAGGCAATTCGTGAGGCGGGCCAGGTGGCCCTAGGTCGAGCCCTGCGGCTTGAGGCCCAAACCCTGATTGCGGAATGGTTGGATCAAATTGAGGTAATCGAAGACCAGCCCTTCTTGAATGAGGCCAACACCCTCGCCAGTGAGGGCAAACTCCAAGAAGCGATCGCCGCTGCCGAACAGGTGCAACCCGAGCGGGCGCTCTATGGGCAGGCCCAGACCATGATCAAGGACTGGACCACGACAATTCAAGTTGCTGAAGATCGCCCTATCTTGGACGAAGCGACCGCCCGCGCCTACGAGGGTGAACTCAGCAATGCCATTGTGATCGCCTCCCAAATTGCCCCCGGTCGGGCTCTGTACAACGAAGCCCAGAATGCCATCGCCATTTGGGACGCAGAGCGGGAATACATTTGGTCCCTGGAAGCCGAGAGTACCGGAGGAGACTCGGAGGACGGGGGCTCTTCAGATGCGGGGAATTCCTCTGCCAGTGAAACCAGTGATTTCGGAGCGTCGCCAACTGGGGAGCAGGGCGATTCTCCATGACCGCGTCTTTAAATCTATTCTTAATTGATGAGGACCCGGTCTTTCGATTAGGGCTGAAAATTTGGCTGGAACAGCAACCGGGCTATCGGGTAATTGGCGAGGCGTCAAATACCACCGATGCCCTCACCCAGCTAGAAAAGATACAGGATACCGCTCTAGAGCAAGCAGGCGACGCGGCCTGGGCCGATGCCGCCCCTAGGGCAGACGTGGTGGTGTTAGACCTGGGGCTGGGCCAAGGGGACCCAGCCCAATTGCCGGGGCTTCAACTGTGTTGTGATCTAAAGCGGCGCTTTCCGACGCTGCCGGTACTGGTGCTCAGTGCCCAGGGGGATGAGGTGCTGCAGGCCGCCGCTAGGGCAATGGGGGCCGATGGGTTTGGGTTACGAAGCCTGCCGGTGCGAGAATTGGCGGCACTGATTCGGCAGGTGGTTTATCCAGAAGAGATCTCCCGAGGGGGTGTCCCTAAATCTAGACTATTGGCCCTATCGAAGCAGCCATTAGCCCGACTGCGACAGTCTTCTTTGCAACAAATTGCCGGGGCGATCGCCGATATTGAGACCCAGCAGGCTCAAAAACCGGCGCTGTGGTACGGCTCGGTCTTAGCTGGACGCCGCCGCGAGCTACGCACGGCTCGTTGGCTAATTCAAAACCTGCTGCCGGAGGCATCTGAACCTGAAGCCACTGAAGCAGAAGACCCGGTGATAGACGCCGCGCCGATCGTGTCTACAGCTGGGCCAAGGGAGACCATCAACCGAGAGATCGTGGTCGCCAATGCCCGCACCCGTGTATGCGAAGCCGTCTTTCGAAAGCTGCAATATCCCCTCGAAAACAGCAGCGGCATTCCGTTGGAGATCGATATTCTGCGCAGCGATCGCGCCCGTGAGTTGCTTTACACATTGCTGCGGGCCTTTGAAGACCTGCTGGATGATGTGAAAACGGCCCAACTGCCCCCAGGACGTTTACTCGACACTGTCCCTGATGTGCTGCGTGATCTCTGGCAAAAAGGGGTCACAGACTTTTTTGGCCGCTACTATACCCCCCAAGACAGTGGTTTTGAGCAGCCGATCGCAACCGTTTTAAGCCAGGATGAGATCACGGTGCAGCAGTCCACTCTGAGTCAAATTCCTGAAGTGGGTGGGCTGCTGGCCCATCTCTTGTTTGAGGAAGCACTGATTGTAGACGGGACGCCCTACATGGCGACCACCCCCGAAGCACTGCGGCGCAGTCAGTTGATCTTAGAAAACCTGCTTTTACAGACGGCCTGCGCCGTTATGCAGCCCCTGCTCAATCGCTTTGCCGATGTGGAATCTCTGAAAAAGGGCTTATACCAACGCCGGATGATGTCGAGCCGCGATATTGCCCGGTTCCGCAATGATCTCTCTTGGCGCTACCGCTGGGATCATTTGGTGAATGAGCCCAAGGCGATTTTCGAAAGCCAGCGCCGTTTTTTCGCCCTGAGTCCCAATGGTATTCAAGTGCAGTGGGTGTATGCACCCCGCACCGCAGAGCTGGAGAACCTAGGGGGTGCTCCCTATGCCCTTACCCTCGCCCTCGAAGCCCGTGACGCGATCGCCCCTAGAGTGCGAGCGGTGGTGTCTCTGGTGGGCAGCAGTCTGGTCTATGTGCTAACCGAGGTGGTAGGCCGGGGGATCGGTCTGGTGGGGCGAGGAGTGCTTAAGGGGATTGGCAGCGCTTGGCAGGAGACCCGCATTCGCCAGCGACGACGGGATGAGGTTTAGGACTCTAACTTTTCCCAGAGTTCAGCGGCGCTGAGGGTCTGCCAATCATCGCGAAACCATTGACCCACCCCAAAACCTAGGGCCTGGTGACGTTGGGGATCGAGTTGGGCGGCGATCGCTAGCGCCGCATCCCGACCGACAGGGGTAGAGAGGGATGATGAAAACACCCCTTGGATGGCATAGCGCTGGTACAGTGCCTGCAGTTTTTGGGGACTGCCCGAGATCGCCGGTTTAATCACCACCGTCCCTGGCCACCCCGCCGCACAGACCTGGGCCAGTTGCGTCACCGTGGCCACCGATTCATCCAGGGCCACTAGGGAACCGAAGCGATCGCCCAACCGCTGCAGATCGGGCCACTGCGCTGGGGGCAAGGGCTGCTCTAAAAAGGTAATTTGCGTGCCGCCTTGGCAGAATTCCAGCCACTGTTCGGCCTCAGCGATCGTCAGTCCTCCGTTAGCATCCAGCCGCAGTTGCGCCGTAGCGGGTAGAGCTGCAATTAATTGCGCCACCCAGGTCTGCTCTTGTTGAGGCAACGCCAGACCAATCTTTAGCTTAAAGGTGCGATGGCCCAGTGCCCATAACGCTTCCCAACTTTTGAAGGCTGCATCTCCGCTAGGCAGCAGGACACAGATTTGATCAGGTGCTAGGGATAGTGGGGCTGCGGTGGGTTTTTGGATGTGGGCGATCGCGCTCTGGATACCAAACTGACAAGCGGGCAGAGTGTTGGGTATGGTTTGTAGCGCCGACAAGAACGGTTGGGAGCCAAGTTGCTGCAGGTAAGCCAAAGCCGTCTCCAGGGTTTCGGTACCAAACCAAGGGATCGGAGCCACTTCCCCAAAGGCGATATCACCCTCAGGGGAGATCAAGCGTAGGATTAGCCCGGTGCGCTCTGACCAAAGACCATGGTGGGTTTTTAAGGGGCGCTTAAAGGGGCGGCCATATTGACGCACGGCCAAATGCCAACGCGCCTTAGCCTCCGACAGACTTGAGCGTGAGATTTCGACAGTCGAGGCCATATCTAGATTGTGCTGGGATCTAGCCCTACAGCGCCAAGTCAAAATGCTTGAATTCTGTATCCTCCTCATAGCCTAGGGACCGGTAGAGGGCTTGGGCCGCACTGTTGGTGATTTGGGTGGAGAGACTGAGGCGGAGCGCTCCGGTCTCGCGACCATAGGCCGCTGCCCGCTGCATGAGCTGCTTGGCAATCCCTTGGCGACGGTGGGTGGGGGCCACAAACAGATCATTCAAAATCCAAATCCGCCCCATGGAGACCGATGAAAGGCAGGGATAGAGCTGGGTAAAGCCCACCGCTTTCCCTGCATCCATAGCTAGGAAAATAGTCGAGTCTTGATGTTGCAAACGGGCAGCGATGAACTTCTGCGCCCCTGGGAAGTCAGAGGACTGGCCATAAAACACGCGGTACTGGTCAAACAGTGGGGCGACGTCGCCAAGGTGATCGCTCGTGGCCAAAAAGATATCCATCAGAGTTCAGTTAAGCAGGATGTGGGGATTGCCCTAAAGGGTAACCGCGATCGCCTCGCCGACTTCATGGTCCCAATCCGCAAGCGCCACATCAGGCAGGCTGCAATGGAGTTCATCCCAGGTATAACCAGCCTGCAGCGCCTGCACCACCCTGGGTAGGGGCTCCGCCAAAACCTTGGGCAGATCTGCTTCTTCCGGTAGTCGAATTGGATAGGCCAATTGTGCCTGGGGCGGGGTGAACTGGGCATTGACGTGGGCGTTATTGCCTCGGGCATCGATGCGATACCAGCCATAACCGTCTAAATAAACACCATTGAGACCATGGAGGCAGTAGGGTGCGCCCTGGTCATTGACGCTTAAGCGCTGATAGCAGAATCCAGCGGGGATGCCATTGGCCCGCAACAGTGCCGCTAGCAGATGACTTTTGGCATAGCAGTAGCCGGTTTGATGCTCCAGAACTTCTGACGCTTTGCAGGTGACCGGGTTCATCTGGTAATCGACACTGTGACGAATGCGATCTCGCACCCACTCAAAGCAGGCTTTGGCAATGGCGATCGGATCTGACTGCCCTGCTGCTAAGCGCTGGGCTTGGGCCAATACAGCGGGATGCTGCCAGTCAATAATCTTGGTGCTTTGCAAATAGGCCCGCATGGGGTTACGAGTTCAGCTCACAACGGGCTTTCAAGGCTTGGTCGAACGCGAGATACCCCTGGTGACTGACGCTGTAAATGCCGCGCCAAGCCAAAAATGGAACGAAAAGGCCAGAGTTTTCGTGGCGCTGGCTAAAGCGGGTGCGATTGGGTGCGATCGCCTCAAACATAAACGAATGGCGCACCGTAAACAGAAACGGTGCCGCAAAATGCCCTTGCCAAACGAACTGCTGCATCGGGTCAATTTCCAAAAATTCGGCCTCGATCCAATGTTGGCCAAACTGCTGCAGGTCTTCTAAAAACCGAATCGTCTTGCCCACTTCAAACCGAGCCGCCGCTTCGATTACAAAGGGATTCCACTCGCTGTAGGCGTCAAAGGCAGTGACCTGTTCCCAAACGGTTTGCAGGGGAGCGGCAATCTCGATCGATGTCGTCCACCCCGGCATCAGGGCCATCTTTGCTTTCAAGCTGGATTTGCCAACAGGCTGATTCATGCGTTGAGCTTCCCCTGCCCCAAGCGCAGCTATTGCTACGCCCTAAAGTCACATTAAGCTTCGGGTTGAACGTAGGGTTTGACAAACTCTAACAAGGCTTGACTGTAATCAGGAATAGACGTGTCTACTGTTTCTCCCTCTGTAAAGAAATGGACGACTGGGCAATCCTCACCCTGGAGTTCCAGAATTTTACTATCTAGTAATTCACCCGATTGAGCCGCATAAATCTCCACGTTATAGGTGGCGCTGTAAGTTTCCAGGGTATAGGCGATGGTCTCACCCTCTTCTGGTGGGAATTCGCAGGTGTTAGCCAGTTCTTGCGCCGTGACGGTCAGGCAGGCGACTAGCTGCGCATTTTGACTTTCTTCAAACTCCAATTCCCAGCCATTCGGCAGTTCCCGATAGGATTTAGAAAAGGATTGGCCATCGTCCTCTCGGTCAAAAACATAAATTGGATGAACAGAGCCTGCTACTGGCTCATAGGATTTCGCCGGTTCAAAGGCAATGCCGTTACATACCTGTTCAAAATCATCCGGAAAAACCTGTGTGATCACCTCTTCATCTACTGCAGGTGCCTGTGGAGTTTCGCTAGTAGACGTTTCAGAGGTAGGTTGAGACTGGCAAGCGCCTAATCCAAAAATAAGCAGGGGTGCGAGGTAGCGTCGCAATACAGGAATTGAAAAACGGACCGTCATGGAGATAATCTCTCGCTAAGCTTCTGGCAAAAGGACTGTGCTTTTGCGCGATAGTCAGGAAACGGATGTTGCGCGAGCTTCAAAGTCTATACCTCGATCACTCTGCGCCTTCGCCGCGCCAAAACTGTAGACTGTTTCGAGATTTTCCCAGAACAGTGTAATTACGGATACCCCTGAAATACTGATCCTACGAGCGGACGGGGTTTAATAAACTTCATCTCTCCAGCCCAGTCCCCCTCGGTTTCCACCCCCACTATCACCCAGCTTAGATGCTTATAAAAGCCATAGGCGCGCAGGCTGGGGTCGTTGCCGGTTACCAGCCAGATTTCGTCTAATCCATGGGACCAAAGCCAAGCTTCTGCAACCTGCCTGAGGAAAAGCCTTAACCAAGGAGCGATTAAGGGCGATCTCAGCCACATGGAGACGTATCTATTGGCACAAACCTTATGTGTGCTAGTGTTTTGGACCTCCGTACAGTATTGTGAAGTTTTGAAAACCCTGCCATGAGCTGGATTTTTGAAGTGGTGTGGCTGTTCCGCTGGCGATCTCCTACATCCTTCGGTTCAGCAGAGTTACGCCCTTAACCGAGATGAATTTGTGCAATTAATTGATTCGGCCCCTGCTGGGGTAACTGTTTCGCGTCGTCAAGAGCTGCCCTTTAGGCTCAAGGACTTACGAAATGCTATTCCTGATTATTGTTTCCAGCCCAACACAGCGCGATCTCTGGCTTATTTCGCCCTAGATCTCGGCATCATTGCAGGGCTCTATGGATTGGCTGCCTATATTAACTCCTGGCTCTTCTTCCCAATTTTCTGGTTGGCTCAAGGAACGATGTTTTGGGCACTATTTGTCGTCGGCCACGATTGCGGCCATGGCTCCTTTTCAAGGCATAAGTGGCTGAATAATTGGGTCGGTCATCTCGCCCATTCGCCAATTTTAGTGCCCTACCATGGTTGGCGCATTAGCCACAGGCATCACCATGCCAACACAGGCAATATGGACACCGATGAAAGCTGGTTTCCGGTATCTGAAGATGAGTACAGAGCGATGAGTTGGCTATCAAAGTTAATCCGATTTCAACTGTTGCTCTTGGCCTATCCGATTTATTTATTTGTAGGCAGTCGGGGACACAAAGAATCTCACTTTTTGCCCAGCAATCAACTATTCAAACCCTCGGAAAAGGGAGATATCATCACCAGCACAATTTACTGGGGCTTGATGGTCGCAGGGTTAGCCATCATCGGCTGGCAGTTTGGCCTTGTGTTTTTGCTGAAGTACTACCTGATGCCCTATCTGGTCTTTGTGGTTTGGCTAGACTTGGTAACTTATTTGCATCACACAGTGCCTGAGTTGCCTTGGTATCGCAATGACAGTTGGTATTTCCTTAAGGGTGCATTGTCTACCATTGACCACGACTACGGCTTTATCAATAACATCCACCACAACATCGGCACCCATGTCGCCCACCATATTTTCTCCAACATGCCGCATTACTACTTAAAAGATGCGACCGAGGCGATCAAGCCGATTTTGGGGGAGCATTATCATGCGTCTAACGAGCCAATTTGGACCTTGCTCTGGCGCTCCATGCGCAACTGCCATTATGTCGATAATCAAGGCTCTAAGGTTTACTATCAGGCTGATCAGCGTTAATTGGGCTTAGCCGCAATCTGTTCAAATTTGAAGTCCTGTGAGTGCAGTTGATGCCTGCAGGACTTTTAGCATATGGGGCTGATTGGCTGCTCTCTTGAACAGCGGTTCCGCGACGACCTGTGTAATATGGGTCTCAATCTGCAACCTGCCCTTCTCTGTGTCCAGGCACCCCCTTCTCGAACTTAATCGCCGGGACCAGCACCCCTGGTTTAGCCTGTTATTCAGTCTGCGCGGGTCTGTGATTCCAGCCGTACTGCCCAGAGCGGCTTGGTGTGCTGCATTTGGCATTGTGATCTCACTTTTGGAGAGCTGGGGCTGGCAGGTTTCTTGGCCTATTTTGGGAAGCCTGGTACCCACGCTGGTCCTAGGGTTACTGTTGGTTTTTCGCACCAACACAGCTTACGAGCGCTTTTGGGAAGGGCGAAAACTCTGGGGCACTCTAGTCAACACCATCCGTAATCTCGCCCGCCAGATTTGGGTGGTGGTTGAGGAACACGAAGCGGGCGATCTTACCGCCAAGATTGCAACCTTGAGGCTATTGGTGGCCTTTGCAATCACCCTGAAGTCTCACCTCCGCCACGAGCCTTTGCCCGCAGACTTAGAGACCCTGATATCTCCTGACCAATTCCACAAACTACAAACGATTGGTCACCCGCCTTTAGAAGTTGCGCTATGGATTACAGACTATTTGCAACGGTGTCACCGTCACGACCAACTCAATCTATATCAGCTCACGGCCATGATGACCCTGATCGATCGCATGGTTGATGTCCTGGGCGGTTGTGAACGAATTCTCAAGACTCCCATTCCGTTGGCCTACAACATTCACCTCAAGCAATTGCTGATGCTCTATTGCCTATCGTTGCCTTTTCAGGTGGTGGGCAATTTACATGGGTGGACCGCACCCATTGTGGGCTTGATTAGTTTTACTATTTTTGGCATCGAAGAAATCGGTATCGAAATCGAGAACCCCTTTGGTCACGATCCCAATGACCTGCCCCTAGATGCAATTTGCCGAACCATGGGACAGAACATTGAAGATTTAATTGCCCCGTCCCCGAGCATGGATGAACCTTAGAGTTCGACAAACTTGACTATTCAGAATCTTAGCTTTTCCATGATTGGAATTGTCATTTCTTTGTGCGAAGCTTTTTTTAAGGGTGACTATTGATCTATCCTCATTGCTCGCAGTATGGACAATAGTAAATAATCAGCAAATTCCATTAAATAATATTGACAAAAATCATATACATAAATTCCAAAAAGGTTCTACTTATGGCGTGATACGTTTCCCTATCATTTTTAGAGTCTTTGATATCGATTCCTTAAAAACTCCAGAAAGAGTCATCTTACTTCTCAGGTAATGCATGATTTCTATCATGACAACTACAGCCCTATCCATCAAGCTTGGCCACCCAAATATAGACCTGACCTGAAAATAAGCCAGAAGATAGAATAAAAACCTACTAATTCTTCTCTTTGTATACCAAGAAGGTTTATGGAATCCAGAAAGCAATATGTAATCATGCAGACTTTTTTTGAAGTCTGATTGACAAGGAAATAATATACAGATGATCTCTCCAGATATTGATTGGGCAAACAGCAATCTACAACCTTGTTCCAAGCCTATTTTTTTGCTGTCTGATTCGAGTGTATAAATCCCCAATGAACTATCACCAAAGAAAATTTGTATGGTTTGGAGTGTGTTTTCTGCTGAACTATTGCTCTTAGAGTCAACAATATATAATTTATATGGGAAATCTATATCCTCGGCATATTGCCTAAGAACTCTTAATTCTTCTAGTGCTAATTCTGAAAATTCAAGCCATTTTTTTCGTCTTAGAGTGATTTCTTTGAATCCTCGATTAAACTTCTCTTTTCCCTTAAGAACAGAGAGCTTCGTAGACTGTTTTTGATGGGCTTCTATAAATTTCCACAAAATACCTTTAATCATCTTCCTATCACGAGGCCGCAGACTTCGTTCAATCTAATTTAAACCGACACTATTTCTTCATCAGCTTCGGCCAGTTCCACTAAGAACTGCAGTGCCTTGGCCATAAACAGCGCACAGTCCTTAGGCGATCGCCCATAAAACGACGACCAGGCTGCTGCCTTTTGCCCCTCATATTGCCCCACCCGCTCCGGTCGTTCCTCCACCCAAGCCAGACGCACCGCGTGACCAATCAACACATCCAGCACGATGTGATCTTCAAACTGCAGGTCGGGGTTGTCTTGAAAGAGGGCCGCCAATTCCCGCAGGGCTTCGACCGTGACGTGTCGGTATTCTGGGGCGTGGATTTTATTGAGCAAATGGTCGAGGCGACGGGCGAAGTTGGCCTCGCCGGGGGTCATTTCTGCCAGCACCGTCTGGCTATCAACCCGGTTACGACGGTCCAGCTTATCGCCAATGATCACCCCGTGGCAGTGGTGTAGCAGTGTCCATACCTCTTGATAAAAATCCTGGGGTAAGCGGTTAAGCTCCCCGTCAATCTGGCGCTGCCGCCACCAGTCCACCTCAGTGGGCTGGTCGCTGACTTGTTTCGGCACTACCCCCCAGGTCACGGGTTTTTGGGTTTTGGCATGGAGTGATTCTTGTTTGAATAGGCTGCGATTAATGCCGCTGTAGCTGGCCAGCACCTGCCGCAAGCGGGTTTGTATGTCGTGGGGGCTGAGGGCAGTGAGGCGATCGTAGGCGGCATCGCGAGTGATGTGCGCTTCGCGGGCCAGCTCACTGGTGAGCAGCAAGATCAAGTAGCCCACCCGCAGGGTCAGCAACCCTTCAAATAGTTGTGGCTCGGCTTTGATCAGCACGCTCAGATAGACCAAGATCTCCTGGGTGAGGGCGCGATCTCGCTCGTCTTCACTACAGAAGCGATTGATCTTGTCTAAGATTTCGGTGTGGGGCACCGGGTCGCGAATCAGGGACGCCTCGCTGTAGGCTTTGCCCACGGTCACTTGCTTTTGCCGCACCAGTAGCTCCGTCACCGCATCGGACAGGTTTACATCCATTTTGTGCAAAAGGCCCGCCGATCGACGCACGATCAGCCACAGTTCTGCCTTCCCAGCTTTGATATAGAGCTCCTCCAGCAGATCTGCCACGGTAACGGCGCGATCTGGTTGACCCAAACCGGTATCAAACTCGGCTCCGGCAATTTGATGAAGCTGAGCCAGCAGCTCGATTTGCTCATAGAGGTTGTGCGATCGCTGCAGGGCCGTCACCAACGCCTGGGTGTCCCCCTGACGCTCAATCTCAAACACCTGCAACACCTCCAGGGGACGGGTTTCCTCTGGCACCATGGTCAGAAAAGAAGACACCTGCAGGTGATAGCGGGTCATGTGCCCATGGCTGAAGGAATAGTCGCCGATGTTGTCGATGCGCTCTGTGCCAGCAGTCAGCATCAGTTGATAGAGCGGTCCCAGCAAGACCGGCACCCCACCACAACTACCGTCTTTAAGCTCTTGAATCAGCGCCAGCAACGGCGACTCGTGGATGGGCTTATGGCCCAGCTCAAACAGCTCATGGGTGAGCAGCAAAGTCATCGTGGGCCGTCCGGGCTCATTCCAGTGATAGTGGATGTAGGCCAACTCACTGCGAATTTGCGCCACCAAAAAAGGGGTATCGAGGGTGAGATAGAACTTCTGCGGATCGAGGAAAGAGGGTAAAAACACCGCCGTTTCACCGGAGATGCGGAAAATGCGGGAGGTGGTGAGGCTGCGTAACCGACGCACAGGACGCCCGCTCAAATGCAGTTTGCGGTTCAGGCCAATCTCGGCATAAATCGTCGAGAGGTCCCCTGACTCACGCACCCGCACCGGTTCCATCTGGGCCGGAACCTGGGTGGGAATCCCATAGGTCGACAGCTCCTGCTGCAAGGATTCATTTTCGGCAATCAGGGCCACCTGCACGATGGATCGCCGCTGTTGGCCGATGCGCAGGTGTCGCCCCAGCGGATCTAAATCCGCCACGGTGAGCAAACCGTCATCCACCATTTGCCCTAATAGGAACAAGCTCTGAGCCCACACCAGCGGCACGTTGTCATTAGGCTGGCGGGTTTGGCTGCGGGGCTGCTCCCGCTCAGCAGAGATCGCCTCCTCCGGTACGTAGTACAGCTCCGGCAGCAGATGTAGGTCGTTTTGGATGACGGCGATCGCCTCTAGCCGCTGACGATAAAACCGCGTCCCCTGGGGGTCGTTACGGAACAACGCATCCAGATACAGATAGGCAAAAAATAGCGGCCACTCGCACTCGATATGCTCAAACTGCTGCAGTTCGGCCGGTTCGTAATGGAGCCGGGTCGTGTCTTCAATCACCACCTGATGGCCATCCCGCAGGAACCGCTTGCAGCCATAGCGTCCCTGCAGCTTGTCCACAATTTTGTGGCGGGTGCGCTCTACCAGTTCGGCGTTTTCTAAGGCAAAGGCAGGATAGCTGATGATGCTCAGCACCGCCGCATCCACTTCCTTCGAGCCGGATTCGCGAGGCAGCAGCGACTCCAAAATCACCCGCACCCGCGCAATCTCATCGGGCAGCACATGAATCACCGAGGACTGACCACCCCGCACCCCAAATAGATTCAACCCATCCAAGGCTTCCAAGGCCGCCTTGGCCATGCCAACGGAGCTGGCATTGAGTTCAGGCTTACCGTGGTTGAGCTTATTGCCGCGCTCCCAAATGCCATAGTCCGGGGTGCGATAGGCGCGGCCAATGTAGTAGACCAGGTTCTGGATGAAATTGACCTCATCCAGGTTGAAAATAATCTGTAGCCCAGAGGCGGTCATCTGGGCCAGCATCAACAAAAAGACGGAGGTGGCGTCAATTTGCAGGTGACCCCACTCGTCATCTCCCACCACGGTGGAGCCAGTAGCGGTGTCGTACTTGGCGTGCAGGGCCGAACCGGGATCTTGATATTCCTTGAAGTGTTCGACCTTATCAGCCTGCTGCATCATCGCAAACAGCAAGCCCCGCATCAGCTTGACGGTGCTCTGCTCTAGGGCATAGGTGCGTCCCTGGGCCTCATCCACCTTGCGATAGGCCAGCGCCAAACCCCACACCGCCAGGATGCTATAAACGTTGTCCCGCACCCAGGCGTCGGTGTAGTCACCATGGAGGGTGATGGCGGTGCTGGCAGGCAACAACCCACTGACAGGGTGCTGGCGGGCCAGAATGATGGACTCAACCTGGTGGTAGTACTGGGCGAGGCGATCGGGCGAGGTCATAGGCTATCCCCTGGGGGATACGAGATCTGGATAATGACCTAGCCTACCTAAAAGTCAGGGGTGACGGGAATTAGGGATAATTTTTGGTGAGTTGGTTCACTACCCTCCCGTAGGGGCGCAGGGGCCTACGCCCGGTCCCGTGGCGGGTCAACCGATAGATCCCTGGACGATCTCTGGTTGGGAATCTTGTGCGATCGGCGGGCGCAAACCCTTGCGCCCCTACACGGTCACGGGTTAACCGATAGATTCTGGGGTGGGTCCGATTGAGGATCGCCAATTTATTGCGTAGGGGCGCAGGGGCCTGCGCCCGTTCCCGTAGCGGGCCACCCATTCACCATTTGGAAGGATTATTGGGATGCAATTGGTCTTCGCACCACCGCAACGGATTGGTCTCAATGTAATTGCGAATGCGGGCTAAATCGGCCTCATTTCGAATGATGTGGTCGTAATAATTGCGTTGCCAGACCGGTGTGCCTGGAGCTTGACGGACCGCATTGATGCGTTTTGTGACCGCTGCTTTGAAACCAGAAACAAAGGTTGAAATAGATCTGGGTGCGCGAGTCGCAACACCAGTTGCCTTAGGCTGAACCGCCTGTTGGGCGTGGTTGTCGGCCTGGGCGATCGCCACAATGCCATGGATATGATTGGGCATCACAACCCAGGTATCCAGACAAATTTCCGATCGCATCTTCGTCGCCGTCACCCATTCCGCTGCTGCAATCCGCCCATAATCACTCAGGGACATTTCCCCGTCAAAAATCTCTCCAAAGAGACAAAGGCGCTGGTCAGTGCAAAGGGTCAAAAAATATGAGCCTGCTTCTCGATAATCATGGTTGGGTAGACGAATAGAGCGACGGTGCTGGCCAATACGCATCTTCTTTTTCTCAGGACGGTTTTTCTCAGACGGTCAAATTTGCCTTTGAATATGAGGGATTTGCAGGGGAATTGACGGGACTGGGCGCAGACCCCTGCGCCCCTACGATTTATGGGACTGATCGGTTTGAATTTGGGTGAACAAATTTTGAATAATGGGGTGGTCAGACAAGAGATGGACTTGCTCCACCTGCATTAGGGTACGAATGAAACGCACCAAACGATTCACCGTTTCTTGGGTGTAGGGATGCTCAGCCCCCACCCGCTGGATAAAAATCTGGAGCGCCTGCATCAACGGGGCTTCCACTTCTGAGTAGCGTTCTTGAGCAAGATAGGTCGAAGCCAGATTTCCCAGGTTGATAGCGACGTCAGGATGATCTTTACCTAATGCTTTCGCGCTAATGACAAGGGCTTGTTTCTGTAAAGCTTCCGCCTCGCCGTAGCGACCCTGAGCTTGGTAAAGGAACGCCAGATTATTCAAACTGGTCGCCACATCGGGATGCGCGTCGCCCAGCAATTTTTGCAGCAACGCCAAAGCTTGTTGATAGAGCGGTTCCGCTTCGCTGTAGCGACCCTGAGATTCGTAAAGCCCAGCCAGATTATTCAAACTGGTCGCCACATCAGGATGCTCGTCGCCCAGCAATTTTTGCCTCAAGGCCAAAGCTTGTTGATAGAGCGGTTCCGCCTCGCTGTAGCGGCCCTGAGATTCGTAAAGCCCAGCCAGATTATTCAAACTGGTGGCCACATCGGGATGCGCGTCGCCGAACTGTTGACGAACAGCCTCTAGGCAACGCTGTGCCCAGAAGACACCAGGTTCATAAATCCCCTGCCCATAATAGAAAAAGGTTAGTCCTGTGAAGGGCCAGGTGAAATCGTCGTCCTTCGACAGCCAGTCTCGCCACGTTGTTGCCGCCTCCGCAATGTGGGGCACCGCTGGTGATACCGCCGCAATCTGCTCCAGGGTGGGGCTTTGGGGCATCTGTTGCGCGATCGTTGCCATCACTTCGCAGTACTGCTGCTTCAGCGCATCGGTTTCCCCATCCGCCAGGTGCTCCAACCCCCACTCCCGCATAAATTCTCGAATCAGCGGGTGCATCTGGTAGAGTCCTGCCTCCACCCGTTTTAGTAAGCTGCGGTTGATCAAGGTGCCGCGCCAGGTCTCCAGATCTTCTGCTTCTGTTTTTGACCAGCAAGGTTGCACCAGTGTCCACGGTATTAATGCATTCGCAAATAAACTCAGACCATAAGCCAACTGCAATTGGGCAGCGGTCAGTCCCTCTAGACTCAACTCAAATGCTGCCGCCACCCCGAGCTGAGCGGTCATGTCGTCATAACTGTCATTGTCTTCGGGCTTCAGCAACGCCCGCGCCTTTAGGCGGCGGTCCTCTAGGCGAGTTTGCACCGTCGCCAGAGCCAGATCCGGGTCGTTGGCCAGGTAGCGCCCCACCAATTCCAGCGCCAGGGGCAATCGCCCCAGCCAGTTCACCAGCGCTTCTGCCTGCACCTGGGCTGCATTAATCCGCTCTGAACCTGCCAGCGACTTTAATAGATCAAGGGCCGGTTCGCGGTCCAGCACATCCAGTTCTAGGGTCGCCACCGAGGAGCCAAACCGCCGCCGCGAGGTCAGCACCACCCGATAGCGATCTTCATTGGGCGGTAGATAGGGGCGCAGGGCGGCGTAGTCCGTCACATCGTCAAAGATCACCAGCACCCGCCCCGATGCGTCTTTCAGCGGTGGCCAATGTCGCCAGCAATAGGCCACCTGCCCCGCCAGATCCAGGCTGTCCGGCGGCGTTAGGCTCAACTGGGCTTGGGCGAACTCAATAATTTGGGTGCCCACATCCACCCCGCGCCCTTCTAACCAGAGAATGCCATCGGGGTAGGTGCCTGCTGCAAATCTGGCCAAGGCGTAGCGCAGCGCAAGCTCTGACTTGCCAAAGCACCACATAACCTTTAGAGCCGTGAAAACAAACAGCAACAATCCCAAGAAAAGCGCTTCCAGTTCGCTGAGGGCTTCCTCTCGCCCCACAAACTCCACTGCGCCGCTGGGCGTCAGGTTATTGGGCGTGCCCTGGAGCGACGGCATTGGTCGCCCGTGGTAATGGGTGCCGCCAAAGAAATTGGTGTTATTGGCCCCGGTAAAAACTTGGTAGTTTTCACCGCCCTGGTTGGTTTGCTGGCTCATGCGCCCCCATGGTGATGCTCTCCACCAAAGAAGTTGGTGTTGTTGGGGCCGGTTTTGGTCTGGTAATTGGTGCCGCCGTAGTTCACCTGGGTCGTAGTGCTATCGTCATCGACTTGCAGCAGCGTAATCTCCTGGGCCAACTGCTGAATCTGGCTGGCAAACTGCGGATCTTCAGCCATGGCCACTTGCAAGTAGCCTTCGACCTTTTGCAAATCAGCCTCGCCGCCCCGCTTCTCTGCCAAAGCTTTGATTGCTGACTCAGCAGACGGAGTGCCCCGCAGTTTCTGCCAGATCGTTTTGCGAAGCGCATTCAGCTTTTCGCCAGCGGCTTGGGTGGCGGCACCCGTCATCTCTTGAGCCGCTTTACCTGCACTCGATGTTAAAAAGGCTTGAAACGCTAGGGTTGCAATGGCGCTGGCCGTTAATGGATCACTCATCGTCAAAGCGGGTGGCACAATTCTCTCTAAGATAGCCACTGCTCAGTGATATCGCCCGCTCCGATGTGCGATGCATGACAGCATCTACAAATTCAAGCTAACAGTTAGGGATTACAGCTTGGCCTTGGCATAAAAGCCCCCGCTCCCAACACCTACGTCTTACCGTGCGCATTCAAGGCCCAACCCAAATCTACCTTTCGGGGTGGGGGTGGGGGAGTTAGGCCCCCATATCAGGGGGTTTGGGGGCTGGTCCCCAAGGCTGTTTCCGACAAAATCTACAAAACGACAAGCAACTTCTATAGAACCGGTTTACCAGGGCATTCTCCAAACAGAACTTCTCGCCCAGCTATTAACGAGGTCAATCCATGCAACGATTAGGCGGCACACTCCTCTTCTTCGGCATTGGCTCCTTTATCCTCAATCGCCTCGGCATGGAATTCATCCTGCTGATGTGGATTGATGCTTGGGGGCCAGGTATCGCCGTCCTCATTCGAGTGGTCTTAATCGTTTTGGGGATTACATTAATCGCCCTTGGCAATAAGCGCGGTTGAACCCCTTGAGTTACCTTCGTGGGTCGCACTGCGTTTGACCCACGCTACAACTGTTTTCCACAACGCCCTATCAATTCCCTCGCGCTTGGGAAAGCGCCCAATATTTTGTCGGTGTCTTCTCCTCCAGCCCCCGCCGTCTTACCGTGCGCATTCAAGACCCAACCAGCATCTCCCTTTCGGGGGGCGCGGGGGCCTAACTCCCCCGCATCAGGGGGTTTGGGGGCCAGCCCCCAAGGCTGTTTGTGATTTTAATCGGTGACGTCTGCCGCTGAATCAGGCAACACCGTCACCGACTCAATAAACTGCCCCACCAACAAACGCTCATGGCTGCGGGCTTTCACCCAACCCCCATTACCATCCGCCCGAATCTTGTAAACCCCACTGCCATTGGTGTAAACCACCGACCCATCCGGAGCTAAGTCATAGGCCAACACACTCTTGGCCAAGACTTCCGGCATGCCCTGAACCCCCTGCCGCACCAACTGCCAACTCGGCGGCACCAATGCCGGAGCGTCTGCTTCCCCTGCGTGTTTTTTGGGTAAATTCTGAGGCAAAAACATCCCCCCCAGCGTTCGCAGGGGTTTGCGCTCAGTCTTTTGACGGGTAGTCGCGTTAATCAGCGGCTGCCCGGTCATCATCTGGCTAAAGATGTTGAAAAATTGAAAAACCGCGTGAATTAAGCGGACAGGCAGCAAAATTAAGTCTTTCAAAAACTGCTTCAGGTTAAACGCCCCGCCAAACGATTTGTAAGGGCGGCGAATGTAGTAGAGCCAGCCATCGGCAGTACATTGCGGTCCCAGCAAGTCCGATTTAGGATCCTCAGCCAGGGTAAAAATATCTTGCTTCTGAAAGTCCAGCTCCATGATGCAAAACGGAGCCCGGTTGATCACATACCCCTGGTCATTACGGCTCACGCCCGCAGACTGATACACAATCGATTTCTTTTTGTGCTGAATCCAGCGGGGCACCGAATCCACCGAGTCCCCCTCGGTCAAATCCTGGGGGCGATGGCGTTCAGGATCGAGGGTGGCCAAGTTGCTAATGCCGGTGGGATAAGCCTTGGTGCAGGCCAACAGATTGTGCTCAGGGCTGAAGTCCAGGTCGCCAATATGAAACTCGGTGTTGTGAAACAGCCGCTGCTCCTTTTGCTGCTCTGGATCATAGCGAAATAGTCCGCCCAACTCAGCAGACTCTAGGGAGTAAAACAGTTGCCCCGAGCCCATGCGGCAAATGCTGGTGATGCTTACAGGCACCGTCGCTTCAGAAGGTTGCTCCGCCTGGGCTCTAGCCTGGGGTGACTGCATCATCGTCTGAATGCCACGATTGCGCATGGCCTGTCGTCGCTCAATCTGAAGGCGGCGATCTTGCACCGACTGGCCAAACTCGCTCTCAATTTCTTGGACGGCTTGGCTGCCCTGCTTTAGGTAGAGCTTGCCCTGCGCCAAGTAAGCAATTTTTAGAGCCACGACCCCTTACCCCTCTCACCTTCTACGTTGCCAACAGGTCAAAGACCTGCTTTGAGCCCATAGTATTCTGCCATCGCCGCATCGACGATTCCAGACTAATGGCACTTTTTGAGAACGCAAGAGGGAGATGTATTTATCCTGTGGCTCAGCGGTAGCACCGATATCGCTGCCAGAAGTCAATATCGCTGTTATCGCTTAGGACCTGCCGCTTTAATGGCGTACCGGCGGGGACGTTGGCGTACTGCAGCTGCAACCAAAATCACTGCTTACGGCAGCATCACCACCCGCTACTGGAACGTCATCACCCGCACCGGTTCCACAACCAAAATGGTGCTGTGGCAGCGATCGCAGATTCGCACCGTTGCCCCGGCTGGAATGGTGACGGCCTGATCACATCGTGCCCGCCACTGGGTGCCTTGAAATCTCACGTGACCTAAGCGTCCTGGCTCAATCGGATCCGTCACCCTAGCCAACAGGGCATCCTCCGTTTGCTGATCCCTAGAACCAGCACCCCAGACTAAGGGCAACATAGCTTCGAAAAAAGGCGTTTCCTCCTCCCTGACATTCAGTAGCGTTTTGAGCAGATTCATGGTGGGTTATTCCCCGTCTTAGACAGCACAACACGGCAAAAACAACGCTCAAGAGTGAGTAAACAGCCCTGTATTGGCTGCATTCTCTGCACTCACATCCCTTAAACCCTGGGGGGAGGTCTCGATCTCAAGGCAGAATCCACGCATGCCCTTGCCCAGGGCGAAAAGGAGAGATGCCTCACGGTTATGTGGTAACTCTGTTAACTGCAGCGGGCATTACTGCCCCAAGAATGCGCTAACTGACCCTTGCACGTCGCGTAAACTCAACACCACAGCGGGCGGTTTGTATTGAGGTAGTCAAGAGCATTAAATCTCTCGGTGAGAGTCCTGTACCTTTGTCGATGGCCCATACCTGTTGGACTGGGTCCTGAGTTTTGAAGTTCCAAAGTTCCCGGATTTGATTGGCTGCAAGCGTGAGGCCCTTGGGGCACTTGAGCATAAGAGATCATTTCTCGAATGACCCAATCACTCCATTTGAAAAGCGTTACAGAAACAGGAATTAGAAATCCAGCGCTCTGTGGCAAGACAGATTCAGTTAGGTATCAAACGTATCGGCCCTGACGGCCTCTGGTGCAACGGACTTAGTCGGATCATGTCGGTTGCTCTATTCATAAGGTTAGCGCAACCGTTTCAAAAAAGCCCATGTTAACGTCAGTTCGACGGGCTTTGCCTTCAAACAATAGCTGGGGGTAAAGCCTTCA
>ERZ1740060.194-NODE-194-length-47156-cov-21.849579_pt1 | contig 47156 bp, 52 predicted proteins | sample MGYA00581743_ERZ1740060 | MGnify/ENA primary metagenome ERZ1740060 (study PRJEB43018, sample SAMN04849235) | marine metagenome | isolation source: floating plastic debris | place: Pacific Ocean | collected 2008-08-27 | study: EMG produced TPA metagenomics... | reverse complement strand
CTTGCGACCTACGGTACCCAAAACCGTCGCGCTACCAGGCTGCGCTACGCCCCGAACTGTGCGATGTCTTTAGGCGGACAATTCCGAAAAGAAAAGCCCCAAGCGACCGTTATTGTGCGACGCAGGGCCACGCGGGCGTTTGGGCCTCAAAGGCGGGGTGGCGCAGCACAGTCCCCGGCGCGATGCCAAGACGCTGGGACATGCCGCCATTGATTTCGAGGACGGCGAAAATGTCGTCGCCACCGGGAATCGGCGTTTCGTCATGGGGCACCGCGTTGGCATGGACGTGCCGCACGGTGCCGGTGACATCAACAAAGATCATATCGAGCGGGATCAGCGTATTTTTCATCCAGAAGGACGCAAATTGCGGGCGCTCGTAGACAAAAAGCATGCCCGACATCGTCGGCATCTCTTTGACGAACATCAGCCCGCGATTGCGCTCTTCAGGGTCATCGGCCACTTCGATGGTAAAGCGCGCCTGACCCCAGTCGCCCTTCAGATCCACCGTATTCTCTTGACACGTTGCAAAGGCGGCAGGCGCCAACCACGCCAGCGCCCACGCGATCAAGATCGGCTTATGACATCCCATGCAACAACCTCTGCCGCCATCTTGCCACGGCGTCCATCGACCACGCGCATCGCGACCGCTTCACCGGGCTGCAGGTCGGCAAGCCCTGACAGGCGCAGAACCTCGACATGCACAAAGACATCTTCGGCGCAGCCAAAGGCATTTGCAAACCCAAAGCCCTTTGCCTTGTCGAACCACTTCACGCGCGCAGGCTGCCACGGAATGTCCTTCAGCTCGGCTTCGTTGAAATGCTGGAAATCTTCCAGCGGAGCCTTGGCAGCCCCTTCGGGCGCACGGATCACAATAACCTCGGTCGCCTGAACGCCGCGATCTGTGTGCTGAACGTGCACTTCTATCTCGGACCCATCAGCGACCGAGCTTTGGCCGTAGTTCCGAAGAACATTGGCGTGAATCAGAATGTCCGGTCCACCGGCATCTGAAAGAATAAAACCAAATCCTTTGGCAGGATCGAACCACTTAACAACACCATGCACCACAGGTGTGGCGTCTTCGCGTTGATCTGACATTGAGGCCATTCCAGGCAAGTGTGTATATAATGTCTATGCGCTTAAGCATGGACCTGTTCAAGGCTAAAAACAATTCAAATTCATAGGCCTGTCATTCACGTGACGTGAAATTCAGGGGTTTAAACGTGTAATATTCCATGGCTTTTCAACTTCTGGTCTGCTCCACCGAAACCGGTCATGAAGCCGAAATTCACCATCGGCCCAAAACTCAATCTCGAGCGGAAAAATGCGGAAGCCTCCCCAATAGGGAGGTCGTGTCGGGGCCGTCCCATGCTGTGCCGTAACCTTTGCAACTTCGGCCATCAAGGCCGCACGTGAGGTCAACGGCTGACTTTGACGCGATGCCCAGGCGCCAAGTCGTGATTTTAAAGACCGCGAGGCGTAATAAGCATCTGCCTGCGGACCGTCCTCCTTTTCGACAAGCCCACGCACGCGAATCTGGCGTCCAAGGGTCTTGGAATGCAAGACAAAGGCGGCCTTGCCCGACGCGAGGATCTCTTGCGCTTTTTTGCCTTCATAGTTGGTGTAAAAGACAAAGGCTGCGGCCTCGATCTCTTTGAGCAGGACCATGCGGACATTTGGCAGCCCGTCCGCATCAACGGTTGCCAAAGCGATGGCGTTGGGATCATTCGGCTCGGTCGCGGTGGCATCGTTGAGCCATGATTGCGCCAAAGCGAACGGATCATCGCCCGCAAAAATACCTGTACGTTTGCTATTATCTGACATGCTCTACCCCGTTTCTTCGCGACAGGATTAGGGGTCTTTGCGCGCAAGGCAACCCCGGGGTGGCGGAAAACAGCCGATCACGACACCGCATGCAGAGCCTTGATGCAACAGGACGCTTGGCCTACACGGGCATGATATAACAAAAGACCAAAGGGACGCGGGATGTCGACACACCTGATGCAAGGAAAATGCGGGCTGATTATGGGCCTCGCCAATGACAAATCCATTGCGTGGGGCATCGCGAAAGCCTGCGCTGATGCAGGCGCCGAGCTGGCATTTTCATATCAGGGCGATGCGCTGAAAAAGCGGGTCGAGCCGTTGGCCGCCTCATTGGGCAGCGACACGGTTTTGGAATGCGACGTGGCAGACGAAGCGTCGATGGACGCTTTGTTTGCAGCGCTGGAAGCCAAATGGGGTAAGCTTGATTTTCTGGTTCATGCCATCGGATTTTCCGACAAGAACGAGCTGCGCGGACGCTATGTTGATACCAGCCGCGGCAATTTTCAAATGAGCATGGATATCTCGGTCTATTCCTTCACGGCCGTTGTGCAGCGCGCTGAAAAGCTGATGACCGACGGCGGGTCGTGCCTGACGCTGACCTATTACGGCGCCGAACGCGTGATGCCGCATTATAATGTCATGGGTGTTGCCAAAGCCGCTTTGGAGGCCTCGGTCCGCTATCTGGCCGAGGATCTGGGCAAGGACGGCATTCGCGTCAACGCCATCTCTGCCGGACCGATCAAGACGCTGGCCGCCTCGGGCATTGGCGATTTCCGCTACATTATGAAGTGGAACGAATATAACTCACCGCTGCGGCGCAATGTGACGACCGAAGACGTCGGCAAATCCGCACTTTACCTGCTGTCGGATCTGGGGTCCGGCGTCACGGGCGAGAATCTGCATGTGGATGCGGGTTATCACGTGGTGGGCATGAAAGCGGTCGATGCGCCGGATATGTCCAAAGGATGACGGCCGCCGCTTTCCTATCGGTCTTGTTGATCCATCTGGCGGCGGCGATCAGCCCGGGCCCCTCTTTTGTGGTGTCGGTCCGGACCGCCGCCTCCGAAGGGTTCAAAGTGGCCGCCGCACTGGCTGTGGGCTTTGGTCTGGGCGCCATGATCTGGGCCATCGCCGCCCTTGCCGGGCTTGCGCTGTTGTTCGAGGTTGCGCCAGTGCTGCTGACAATCCTGAAGATCGGCGGCGGGCTTTTCTTATGCTTTATCGCGCTGATGATGTGGCGCCACGCGGCCGAGCCATTGGCCGACATCGAAGCAGACGCCCCGCCCCGCTCGATGCTGTCGGCGGTGCGGTTGGGATTGATGACACAGTTCGCCAACCCCAAACCGGCGATCTTTTTCGGGGCCGTCTTTATCGGACTGGTCCCCGCTGGCACGCCCTTGCCAACCTTGATCGCGCTTCTTGCGTTCATCTTCATCAATGAAACGCTGTGGTATGTCTTTGTGGCCCGCGCGTTTTCGATTGCGCAGGCCCGCGCGGCCTATATGCGCCTGAAGACCGCGATTGACCGCCTCTTTGGTGGTTTGATTGCGGTTTTCGGTTTAAAAATCGCCCTGACCTAAGGACCCTGCCATGACCGACCGCTTGCCCCACGAGAAAGGCTTCCACATCAGCTGGGACCAAATTCACCGCGACAGCCGCGCCCTGGCGTGGCGGTTGGATGGGCATGGGCCTGATGCAGGTGCGTGGCGCGCAGTTGTCGCGATCACCCGCGGTGGCATGGCACCTGCGATGATCGTCGCACGCGAGCTGGACATCCGCGTTGTCGATACGATCAGCGTCAAAAGTTATGACAACCAGAAACAGGCCGATGCAGTGGTGCTGAAAGCGCCGGACGCCGATCTGATGGGCGATGGCACCGGCATTCTGATCGTCGACGATCTGGTCGACAGCGGCAAAACCCTTGAACTGGTGCGCACGCATTATCCAAAGGCGCAATTCGCGACCGTTTATGCCAAGCCCAAGGGCCGCCCGATGGTGGACACGTTCATCACCGAAGTGTCGCAAGATACGTGGATCTTTTTCCCATGGGATATGGCGCTGCAATATGTGGAGCCTTATCGCGGCACGGATGCATGAGCCGCACATCGGCCACGTTCTCTCCCCCGGTGATGGAGGCCCGGCGCTGGCTTGAGGGGGTGCATTTTCCGCACAATCAGCCGCTGTTGAATGTCTCTCAAGCGGCCCCTGTCGATCCGCCGCCTGCACCGATGCTTGAGGCGATGGCGCGGATCGTTTTGACCGATCCCAACGCGCATCTTTATGGCCCTGTTCTGGGCCTGCCAGAGTTGCGCGATGAAGTGGCGGCACAATTTTCGCAAAGCTATGGCGGCCAGATCAGCGCGGAACAGGTGGCGATCACGTCGGGTTGCAATCAGGCCTTTGCCGCAGCCATCGCGAGCCTATGCACCGAAGGGGACGAAGTTCTTCTGCCAACGCCATGGTATTTCAATCATAAAATGTGGCTCGACATGGCGGGTGTCACGGCGGTTGCATTGCAGACCGGGCCAGATCTGCTACCCGATCCAGCCACGGCCGAAGCCCTGCTGAGCCCGCGCACCAAGGCCATTGCATTGGTGACGCCAAACAATCCTGCGGGCGTGGAATACCCGGCTGCACTGATGTCTGCCTTCCGCGATCTGGCACGCAAGCACGGTCTTGCGCTGATCGTGGATGAGACCTACCGCGATTTTCACAGCCAGACCGGCGCGCCTCATACGCTGTTTGAAGACGCCCGGTGGGATGACAGCCTGATCCAGCTTTACAGCTTTTCCAAAGCCTACCGCCTGACCGGCCACCGCGTTGGTGCAATCCTGACCAGCCCTGCCCGCATGGCCGAAGTTGAAAAGTTTCTTGATACCGTCACCATTTGCCCCAACCAGTTGGGCCAACGTGCAGCCCTGTGGGGGATGCGCCATCTGGGTGAATGGCTGGCCGGTGAGCGCCGCGAAATTCTGGCCCGCCGGGCCGCGATTGAGGCCAACATGCCGAAGCTCGATGCGCAAGGCTGGCGGCTTTTGGGCGTGGGGGCATATTTCGCTTATCTGCAGCATCCGTTCGATCAGCCTTCCGATGTTTTGGCCCAGGATTTGGTCAAGCAGGCAGGCGTCCTGTGCCTGCCCGGCACCATGTTCCAGCCAGACGGATCAGAGCGCGGAAAAACCCAGCTGCGCGTCGCTTTTGCAAATATCAACACAGACGTTATCGCAACGCTGTTTGACAGGCTTGCCGCCCACCGCCCAACCGCCTAAACACCCCCAAGGGAAGACGCGAGTGGTAGGGAGAGCCTCATGGCCAAAGGCAAGTCATCAAACATTTTCGTCTGGATCATTCTGGTCCTGCTCATCATCGGTCTGGCAGGCTTTGGCGCCTCAGGGCTCAACGGTACGATCCGCACCGTGGGCAAGGTGGGCGATGAGCCGATCACCGTGAACAACTATGTCAATGAAGTGCAATCCGAGCTGCGTGCGCTGCAGGCGCAAACCGGCCAGCCGATCACGTTTGAACAGGCCGAACAATTTGGTCTGACGCAATCGGTGCTGGGCCGTCTGGTCAGCCAGGCCGCCGTCGATCACGAGGCCCGCGTGATGGGCCTGTCGGTCGGGGACGCCGAAGTACGCAACCAGCTGATGCAGATCCCTGCATTTCAGGGAGTGAACGGCCAGTTTGACCGCGAAGCTTATGCCTTTACACTGAACCGCTCGGGCCTCAACGAGGCCGAATTCGAAGAAAGCCTGCGCGACGACAGTGCCCGTACTTTGCTGCAGTCGGGCATGGCAGGCGCCGTTCGCCTGCCCGCGTCATATGGGCAGGCCTTAGCGAATTATTATGGCGAACGGCGCAACTTTACCTGGGCGCAGTTGACCGAAGACAATCTGACCCGCGCTGTGCCGACCCCGACGCAGGCTGAAATCCAAAGCACGTATGACGACAATCCCGATGCGTTCACGGCTCCCGCGGCCAAAGCGATCACCTACACATTGCTGACGCCGGACATGATCCTCGATACGATCGAGATCAGCGATGATGCGCTGCAAGTGCTTTACGACGAACGCCGCGCCGAGTTTGTCCGACCCGAGCGCCGACTGGTCGAGCGTCTGGTCTTTGGCAGCGAAGAGGACGCACAAGCGGCTAAAGCGCGGCTCGATAGCGGTGCGATCAGCTTTTCCGAACTGGTGGCCGAACGCGGCCTGACCCTGGCCGATATCGATTTGGGCGATGTGGTTGAAGGTGAGCTGGACGCTGCATCGGATGCGATTTTTGCGCTGGAGGCACCCGGTGTTGTCGGGCCCCTTCCCAGCACTTTGGGACCTGCACTTTTTCGGATGAACGCGATCCTGGCCGCTCAGGAAACCACGTTCGAGGAGGCCCGCGATGACCTGGGCACTGAACTGGCACTGGACCGAGCGCGGCGCCAGATCGAAGTGATGGCCCAAGAGATCGACGATATGCTGGCAGGCGGCGCGACGCTGGAAGATGTGGCCAACGACACTGAAATGACCCTCAACCAGATGAATTTCAGCGAAGACAGCCTTGAGGCGACCGCTGCCTATGAAGCGTTCCGTGCCGCTGCAGAAGCCGTCACGGCGGATGACTTTCCCGAAGTGATCGCGCTTGAGGATGGCGGCATTGCCGCATTGCGCCTTGATGAAGTCGTCCCGCCGACCCTACAGCCGTTGGCGGATGTGCGCGGCGAGGTGATCGCGCTGTGGCGCGAGCGGATGGTGAACCGGATGCTGCGCGAACAGGCAAATGAAATTGCCGAAAGTCTGAGCGAGGTTGGCGATCTGGCTGCGAGTGGTCTGACCGCCACCATCGAGACCGACATCACCCGGCAGGACTTTATCGAAGGGTTGCCGCGCAGCTTTATCGACGCCGTCTTCGAGATGGAGCCCGGTGCACGTTCGGTGATCGACGCAGGCGCGCGGGTCTTTCTGGTGCGGCTGGACGCGATTGCGCCGCCCGATCCGGATGCCGAAAACGGTGCTGTGCTGAACAATGCGCTGACCCGGCAGCTCGAAGACGGTCTGGGCCGCGATATTCTGGGCGCGTTTGCTGCAGATGTTCAATCACGGGCCGGGATCGAAATTGACCAGCGGGCGCTGGATGCCGTCAACGCCAGCTTTGGCGCAGGCGGGCATGGCGGTATGTAAGGACGTCCTGACGTGTCACTCACCCCCGATTTCGCCACGTTTGAGGCCGGCTATGCTGCTGGCAAACCGCAAGTGGTCTACACGCGACTGGCTGCTGATCTGGACACGCCGGTATCGCTGATGCTCAAGCTTGCGGGGGCACGCAAGGACAGCTTTATGCTGGAAAGCGTCACCGGCGGCGAAGTGCGCGGGCGCTATTCGATTGTCGGGATGAAGCCCGATCTGATCTGGGCTTGCGACGGCAAAAGCAGCCGCATCAACCGCACCGCCAAGATAGACGCTGACGCGTTCGAGGCGCTGGACGGAGATCCGCTGGACACATTGCGCGCGCTGATCGCGGAAAGCCGGATCGAGATGCCAGAGGACCTGCCCGCTTCGGCGGCGGGGCTTTTCGGCTATCTGGGCTATGACATGATCCGGCTCGTCGAGCATTTGCCAAATGTGAACCCCGACCCTCTGGGCGTGCCGGATGCGATCCTGCTGCGCCCCACGGTGGTCGCTGTTCTGGATGGGGTGAAGGGCGAAGTAACTGTCGTTTCGCCTGCCTGGGTCACACAAGGGCAATCGGCAAAGGCCGCCTATGCTCAGGCCGCCGAGCGCGTCATGGACGCCGTCCGCGAGATGGAGCGTCCGGTGCCGCTGGACCGGGCCCTGGGTGAGGCACAGGAGGATCCAGAGCCAGTGTCGAACTTCACCCGTGCAGGCTACAAAGACGCGGTTGAAGCGGCCAAAGAGTATATCCGCGCAGGCGACATCTTTCAGGTCGTGCCTTCGCAACGCTGGACGCAAAGCTACAAACAGCCGCCTTTCGCGCTTTATCGATCTTTGCGGCGCACGAACCCGTCGCCGTTCATGTTTTACTTCAATTTCGGCGCGTTTCAGGTGATCGGGGCCAGCCCGGAAATTCTTGTGCGGGTTTTCGGCAATGAGGTCACCATCCGCCCCATCGCAGGCACCCGCCCACGCGGCGCGACGCCCGAAGAGGACCGCGCGCTTGAGGCGGATCTGATGGCCGACGAGAAAGAGCAGGCCGAGCATCTGATGCTACTGGATCTGGGGCGCAACGACACCGCCAAGGTTTCAAAGGTCGGCACGGTCCGCCCGACCGAACAGTTCATCGTCGAGCGCTACAGCCACGTGATGCATATCGTGTCGAATGTGGTGGGCGAGTTGTCGGAAGATCAAGACGCCCTGTCGGCGCTTTTGTCGGGCTTGCCCGCAGGCACGGTTTCAGGCGCGCCAAAGGTCCGCGCGATGGAGATCATCGACGAGCTGGAGCCTGAAAAGCGCGGCGTTTATGGCGGTGGCTGCGGGTATTTCGCGGCCAATGGTGACATGGATATGTGCATCGCGCTGCGTACGGCGTTGGTGAAGGATGAAAAGCTGTATATTCAAGCTGGTGGTGGCGTCGTCTATGACAGCGATCCAGAGGCCGAATATATGGAGACCGTCCATAAATCGCAGGCGATCCGCAAGGCGGCGGCAGGTGCTGCGCGGTTTACCGGCTCAAACAGCTAAACCGCTTTCGACCGAGGCTGAATAATCAGTCGCGCAGGGCTTTGATAAGCTCGTCTTTCGTCATGTCCCAGCGGCCTTCGATCTCAAGCTCGCCTGCGCGCTCGATCAGATCGTCCTTGGTCCAGTCTTCATAGGGGGGCGCTTTGCCGCCCTTCTCAGACGGGGACATATCGTCATTGGCTTGTGCGTTGGCAATCGCGGCGGCCTTGGACTTGTTATAGCCCTTGTCGCGCAAAGCCTCATACGTGTCTTCATCCTTGATGGAGGATCGGTCCGTCTTGGCCATGGGGTGCTCCTTGAACTGGTGTCAGTCCAACGTCGCACGCCCGGCTTGGTTCCCGCTTAGGGCGCCGTCAGCACCGCCGAGACCGGCACAAGCGCCACGCGCCCTGCCCGGTCGCCAAGCCCCCAGAGCAGCAGCGCAGAGATCGTATCGGGGCGGATGCGGCCCATCATGATGACTTCTTCCCCTTGGGCGGCGCGGAAGGCGGCATTGTCCAGAAAGCGGCGGATCACGGTGGGCGTCTGGCCTTCGCTGTCCATATCATCAAAGATGTTTGCGGCCGGAAAGCCCGTGCTTTCGGCCAGCTGCGCGGTCGCGTTCAACCCACTGCTTGCGGTGACAAGGCCATAGCCCGCAGCGCCCAACCGTTCGATCAACTGCTCTGTTCCCTGCCGCCCACCGGGCACGTCCTGAGCGATCAACACGCCTGCAGCCTCGGGCACATTGCCAAGCGAGGCATCCAGCGCCACCTCGATATCGGTTGGCGCGGCACCTGCGGGCAGATCGACCAACGCCAGAACCTCAAAGCCAGCGTCGCGGTATTTCGCCATCATCCCGGCGGCATCCGGGGCGCCGGCACGGACCGCGAACGTGATCGGATAAGGAAAAGACCGCAACGCATCCGCCCCGATGGGGCTGGAGCCATCATCAATGAGAAGGATAGACATCAGCGGGCGGTTTTCAGGGTTTTCCCAAGCGGCGGCAAAGCGCTCTAACGGCGGGGCGTCGGGGTCGGGTTGGGCGGTATCGGCGCTATCCGCGGGGACGGTGTCTTCGGACGGAGCGTCCTCGGCGGTATCAGTGGTGATCGTCGGCAAGCGTCCGGTTTCGACGTTGCGCGCGCGGTCACCAAAGGTGCCGACCGGTTGCCCGACCGAATTGCCCTGCTCACTTTGCAGCGCGATGCGGGGCTCGGGTGCTGGATCCTCTGTGGCAGGCGCTTGCATTGCGTCATCAGTAGCGGCATCCGCGTTGTCTTCGGGCGCGCCCTCGGGCTGCGCGTCAGGTATAACGTCTGCCTGCGCTGGGTCTGGTGTTTGCGCATCATCCACCGCAGCGCTGTCGGCTTGCGGTGCGGGCGGCGCCTGGGGCGCGTCCGAGGCCACGTCAGGCGCGGTATCTTGAGTATCTGACGCAGGCGCGCTCTGATCTTGCGGGGTTTGCTCTTGGGCGACGACGGGCGCGTCTTCAGGTGGTGTCTGCGCTGCGACATCGGGCACGGCGTCGTCACTGCTCACAACCGGCGCCATGGCTTGAGGGCTGGGCAGCACGGGTTCTTCTTCGGTCAGAGGTTGGGCACTCTCGTCTTGCACGACGGGTGCGGCAGGCGCTGGGAGCGTTTCGCCAGTTTCGGGCAAAGCGGCAGGGCTGGTATCGGCCACAGGGGCCTGGGGTTGATCGACACCCATTGGTTCGGGCGCAGGCGCTGTTGCGGCGGGATCTGTGCGCGCGACCGGTGCGGGGTCTTGCAGGGCCATAGGCTCTGCTGCGCGCTCTGACGGGCCGTCGCCCAGAACAGAGGCCACCGACAGTCCCAGCACAGACACCAGCCCGCCCCAGATAAATCCAAAGAAAATACCGCGTCCCACCGCTGCCGCTCCTGTTCGTCACCTCTGCGCACGAAGGTTCTTCCTTCGTCCGGCGGCGCGGTCTGGCCTTGACCTTCCCGCGCTGCTTCCCGCATGTATACCGCGACCTTGACGGGGCTGCCCAGCCCCAAATCCCGAAAGCCCTCTGCGATGCTCTTGTTGATCGATAACTATGACAGCTTCACCTATAATCTTGTCCATTATCTGGGCGAACTGGGCGCAGATGTCGTTGTCAAACGCAACGATGCACTGGACCCGCAAGAGGCGATGGCCCTGAGCCCAGAGGCAATTTTGCTGTCGCCCGGGCCCTGCGATCCGGCCCAAGCGGGTATCTGTCTGGCTTTGACACATGCCGCAGCCGAGACGGGCACGCCGCTTATGGGTGTATGTCTTGGCCATCAGGCTATTGGCGAAGCGTTTGGCGGACAAGTCGTGCGCTGCCATGAAATTGTGCATGGCAAGATGGGCGAGATGCGCCACACGGGCACCGGCCTCTTTGCAGGCCTGCCCAGCCCTTTTGAAGCGACGCGCTATCATTCGCTTGTCGTCGATCGCGCCACCCTGCCCGACTGTCTTGAGATCACAGCAGAGCTTGAGGACGGCACCATTATGGGGCTGCAGCACCGGGATCTGCCAATCCACGGGGTGCAGTTTCATCCCGAATCCATTGCCTCTGAACATGGGCATAAGCTGTTGAAAAACTTTCTGAACACTGTGAGCGAACCTGTATGAGTGATGCGCTGAAACCCCTGATCGGTGCCGCAGCAGACCGCCCTTTGACCAAGGCTGAGGCCGAACAGGCTTTCGCAATCCTGTTTGATGGCGCGGCGACACCCAGCCAGATCGGCGGGCTGCTGATGGCGCTGCGCACACGCGGCGAAACGGTCGAGGAATACGCCGCCGCTGCCGCCGTGATGCGTGCCAAATGCACCCCGGTCACGGCTCCTGAAGGCGCGATGGATATCGTCGGCACGGGCGGTGACGGCAAAGGCACGCTGAACATCTCGACCGCAACGGCGTTTGTTGTGGCGGGTGCGGGCGTGACCGTGGCCAAGCATGGCAACCGCAATCTCAGCTCGAAATCCGGTGCGGCGGATGCGTTGGGCCAGATGGGCATCGAGGTGATGGTTGGCGCCGATGTCGCAAGCCGCGCGATCAATGAGATCGGCATCGGCTTTATGATGGCCCCGATGCACCACCCTGCGATCGGCCATGTGATGCCGACGCGCGCGGAATTGGGCACGCGCACGATCTTCAATATTCTGGGTCCACTGACCAATCCTGCCGGTGTCAAACGGCAGCTCACTGGTGCGTTCAGCCGCGATCTGATCCGCCCGATGGCGGAAACTCTGGCCGCTCTGGGCGCCGAGAAGGCGTGGCTGGTCCATGGTGGCGACGGCACGGATGAGCTGTCGGTCGCGGGTGTCTCTTACGTGGCGGCGCTGGACGATGGCACAGTGACCGAGCACGAAGTGCATCCCGAGGATGCCGGTCTGCCAGTGCATCCGTTTGAAGACCTGCTTGGCGGATCACCGCAAGAGAACGCGGTGGCGTTCCGTGCCTTGCTGGACGGCGAGACATCGGCCTATCGCGATGCGGTCTTACTGAACGCAGCGGCTGCGCTTATGATCGCGGGCAAGGTAAACTCCTTACCACAAGGTGTTGAAATGGCGTCTACTTCCATTGATAGCGGTGCGGCAAAGTCGAAAGTCTCTGCCCTTGCAAAACTCACATCGGAGGCTGCATGAGCGAAACCATTCTAGACAAGATCAAAGCTTACAAGCTTGAAGAAATCGCAGCACGCAAAGCCACGGCGTCACTTGAAGATGTGCAAAAGCTGGCTGACGATGCTCCTGCACCACGCGGATTTGCGCGCGCACTTCAGGATGCATCCCGCGAAGGCTATGGCCTGATCGCCGAGATCAAGAAGGCATCGCCTTCCAAAGGGTTGATCCGCGCTGATTTCGATCCGCCAGCGCTTGCCCAGGCCTATGCCGACGGCGGCGCGACCTGCCTATCGGTGCTCACGGACACGCCGTCGTTCCAAGGCGCCGACGCCTTTTTGACCGAAGCGCGTGATGCCGTCAGCCTGCCTTCGCTGCGCAAGGACTTCATGTATGATCCCTATCAGGTTGTCGAAGCCCGCGCGCTGCATGCTGATTGTATTCTGATAATCATGGCGTCCGTTTCAGACGCGCAGGCGGTTGAATTGGAAGACGCGGCGATGGCGCTTGACATGGACGTTTTGCTTGAAGTCCACGACGAGGCTGAATTGGCCCGCGCGGCCCGGCTAAAATCGCCGCTCATGGGGATAAACAACCGTGATCTCAATACGTTTGAGACCTCTCTTAATGTGACCAAGCAGCTTTCGAAACTGGTGCCTGCTGATCGAACAATCGTGTGCGAAAGCGGATTGAACACACCCGAGGACCTGGCCGAGATGGCAATGTATGGGGCGCGGGTGTTCCTGATTGGTGAGAGCCTGATGCGGCAGGCCGATGTTGCCGCAGCAACGCGCGCGTTGGTGTCAGACCCGCTCACCTCGGCTGGCGGAGGGATGTAGCATGGCGCTGACGCATTTTGACGGCAAGGGCGCTGCCCACATGGTCGACGTCTCGGAAAAAGAGGTGACGTCGCGGACTGCGATTGCAGCGGGTTACATTAAGATGTCATCGCAAACGCTTGATATAATTACGCAAGGATCTGCGAAGAAGGGTGATGTGCTTGGTGTGGCACGGCTGGCCGGGATCATGGGGGCCAAGCGCACCGCCGATCTGATCCCGCTTTGTCATCCCCTGCCTGTCACTAAAGTCGCGGTGGATTTGACGCCGGATCCCAGCCTGCCCGGCATCCGGATCGAGGCAACGGTGAAAACCACCGGCCAGACCGGCGTCGAGATGGAAGCGTTGACGGCCGTTTCGACCGCTGCCCTGACGGTCTACGACATGGTGAAAGCCGTCCAGAAGGACATGGAGATCGGCAGCATCGCCCTTAAATTCAAAGATGGTGGCAAATCGGGCCGCTACAGCGCCAAATGATTTCTGTCGCCGAGGCGCGCGCGAAAACGCTGGCCCTGGTTGCGCAAAAAGACATCGAAACTGTGCCGCTGATCGAAGCGCGGGGGCGCGTTTTGGTCCGGGACGCGGTAGCCAAACGGGCGCAACCCCCCTTCGCCGCTTCTGCGATGGACGGCTATGCCGTACGCCTTGAAGATGCGGCGCCGGACGCGGTGCTTCGCGTTGTCGGTGAGGCCGCTGCAGGCCATGCATTTACTGGCGCGATCAAGCCCGGTGAAGCAGTGCGTATCTTTACCGGGACACCGATCCCGCAAGGGGCCACGCGTGTTATCATTCAGGAAGATGTCACACGGGATGGAACTTCAATTACGCTTTCCAAGCATCTGGAGGAAAACCACTTTATTCGCCCTGCAGGTGGTGATTTCACGGTCGGCGATCGCCTTTCCGCGCCGCGCCTGCTGGCTCCCGCCGATCTGGCGTTGCTTGCTGCAATGAACTTGAACAACATACCTGTCAGCTGCAAACCGAGCGTGGCCATCATCGCCACAGGTGACGAGTTGGTGATGCCCGGCGAAAGCCCTGCCGAGGACCAGATCATCGCCTCAAATTGCTTTGGCCTGCATGCGATGGTCGAGGCAGCAGGCGGAGATCCAAGACTGCTTCCGATTGCGCGCGACAGCCAGGCCTCGTTAAAAACAGCGTTCGAGTTGGCCCGCGGATCAGATCTGATCGTCACGATTGGCGGTGCGTCAGTGGGCGATCATGATCTTGTCGGCAGCGTCGCAGCCGAGCTGGGACTAGAGCGTGCATTTTACAAGATCGCCATGCGGCCGGGCAAGCCGCTGATGGCAGGGCATCTGGCGGGATCTGCGATGCTGGGTCTTCCAGGAAATCCCGTGTCTGCAATGGTTTGCGGGCAGCTATTTATGTTGCCTATGATCCAGAAGATGCTGGGCCTGCCAACCGAAGCGCCTGTGCTGCAAAGCGCGCCGCTGACCGCGCCCCTTTCCGCCAATGGGCGACGTGAGCACTATATGCGGGCACGGCTGACGCCCAAGGGCATCGCCGCCTTTGATCGGCAAGACAGTTCGTTGCTGACGGTTCTTGCGGACGCCAACGCTTTGATTGTGCGCTCGGTCGATGACCCGGCGCGGCCTGTCGGTGATGTGGTGTCCTATCTTCCGATCTAAACGGAACATATTGACACAAAACAAGAACATCTCTAGAACAAACCTGGTAAGGCGTGGAGAACCCGCGCCGTCCACAGGGATCGGAGGCGAGCAGATGCTGACGAAGAAGCAATTGGAATTGCTGCAATTTATCAATAAGCGCGTGCAGCGTGATGGGGTGCCCCCCTCATTTGACGAGATGAAAGAGGCGCTGGACCTGCGTTCGAAGTCCGGCATTCACCGGCTGATTACGGCGCTGGAAGAGCGTGGCTTTATTCGCCGTCTGGCGCATCGCGCCCGCGCAATCGAGATCGTGAAGCTGCCTGATGCCATGGGAGAACCTGCAGGGTTTACGCCGCGCGTCATTGATGGCGACAAGCCTGACACACCGCCCCCGCCATCCGCGATGACTGTGACGGGCGCTGCTGTAGAGTTGCCCGTGATGGGCCGGATCGCGGCTGGTGTGCCGATTGAAGCGATCAATCAGGTGAGCCATTCGGTCGCCGTGCCGGGCACCATGCTGAGCGGCAAAGGCGATCATTATGCGCTTGAAGTTAAAGGCGATTCGATGATCGAGGCCGGGATCAACGATGGCGATGTTGTTGTGATCCGCGAAAGTTCAACGGCTGATAATGGTGATATCGTGGTTGCTTTGGTCGAGGATCATGAAGCCACGCTGAAGCGGTATCGGCGCAACGGCAATGCCATCGCGCTTGAAGCGGCAAACCCCGCCTATGAGACACGCGTTTTCCGCGACGATCAGGTCAAGGTGCAAGGCCGTCTGGTCGGACTGATCCGCACCTATTAATCAGCGTTTGACGCTGTTTGCGCGGCGCGGGTCTTCCGCGCCGTTTTGCGTTTCGGGGTCCAAAGGCGTGCGCCACTTTGTGCATAGGCTGTGACGACGCGCCCATCGGCATAAACCGCAATCGAGCCGGTGTCGCGCAAAGCCACTGGATCAAGGACCCGGCAGGCACCGGCGCGTGCAATCGGCTGGTTGCTGACCAGCCAAACGCCCCCGGCACATGCGGGCAGCGCTTGCGTCGCGCGTTTGCCGGTTGCGTGATGAATGCTATGGCCCGCCAGATCGAAATGGCGCAGCCGCGTGTCCCACACCGCCGAACGCGCATAGGCGGTCGCCTGATCGGCAGGGTCGCCGTCATTTTCAAGCCAGTTGCCTGCAACAAAACTTTCGCCCTGCTCTTTCGACACGCTGCGCCCTTCGGCCGTCATCACGCCGATGAGCCCACCGCTGTCTGAAATCAGGACGACTGGCCGCTCTGTCGCGGCCCATAGGATCGCTGCAAGCATAAGCGGAAGCACACCCATCCAGCGTTCTCGCCCCCGCCACAAAATCACAAACAGCGCGCCAAGCGCGATCAATGGCAATACCCAAGGCATCGGTGTCAGGATCTTGCCCACCGCGCCCTCCATGCCTGCCACCCAATGGGCCACAGCGAGGATCCAGCGCAGACCTTGCCCCATAATCCACAGGCCAATCCCAGCCAAGCCAACAGGCGCCAAAAGGGCTGCAAGCACAGCTGCGGGCATTACGACGGCTCCCATCATCGGCACGCTCAACACATTGGCCAGAAGGCCAAAATGCGCAATCTGGTTGAAATGTGCGGCGGCGAATGGCGCTGTGGCGAGGCCGGCGACCAAGGACGACAACACGACGCCGCCAATCTTTTGTAACGGCTTGGGGATATGGTGCCACGACCGGCCCCGCAGCGCGCCAAAAACGGCCACAAGCGCCGTTGTCGCCGCAAATGACATTTGAAAGCCCGGACCGATCAAGGCCTCGGGTGTCAGCAAAAGTACGATGACAGCTGCCATTGCAACCGCGCGCAAGGTGAGCGCGCGACGATTCAACAGGATAGCGACAAACATCACCGATACCATGATAAACGCACGCTCGGTCGCAACAGAGCCGCCGGAAAGCGCAAGATACCCCGCACCCGCGATCAAGGCGCCAACGGCCGCGATCTTGCGGGTGTTCCAGTGATGTGCAGCATAAGGGCTGAATGCCAGACCAAAGCGCAGCATGGCAAAGACAACACCTGTAAGCAGCCCCATATGCAGCCCTGAAATGGCCAGCAAATGCGCAAGGTTCGACGCGCGCAGGTCCGTCAACGTGCCCGCGGCGATCCCGGATCGATCTCCGGATACAATGGCCGCCGCGACGCCGCCCACCGGCGCGTCCAGCCGGTCGCGAACCTTTTGTGATAAGGCCATGCGCTGACGATACACCCACAGATCGGCCTGCGGATCGCTGGCGCTTAACGCCAAAAGCGGGGTGCGCGCATAGCCCACCGCACCGAGGCCCTTGAACCAGGCCATGCGCTGGAACGTAAACCCACCGGGTTCGACAGGGCCTTGGGGTGGGGACAAATGCGCCGTCAGCATGACGCGCAGGCCCGGCTCAGGCACGATAACCGGCTTTGGCCAATGCAGCGAGACACGCACCTTATCAGGGGTACGCGCGGGCGACATCCGCGCCAGCACCACGCGATCAAGCGTGATGCGCACCTTGTCCGAGACCGAGCGATCAATAGCGATGATGCGCCCCTCGACCGGGCCGTAATAGCGGTAGCCGAGCACGGGGGCAGAGACGGAATGCGCGCGCAGGGCGGCGACCAGAAGGCCCAATGCGATCAGGGCGATCGCGAGGGCAAAGACGCCCCAGCCCTCCCTTGTGCGCCAATAGATCGACGCGCCTGCCAAAACGATCAAGGCCGCGCAGGCCAGCAAGCCGCCAGATGGTTCAAACGGAAGCGCAAAATACGCACCGATCCCCAACCCCATTGCCACAGGCACCCAGCAAAACAGGTGCCCGCGCTGCGTCTCAAGCGCGTTGGTGAGGCGTGCGACCCAGAGAGCGCGCAGGGGCAAGCTCATGCCTTGTGATCCTATTCAGCTGTCGTTAATCCCCTCTTAACCAAATCTGCCTTACCGAAAGGTTAACCATGACCGTTTCCGATACACCCGTTGTGACCCGCTTTGCCCCGTCTCCGACGGGGTATCTGCATATCGGCGGGGCGCGCACGGCGCTGTTCAACTGGCTTTATGCGCGTGGGCGGGGCGGCACGTTTTTGTTGCGCATCGAGGACACCGACCGCGCGCGGTCAACACCCGAAGCGACAGACGCGATCTTGCGCGGCATGGCGTGGCTGGGGCTCGCGCATGACGGCGAAGCCATCAGCCAATGGGCGCGGCGTGACCGGCATGCGCAGGTGGCCCATCAGATGCTGGCCGACGGCACTGCGTATAAATGCTTCTCGACCCCGGAAGAGATCACGGCGTTTCGCGACGCTGCAAAAGCAAACGGGACATCGACGCTGTTCCGGTCGCCCTGGCGTGATGTGGACCCGGCGGAGCATCCTGACGCGCCGTTTGTCGTGCGCTTAAAGGCCCCACGCGCGGGGGCGACGGTAATAGAGGACGAGGTGCAAGGCACAGTCACTTGGCAAAATGACCAGCTTGACGACATGGTCTTGCTGCGTTCGGACGGATCGCCGGTTTATATGCTGGCGGTGGTCGTGGACGATTATGATATGGGGGTGACCCATGTCATTCGCGGCGATGACCATCTAGCCAATGCGGCGCGCCAGTCGCTGATCTACACCGCCATGGGCTGGCCCCTGCCCGTCTATGCACATATCCCGCTGATCCATGGTCCTGACGGCAAGAAGCTGTCCAAACGGCACGGGGCGCTTGGGGTCGAAGAATATCAGGCGATGGGCTATCCGGCCGCCGGCATGCGCAACTATCTGGCGCGGCTGGGCTGGAGCCACGGGGATGACGAGTTCTTTACTGACGCGCAGGCCATCGAATGGTTTGGCACCAATGGCATTGGCAAATCCCCGGCCCGGTTCGACTTCAAGAAACTCGAGAACCTGAGTGGGCAACATATCGCGGCAGCGGATGATGCTGCATTGCAGCGTGAAATCGCGGAATATCTGGTGGCAAGCGGTCAGCCTGCCCTGACGGAAACGCAGATGTCGGGTTTGGGGGATGCGATGTATTGCCTCAAGGAGCGCGCGCGGACATTTCCAGAACTTCTTGAAAAAGCTCATTTTGTTCTGGGTTCGCGGCCTTTTGAACCCGATGAGAAGGCGGCAAAACAACTGGACGATGTATCCCGTGGTATACTGTCAGAATTGACGCCGCATCTGCAAAATGTTAGCTGGTTGCGAGACACTCTGGAGGAGGCTGTTGCTGCCGTTGCCGAGGCAAATGGCACCAAGCTGGGCAAGCTCGCAGGGCCGCTGCGCGCGGCTTTGGCCGGGCGCTCCGTCACCCCCAGCGTCTTCGACATGATGCTTGTGATCGGGCGGGAGGAAACCCTCGACCGGATTGCAGATGCAAGCACCTGACGTATCGTGGTAACCGCTTTGGTCTCACCCTGTCAGGCAGCCAAACGCAGCGCGCGAGGCCCTCGCCCCGCGCCTTGAAAGAGGGACAGATATGGCCGAAAGCACGAAAACCGCAACTCTCACGATTGACGGTCAATCCTATGAGTTGCCCATCCATTCGGGCACAATCGGCCCTGATGTGATCGATATCCGCAAGCTCTACGGCGAGACGGGCCTGTTCACCTATGACCCGGGCTTTACGTCAACCGCCGCTTGCGACAGCACCATCACCTATATTGATGGCGGCAAAGGTGAGTTGCTGCACCGAGGCTATCCGATTGACCAGCTGGCCGGCAAATCGCACTACCTTGAAGTGTGCTATTTGCTGCTTTACGGCGAATTGCCCTCTCCCGAGCAGCTTGAGGATTTCGAAAGCCGTGTGACCAATCACACGATGCTGCACGAGCAGATGCTGAATTTCTTCCGCGGCTTCCGCCGGGATGCGCATCCGATGGCCGTCATGGTCGGCGTGGTAGGTGCGATGTCTGCATTTTATCACGACAGCACCGATGTTGCCGATCCATGGCAACGCGAAGTGGCCTCGATCCGGCTGATTGCCAAGATGCCAACCATTGCTGCGATGGCATATAAGTACACGATCGGGCAGCCCTTCGTGTATCCGCGCAACGATCTGGATTATGCGTCAAACTTCCTGCGCATGTGTTTTGCAGTACCCGCCGCCGATTACGAGGTGAACCCGATCCTGAGCCGGGCGATGGACCGGATTTTCACGCTGCATGCAGATCACGAGCAGAACGCGTCAACCTCGACCGTGCGTCTGGCGTCTTCTTCCGGTGCAAACCCGTTTGCCTGTATCGCCGCTGGTGTCGCCTGTCTTTGGGGCCCCGCCCATGGCGGCGCCAACCAGGCGTGTCTGGAAATGCTGCAAGAGATCGGCTCGGTTGATCGTATCCCTGAATATATCGCCCGCGCGAAAGATAAGAACGATCCATTCCGTCTGATGGGCTTCGGTCACCGGGTCTACAAGAATTTCGATCCGCGTGCGAAGGTGATGAAGCAATCGGCTGATGAAGTGCTTGAATTGCTGGGGGTCGAGAACAACCCGGTGCTGCAGGTCGCCAAGGAGCTTGAAGCGGCGGCATTGGCTGATCCGTATTTCGCTGAAAAGAAGCTGTTCCCGAATGTGGATTTCTATTCGGGTATCATTCTTGAAGCGATGGGCTTTCCGACTTCGATGTTCACACCGATCTTTGCGCTGAGCCGCACAGTTGGTTGGATCTCGCAATGGAAAGAGATGATCTCGGATCCGCAGATGAAGATCGGACGCCCGCGTCAGCTGTATCAGGGTGAAATGGCCCGCAGTTATACCGATATCGAGACCCGTTAAGGCAAACGTGATCCGATTGAGCGCTGACGCGCGTTCTTTTTATTGATTGGAAAAGGGCCCTTGATAGGGCCCTTTTTTGCCTTCGGCGACGGTATTTACCGACAAAAGAAGATCAGCGGCCTTCGTAATGGGCGGGGCGTTTTTCAAGAAATGCCATGACGCCTTCCTGAAAATCACGGGTCTTGCCGCAGGCGCCTTGGAGCTTGGCTTCGAGGGTGAGCTGTTCGTCCAGCGAGTTTTCAAAGGACCCACGGATCGCGGTTTTGAGGTGCTCGTAAGCGACAGTTGGACCTTTTGCGAGCTTGGCAGCCCGGGCCATCCAATGGGCTTCAAACGTGGCGTCGGGGATCGCTTCGTAGATCATGCCCATATCGCTGGCCTGGGTCGCAGTGATCTTGTCAGCGAAAAGCGCAGCCCCCATGGCCTTGGCAGCGCCCATCTGGCGCGGCAGCCAATAGGTGCCGCCAGCATCGGGGATCAGGCCGATGCGGGTGAAGGCTTGGAGAAAGAAGGCGCTTTCGGTGGCGATGACGACATCGGCGGCCAGTGCAAGGTTGGCCCCTGCCCCGGCTGCCGCCCCATTGACCGCACAGATCGTCGGGATCGGGCTGTCGAAGATCGCGCGCAGCATCGGGACGTATTCGTCGCGCAGGGTCCGTTCGAGATCGAGGTTGGCGGCAGAGCCGCTATCGCCCAGATCCTGGCCTGAGCAGAAGGACGCGCCGCTTCCGGTCATCACCAGCACGCGCGCGTCCTCGGCGGCGGCTTTGACGGCATGTGTAATTTCAGCGCGCATCTGGCTGTTGAGCGCGTTCATCACGTCCGGGCGGTTCAGGGTCAGCACCGCGATGTCGTCGCGGACGGTGTAGGTGATGGCGGTGTAGTCCATGGTGGCTCCTCATTTCTTGGAGGAACCATACCGACCAGTTCAGATCGCGAAAGCGAAACCGTGCGTCAGTCGTCGAGAATCTTTGAGAGCCGTTCGGCTTCTTCCGCGCTCAATCCATCGGATTGGTCTTTAGGCTGCGTGTCGCGACGTCGGATATAGACGACGGCCATGCCAGCGCCCAGCAGCAGCATGGCGGGGCCTGCAAGCCAAAGCGCGAGGTTTGCGCCCGTGGTTTGCGGGTTCAGCAGCACGTATTCGCCGTAGCGGGCGACGACGAACTCCACCACCTCGGTGTTGCTGTCGCCTGCGAGCAGCCGTTCGCGGACGAGCGCGCGCAGGTCTTGGGCGACGGTGGCGTTGCTTTCGTCGATGGACTCGTTTTGACAGACCGGACAGCGCAGACCTTTGGAAATCTCGCGCGCGCGGTCTTCCAGAACGGGGTCGTCCAGAAGCTCTGCCGGATCAAGGGCAAGGACCGGTGTGGCCAGCAGCACCCAGATGAGCAGTGCACGGATCATTCGGCGGGCACGGCGTCAGGGGTCCGCCGGGTGCGCCGCGCGCCTGCGGCGACGCGGAAACGGCGGTCGGTCAGGCTCAGTGCCCCGCCCAGCGACATGATGATACAGCCTGCCCAAATCCAGTTGGCCAGCGGCTTGATATAGGTGCGCACGGCCCAGCCGCCATTGGTTTGCGGATCACCCAGTACGACATAGACATCGCGTAGGAAGCCGTTTGCGATGCCCGCCTCAGTCGTGGGCATGGAGGCCACAGGATAGATCCGTTTTTCCGGCGTGACCTGGCTGAATTGCTCACCATCACGTCCAAACGCCACAAAGCCCATGCTCGAGATATAGTTCGGCCCCTGAACCTGCTGGACATCCTGCAGGGTCACCTCGACATTGCCGACGGTGTAGGTTTCGCCGATCTGGGCGACGCGAATGTCTTCAATCTCCCACGCCATGAGGCCTGCGATGCCGAGGCAGGTAACACCAAAGCCCGCATGAGCGACGGCCTTGCCCCAATCCGCACGCGGCAGGTTCTTGAGGCGGCGCAAGCGGTTGCTGCCATTGCCGGAGCGGGTCCAAAGCTCGGCTGCGGCGCCGAAGACAAGCCATGCGCCTAGGAAGACGCCGACGGGGCCAAGGGCGGAGCGGCCCGTTTGCATGGCCCAAGCGAGAGACGCAAGGGCAAGTGCCACGAAGAACACGGGCCAAAGGGCTTTCGCTTGTTTGCCCAGCTTGGCGCGTTTCCACGGCAGGACCGAACCCAGCGGTAGAATGGCGGCCAGAACCACCATGAAGGGCGTGAAGGCCATTTCGAAGAAGGGCGGTCCGACGGAGAGCGTGCGGTCGAGGAACAACTCGGCCACAAGCGGCCAGATCGTGCCGATAAAGACCACGAAGCAGCCCACGGCCAGAAGTAGGTTGTTCATCACCAGCGCGCTTTCGCGAGAGACGACGGAAAAGACGCCTTTCGCCTCCATCGTGCCTGCCCGGAAGGCGTAGAGCATCAGTGCGCCGCCCATGAAGATGCCGAGGATCAGCAGGATCCACACCCCCCGCTCGGGATCGTTGGCGAAGGCGTGGACGGATGTCAGCACACCCGATCGCACGATGAATGTGCCGATCAGCGAGAAGCCGAAGGCGAGGATCGCCAGCAGGATCGTCCAGCTTTTCAGTGCTTCGCGTTTCTCAACCACGATGGCAGAGTGCAACAGGGCTGCCGCGATGAGCCACGGCATGAAGGACGCGTTTTCGACCGGGTCCCAGAACCAGAAACCGCCCCAGCCAAGCTCATAATAGGCCCACCACGAGCCAAGGCCGATGCCGATGGTCAAGAAAAGCCACGCGGCCAGCGCCCACGGGCGCACCCAGCGGCCCCATGCGGCATCAACGCGGCCTTCGATCAAGGCGGCGACCGCGAAGGAAAAGCTCATCGAGAGGCCGACATAGCCCAGATACAGGAAAGGCGGATGGAAGGCCAAACCGGGGTCTTGCAGCAGCGGGTTCAGGTCTTGGCCGTCAAAAGGCGGCACCGCGAGGCGCAGGAAGGGGTTTGACGTAAAGATCATGAACGCAAAGAACGCCACTGCGACCGAGGATTGCACGGCCAGAACACGAGCGCGCAAGGTCGGCGGCAAGTTGCCCCCAAACCACGCGGCCATGGCGCCAAACAGGGTCAGGATGACCACCCAAAGCAGCAGCGATCCTTCGTGATTGCCCCAAACACCGGTGACTTTATACAGCATCGGCTTGTCAGTGTGGGAGTTCAGAAAGACCAGCCGCAATGAGAAGTCAGACACGACAAACGCATAGGTCAACGCCGCAAACGAAAACGCGGTCAGCAAAAACTGCGCCGTTGCGGCGGGTTCAGCCACGGCCATCCAACTTCGCCAGCCCTTTTGGGCGCCGACCAAAGGAACGATCATCTGGACAATCGCAACTGCGAAGGCCAGCACGAGGGCGAAGTGACCAAGCTCTGTAATCATGCTTCGAATTTAGAGCCCGCACGTCATAGCGCAACGGCAAACGCCCCGCGATGGTGTCGCAGGGCGCTCAAAAATATGTGGGGTCAGCCGTAAAAGCGGCTTCGGGTGTGCCAAAGCCAATGGCAGCGATGATAAACCCACGCATACGAGCGTTCGTGCAACTGCTTTTTGGTCAGGTGCAAGCGCCATGGCCCAAAGGAAAAATCGCCCGCATCGCGTACTTTCGAAGATTCCTCGAAAACCAGATCGACGACCGAATAGGCGCGTTCATCGCCCAAACGCCATTCCAGGCGGTCGAACTGGCATTGACGCAACCGTGCCGACTGCCCCCAGATGCGGATGCTGAAACCTTCGACTTCTTCGATGTGGTCGATCTGGGCAAGGGTTGCCACGGGGAGCAGATAGCCCTCGATATGACCGCCGACACTGCGGATGAAGACGGCAAAGCTAAGCAACAACGAGAACACAAGTATCTTAACCAAGGACGAACCCTCCTTTAATCGCATATGCCACGGCGGACATGATCCATGCCCCCAAGATCAGGCGGACCAGCCATTTCTGCGTGTCCTCAATCCCGCTCAGCCGGTTTTCGACGTTGCTTCGATGCACTTCATCGACGGCCCCCTTTGTCTCAAGAGTGTGCAGGCGCGCGTCTATGGCGCGCAGAACTTCAGGATCCATGCGGGACCTCCTTTCAACGGGAAGACTTGACGCCACGACGTTGCGCCAGCCACTGCTCGACAGCGGCGTTTCGGGTCGGTGACAGCGCTGCAAGCGCGACAGGCGCATCCGGCCCCGTAGCTGCAACGCCAGGGGAGCGGTCGGTGCGTATGGCCAGCTCTCGTTGGGTTTCGATCACATCGGGCACACGGGCCAGCGTTGTGGCGATGCTGCGTTGAAACTGGTGGCTTTTCACCTGATGACGCGCGCCAAAATAGAACGACACAATCGCCCCCAGCAGCCACCATAGTGGCTCGGGCACCAGCGCCAGCCCGGTCATGCGGGCTGCAAACCACACTGGGTCAATCATTGCAGCCACAAACAGACCCAGCGTGCCAAATGCCAGCGCCGGACGCGGCAGCCGGTTCAGCCCATCCACGAAACGGTCAAACCGCCCTTTGCGTGCCACGGCAAATTCAGCGCCAAACTGCGTCATCGCAGCCGCGCGTAAATCTGCGCCCCGTTGCGCTGCATTTTCGGCGTTTTCGCGAAAAACCTCGGCGGTTTCGCGGACAACATTGCCTGATCCAAAGACCAGGCCGAACAAGCGGTCTATCAATCCCATCCCGAGGTCCTTTCGTGATGCTGTTCAGCGGTGAAGCGGTACTGCGGCGAAAGAAATTCCTCGGCGCGAATGATCCAACCGCCCTTCCCGCCATCGCGCCTGCGCGCATATTTACGACTGGCGACACGGCGGTCGGCCAAGGCGTAGTAGTAATTGCGCCGCGCGATGCCGTAGGCGTCGTTCAGATGGTAGGGTGCGGATTTGGCCGCCCGTGCTGCAGCTTGAAGCGATTTGGGCCCCAACACACCGTCAACGGCAACGGGAAAGCCCATCTGACCCAGCAAACGCTGCAGAATTTTGATCGCGTTGGCGCCTGCATTGACATACATGTCAAAGACACTTGCTTGCAGGATGTCGGGGAGCTGCGCGATCTGGGGGCGCGTGAAATAATGTTCGATGAAGATTGCGGTCGCATCTTCACGGCTAAGCCGTTTGACATCCCAGGACGTCACGGTGCCGTCGCCATCCAGATCCAGCCCAAGCCGGCGCATCGTGTGGATGGTCACACCGTATTTCGTTGCCCCGCCGGGATCGTCAGGGTCGTTTACATAGCCGCCCTCACGGGCAACGATCTGTGTTGCGATATCTTGAACCGATTGCATGGTTTTACCCCTCGTCGTGCGGGGATAAACCTCATGGCAATTGGTTAATTCGTGGCAACCTCACCGTCCGGTGCCACATAGACGCCCTGCTCTTTCAATGCGTCGGTGACCTCTTTGGGCATGTAGGTTTCGTCATGACGGGCCAGAATTTCCGTCGCCTTGAACGTACCGTCCACAAACGAGCCCGTTCCCACCATGCCTTCGCCTTCCCCGAAAAGATCAGGCAAGACCCCGGTAAATGCGACCGGCACGGACATATTGGTGTCGGTGACCATGAATGTGATCGTCTCGCCTTCGCCGCGCAACAATGTGCCTACCTCGACCAGACCGCCGATGCGGAACACCTCGTAGGGGGGCGGCGGCTCTGTGGCGACTTCGGTGGGCGTGCGGAAAAACTGAAAGGCATCCTGACTGGCCCACCACATCATCCCGGTGGCCCCGATCATGGCTACAAACGCCAGGATAATCACCTGGATCCGTCGCTGTTTTTTCAGTCCACGCATTTGCTTTATGGAAACACCGGCGCCAACATCAGACCGGCTGTCTCTTCCTCTCCCAGCATCAAATTGGCATTCTGAAGCGCCTGCCCTGACGATCCTTTCGTCAAGTTATCCAAGGCCGCGATCACAATCGCACGACCTTCGATACGGTCACCTGTTACACCGATATGACAGAAATTAGACCCTCTGACATGCCGCGTCGAGGGGTGCGCGCCAAAAGGAAGCACCTCGACGAAGGGCTCTTCGTCATAAGCCGCCATCAGCGTGTCGTGGATCACTTGCGCATCGCCCTTGACGTAGACCGTCCCAAGGATGCCGCGATTGGCTGGGATCAGATGCGGCGTGAACTGCACTTTCACGGGCCGACCAGCCAAGGCACTGAATTCCTGATCGAATTCAGCCAGATGCCGGTGCGTGCCGCCGACCGCATAGGCGTGGCCACCTTCAGACAGCTCGGCATGCAGCAGGTTTTCCTTCAACGACCGCCCCGCCCCGCTGACGCCGGTTTTCAGATCGATGATAATCTCGTCAAGATCGATGACGCCCGCCGAAATCAGCGGCCGCAGCGCGTATTGCCCGGTGGCAGCGTTGCAACCGGTGCCCGCCACCAGCCGCGCACCTTCGATTTGGTCGCGATAAAATTCGGTCAGGCCATAAACCGCCTCGGACTGCAGATCGAGCGCAGCATGATCCTTGCCGTACCAGCGTGCGTATTCGTCGGGATCGCGCAACCGGAAATCGGCCGACAGGTCCACCACCTTGATGTCCCCCGGCAGCGTCCGGATGACGGCCTGCGAAGTCGCATGCGGCAGCGCGCAAAACACCAGATTGGCGCGGTTAAAGTCGATCTCGTCGATCTTTTGCAGCTGTGGCAGGTCCAGATGGCGCAGATGTGGAAACACCTCTCCCATGGCCATGCCTGCTTTACGATCCGCCGACATCGCAACGATGTTCATCGACGGATGCGTGGCAATCAGCCGGACCAGTTCTGCGCCAGTATATCCACTGGCCCCCAAAATAATGACGTTATGGCTCATGTCAGGATCCCTTCCTGCGCGCGATTTAGACAAAGTTTTTATCCGCCGCAATCATGCGGCTTCAAACTCGATCTTTCGTCGCAGGAACTGGGTGGCGCGGTTGGACACCTGCCAAGGATCACCGGTCGTCAAAAAGCACGACCGCTCGCCAGAGCCGCGCATGTTGGGATGCCGGTCAAGATAATCGGCCAGACTTTCAGCCACCAGACTGGCTTGGCTGTAAACGCTCACGCCGTCGCCCAATGCTGATTGAAAGATATCCTGCATCAGGGGGTAATGGGTGCAGCCCAGAATGGCCGCTTCCGGCTTGGGCATCTTGCGCTTGAGCGCGTCGACATGGCTGCGCACCAGCGCATCCGCGAGGATCATATCGCCATCTTCAATGGCATCGACCACACCGCCACAAGCTTGTGCTTCGACATCGACGCCGATCGCACGGAACGCCAGTTCGCGCTGAAACGCGCGGCTAGAGACTGTGGCAGGCGTTGCAAAAAGCGCCACATGTTTTACGGCCACTTCGCGCGGGGGCGAGTTGTCCCCCCATTGCCGTTCAGTCAGCGCTTCGATCAGCGGCACGAACACGCCCAAAACGCGCTTGTCGGTGGGAATCCAGCTTTCCTGCATCCGCCGCAACGCGGCAGCCGAAGCCGTGTTGCACGCAAGGATGACCAGATCGCACCCTTCATCCCAAAGCCGCTGCACCGCCGCAGTTGTCAGATCGTAGATGTCATCGGCATCGCGCACGCCATAAGGCGCGTGCGCACTGTCGCCCAGATAGACCAACGGCAGATCGGGCAACCGTTCGGCCACCGCATCCAGCACGGTCAGCCCGCCCAGACCGCTATCGAAAATGCCAACCGCCATGGGCCTGCCCTAACCTTGCGCTTTGTACCGCTCTTCGAACTCGAACCCACGTGCCAGCGGGTTGATCGGTGTTGGCGACAATTCATATGTCGCTTTGCGCAGATAATCCATCATCCCCTTGGGATCTTTGCGATGATCGCCCAATGTCGTTTGCGACAGTGGCTTTCCGATCACGACCTTGACGGGCTCGTCCACGCGGGCTTTGAACTCTTTAATCAGCAGGCCCAGCCGCAAGGTGTTGTGCATGTGGCTTGCGATCTGAAAGAGCCGCGAGGTGTGCCCTTCGAAAAAGATCGGCACAACCGTCGCATTCGACTTGGCCACCATTTTTGCCGTGAATGACCGCCAGCCGGGATCCATCGGGGTCGCAAAAGGCTTGGCCGCTGTCGACACCGTACCGCCCGGAAACACGCCAATCGCGCCGCCTTGCGCCAGATATTCCAGCGCCACTTTGCGGGTCTGCAAGTTCAACGCCAACGCGTTGCGATCGCCATCAAAACTGACAGGCAGCACGATACGGTTCAGCTCTTCGGCTTTCTTGAAGACGTTATTGGCCAGGATTCGGAAATCGCCGCGGATCTCGCTCAGGATATGGCCCATCATCAACCCATCAAGGATGCCGTAGGGATGGTTTGCGATCAAAATCAACGGACCACTGTCGGGGATGTTTTCCAGCGCACCGCCGGTCACCTCAAGGCTGAGCCCATAGCGTTCAACCATGACCGCCCAGAAATCCTTGCCGGCTGCAACTTCGTGCTCATAGCCTTCTGCGCGCTTGATAAGGCGCATCCGCCCGGTGACGTTTTCCATCACGCGGATCAACGTCCGCCCGCCACGTGTCTGCGCCGAACCGGAATAACTGATCTCTTTGGTGGCTGCTCTCGCCTTCATGGGCGTGTGTATACGTCGCTGCCCGATCTCGATCCAGTTCTATTCCGCCGCAGTTTGCAAAGCCTCCGGCCCTGCCTCAAATGCCGCCCAAAGCGCCGCGCGTGTTGCCTCTGCCTTGACGGCATTTGCCTCTTTGATCGGGCCAAATCCGCGGATGCTTAACGGAAGCTCTGCAAGTTTCAGGGCAATCTCGTGATTGGCATGGTTCCCTTCGCGCAGCACGCGTTTCATGTCCTGCTCATACTGCTTTATCAGGCGCCGCTCCATCTTGCGCTCAGACGTGTAGCCGAACGGATCAAAAGGCGTTCCGCGCAGGATCTTCAGCTTTGACAGCGGGCCGTACGCCTTTGAGATCCAAGGTCCAAACGCACGTTTTCTGGGGCGTCCATCCGGGCCGGGCTTGCTAAGGAAGGGAGGCGCCAGATGATAGGTGAACCGCAAATCCCCCTCGAATTGAGCGCGCGCTTTGTCTTGCGAGCTTTGCAAAAGCCGCGCGACTTCATATTCGTCTTTGTACGCCAACAGCTTGTGATAGCCCTTCGCAATTGCCTCTTTCAGCGCAGCGTCCTGAACACCGTCGACCAGTTTGCGATACCGTCTGGCCAGACGTTTACCTTGATAGGCAATCAGGTGATCGGTGCGAAACGCGATCTTGTCATCCAGCGTTTTGGGCAAGGCAGCGACCTTGGGCGCTGCCATGATAGCGGCGTCTTTGGGATACTCAGCCGCCCAGCGCCCGATTTCAAAGGCGCGCTTGTTGCGTTCTGCAGCGGCGCCGTTCAGCTCGATTGCGCCAGTGATGGCCTCATGACCAATCGGGATCAGACCGCGTTGCCAGCAGGCCCCCAGCACCATGATGTTCGAATAGATCGAATCTCCCAGAAGCGCCTTGGACAGGTCAGAGGCATCAAAGAGTTGCAGGTCTTTCTTCAACCTGCGCTCAAGGGCAATCGACAGATCATCTGTTGGAATACGAAATTCGGTGTCGCGGGTAAAATCGCCGGTGACGATCTCGTGGCTGTTGACGACCGCGCCGGTTTTGCCGGACCTTAACAAGCCCAGTGTCTTGGCCCCTGCACTGACCACCAGATCGCCCCCGATCAGAACGTCGCATTCGCCGGTCGACACCCGGATCGCGCTGATATCCTCGGGCCGGTTGGCCAGGCGCAGGTGGATGTGCACGGCCCCCCCTTTTTGCGCAAGGCCCGCCATCTCGATCATGCCTGCGCCCTTGCCATCCAGATGTGCCGCCATCGCCAGCACCGCGCCAATCGTCACCACGCCTGTGCCCCCAACCCCGGTGATGACCACATTATGCGTGCCATTAATCGCAGGCAGCGCAGGGTCCGACAGATCAGGTAGCGTAAAATCCGCAGGCGCGTCCTTTTTCACTGTGGCCCCTTCGACGGTCACAAAGGACGGGCAGAAGCCGTTCACACAGCTGAAATCCTTGTTGCAAGAGGATTGGTCAATCGCGCGTTTGCGGCCCAGCTCTGTTTCGACCGGAACAATCGATACGCAGTTGGATTGCACCCCGCAATCACCACAGCCCTCACAAACATCCGTGTTGATGAAGACGCGCTTGTCCGGATCTGGAAATGTGCCGCGTTTGCGGCGACGGCGCTTTTCGGCGGCACAGGTCTGGACATAAACAATGACCGACACGCCTTTGATCTTGCTGAATGCCTCTTGCACGGCGCCCAGCGCCTCACGTTCATGCAACGCGACCCCTGCGGGAAACTCTGCCGCCATCACGTCCTCTTTGGCGTCATAGACGACGGCTACGTCCTTGACCCCCATCGCCAGAACTTCGCGCACAATCTGTGGAGCAGACAGACCGCCCTCGTTGCTTTGCCCACCGGTCATCGCGACCGCGTCATTATAAAGAATCTTGTAGGTGATCGTTGTGCCCGCAATCAGCGCAGCCCGGATCGCCTGCACCCCGGAGTGGTTATATGTGCCATCGCCAAGGTTCTGGAAGATATGCTCTCGGGTCGAGAACGGCGCCTCACCGACCCAGTTGACCCCCTCGCCACCCATATGGGTAAAGCCCGAGGTGTCGCGATCCATCCAAAGCGCCATGATGTGACAGCCGATCCCGGCAGAAGCGCGGCTGCCCTCAGGCACCTTGGTCGAGGTGTTATGCGGGCAGCCCGAACAGAAATACGGCAAACGGGTTGCCACGTCATCGGCGTTATCCGCCCGGCGCGCCTCGTCCAGCCGGGCAAGCCCCGAACGGATGCCTTCCGTCTCGCGCCCTTCTTCCAACAGGATGTTGCCTATTTTTTCAGCAATCAGGATCGGGTCCAACGCCCCGTGGGTCGGGAACAACTCTTCGCTTTGCCCACCTTTGTACCATCCATAAACGCGGCGCCCGCGCCGGTCGTCAAAGATCGCCTCCTTGACCTGCACTTCGATCAGCTTGCGCTTTTCCTCGACCACCACGATCAGGTCGAGCCCTTCGGCCCAGTCGTGAAAGCCTTTGCGATCCATTGGGAAGGTCTGCCCGATCTTGTAAGCCGTCAGCCCCAGCCTTTCGGCCTCTGTCGCATCAATGTTCAAAAGCGAGAACGCGTGGATCAGATCAAGCCAGTTCTTTCCCGCCGCGACAAATCCGATCTTGGCGCCTGGCTTGCCCCAGACCCGCTTGTCGATGCCATTGGCATGGGCAAAGGCCTCGGCCGCGAAGCGCTTGTAGTTAATCATCCGCTGTTCCTGCGGGACCCAGTGATCGTTCAATCGAATGTTCAGCCCGCCGTCGGGCATGTCGAAATCGGGAGTGATGAACGACATCCGATCCGGGCGTCCGTCCACGACAGACGTGACCTCGACCGTATCCTTCATCAGCTTGAGGCCTGCCCAAACCCCGGCAAAGCGCGACAACTGATAACCATAAAGCCCGTAATCCAAGATCTCTTGGACGCCCGCCGGCGACAGCACCGGCATATAGGCGTCGATCATCGCCCAGTCGCTTTGATGACACGTGGTCGAGCTTTCGCCCGTATGGTCATCCCCCATCGCCATCAGCACCCCACCATGAGGCGAGGTGCCCGCCATATTGGCATGCCGCATCACATCGCCAGAGCGGTCAACACCGGGCCCCTTGCCGTACCACAGCCCAAAGACACCATCGAAACGTCCTTCACCGCGCAGTTCGGCCTGTTGCGACCCCCAAAGCGCGGTCGCCGCCAGATCCTCGTTCAGCCCAAGCTGAAACGTGACATCATGCGCAGCGAGGTCCTTTTCAGCGCGCATCATCTGCAGATCTACCGCCCCCAGCGGAGAGCCGCGATAGCCGGTCACATGCCCGGCGGTTTTCAGTCCGGCAGCGCGGTCGCGGGCGTGCTGCATCATCATCAGACGCACCAGCGCTTGCGTGCCGTTCAAAAGAATGGGCGATTTATCGAGGTCGAACTTATCGTGAAGCGATATCTTTGGCTGGCCCATGACGATCCTCCCAGACGTGATAAGCGGCTTGCCTTAATATAGGTCAAAAACTCTGACCTTTAAAGTGGGAATTTTAATCGCGCCATTTTCCGCTTCCCCTCTGCAGCGCAGAAAAGTTAGGTTAGCGCCAACATTGGCAACGGGACCACGACGATGGATTGGGACAAGCTCAGAATATTCCACGCAGTGGCCGATGCTGGCTCTTTGACCCACGCGGGAGATACGCTGCACCTGTCGCAATCTGCCGTAAGCCGCCAAATCCGCGCGCTTGAGGATTCGCTGAATACCACCCTCTTTCACCGCCACGCCCGCGGATTGATCCTGACCGAACAGGGCGAACTGCTGTTTGACGCCACCGCGGCGATGTCGAAACGCCTGGATGCCGCCAGCGCCCGCATCAAGGACAGCGAGGAAGAAGTATTTGGCGAGCTTAAAGTCACCACAACGACCGGCTTTGGCTCTTTATGGCTGGCCCCCCGCTTGCCTGCCTTGTTCGAAAAGTATCCCGACCTGAAGATTGACCTGATGCTTGAAGAACGCGTTCTGGATCTGCCGATGCGCGAGGCTGATGTCGCGATCCGCATGAAGGAACCCTCGCAGGCCGATCTGATCCGCAAAAAGCTGATGACCGTGAAGATGAAGCTTTTCGCTTCACCGGAATACCTGGCCAAACGCCCGGTCCCTGCCAAGATCGAAGATATCGCGCAACACCGGCTGATCTGCCAGTCGCCGTCGACCGCGCAGGTGGCTGCCGGGGCCACGCTGGTACAGCACCTGATGACCTACGACATTCCGTCCCTGCTAACAGTCAACAACTACTTCGGCGCGTTGCAAGGCGTGTTGCACAATCTTGGCGTCGGCGTACTGCCGGACTACGTGACCGAAGATTTCCCCGATCTGGTGCCTGTGCTGCCCGAACTGGAAAGCGCCGACGTGCCAGTCTTCCTCGCCTATCCCGAAGAGCTGCGCCAGTCCAAACGCATCGCTGCCTTCCGCGACTTCGTGCAGGATGAAATCTTTGCTCACCGCAAAAAGATGCGCGCAGCCCGCGGGGATTAAACGCCTGGGACCAGCGATAAACGGCTGCCCAGCGCATCGCGATGGAACCAATTGCGCCCTGATCGGTTCACTGCGTATTGGCAAACAACGCGAAAGGGTCTGCTATGCGTTTATCCTACAGTCTCGCTCTATTCTTTTCCGTGATCGCCCTTGCGGGCTGCGAAACCGTCCAAGGGGCGGGTCAAGACATCTCGAACGCCGGAGATGCCATCACTGAAGAAAGCCGTGAGGTGCAATCAGAGTTTTAATTGCGCCAATGGTCGTTTGACCAACGCATAAAGACAGACCGCACAGTGGCCTTGAACGGCGCTGTGCGGTTTGCTGAAGTGGTGTCATCCGACGGGGACTAACAACCGTAAGACCGCAGCCCCCAGCAACGCACCATAGCCGACAACAAGGCAGATCTCATCAATCCGCCGCCAGTCGCTGACATCGCGGTCCTGCTTATCCACGACGATGCTGCGCACTTTCTTTTTGAAGCTGGCTGGTGTCTCTTCCAGCAAATCGCGGACTTCTTTCAGCCGTTTGCGGCGGCGGTTCAGCGACCAGACAGGTACGGCCAGCACCGCGATCCCCACCAGCGTCATCAGGTTCAACCACCAATGGGCACTGTCGGGCGTCATCACATCGCGACAGCCGATACAACGTCTTCAGATGCTGCCGAAGGCGCGCTCACAAAGGCGCTTTCATCGAACTCCGATCCCGAAAAGCCCAGCAGCATATGCCCGTCACAGGCCTGCACATAGCGCATCACCGTGTCCCAATTGGGCAAACCGCCCGTTGGGGCCTCTAGCCGCGAGATCATCGGCTGCGTCAACGTCGACCGTGCCTCGATATCCTTCTGTGTCAGCTGCTTTTCCTTGCGCAATGCACGCAAGGCCAGCGCAAGCTTGCGCTTGAACTCATGCGTCTCTGCCTGTGCAACAACGTCAGGGCGACGGCTGCGCATCCGGGTTCTAAAGCTTGTCGTTGTCATGGGCTGCCTCCCAGCTTGGATGGATCAATTCGAAATGGCGGTCTGCCTTGCGGCGTGCCGCTTCACAGGGATGCTCTTTGGTGCGCACCAGACCATGCACAGTGCAAGGCCATGGCTTTTGCGCTGTAATCTCAAGCGATACCGCCAACCTCAGATGAGCGCATCGCGGAATTTCAATCGCATAAACCTCATAGCGCTCCGCTAACAGACCGCACCGCTCTGTCAGATCGGGATCGCTCAACTCCAGCTCTTCAAGCAGCAGATCAACGCCGATCATACATTGTGTGGACGGCGCATCGAACTCTGCCAAAACCTCTGCAAAATAAGCTGCAACCGGTTCAACAGCGCGTTTCACTTCAAGGCCTCATCCTTGTGATAGATATCATATACTTCCTGAGGCATATATCTTCAAGAGTATATTCTGATGATCCATGCAGTAACCGCATAGCGGGTATGCCAAGATTTGGCGCATAACCCTCTTGTTGGGTTTCCAAACCGCACCTAAATGCATCATCGAAGCGCAGGAATTGTGCGCTTCACCTCCCTGTTGGACTTCGGCCGAGCTTCGCGCTCGGCCTTTTTTTTGCCAACAGATCAATCCGCTTTTTGCGCGTCTCTCCACAGATCAAAGAACGTCGCGAACCGCTGACGCGCACGACGCCATCTGAACCGGAAGTCATCGTCGGTGTCATTCCAGTTCGGCCCATAATTCTGCGCAATCAATGGATCGGGATTGGCCGGAGCATCCAGCATAACGCCATGAAGCGCCATCTTCTTGCGCGGCATGACGTCCGTCTCTGCCACATCACCGTAGGTATGCGGCCAGACATAATACCGCCCTTGGGACGACCAGGCCGGGAAGATATCGATCTTGATACCGTCAATCGGCTTCACCTTCACCAGCGCCATATTCATGTTTTTCTTGTTCATGTAACCTGCGGCATTCAGCTTCTCGATCGCCTCTCGCCAGCGGGCGACGGCAGGCCCCTCACCCTCGTCACCCAGATGAATGCCCAGATCGATGTCATCATCATGCGGAATGAATGTACCGCTGCGCAGCGCGCCCAACAGCGTCCCCGAGTTGATGAAAACCTTGCAGCCTGTGATCTTTTCGATCTCGGCCATGCGATCCTTCAAAACCTGCGCAATTGCGGCGCCATCACGCGCGCTGAACGGTACCCAATAGCCATGCGCCGACAATCTATAGGGCGCCATCGCCTCGTGAACCGATGCCTTGAAAGCGCCAGCCGCTTCCGGGCCCTCACGCGCTTCGAGATATTGGATGATCTTAGTGTTGAACCGGCGGACAAACCTGTCGTCGGTCCGAAAAAACGCGCATAAAAGCGTACGCGTGCGCAGCCATTGAAACCCGCGCTCGTCAACACCTGCAGAATTCAGCGCCGACAAATGCTTTTTGAAGACCTTGCGTTGCCGCTTTACGTCAGGCCCTTTCGTGCGCAGCATCGCCATATAGGCTTCGGCATCGTCAATGACCGCTTGCGTTTCGGGAGTGAGCGTCGTGGGGCGTTTGGGAATCCGCTTGGGAATGAAAGAAGGGTCGTGCAACATGAACCGTCGTCCTTAGGGTAAAATCAAAGCATCAAAGCAAGCGTCGCGTTCAAGCGACCTTGGACGACGACGTACGATGCTTGGGGCGATAGGCCGACACATCCGCTTTGGGCGCCTCTTGCGCGCCCAGATAAGCGCGCAGTGACGTTGTCGAGATTTCTTCGGTGCGGGGCAGATAAACGACCTCGCACAGGTCCGACAGATGATCGAACTTACCGATCCAGTCATCGCCCATCGCAAAGATATCAATCCCATGCGCGATGATATCGCCGCGCTTTTGCTGCCAGTCATTTTCGGGCAAGACGCAATCGACATAGGAACAGGCCTCAACGATCTCGGCGCGATCCTCATATGAAATGGTCGCGTGTTTGCCTTTGATTGCGTTGAACGCATCAGTCGACACGCAGACAGTCAGATGGTCGCCCAAATCCGCCAACCGCTGGAGCAGGCGGACATGCCCCACATGGAACAGATCGAAAGTGCCGTAGGTAATCACCTTGCGCGACGCAGCGCGACCCGGTGTTTCAAATAGCTCTTTACTGGGCGCAGGCGCCCTGGGGGGTGTTTCACTCATCACAGCCTCGTTTCGTCTTGGACCAGCTTTGCGCCGTTTCCATTTTGTTTTGAGAAACGGTATGGCAAATCTAAGGCGTTTGCGATTTTTTCTTTCGCCAGCACACCCACAAGTCCGAAAGCGCGTTGCCGATTTGCGACAACCATAACGCGACAATTGCGTTTGCGCCACCTCTGTGCCGTATGTCAGAAAACAGTCCACAGTCCCGTACAGGAGCAGACAATGGACAGCTGCGTCGAAGACACGATGATCCTACCCTTCGCTTTGTTCTGGCTGGGTGCGTTGGTGACAATCCTGATGATCCGCCGCATCAACTGCTTTTCGCTCAAAGACACCGTCAAGGCAGCCATCGGCATGCGGAGCTACAGGCGCACTGGTACGATCACCCTTGGGCAATTATTGACGCTGACCGTGCCAATGGGTTTGTGGTTGATCCTGATACAGGCCTGTCGCGCCTGACGCCGAACAAAGCCAACCCCGAAAACGAAACAGGACCCATGCCACCCGGCACAGGTCCTGTCTCAAAAAAACTGGCTGATTGCGATGTTACTCTGCGGGGGTGCGCATTTGCGCCATACGCTCGGCCACGCCATCGCGAGACAGCGATGATTTCGGTCCACCGGCCTTACGCCGCTTTTCCGCTTCACGTGCGCTGACATATCCAAAAACAGCGACAAATCCCAAAGTGCCGAAAGTCAGTAGTCCAAGTCCAAAGTCCATGTCGTTCCCTTTCGTGCTGATGTGGCTATGACAAGAATACGCTGCCAGTTTTCGACCAGATCAAAGAAAACGAAAAATAAGTGAGTATTTTCAATAGCATACATACGTATACCGAATGTAGCGCTCGGGATTTTTGCAATGTTGACCTTGGGTTAGCCGCAAGACAGCTAACGCAGAATGACAATCACAAGCGCGAAAAAAAGGCCCAGGCCCAGTACGCCAAATTGCGCGGCAAACAGGCTTAGTAGGAAAAGAAGGGCCAAAACGCCGCTGACAACGCTGATCTGCTGGACTTGCGGCAAGGCGGCGATCACGCCCTCGACCTGCGTGCCAGTTTTGCCGGGCCAAAACGCCGCGACAAGTGCCGCAGCCACCGTACGGCACCGGCGGGCCAAGGGGATCATTCGTGTCAGACGGTCTACGCGCATCTTGTCCACTCGTGTCAGGCGATCTCTCAAGCGACGCCACACTAACATCGCGGCATCGCTTTTCGCAATGGCCCAGACCCCCTTCCCCCTCGCGCGCCCTTGCCCTAAGAACCCATCCAAAAGCCGACCTCGGGGAATCCACCATGCAAGAGCCTGCCATCTCGTCCGACCTTATTGCCGCTCATGGCCTCAGCCCGGATGAGTATGACCGCATCCTCGAGATCATCGGACGGGAACCCTCTTTCACCGAGCTTGGCATCTTTTCGGCTATGTGGAACGAGCATTGCTCCTACAAATCCTCCAAGAAATGGCTGCGGACGCTGCCCACGGACGGCCCCCAAGTCATTTGCGGCCCCGGTGAGAATGCGGGCGTCGTGGATATCGGCGACGGTCAGGCCGTCGTCTTCAAGATGGAGAGCCACAACCACCCCTCCTACATCGAACCGTATCAAGGGGCGGCGACCGGCGTGGGCGGCATCCTGCGCGACGTCTTCACGATGGGCGCGCGGCCCATTGCGGCGATGAATGCGCTGTCTTTCGGCGCACCCGATCACCCCAAAACCCGCCAGCTTGTGAATGGCGTCGTTGAAGGCATCGGCGGCTATGGCAACTGCTTCGGCGTGCCTAATGTCGGCGGTGAGGTCCGCTTCCACGCCGCTTATAACGGCAACTGCCTAGTAAACGCTTTTGCCGCCGGTCTCGCGGATGCCGACAAAATCTTCTACTCCGCCGCCTCCGGTGTCGGCATGCCCGTCGTGTATCTAGGTGCCAAAACCGGCCGCGATGGCGTCGGCGGGGCGACGATGGCCAGCGCTGAATTCGACGACACAATCGAGGAAAAGCGCCCCACGGTCCAAGTCGGCGACCCCTTCACCGAAAAGCGCCTCATGGAGGCCACGCTGGAACTGATGCAGACCGGCGCTGTCATCTCCATTCAGGACATGGGTGCCGCCGGCCTCACCTGCTCTGCCGTGGAAATGGGCGATAAGGGCAACCTTGGCGTCAAGCTGAACCTCAACGACGTGCCCGTCCGCGAAGACGCCATGACCGCTTATGAGATGATGCTGTCGGAAAGCCAAGAACGCATGCTCATGGTGCTGAAACCCGAGCTTGAAGCTGAAGCCAAAGCCGTCTTCGACAAATGGGACCTCGACTTTGCTATCGTCGGCGAAACCATCGCCGAAGATCGCTTCATCATCATGCATAACGGTGAGATGAAAGCGGACCTGCCGCTCAAGGCCCTCTCCGGCACCGCGCCCGAATATGACCGCCCGTGGGTCGAGACGCACGCCGCCGACCCCCTTGGCGACATCCCTGAGATTGATCCCATCGACGGTCTCAAGGCGCTTCTCTCCAGCCCTAACTATGCCGCCAAGCAATGGGTCTATGAGCAATATGACCATATGGTCATGGCCGACACCGCCCGCGCGCCAGGCTTCGGCTCGGGCATCGTGCGGGTCCACGGCACCGAAAAGGCCCTTGCCTTCACCTCCGACGTGACCCCGCGCTACGTCAAAGCCAACCCGTTCGAGGGCGGCAAGCAAGCCGTGGCCGAGGCCTACCGCAACCTGACCGCCGTCGGCGCGACCCCGCTCGCCACAACCGACAACCTCAATTTCGGCAACCCCGAAAAGCCCGAGATCATGGGCCAGTTCGTCGGCGCGATCAAAGGTATCGGCGCCGCCGTCGCAGCTCTTGATATGCCCATCGTCTCCGGTAACGTGTCCCTCTACAACGAGACCGACGGCACCGGCATCCTGCCCACGCCCACCATCGGCGCGGTCGGCCTGCTGGCCAATGAAGACGAGATGATCTGCGACACTGTCCGCGAGGGGCATGTCGCCCTGCTGATCGGTGAAACCACCGGCCATCTCGGCCAATCCGCCCTTCTGGCCGAGGTTTTCAACCGCGAAGACGGTGACGCGCCCCATGTCGATCTGGAAGCCGAGAAACGTAATGGTGACTTCATCCGTGCCAATCGGGATCTTATCAAGGCCTGCACCGATCTGGCCGATGGCGGCCTTGCGCTGGCCGCGTTTGAGTTGGCCGAGCAAGCCCAGGTCGGCGTGCAGCTTGACGCCGCAGACACCGCAACGCTTTTTGGCGAAGATCAGGCCCGCTACCTTGTGGCGTGCAATTTCGATCAGGCCGAAGCCCTGATGATCGCCGCAGCCTCCGCAGGCGTGCCCATCGCATCGGTTGGGCGGTTCACCGGCAGCAGCGTCAAGATCGGCAGCTGTGATGCGCCACTTGGCGAACTCACCCAGATTTTCCGCACCTCTTTCGCAGCTGCTGTTGCATGATCCGCTTGCTTGGCCGCAGCCTGCACTCTACATTTTAACCAAGCCAATCGCGGAGCCAGCCATGCCCATCACCGCCCACGAGATCGAAACCCTGCTGCGCGACAGCTTTCCGGATGCGCAGATCACCGTGCAGGGCGACGACGGCGCGCATTTCGCCGCCGAGGTCATCGACCCCTCCTTCGCGGGCAAGAACCGCGTGCAACAACAACGCGCCGTCTATGCCGCGCTGAAAGGCAAGATGGATGGCAGCAACGGAGATTTGCACGCGCTGGCGCTGACCACCAAAGCGCCCGGATAGATGGATGGGGCGATCATCATTGGCCTATGCGTGGCCATCGCGATCGTTCTATGGATCACAGCTGCCCGCGCGATCCGCAAAGACCACGACACCGAACGCGGGCTTGAACCCGGCGACGGAGACCATATCATAGACGTAGATTATTCTTCGGGTCTTGGCGGACAGCAAAGCCAGATCCGAGTACCCCGCGACCCGCAGGAATATGCAAAAACTTTCGTGCCACACGATAAACGCTAGGACAAACACATGACCGACGCCGCCGAGCAAATCAAAGACACCGTGACCGCCAATGACGTGGTGCTCTTTATGAAGGGCACCAAATCCATGCCCCAATGCGGCTTTTCCAGTCGTGTCGCAGGCGTACTCAACTTCATGGGTGTTGATTTTGCCGATGTGAATGTGCTGGCGGACGAAACCCTGCGCCAAGGCATCAAGGATTATTCCGACTGGCCCACCATTCCACAGCTTTACGTTAAAGGCGAGTTTGTCGGTGGCTGCGATATCATCACCGAAATGACACTTTCCGGAGAGCTCGACACGCTTTTCACAGAGAACGGCGTGGGCTTTGACAAGGATGCTGCCGACAAGATCCGGGAAGCCAACGCCTAAAGCGTGCCCATCCCGGACCTGATCCGGGACCTCGCGGTCTGTTGCTAGCGTATTGATCTATTCGAGGCTCCGGATCATGTCCGAGGCAGGGTCACCTAGCGTTTATGTCCCTCGTAAGCCGCAAACAGATCGCTAACCAGAACGCCGTCGATCCGCATGCCCTCAAGATTGGCATTGCGGATATCGCCCCCTGTAAGATCTGCCCCATCAATCTGCATCCCACTCAAGTTGGCTGCCGTGATCGTGACGCCGGATAGATTGGCATTATTCACCGACCCGCCGGACATATTGATATTGTCGAAGGTCGCGCCGCTGAGGTTCACATCGTTAAACCGGGCAGCGGCAAGGTTGGTGTCAGTAAACTGCGCACCTTCGAGAACCGCAAAGAAACGCGCGCTGCTTAGATCAACACCGTCGAAATGCGCGCCTGCCATCTTGGTACGGTGAAAATGCCGACCGCTCAGATCGTCTCCATCGAAGGGATCAGCGGGCATGACCTTCCCCTACCCGAGCTTTTCGTTAACCGATGCGGCGACCGCCTCGGCGCGCGCGGCCAGTTCGGCCATCGTCTCTTCGACCTGCGGCGGGATCACCGGCACTTCGATCTTTTCGGGTTCAGGCGCGGGGCGGTTCAACGCCTCTGACAACTGCTTTTCGAGTGCCGCGACACGGGTCTCAAGCTCTTCTTTTTCGGCGCCAAAGCCATGGGCCTGATCTTCCAACCCTGCGGTCTTATCCGCCAGCATCAGCCCCGCCATCAGCAGCATCTGGCTTTCGGGCATCCGCCCGATCTGGCTGGTCAGCACAGATGCCTCAATATCGAGCAGTTTCGCAGCGGATTTCAGATAAGCCTCTTCGCCGTCCTGACAGGCGACGTTAAAACTGCGCCCCCCGATTTCCACATCTACCGAAGCCATCATGCGCCCTCCTTCATCAGCGGTGCCAATTCGTTGAGGATCACGTCGACCTCGGCAGCATCTGCGGCCTGTACAGCGCGCAGTGCTTCCAATTCGGTCAGCATCGCTTTGTTAATCAAATGCGGCTCGGCCAGCCCTTCGGCATTGGCCTCGCGCAGGGCAGAGACCGCTTCGCGCAGTTGAGCATTTACCTGACGAAGGTGTTGTAACTCTTTGTCTATATTGCTGATTTTTTCAGCTTGCGCAGCAAGAGCCTCCCCTTGACCGGCAACCTCATTGTCCTGACGCGCCTTCAAGGTGCGGATACGCTCTTCAAGTTGGGCATTGGCGGTCTTTTCGTCTTCCAACTGGGCGCGCAAACCAGCCAGTTCGGCCTCAAGACCACTGGTTTGCGGTGCTGCCACAGGCTTTGAGAGTGTCTCAACCCCTGCTCCGATCTTTTCAAGTGCTGCACTGATCCGCCGTTCGTATTCGGCAAGGTTGCTCATGGTCTGGGGCCCCTTCTGCTCTGGTCCTCATTCATTTCGACACGTTGGCCGAATCAAACCCGTTCCGGTTGTTATCCAAGTGTAACGCACCACATGCGATTTTGCCCATCCTTTGCGAACAAGGGCTTACGGGACGGCATTAAAGTGCCTGCCGGGAACGCTTGAACTTCGGCCCTTGGCTGGTAAACCCCACGCATCTGTTTTCGTCGCCAAAGGACATCACCTCCGTGGACATTTCTGCCCTGCGCGCCGCGCACCCCGATCACTGGTCCAAAGCCGCCGCCATCCGCGCGCTGACGCTGGATGCCATTCACGCCGCCAGTTCCGGCCATTCAGGGATGCCGATGGGCATGGCCGATGTCGCCACGGTTCTGTTTGAAAAACATCTGAAATTTGATGCCAAGGCTCCGCAATGGCCTGACCGCGACCGGTTTATTTTGTCAGCGGGCCATGGCTCGATGCTGATCTACGCGCTGCTGCATCTGACCGGCTACGAGGACATGACCCTCGATCAGATCAAGAACTTCCGCCAATGGGGTGCAATCACGGCGGGTCATCCGGAATACGGCCACGCGATGGGGGTCGAAACGACAACAGGTCCACTGGGTCAAGGCATCGCCAATTCGGTTGGTTTCGCCATGGCAGAAGAGATCCAGCGCGCGATGTATGGCAAGAAGGTCGTGGATCACTACACCTATTGCATCGCAGGCGATGGCTGCCTGATGGAAGGCGTAAGCCAGGAAGCCATTGCGCTGGCAGGCCGTCAGGAGTTGAGCAAGCTGATCGTTTTCTGGGACAACAACAACATCACAATCGACGGCACCGTTGATCTGGCGGATCGCACGGATCAGGTGATGCGCTTCAAGGCGTCGGGCTGGAACGTAATTGAAATTGACGGCCATGACCCCGTTGAGATCGACGACGCGATAACCAAAGCCAAGAAATCCAGACGCAAGCCCACGATGATCGCCTGCAAAACGCATATTGCGTTGGGCTCTTCGGCTCAGGACACGTCGAAAGGGCATGGCGCGCTGACGGATGAAAAGCTGATCGCAGATGCCAAGGCTGCGTATGGCTGGACGACCGGCCCGTTTGAGGTCCCCGCGGGGACAAAGACCGCTTGGGAAGAAATCGGCAGCCGGGGTGCTGAGGATCGCGCCGCCTGGGAAGACCGCTTGGCGGGTATATCCAAAAGCAAACGCGAACAGTTCGAACGCGCCTATGCGCTGGACGCGCCGAAGAAGCTGAGCGCGGTGGTCAAAGCGCTGAAAAAGCAAGTGAGCGAGAGCGCTCCGAAGGTCGCAACGCGCAAGTCATCGGAAATGGTGCTGGAGGTTATCAACCCAATCCTGCCGGAAACCGTGGGTGGCTCGGCGGATTTGACCGGCTCGAACAATACAAAGACCGCTGATCTGGGCGTCTTTGATCCGGAAAACCGTGGCGGGCGTTTCGTGCATTATGGCATCCGTGAGCACGGCATGGCGTCGGCCATGAACGGTATGGTCCTGCATGGCGGCATGCGCCCCTATTCGGGCACGTTCATGTGCTTTACCGACTACGCGCGCCCCGCGATGCGCCTGTCTGCGCTGATGAAAGTGCCGACGGTCTATGTGATGACGCACGACTCGATTGGCTTGGGCGAAGACGGCCCGACCCACCAGCCCGTCGAGCATCTGGCGATGCTGCGCGCGACGCCGAACATGAATGTCTTCCGCCCCTGTGACACGGTCGAGACGGCAGAGGCGTGGGAGCTGGCTTTCACCTCCAAGGAAACCCCATCGGTGCTGTCGCTGACCCGTCAGGGCTTGCCGACCCTGCGGACCGAGCACAAGACCAAGAACATGGTCGCTCAGGGAGCCTATGTGCTGGCCGATGCAGAAGGCAAACGTCAGGCCTTGCTGATGGCGACCGGATCCGAGGTCGAGATCGCGATGGCAGCACGAGATATCTTGCAGGCCGAAGGGATCGGCACGCGGGTTGTCTCGATGCCCTGCTGGGAACTCTTCGAAGAGCAGGACGAAAGCTACCGCAAGCGCGTGTTGCCCGGCGGTCCGGTGCGCGTCGCGGTCGAGGCGGCGATCCGCTTTGGCTGGGATCGTTGGCTTTATGGCGAGCGTGGCAAGCGCGAGAAGTCGGGCTTTGTCGGCATGCATGACTTTGGCGCGTCGGCCCCTGCAGAGGTGCTTTATGAGCAGTTTGGGATCACAGCGCAGGCGGTGGCAGATAAGGCCAAGTCCTTGATTAAATAGCATGTTCCCCGTGGGGAACAGTGCAACATATGTCTTAACAAAGGGGCCCACGCAGATTGTGCGGACCCCTTCTTTTGAGGGCTGTCGGTGCGAACGCACCCCTCTACTGATTAAGACAGGTTAACGGGGAACATCGCAAAGCGCCCTCCTGCTCTTACTGGTCAAGGCGTCTGATGACGTTTTCAGCAAAGCTGGTCACCATCGCCTGATAAAACTCGGCACTGCTGGGGTTAATGAGTGTGACGTTGCTGCCCGCGGGCAGAAAAACCTGCGCCTGCGATGCCGAGACCCGAAGCTGATAGTTGGTGTCATTCAGCAGCCCGTCGCGCTGAAAGCGGACGTCGCCTGAAAGCGCCGAACTTTCGATATTTGCTTGTGTTTCAAAGATGTTGGCCAGCTCAAGCGAGTCGATATCAATTAGAATGACAAGACCTTCTTCGGCAATGCGGCCAACCAATCGCTCGACAATTGCAGTTTCCAGATCGGCCTCAAGACGGGTCCATTGACGGGCGGCGTCGGCGTCACGGATGACGGTCAAATCAGCGTTCACCTGAACATCGCTGACCATGCTTTGTGCTTCGGCCTCGTGGGCAGCAAAACCCAGAAGGATTGCCAAGGCGAGCGCGGGAAGATGCAGCCGGGACCAGACATGCGCGGCAGCGGAATGTTTCAGAAGATGTAAAAGTGACATGAATAAGCACCTTTCAATAGCTATGTAGAGCTTCAAAAGTCTGCCGTTGGGGTCATCGCGCAAGGCCGGTTTGACGGCGCGGGCCGTTCCGGCGGAAAGCCGGGCATGGCAAGCGCGCCTCCGCCGTTGGATTGTTTCAAAATGGTCAGAGCGGCGGCTGTTCGCCGCCCTCAGGCCTGTGATCGGCAGGCTTACGCCTTTGAGAAAAGCCGCGTCCAAGCAGGTACAATCACGTTGGTGACAAGCGGGATCAAGCCAAAGCCAATCATCAAGCCGAAAATGCCATCCAGCCCGGCCACGATGAACCAGTTCACAAAACCCGAGGCCCCATCGACCGCGCCTGCGCCCAGCTTGGCAACACCTTTGATCGCGTCTTCAAGCCCGTGATAGCCCAGATTGGCAAGCGAATGGACAATGATGTTTCCGCCTACCCAAAGCATCGCAGCGGTGCCGATAATCATCAGCAATTTCAGCACTTTGGGCATGCCTTTTACGATGCCTCGCCCTAAAGCGCGGGTGAACGCCATACGGCCCTTGGCGCTCATCAGCAGGCCCAGATCGTCCGCTTTCACGATCAACGCGACCGAGCCGTAGACCGCCAGCGTGATGCCGATGGCAACGGTGGCGAGGGTGGCAGCTTCGAACCAGAAGGTGCTGGCGGGGATCGCAGCCAAGGCGATTGTCATGATCTCGGCGGATAGGATAAAATCGGTCTTGATTGCGCCTTTCACTTTTTCTTCTTCAAGATGCGCGGGATCGCCGACATCTTCGACCCCGTGGGCCATTTCGTCATGGGGAAAGAGCCAGTGATGCACTTTCTCGGCCCCCTCAAAGCACAGATAAGCACCACCAAGGATCAGCAGGATCGGGATCGCCCAAGGCGCAAAGGTGTTCAGCGCCATGCCCGCAGGCAGCAGAAACACCAGCTTGTTAAACAGCGAGGCGCGCGCGATTTTCCAGATGATCGGCAACTCGCGCGCGGGATCGAAGCCTTGCACATATTTCGGGGTGACGGCCGCGTCGTCAATCACGGCACCAGCGGCCTTCGAGCCTGATTTGAGCGCTTGCGCCGCCACATCATCCACCGACGCCGCAGCGATCTTTGCGATCCCTGCCACGTCATCCAAAAGCGCCAGAAGTCCACTCATTATCTTATCTCACCTTTATTCCTGCGCCACCCGCTCGTTTGTGCCGAATCGGGACATTGTGAAGATATAGCCGAGGTTAACGCACCAATCACGCAAGGGTTGCGCCTGTCGTTAGCGCAACCATGCGCGGGCCTGTCACGTTTATCGCTAACATATTGACTGGTCTGCGCTTTTTCCTTTGTTCGCCGCGTCGCAGCACTTATATCCTGACCAAGAATACTAATGCATACCGCATCGTAGGAGCACGTCGCATGACCGTCACAGTCGGGATTAACGGATTTGGCCGGATCGGGCGTTGCACGTTGGCGCATATCGCGGAAAGCGGGCGCAATGACGTGCAGGTCGTCAAGATCAACGCGACCGGCCCGCTAGAGACCAGCGCGCATTTGTTGCGATTTGACTCTGTGCATGGCCGCTTCCCCGGCGAAGTTCGGGTTGAAGGCAACACGATGGATCTGGGCCGCGGCCCGATGGAGATGTTCTCGACCTATGATCCGCAGGAACTGGACTGGTCTGGCTGCGACGTGGTTCTGGAATGCACCGGCAATTTCAATGATGGCGGCAAGTCGGCGGTGCATCTGGAGCGTGGCGCGAAGTCGGTTCTGATCTCGGCCCCTGCCTCGAACGTGCAGCGCACGGTTGTTTACGGCGTGAACCACCGCGATTTGCAGCGCGGGGAGACGATGGTGTCGAACGGGTCGTGCACAACGAATTGTCTGGCCCCGCTGGCCAAGGTGCTGAACGACGCGATTGGGATCGAGCGCGGCATCATGACGACGATCCACAGCTATAC